>JABAOC010003030.1_pt2 | contig 12348 bp, 15 predicted proteins | sample 7062161 | NCBI WGS metagenome assembly JABAOC01 (sample SAMN14538625, study PRJNA623070) | marine sediment metagenome | biome: marine biome [ENVO:00000428]; feature: marine pelagic biome [ENVO:01000023]; material: deep marine sediment [ENVO:00002113] | place: India: Gulf of Khambhat ... | reverse complement strand
ACCGAACCTGGTTTCTACTATTTTTCGGGATCCTCCTTATGGCGGGCGCGCTTTAGCATGAATCCTCCTCTAAAACTCACATTTGATCAAAGTGGGCGCGAAAAAATCGAGTATTTAAATCTTGGAGGGAAAATTGAAGATTTTTCAATCATGAAGGAAGATCATTTTGGGCAATCAAGCTATCAAATCAAATTTTCCGGCAATTTTTCCCAACCGAGCGAAATTGGCTTACAGCTCAAGGAAAAAGAATGGTTTCTGGCACCTGGACAAACATTGATCAATATACCAACCGCAATTGTCCAAGAGTATACAAATCCTTCTTTAGCCTTTGAGGGCCATCTCATTGACGTTGATACGCCAATCGTAGGTAAATGGGCAACGGAAGTTGTAGGAAATTTAAGTGATCCGTTACGCATAGCTTATCTACTGTTCGTAAATCTTACACACTCAATAATTTATGATAAGTCCATTACCAAAATAGAAGAGCAAATGGGCCATTATGTATCTGCCAGCTGGATTCTAGAAAATAAAATCGGCCTTTGTGGGCATTTAGCGCGAGCATATACGGCTCTTCTCATGTATTGTGGACTCCCAGCTCGAATTATTTTAGGAACGGCTATCAGCACTAAGACCAATGCAGAACCAATTAGAACAGCCATTCCCAATCATGTTTGGAACGAGATTTATCTTCCAGGGAGTGGTTGGATTACTGTTGACCTTGTGGCGAAGCAATTTGGCATCCTCGATGCCTATCATATAGCGAATACCTCTTGGGAATATTCAAATGCAACATTTGAATTCAATAAATTAAACATAACGACATTAATAAAGAAAAAAAGCCAGGGAGAGAGCACCCTTGACGACATGATCCAAATTCTTCGAATAAGGTTAGAACAGAATCCCAAGGGACTAGAAGATCGAATTCTCGCGCGTTATTATAGCAAATTTACGNNAGTGGACCGAGAACTATATCACCAAGCGCTATTGAATCTGATTGAACTTGCATATTCATTAGAATTAGAAACGGTTAAAATTGGTCCCGATAATACAATTCCTCATCTAGGGGAGACACTTTTAAGTATTCTTGTGTTGGTCTTTGCGAGCCTATATCTTCTGGAACGTAAGAAACGGTGCTAGGATAGTTGATCATCTAAAGACTTACCATATACAGCAATATGAGCGCCTTAGGGTAATATAATCCTAATTATGTAGAAAACAAAAGTTTATATATAATTGCATTACGTTTTAGCCATGCATAATTGCATTGCAGGGGATATTGAAATTGCATTTTAATAATCTCCTACAATGATTCGACTCTAACATGTCATCTCTGCTAATTTTTTGGTGTAAAGAATGTTGTCTATGTCTTTTATTTTAGGAGGAATCTTTCATGATCTCACAGATTTGGATATTTAGGACTTCAGGAATCCCAGTAATGAGTTTCACGTATGATATTAAAATTGAAGTAGATGAGATACTTCTGACAGGGATGTTATCCGCATTGTTTTCGTTAGCAGAAAACCTTAAACAAGGAACGTTTGAAGCCCTTCGGATGACGAATCTTGTAATTTTTGTTTCTTACGAAGAAGATTTTTATTTCGCTATTGGTACTGAGCCTAATACAATAGACGAGACATTTATTGCGCAGATCATTANNGAAAAACCAGGTTGGGAGAATTATCTAATGCCTTCTTCTTTGAGAAAAGAGTTTCAGAAGAAAGTTGACGATATTATTACTCAAAAGTCACATAAACTCTCACTTTTAACAAGTTGGAATCTTGAAAAAGCGCAAAACCGTGTTCCTGTAGTAGATGAAAACGGTAATCAAGTTGGGATGGCTTCTCTCAACTTTTCTCTTTGATACCTTCTTCAAAAAGGAAAGAGATTCAGAAGAAAGTAAATGGCATTAATAATCAAGATCGATAAGATCAACATGAACGAACTTATATCAGCGTAGAATACAATAGGATCTATCGACTTGATTTTGTGGTGTTTCTTTTCATCGTTCTTAAGACGTTTCTGCAGGTCTAAGATCATTGTTATACCCTAAATTTCTCAAAGGTATGATCCAACTCTTCTAAGTCCATCTCTCGGAGCCGTTCTGGAGTAGGAATTCCCCGTTCATCCCAACCTAAGTCTGCATAGTACTTCTTGACTCCGCGTTTTATGGACTCTCTGTCATCGGCTTTTCCTTTGAATGGACCGCTTGGTAGTGGCTCGTAAAACCTTGGTGGATTGTCATCATCTTTATCGGGATCCCAAAACACATCCGGTCCTGCCTCTAGGAGCGCAGCTCGTTGGATAGTCAAGATCCGGGGAGCTAGTTCTTGTTTCCAGCGCTCTTCTGTGATCTCCCAGCCGGTAACTGCCTGAGCGAACTCCCAGAGAAACTCTTTGTTGAAGGCGAACCCACAGACGACGGCAGTATCACAAAAAACCCAGTCCCACATATGGGCAGCAGAAGTATGATCTCCCGCCTGAACTGAAGCCGCATAATCGTAATCTTTGACATAATCTTCTCCAGAGCGAGTTCCATGAGCGCCGATGGTGATCCCCTTCACGTGGACGACATAAGGCATCAGATCGACTCCTTTCATTTTTCCTAAGCGCAGGGCTGCTCGATAGGTCCCTTCAGCAAGGATATCACCTACTCCCTGACGGTCCATAATCAGCTGTGCTAACATGGTGAAAGCTTCAGCATCCCCCCAATTCAGCTCAAAACCAAGATCTTCTTTCGTTAAAATCCCGCGTTGGTAGAGTTCGGCAGCGAATCCCATGGTATTAGCGGTGTTAATAGTACCGAGACCATAATTATCGAAAAACGCGCTTAGATGGATAGTATCACCAGGATCAAAGATCCCTAAATTAGGGCCTAAATAAGCTTGATTCTCATAGTCTGGCATATCAGTGATATCACCTTTCCACCGCCCAGTCTTGATACATGCGACACTCATACATGACGTCGTGCAGTTGAAGTCAGAATGATACCGCTTCACCCAGTAGCGAGTATCGAATCTTGGGCCTCCAAAGCGTTTTTCGTTGTGCCATTCCTCTTGCCAGTTTCTGATGGGTTCCGAACTTGTATCTGCTGCGACCTCAAAGCCGGCATAGCCAGTACCCCATCTTCTAAATACGTCATCCGATATCAAAGCCTTGTGGGTCTGTCGCCAGAGACGGAGAGTGTTTTCTGGATCTACAACCTCAGGGAGCGGCCCTCGACCTTTCGCAGCGATGGCTTTGAGCCGTTTGGCTCCCATTACCGCGCCATAACCACCGTACCCGGCTGCATGGAACCGTTTTGTCATCACTGGGGAATTTCGGACTCGGTTTTCACTTCCGGGGCCGATGTATATGGTACCAGGCTCACGCCACAGCCCCACATGGGGGTGGCGGCGACTCATTTCATCAATGATCTCGGTATTGAGCTGTTTGATGGTCTCTTCTGCGTTTAAACCCCATAGGTGGCTAGCATCTCGGAACTCCGCTTTTCCATCGGTAATAAGGATGTAGACGGGATTACTCGCCTGTCCAGTGACAAAAACGCCATCAAAACCTGCGCATTTGATCTCATAGGCGAACTCAGTACTAGTAGTTGAGCCAATGATACCATTACAGGTAGGGGATTTCCCGGAGATCATTATTCTGGCTCCAGGATGGATAGCGGTTAAGGGGCCAGTCAGGGCTGTGAGGATATTTTCCGGGCCAAGAGGGTCAATTTCACTCCACTTAGCTCCCAATCGATCCCATAACACCCAAGCTGCAAGGCCACGACCTCCAATATACTTGGAAAGTATCTCTTCATTGAAAGTGATATATTCGATCTTTTCATGTGTTAAATCAACGTCGATCCACTTCCCAGCGTAGCCTCGTGGCATTTAGATAACCTCCTCTCCTTTTTCAGCGAATAGATTCACGGCCAGATCCTTCGCAACCTCTTTTGGATGCCAGGCAAAGAGTTGCCGGTGGACATTCGGCTTTTCATAGACAACATATAGTGCGTCATATTTGGCTTCATGGCAGACTTTGACACATTCAGGATCGCCTCCACACAGATCACAGATTGTTGCTTTTTCATCACCCGGATGAAGGAAAGGTACGGTTCCTGGACACTCATCGATGCATATTCCACATGCTGTACACATTTCTCGGTCAACTAGGACTGCACTAGTCTTTTCATCTACAGAAAGTGCCCCTTCTGGGCATGCGTTTACACATGGGTAATCATGGCATTGCGCACATAAATGAGGGACTTCCACACCTGGAAAATACATAAAGACTCGGATGCGAGAGGCTTCAGGCCACATTTTACCCTCATGCTTGAGAGAACAGGCCAGCTCGCATCTTTGACATCCAGAACATTTAATATAGTCACGAACAATCCAGAGGGGATTTTCTATTTTCAAAAGAGATCACAACATGAAATTTTGGTATGGTTTGAGGTTCCTTAAAATAAATTCTTTGGTGCAATGTTAGCATGTATTTCGTCTAATAATTCGACCTTAGCCAAATTCTGAAGGTGGCACACAATGTTTTCACTAATTTCATTGTCATTTGGGCTAGCTTTAGCAACTGTGACGTCTTCAACTTTAGCGTTCGTAGCAGATTTCAGTAAAGAGGATTCGTTTTGTGACAGTGCTTGGGGGTATTGAGTATGATCATGGAAATTGCTCAAGCAGTAGCTCCCCCTATTATCTGGGTATTGGTCTAGAAGTATGAATATGGTGCCACATTCACGGTTCTGGGAGGTATACTCCTTGTAACAGGGCTCATCGTCCTTATGATGATTATATATCACAAAGGAGAACAAAATAGCCCAAATAATTAGACAATAGCATTATTTAAGAACATATTACCTGAATAAGAAAATTCGTTTATATGATATTAGAGACACTTAAATTGTGATATACTACTTGTTTTCAGTCTTTAAAATTAAATTATGCTGAAAATTCCTATCTAAGTAATTTTTGAACAAATTAAATATTTCTTTGCTGTAGAGAGATTTTCAAGCGTGTAGTTTGAATTTTTAATAAGAGAATTACCCAAATATCAATGATTACAATACCATATGCTTCTATAACGGCAACAGATGGCCACTGGATAACTACTGCACCTATTGGACCTAAGATTCCCATCGCGAGAATTATTTTTCCAAAACTTTTCCACTCATTCAACAGGAGTCCTATACTCCAGGTGAGAATTGCTAACTCTGCTTGGTTAAAAAACCAAGAAGACACAAAATTGTGCGGTTGGGTTCCAGATGGATAGATGCCAATTAGAGTTAAGAATAACCCAGCAATAAATGTGAAAGCTCCCCCAACAGTCTCTACTTTATTGATCGCATCATGTATGAGTGTAAGGGAGTAGAAGAGCATTAAAACACCTAAAGATATCATCCCCCCATTATAGATCCACGATTTTTGCGCTTCTGGACCACCTAGATCACTGAAGGCATGTTCAGTGAAAATAAACCAAGAATTATAGTGTATGGATAGTAAACTTACTATATAAAAGAGGACGGCTGCCGCTAATCCAGTATAGCGAAACAACTTTCCAATTGGTGTATTTAGAAAATCAAATCGTTTAATGTCTTCAATGACCATTCAGAGAACACCTCATATTAATGGCTTAAATTTACTTTATTTATTGGTAATTCTAAAAAAATTTCGTTATTTCATTATGATGGGCTGGTTAAGAAGGGACTTATGCTTTTTTTGGGCCAGTAAAAGTAGAAGTATAACCCAAGATGATAATTAAGTTAGCTTTCTATTTCCGTTCTGACATCGTAGTGTTGAGAACAGGCATCAAACCTAGAGAGTAAAGATCTTGCCTTTGTAGGGACAACTGCTATCTCATAATCTTCACCGGCAAAAGTCCGAATAGCATCTATTGAGTCGAACCACATAATCGTAATAAACTCGATCTCATTTACAAGATTACGACGTAAGAGATGAATGCCCCTGTATCCAGCAATTTGACGGTTACTTATACCAGGAAAAATTTCATTCTTCAGAAGTGACTCATAAGCATCAGCGTTCTCTGGTAAAGTCCATCCATGCCAAATTCGACAAATCATGTTTTAAACCTCTTAATGCCGTGCTTACAAGCTTAATATTGTAAAGATATTTTAAATTTATGCGATTACTTATCATATACATTCAATTATAGCTCTATAAACTAAGAATCAACTCCTCTTTTCTGAATGGAACACCGCCAGATCTCTTATCCTAGTCATTCGTACATTTTGCAAGCCACTTGCATTGAGAAGATTTATCCAATATTTCCCATGCTGAAAAACCCAAAGAGCAGGGAACCAATAGATCAGAAGGGTTTTTACGGTTCGAAGGAATTCAATCACGATAAATTTACCATGGTTCTTGAGTACCCGTTTTGCTTCCTTAATAACTTGTACTCTGTCTATAGTGGGGATGATATGAAGTACCGAGGTACATATTACCATATCAAAACAATGGTCTCTGAATGGAATGTGACAGGCATCACCATAATTAAAGCAGACCCGGTTATCAACTGCTTCGATTTGGGCGTTTTCATATGCATCACTATGATTTTGCGCATGCTATCATGCCTACGAAGCATCTCTCCAGAGAACAGCTCCATGACCTTTATTACAAAATCTATCTGGGTTTCTATAAACGAGTTAAGAAAATCATAAAACACATTGTCCTCGGAAATACTTTCGTTCGATACACTTATAAAACTCAACGTGGATTAGGGAAACTCTATCAAACCATACAAATCAAGGAAGGCAAAATCTGACCTACTTCCTTTGGCAATGGATAAGTAACCATTCACATTGTTTGCTCTAAAAAGGAACACAAGATTACAGAATATGTAACACCATAATCTAAAGGAACGTTGTACATTGAGACGCAGAACGATAACATGGACCGAAAAAGCTGTCCGCGATGTTATAAAAGACATTGAAGAAACAAAGAGATCTCTTCAACGTTGTCACCACTGTAAATCCTGCTCAAAGAATGAGATATGTGATGTTGCAATTACTGATGCCGCAGGCTTATTGCATGAGTACAGTTGGTCTCAAGCATTCCATCTAGCTAACGATGGTATCAATAGACTTTGGTTGAGAAATGAAATTAAAGTAAAAGAAATTAAGAGAAGTAGAACCTGGTCTTTTAGAAGAAGGAAAAAGTTTCAATCCCATAGAATTATTGCTAAAACCTAGAATAGAATTGACATTGAGCATTCTTCTTCATTAAGAATAGATGGAGTATCTTTAGTAATCATATTGACCGATTTATCATCCATAATTTTTCTTAACACGCACAAAAATATTTATACAAGCTATCTTATTCCTTTTTTTGATTCAAATATAAAAAAGGAGATGATACATTGGAACTAGACTATTTAATTCAAAGGACTAAAAAGAGTAACAAGAGTAAAGTAGGAGCAATACTGACAACAATTTTACTAGTCTCTATCGTAGCCGGTTGTATAGGCCAAGAAGAGGAGGTAGAAATTGTTCTCAATTACGCGGCTCAACAAGTTATTGGTACGATGGATCCAGCTGAAGTTGTAGATGAAACAGACCTTATCTCAGCGGTAAACCTATATTCAACGCTAGTATTCCCAGATATGGAACAGAAATCCATGGCTCCGGTTCCTCACATCGCAAAATCTTGGGATGTTTCGCCTGATGGAACTGTTTATACTTTCAACCTCAGAGATGACGTTAAATTCCATGATGGCACCGACTTATTAGCCGAGGACGTTGTGTACAGTGCTGAGAGATTCATAACTATGGGAATGGGCTTTAGCTGGACGTGGTCTGGTGTTCTAGATTCAGGGGATATCGTAGAAGTGGATGATCACACCGTCGAGTTTNNACTCTGATGGAGTTCTACATTCTAAATAAAGATTTAATGCTTGAAAACCAAGAAGCAGGAGACTATGGCGAGTTCGGAGATTACAGTGCAAAATTCTTAGAGAATAATGACGCCGGTTCTGGGCCATACATGCTCGAGAGCTGGGTACGAGGCGAGAAAGCGACCTTCGTGAAATTTGAAGATTATTTCAGAGGCTGGAAGGAAAATTCCATAGATCGAGTCAACTTCTGGATAGTCCGCGAAGAAGCTACAGCCCTCTTGATGACGAAAACTGGAGAATCTGATCTAAGCCATCAATGGTTCACCGTTGAAGGCCACGAAGAGCTCGATGCGGAAGCCCACATTACAATGAACATCGATCCAGGTGTTCAACTGTTTCACCTCCCCATCAACACACAGAAGCCTCCTACAGATGATAAGGATTTCCGTTATGCGATTAATTATGCTTTTGATTACTACACGGCTTGCAATCAAATCCAAAAAGGCGCACCACAAGCCAGAGGACCTGTTCCCGTTATACTGGAAGCAAATAGTGAAAATGCGTTCATGTTTACCCAAGACATGGTTAAAGCCAAAGAACATCTAGCGAAATCGAAATATGCCCCAGATGACTACACCCTCGAGTACGTCTACGTCGAAGGGATTGAACTAGAGCGCAAGATTGGACTGTTACTTCAAGAAAATCTCGCTGAACTCGGAATCGAAATGACAATCACTGGAGTTCCTTGGGGAACAATCACCGAGATTGCCGCAACGGTCGAACAAACCCCGCACTTCACAGCTATATACGATACATTGAAATTCCCGCATGTAGACAGTCATACCTATGGGTTGTACCATAGTTCCGTGCCATCCACCTACCGAACCATGAGTCACTATAATAACCCGGAAGTAGATGCCCTGCTGGATGCTGCGAGAGCGGCATTGACTGAAGAGGAGCAGATGAAAAAGTACAAAGAAGCTCAGGATATCGTAGCTCTAGATGCACCAAGCTTGTATATTTTCAATACACCGCACCGTGTAGAGACATGGGACTACTTAACAGGCTATGTTTACGTCGGTTTACTCGGATACGATATGGCCTGGTGGTATTTCCAGATAGACACCGCGAAGAGAGACGAATGGCTTGGTTAGAGTAGTATAGGCAACAGTACGCAAAAGTAGTATTGAGCGAGGGGTTATTACAGAGCCTTTACAATAATAAATACCCTCCCNNCCTCCCTCATTTCCTCTTTTTTTTTACACTCATCCATTCACTTTGAAAGATTTCTTCTTGAGTGAAGCTGTCATAGAAACAAACAATGGTAACATTTAATAAACTAGGCTTTTTTAAACAGAGAAAATTATAAATTCGAGAATCAAAGAGGAAATTTTAGTGTATAAATGAGCGGATAGAGAGGAAGATTTGTATGAAGTATAGAGACTATCTCATTCGCAGATTTTTGTTCATAATCCCAACACTCATTGGCCTCTCAATACTAATTTTTTCGATCAGTCGTGTGATGCCTGGAGATCCTGCACGGATGGCGTTGGGGCCCGAAGCTACAGAAGCAATGGTTCAGGCATATAGAGAAAGGATGGGCTTGAACGATCCCCTGTGGAAACAATATGTCAACTATGTTTGGGGATTGCTGCATTTCGATCTCGGCGAAGCTTTTCAAACTAAGCGGAACGTCTTGGATGACTTGCGAGAAAGATTTCCTGCGTCATTCGAATTATCAACCGTGGCGATGCTCTTCGCTATTGCAATTGGTGTACCGTTAGGAGTTCGCTCAGGGATAAACAAGGATAAATGGCAGGATCATTCCTCAAGAGTTGTAGCATTTGTAGGGGTCTCTATGCCTAGGTTTTGGGTAGGATTGATGCTCCAAATCGTTATGGCAACATTTATCATAAGGTGGTTTCGATGGCCTATAATTGGCCGAATTCCAGCGAAAATAAGTCGTTATGGGCGGCCTCATCACATTACGGGTCTGTTCCTAGTTGATAGTATACTCACTTTAGACTTTGAAGCCTTCTTTTGGTCACTTATCCATATGTCCTTGCCGATGCTCACGCTTTCCTTAGCGACTATAGCGCAGCTAACAAGAATAACAAGAGCTGGCATGATAGAGGAAACGCGTAAAGACTATATCATCGCTGCTAGGGCGTTAGGGCTACCTGAGAATCTGATTGTGAATAAATATATGCTAAAAAACGCTTTTACATCTACGCTTACGATAATTGGTCTAACATATGGATTTCTATTAGGACAAGCCTTCATGGTCGAATATGTTTTCACGTGGCCAGGTCTTGGCACTTACGGTATTAAAGCGATCCAATTCAATGATTTCAACTCAATAGTAGGACTCACACTCCTGATCGGGATGACATATCTACTAGTGAATTTTGTTGTAGATATGTTTTATGGTTACTTGGATCCAAGAATTAAGTATCTTGAAGAAAAGTAGAGGAATTTTAAAATGGTAACTGGTGAATCGACTGAAATTGAATCGAATTCGATGCTGAAAACACGCACAGTTTGGGGAGAGGATCTAAAACGCGCATGGTATCGAATGAGGAAAAGTCCACTATCGTTGATAGGCCTGGGGATAATTCTCGCTGTAATATTCATGGCCATCTTTGCGCCATGGCTAGCGCCATATCCGAACCATGCTGGAGTCGGTGTATATTTTGATCAAGCATTCCTACCACCAAGCCGTCAATGGTGGTTTGGTACGGACGAAGTTGGTCGAGACATTCTTAGCAGAGTCATTTTTGGTTCTAGGATTTCTCTACTTCTTGGTATTGTCGTCTTATCCATTGCCTTGGTCATAGGAGTGCCCCTTGGGCTGATTGCGGGGTACTATGGTGGTAATTTGAATACGATCATCATGAGAACTGCTGACATATTTCTAGCAGTTCCTGCGCTCGTTTTGGCCCTTGCTGTCACCTCTGCGTTGACTCCGAGCCTAACAAGTGCCATGTTTGCGATCTCATTTGCATGGTGGCCTTGGTTTACTCGTCTAGTCCAGGGAGAGACTCTGTCCGTGAAAGAAGAGCAATTTGTGGAAGCTAGTAGATCGCTAGGCACAAGTCCCTTGCGTATCGCTTTCCGAGAGGTTTTACCAAATTGTATATCCCCCATCATCGTTAAAGCAACCTTAGACATGGGATTTGTGATCTTGGTCGGAGCTTCATTGAGTTTTCTAGGTTTGGGGGCCCAACCACCTACTCCTGCGTGGGGAACAATGATAGCGGAGGGGAGAATCCGCCTGACGACGGCTCCTTGGATGTGTACATTCCCTGGAATCGCAATTCTCATCACCGTAATGGGATTTAATCTGCTAGGGGACGGCCTAAGAGACGTGCTTGATGTCGAACTGAGCGGCGTGTAAATTGGAGAAGGTTGATCTTGACTACTCCTATGCTTTCTGTTCAAAACCTACACGTCTATTTCGATGTGTTTGAGGGAGAAGCCAAAGTCCTAGATGGTGTGAATCTCACCATTGAGACGGGGGAAACTGTGGCGCTCGTGGGCGAAACTGGTTGTGGAAAATCCGTCACTGCCAAAACGGTTATAGGTGTTCTCCCTATTCCTCCGGGGAGAATAGTAAACGGAAATATCATATATAAAGGGACGAATCTGCTTGAGCTTGATGAAGTAGAGCGACACAAAATTAGAGGCAAAGAAATTTCAATGGTGTTTCAGGATCCAATGACATTTTTAAATCCCGTTTTCAAGGTTGGAGATCAACTAACTGACATCATAAAATGGCAAGGAAGGATACGAGTAGGATTTATTGAATATTATAAAAATCGATTTGATAAAGAGCGCAATACGGAGGCTTGGCAAAAAGCAGTGGACATGCTGGATAAAGTGAAGTTGCCGGATCCAGAGCGGATGATGGAGAATTATCCAGTGGAACTGAGCGGAGGGATGCGACAAAGAGTCCTGATCGCCATGGCCTTAATTAACGAGCCAGAATTCTTAATTGCGGACGAGCCAGGGACCGCTCTTGACGTGACAATTCAAGAGCAAATTCTCCTGCTCTTGAAGGAGCGGGTTCGGGAGCAGAACATCTCGGTTTTATACATTACTCATGATCTTGGAGTGGCCAGGGAAGTAAGTCAGAGAATTTATGTGATGTATGCTGGAAGAGTTGTTGAATCAGCACCAGTTGAAACTCTCTTCAGTGACCCGAAACACCCGTATACGGTAGGATTATTGCGATCAATACCTAAACTCTCTGGGGGAATAGCTGAAGGAATAAGAGGAAGAATTCCAGACTATGTGAATCCACCGGGAGGATGTAGGTTTCATCCACGATGCGACCATAAAATGCCCATTTGCAGCAAGGTGCGTCCGGAAGACATCCAGATTAAACCAGGGCACCAGGTCGCCTGTCATCTATTTGCTAAGGAGGAATAACCCTGGGAAACGCTCTTGTCCAGGTAGAAGGACTCAAGAAGTACTTCCCGATAACAGTGGGAATCATGAAGAGAA
>JABAOC010001255.1_pt3 | contig 12351 bp, 15 predicted proteins | sample 7062161 | NCBI WGS metagenome assembly JABAOC01 (sample SAMN14538625, study PRJNA623070) | marine sediment metagenome | biome: marine biome [ENVO:00000428]; feature: marine pelagic biome [ENVO:01000023]; material: deep marine sediment [ENVO:00002113] | place: India: Gulf of Khambhat ... | reverse complement strand
CAGAGCTTCCTTTCCCACTTTCTGGTGAAACACTCTGGAGATGACTTCGAGACAAGTGGCCTAAAGGAATTCGAGCAAGAGCCCGTCCCGACCTCATCTGACAACGGCGACAAGGGGGGGAGCGAAGGGATATGAGGGTCCACTCAAAACATTCAAAATCGTCGTGAAAGATCAGAAGGTGACAAACTTCTAGCTTTGGGAACTCAGGAAACTCCGCTTTTCTTTTCTTTGGTGTCTGATTTCACTGGCGGATAATCACTATTACCCTTTCATGGTAACGACTTCGTTTAGAAGACCACATGACACGGCGACCACGATAGGAGTGACTCCGGTTGCTATGAGCGTGAGACTCGAAGCTATTTTTTGTTTCTCCGCTTTCAATCGCTGAGCGTCCGACAATGAGCTAAGACTCAACCAATTGGCGGGCGTGGCTAGGTCTTGTCCTTTTAGAAAACAGCCGGTAAACTCTGATTTCAGCCAGAGAAAGGAGAGGCCTAGATGAGTGTCGTTCTTTTGATCGTATTTATCTGCGTTTCTTACCTCATCGTTCGGATCGGAGCGATCGCTCTCGAGATGACAGGTATGGAAAGGTCACGGGCGAGATTCCAGGCCCTGTCAGCTTTCTCGGGTACTGGATTCACCACGAGGGAAGCAGAGCTGGTGGTGACCCACCCCCGAAGGAGGAAGATTATCACCTACCTTATGATCCTGGGAAACGCTGGAATCGTTTCGGTAATCGCCACGTTTGTCCTCTCCCTCCGGCAATCCGGCTTTAGACCTTCCCTTAACCTAGTTATCATTGCGGCTTCGTTGTTTGTTTTGTATCGGATCGCATCACACCAGAAGTTTGCGAAAAAGCTGACGAATAAGATCCGCGAGACGCTAAGGGAGAAGCTCCATTTTGAAAAGGTTCATATTGAGGAGCTTCTGCACCAATCCGAAGGGTATGGCGTCGCCTCGGTCCTCATTGAAAAAAGGTCCAAGATTGCGGGGATGAGTCTAGCCGATTCGGGATTTAAAGATAGAGATCTAATGGTTCTTTCCATTGAAAGAGATGAGGAGGTGATCCCGGTACCCAAGGCTCAGAACAAGATTCGTATCGGTGATCGTCTGATCTGTTATGGAAAATTGGAGAATCTGAAGGGGCTTGTCGCAAGCAAATGAGGGATGTGCCATCATGCTGGGAGGCCCCCAACCTAAAATGAAAGGGTCAGCTCATGGCTAAGAATGTTCTTTTTGCTATTCTTCTCGTCCTTGTCCTCGTTTTTGTCATTCAAAACACCCAAGTTGTCGAAGTCCGGTTGCTCATCTGGAAGGTTTCGATGTCCAGGGCCCTGATGTTACTGGGTACGTTTCTCGTTGGGATGATTGCTGGCTGGTTGGCAAGAAGACCCAGGCATATAGGATAGTCGGCAGCAGAGGGAGAGGTGCTAGGCACAGACGGCTTGTTTCGTTTCACCATTATCTCATGAGTATTTTTATGTGGAGGAGGTTTGAAAAATGAGCGCCGAGAAGAAGATTGTCAGAGGAGGCTTTAGGGCGACACTCGCCCTGCTTATCTCAATCATAGCTCTTATTTTGGCTTTCATCGCCTTCAACCGGACCGGTGGGGAGGTCGATCTCAATGCCCAGATCAGAGAGCTCCGCGCAAGAATGGAAAAGATGAAGCAGGAGACCTCCGAGAGGGTCGATAGGGTTCGTGAGGAGACGGCCGAGGCCCTGGAGGGTATCAGCAAAGCCTTGAAGAAGGAAGAAAGCCAACAGTGAGAGCAATAGGTGTCATTCCAGCGAGATTCCGTTCAAAGCGATTCGAGGGAAAAGTGCTGGCTGATTTGTGTGGGCGACCAATCATTCAGCACGTTTATGAAAGGGCCTGCAAGGCTTCACTTCTCGATAAGGTGCTCGTTGCGACAGACGATCAGAGGATTCGGCTGGCCGTCGCGGCTTTTGGGGGAGAGGCCGTCATGACTTCGCCTGACCACCCCTCAGGAACGGATCGGATCGCTGAAGCGATCAGAGGTCTCGATGTTGAGGTGGTTGTTAACATCCAAGGTGATGAACCCCTTATTGAACCCTCAGCGATCGATTCGGTCGCGAGACCGCTCTTTGATGATCGCTCGATTCCAATGGCTACCCTCATGCGCGTGATTTCTGATACTCAGGATCTCGAGAATCCCAATGTGGTTAAGGTTGTTACGGATAAAAACGGTTTTGCCCTTTATTTTTCCCGTTCGACGATTCCCTATCCAAGGGATCTCGTCGATTATCCTGTTTACGGGCATATTGGCGTCTATGCTTATCGAAAAGACTTCCTCCTCAGCTTCGTCAAGCTGGAGCCGTCAGGGCTCGAGAAAATGGAGCGTCTGGAACAGCTAAGAGCTCTGGAAAATGGATTTCGAATCAAGGTGCTAAATTTCGAAAACTACCGAGGTTTGGGGGTGGACACCCCTGAGGATCTGGAAAGGTTGAAAAACATACTCTTGGACAAGAAAGGGGGGGATAGGAAGTCTGAACATTTCGATAATTAGAAGTGAGTTTACTCTTGATTTTTTGCTGTAATCTGGTATTAAATGATTTCAAAATTTTTAGGCTTTGCCGGAAAGGAGATTAGTCGGAATGGCAAGAGGGACTGTGAAATGGTTCAACGAGAGAAAAGGCTATGGATTCATTTCGCAGGAGAATGGAGATGATGTCTTTGTCCATTACTCTGCGATTGAACAGGAGGGGTTCAAAACCCTCCGGGAGGGTGAAGAGGTAGAATTTGAAATCACTCAGGGCCCGAAAGGCGTCCAGGCTTCGAAGGTCGTTATTGTGAGTTAGAATGAACAGACCATTCTGGAAAACATCCCCCGGAAGTAGCCGTTCCGGGGGTTTTATTTTTTCGGCGGAGAAATGATTCCCCTTCGTGACACGATCCAGTCGAGGAACTACCCTGTCGTAAGAAACGCCCTCATAGCGGTCAACATTCTGGTTTTCCTATGGGAACTCTTCCGGGGACCCGATCTGCAGCGGACCTTCACGCTTTATGGAATTGTTCCTGTACGCTATTCCAACCCCGAAATTGCGCTGCACTTTTCCTTTTTTGAGCAGATCGTGCCTTTTTTGACGTCGATTTTTCTTCACGGAGGATTCTTCCATCTTCTCGGGAACATGTGGTTCTTATATATTTTCGGAGATAATGTGGAGGACAGACTCGGTTCTTTTCGGTTTTTTGTCTTCTACCTCTTGAGCGGTTTTGCAGCGGGGCTGATTCATCTCGTGTCCAACTGGAATTCACAGCTTCCCACGATTGGAGCGAGTGGTGCTATCGCTGGCGTCATGGGCGCATATTTTCTGCTTTATCCCAGGGCTCGAATCCTCACGATGGTTCCGATTTTTTTCTTTCCTTTCTTCTTTGAATTACCCGCTTTCTTCTTTCTCGGGTATTGGATACTGCTCCAGCTATTCTTTGGCACGATCAGCCACGGACTCGCAGGCGGTGTGGCCTGGTGGGCGCACGTGGGAGGATTCATTTTCGGGCTAGCCACGGTCAGGGTCTTCGAAGTCCTTCCAAGGACCGGTATCAGCGAAAGGGCTAGGCATTACACGCAGCGGCGAAGCACCCCTCGCATTCAGCAGATTCGGCCGATGGCAGAGGGGGAGGATCTCGATACCCATGGAACCCTGGTTGTGACACAACGCGAGGCTGGTTTTGGGGCCCGTAAGCTCGTTAGCGTTCCCCACAGGAGAAGGACAGTGGTCCTCACGATACCGGCCGGTATCCGAGATGGTACCCGGCTTCGCCTCCGAGGGATGGGGAGGAGATCGTCGACTGGGGGGGTCGGTGATCTCTATCTCAACATCAAGATCGGAAGTTAGGGCTCGGGGTTTCAAGTTTCAGATTTCCGAGCTCGTGCGAAGGGAAGAGAGAATTTCGTATTCTCAATCATGGTCGATGGATAGAATACCGAAAGGACTGGATTCTCATGGATCGTGAATCGCTTTACCAAAAGATGACCGTTCTGAGTGTCGAACAAGCCCTGGCCCTTCCTTACTGCACCTATCGACTGGCTCAGGAGGGCATGCGGGTGATTCGCTTAGAAGCACCCCCCAAGGGGGACCCCAACCGGTACATCGGGATCGACCTTCGGGGTGAGGAAGGGATGGGGTCTTACTATCTTCCGGTCAATGGGGGGAAAGAATCGATCGCCATCAACTTGAAAACGGAAGAGGGAAAGGGTGTTCTTTATGACCTCATCAAGACACTGAAAGTCGATGTGTTCGCCACCAACCAGATGCCCCAGAATTACACCGTTCTCGGCATCGATTACCAGACGATCCGTTCCATCCGCGAGGACATCATCTGGCTTGGGTTGACGGGTTACGGTCCGACTGTCTTCGAGCCGGCCTACGATCCCGTCGTTCAGGCCTGTGCGGGCCTCATGGAACTCAATGGGGAGCCCGACCGAGAGCCCATGTGTATCGGCGTTCCCATCGTCGATATGGGGGCAGGAGAGTGTGCTTACGGTCAGGTCATGAAAGCGCTCTTTGAAAAACGATTGACCGGTGAGGGCAAAAGAATTGATATCTCTCTTTTCGAGAGTGCCATATGCTGGACCGCCACCCATCTGCCTCTCAGCATGACCTACAACATCGAAGTGTCGAGGCGGGGAAACACACATCAGTTCTTTACGCCCGTATCGCTTTTCAAAACACGAGATGGATATGTTTACCTCGGGATCGGAAGTGACCGACAGTGGAAGACTCTTGTCAGGCTTGAAGAATTCAAGCATCTCGATCAGCCGCAATATGAGACCAACACGGACCGAATGGCCGACCGTCCTCGGCTGATCGATGAGATTGGAAAGATATTTGCCCGGGAGACTACCGAGAAGATACTGGCCCGGATAAAGGCAGTCGGATTGGTGGTGGGGCCTGCACGAGCATTAAAAGAGGTGGGGCAGGATCCCATGGTCCAAGAAAGACTCGTCAGGGCGAGCGATCCCAAAACAAACGTGGAAGTCGTTCTCGGAAGCACGCCGGTGGAAACAACGTTTCTTAAGTCCAGCAGATACCGTCTATCCTTTCCTCCTCGTTTGGGTGAGCACAATCGAAAGATCCTGGAGGAGGATCTCGGATATAGTCCAAAGAGAATCGAAGCGTTGGAGAACCGGGAGATTCTTTAAACAGGTGGACAATCTGTCCCAAATCTCGGAAAAAGCGAAAGGGGCAGCTCTGAGTGAGAATTCTCAAACAAATCAGATGTCGGGTAAAGGAGGTGGGTTTCCCTGACTGTCCCATCCACGGGAATCATAATACTCATCGAGCATGCGATTTAGATCTTCTTCTCGGAGAACTTTCTTGTTCCTACCCAGGGCTTCCTGATAAAAGCGTTTGGGGAGCTTATCGTCGATTCGGGTAACTCCCTCACGGATGTTGAACCACCGTGCAGCATTCGATACATTGGCGGCTATTTGGCGAAGGCCTTTTTTGTCTAAATCCATCCCTGTAATGGAACGGACCAGAATCCCAAGGTCGTCCCAGTCGATCAAATCTTTGAAGAACCGGCAGAGGATGAGGGTATCAAACAGCGTCATCCGATCCTCGTCCTCGACGAAAATCTTGGCCTTTCCCTGGATCTGATCTGGATCGACCCGGCCTGAGAGTTCTGACTTGTAGAAGGTGGCCCGCAGGTGACACGCCCCTCGGTCAGAGGTTGCATACGAGAGCCCCATCCCCTTGAGTACACGTGGTTCATAGCCCGCCGGTTCTAAGCCCTTTACATGGATCGCCACATCTTCGAGCCCCCATGTTTTGCTGGCTTCAACAATCCCTTGAGCGAGAATGGCGCCAATTTCCTCCCGATAGGCAATCTTCTTAAGGAGCGTGGCGATGCCGTCTACATCGCCGTAGTCCAGCTTTTCTTCGATCGCCCCTCTCTTGGAGGCTTCGATCGTGAAGGCGGCAAGATTGCCAGCAGAAATCGTATCCATGCCAAGGCGATCGCAGATATCGTTCAAATAGATAATTTCCTCGATACGATTGATCATGCAGAGGCCTCCAAAGGCGTATATCGTCTCATATTCTGGCCCTGCTATCTGGAGACCCTTATGCTTCCCTGTCTTCACTTCTGAAAGGTTACCGCAGGCCATAAAGCATTGGGGACAGGCGGTGGGTTCCACATGACACCGTTCCAGAAGGCTCTCGGCAGTGATGTTTTCCCATCCTTCCAGAGTTCCTTCAGACCAGTATCGAGTGGGGAAGCCTCCGACAATGTTCATGATGGAAACGAGCATCGGGGTGCCTAACTTCCTGAAAGAATGGGTGACAGCACTGTCTCTGCCTTCTCTCAGAATCCTCTCCCAGAGCTGTTCGAGAAGATCTGGATGAGCAGCCTCCCGTTTTTCTTGGCCATGGAAAACGAGGGCCTTCACTTTTTTCGAGCCAAGGACAGCTCCCACGCCGGTTCTCCCGGCTGAACGCCAGTATCCCGATTCGATAACCGAGAACTTCACACAATTCTCACCGGCAGGTCCAATGACCACAGCCTCGGCCCCGTCCACGCCCACCATTTCCAAGACCTGATCCTCTGTCTCGTAGGTGGATTTCCCCCAAATCGATGCTCCGTCATGGAAAGTCACGCCCTGAGGCGATATTTCTAGGAAAATCGGGTTCGACGCGGCTTCTTCGAGCATGATGGCGTCGTATCCAGTTCTGCTCATGGAAATGGCCACCTTTCCTCCGGAGTAGGACTCGGAGTAAATCCCAGTCTGAGGAGACTTGGTGTAGACGCCGTAACGGCTCGATCCGTGAGCTTTTTGGCCGGTGGCGCATCCGGTTACGAAAATGATGCGATTCTCAGGAGACAGGGGGTCGATTCCGGGCGGGTTGTTTTTGATCAGAAGGTAGGTCCCCAGTCCTTTTCCACCCAAATAGTTTGCGAGGACTCTGTCGGGGATTTCCTCGATGGTGTATGTTCCCGACCGAACATTGATTCGGATTAGGCGATTGAAAAAACCCTTCATTACATCTCACCAAAGCCGCTTCAATTCTAACGGAACCGCCTGTTCTTTTCAAGGCAAGGAAATCCTCGAGCAGGCTCGGATAGAATTGGCGGCAGCGAGAGCGTCGTGTTGATTTCCTACAAATTCATCTGTTATGCTAACGAAACCGAAGGCCTCGGTGCTCTTCCCAATAGTCTGGTGTCATGCGAAGGGAATTGCTTGGATCATGAATAGTCATAAAGAACTGGAAGCACTCTTTGAAAAGCGGGCCTACGGCGATTTCAAATGGATTAAGCCCGAGGACATCGTCGTCTCCCAATGGGTGCGGCTCAAGTGTATGTATGGTTGTGGAGATTACGGAAGAAATTCATCCTGTCCTCCTAATGTTCCTTCAGTTTTAGAATGTCGGCAATTCTTCGATGAATACAATACTGGAGTTATTTTCCGTTTCCACAAGGTGTTAGATAGGCCTGAAGATCGTCATGGGTGGACGAGAAAGATCAACCAGGGACTTTTAGCGTTGGAGAGAGAGATTTTCCTGGCGGGTTACGAACGAACCTTTCTTCTGTTCATGGATACCTGTCACATCTGCGAGGATTGTCGAGGTGCGAGAGAAGAGTGCAACAACCCGAAATCCGCGCGCCCCACCCCTGAAGCGATGGCTGTTGATGTATTCTCCACAGTCAGGCAATATGGTTTTCCTATTGAGGTTCTATCGGATTACACTCGGACCATGAACCGTTACGCCTTTTTGCTTATTGAATAGGGAGAATAAGAAGTCGACGGTTTGCCAACTACTTTCGATGTTTGATGAAAGTCCCATTCTGGTATTCTTCAAATGCTATCCTCAATTCTTCTTGGGTATTCATGACAATTGTGCTGGACCAGGCCTCGGGTTCTTGAATAGGGTTTCCTAAAACCAACTGAAACCTCAATTGCTCGTCCTTGCCGTAAGCAACCAATTCGTTACCGTCATCGAAAACAATGAGATTTTCAGAGCCCATCAAGCCCCCTTTCTTGGAGTCGACATCGTCTGCACCCTCAGCCCCATGGGCAGATGGGCCCCGCACCTGATCGAAATATCCTTCTCCCTCGATCACATAGGCAAAGACGGTGTGACCTTTCTTGATACGATGTGTAAAGGTCGATTCTGACGGAATTCGTGATATCTAAATAATCAGGATCGATTACGATATCCCCGACCGGCCCCTTCACGCCATTAAATCCGCCACTGATGATTCTTACCTTCGCGCCATCATCAAGGAGAATTTCGGGAACCTGATCGCTCTCAACATCCTGATAGCGCGTATCCATCATTTTGAGGGAAGCGGGGAGATTTGTCCAAAGTTGGAAGCCCCACATTAGCCCGTCTTCACCTGTCCCGCCAGTAACGGGAGGAGGGTCAACGCGAGAGGAAGATAGCGAAGGGATCTGAGGGTTCCACCTAAAGGCTAAAATTGTGTTGAAATATGAGAGTGTTAGAGATTTCCTTTTTTGAAAACTCAGGAAACTCCTTTCAATAAAATCTTGAATCGAATAGTTAGATGGCGATATACTTTAGCCTTTCTGAGAACCATAAGGACCGTTGGCAAGAAACAACGGTTATTTGCGGAGTCTACATCAGAAAAGCTACAAGGAGTAAAGGTTTCCAAGGAATACTTTCTGAAACATAGAGAGGCGGTTTCAGAAGATGCTTGTGGAACAAAAGTTTCGTGTTAAGGCACCCATTCAAAAGGTCTGGGATTTCATCCTCGACCCGGAGAAGATTGGTGCGTGTATCCCAGGGTGTGAAAAGGTGGAGGTCGTTGGGGACAAGGTTTATGAGAGTTCTGTGAAGGTTAAAGTCGGCCTCATATCACTGACGATGAAGTCCAAAACGACGGTCACGGAAACAGATCCACCCCGACATCTCAAGTCGGTTACTGAAGGCCAGGATACCCTCAAGGCGGGGACCTTCCATCAGGAAAGTGTGTTGGATCTGGCGGAGATCTCCCCGAATGAGGTAGAGGTTTCTTACGCAGCAAACACACGGGTCGTTGGAAAGCTGGCCACCTTTGGCGAAAAGATCATGAGGGCAACAGCGAAAAAGCTTGGAGATCAGTTTGCGAAGAATATCCAGGTCAGACTTGAAGAACAAGCGGGCTAGCCTTTCGATTCAAGAACAAAAAATGACTCGTCAGAGCTGCACTGAGAATGAGCGAGCAAGCCGGGAGTATGTCGTCGCGAATTCTTATTCCTTGAAACTATTTGGGATCGGATAGAGCCATGAGAGATTGTGATTGTGTTTCACCTGAGACCCTGGCAGAGGCCTTGGCCTTTCTTGACCAATACGGGGAGGACTGTCGAGTCATTGCGGGAGGCCAGTCTTTGCTGAACATTCTCAAACAAGGTCTTATCGCTCCCGCTGTTCTCGTTGATATCAAGGGGATTTCAGAACTCGATTATATACGGTTCGATGAGGCAGAAGGTCTCAGGATCGGCGCTCTGACGACACACAGGATGATTGAACAGTCTCCTCTGGTCAAGGAGAGATACGAAGTTCTGTCTGCGATGGAGAGACACCTTGCAGGGGCTCAGATTAGAAACTGGGGGACTATTGGAGGAAACCTCTGTATTGCGGACCCCACCGGAGACCCTGCACCTCCTCTCATCGCAATGAATGGGCAGGTGAGTATCGCCTCATCTCAGGGGGAGAGAACCCTGGCGCTCGAGGACTTTTTTGTCGATTACTATGAAACCGTTCTTGCACCCAATGAGCTCCTTACCCAGATTAGGGTGCCACCGATTCCTGACCGAACGGCCGTAACATACACCAAGTTTCGCAATGTTGAAGGTGACGCTCCGATTGTGGGGGCCGCAGTATCTTTGGCCATCGGTTCTGGTGGTTCCTGTGAGGAGATAAAAATCGCCTTGAATGGCGTGGCCCCAACGCCGGTGAGGGCGAGAAAGGCTGAGGAGATCCTCAGGGGGAAAGCCCTCAACGATCGTCTGATTGCAAAGGCGGCGGATGCGGTATCTGAGGATATTGATCCAATCCCCGATATCGTGGCCTCTGAGCAATACAAAGATAAAGTCGCTCGTGTGCTGGTCAGACGCATGATAAAGGAAGCCTTGGGGAATATGAAATAAGCCCTGACTGCGAGTACCAGACGGACTTAAGCTGTTAAATTTGGTTGGATCTTTCATTCGCCATTCTCCGCCCAACAAATGTCAGAATTTCAATAAGTCAGCCCTATTGTGCATGGCTTCTGTCACCACATAGAGTGCCTTTAGTGGGTGGGAAGGAACGATTCGAGAATGAAAAAAATGATCAATCTATTTGTCAATGATCTGCCCTATGAGGTCGGGGTCAGCCCGAAGACCACACTGGTAGAGCTGTTGCGCAACGAGATTGGTCTGACCGGAACCAAGCGTGCCTGTAATAGCGGTGCCTGCGGTTCATGTACGGTCCTCGTTGATGGGAAGGCAGTCAACTCGTGTTCTGTTCTTGCAATCCAGGTGCGGGGGAAGCATATCACCACCATTGAGGGTGTCGCCGATGGCACAAAGCTCCATCCGATTCAGGAGGCCTTTCTGGATCATGGGGGCTTTCAGTGTGGTTTCTGTACCCCTGGGATGATTATGGCAGCGAAAGCCCTTTTGGACGAAAGACCCCACCCCTCACGGCAAGAGATTAAAGAGGGGATTGCAGGGAACCTGTGCCGATGCACCGGATATGTGAGAATTATCGATTCCATTGCACTGGCCGCTCGGAGAATGGAGGAGACCCAGAAATGAGCGAGTATTCCCATATCGGGAAGGCGATTCGCCGTGTTGATGGGGTAGAGAAGGTCACAGGCGTAGCGAAGTATACTGTAGATATCCGGCTGCCCGGAATGTTGTATGGCAAGCTTCTGAGAAGTCCCCATCCCCACGCCAGAATCCTCAATATCGAGACTGGCAAGGCGGAGAAGTTGTCTGGCCTGGGTGGGATCATTACAGCAAAGGACACGAAGAAGATCCCGTACAGCAACTGGAGGCGTTACCCGCATCTTATGGACGAGTATCCGCTGAGCCCGGATAAAGCCCGATTCATCGGAGACGAGATTGCCGCCGTGGCGGCCGTTGATGAGGATACGGCCGAAGAGGCCCTGACCCTGATCGATGTGGAGTACGAGATTCTCCCGGCCGTTTTTGACCCAGAAGAGGCTATGAAAGAGCATGCCCCTCAGATTCATGAGGGGCCAACCATTAAGAACAATGTCAGCGAAACCCGTCACATCGAATTCGGCGAGGTGGACGAAGCCTTCAAGACATGTGACTACGTCCGGGAAGACGTCTTCGAGCTCCATCCTGTCTCCCATGCGGCCATGGAACCCCATAATTCCGTCGCGAGTTATGACCTTCAGGGACGACTCACCATCTGGACGAGTACCCAAGTTCCCTATTACATCCAGGTCCTCCTTGCCCAGACTCTTGGAATGAAAGAAGGTGATGTTCGGGTGATTTTGCCTCATGTTGGCGGGGCATGGGGCGGCAAGATGGAACTTTTCAAGGATCAATACTGCGCGTCTCACCTTTCCATGATCACCGGCAGGCCCGTGAAAATCGAATACACTCGGGAAGAGGAGTTTGCGTACACCCGCCACCGGACTGCGATGAAGTACTCTCTAAAGACCGGTTTTAATGAGGATGGGAGTTTGGTGGCCAAAGAGTGCAAGACGATTTTGGACGGCGGAGCTTACAATGCCATGGGACCCACAGCTCTTTACCTCACGGGGTTTTTCCAGAACTTTCCTTACACGATTCCCAACTATCGATACGATGGATATCACGTCTACACCAATAAATCCCCCTCCTCGGCCATGAGAGGCTTTGGGGGGCCTCAGGCGGAGTTCACTTGCGACTCTCAGATCGACATGATCGCCGAACAACTCGGCATGGATCCAGCAGAAATTCGATTGAAGAATGGCATGGAACCTGGCCACGAGATCAAGGAGTATTGCAAGGTGACCAGTTGCGGATTCAAGGAATGCGTCAACCTGGCCATGGAGAGCACGAGGTGGCAGGAAAAGCGTGGCAAGCTTCCAAGGGGACGTGGCATCGGCATGGGTTGTTACGGATTTATGTCGGGAGGGGTATTTAACTGGTTCAACACACCTTATGCTTTTTCTGCAGCTATGGTGCGTATTAGTGGTGACGGGATGGTCGATCTCTATGTAGGCTCTGCAGACATCGGACAAGGGTCGGACACGGCCATGGCCCAGATTGCCGCCGAGGAACTGGGAATCTCCATGGACTATGTTCGGGTGATCTCGGGAGACACCTCGGTGTGCCCGCCCGATCTGGGCGCATGGGGAAGCAGACAAACCCTGATGACTGGTAATGC
>JABAOC010021819.1_pt1 | contig 12352 bp, 14 predicted proteins | sample 7062161 | NCBI WGS metagenome assembly JABAOC01 (sample SAMN14538625, study PRJNA623070) | marine sediment metagenome | biome: marine biome [ENVO:00000428]; feature: marine pelagic biome [ENVO:01000023]; material: deep marine sediment [ENVO:00002113] | place: India: Gulf of Khambhat ... | reverse complement strand
CGTTCTAGCATTTCGAATTTTTGAGATTACTTTGATATCCTGAAATCCCACTTTTTGCATTAACGCGATAAAATCTTTCTCAGGTAAGGCACCGCCTATGCATCGGAACCAATCATCAATATTCAATCTTTCATTTTCAGGCAACGCTTCTTTTAGAACAATTTCACAAAAGACGGTCCTTCCTCCAGGCTTTAAGACCCTTAAGACTTCCCGCAATACCTTTTCTTTATCGGGCGAAAGGTTGTAAATTCCATTTGAGGCCACCACATCGAAGAAATTGTCCTCAAAAGGAAGATTATCCGCATGACCAAGAATAACTTCCACATTCTTAAGCCCTACTAGCTCCATATTTTTCTGGGTCTTATTGACCATATCTTCTGAGATATCTATGCCATAAACTCTACCTTTAGGTCCGACAGCCTTTGCATAAAGATAAATATCAAGCCCTGCTCCGCAGCCTAAATCTAAAATGAATTCTGCTTGACTTAACTCTATGAAAGGATGAGGATTATTGGCACCTGTAAAAGATTCATACATAGAGGGAGGAAGCCTGTCAAGTACCTCTTTGGGATAGCCTACGTTTAAAGCGAACTCCTTTCCGACAGGAAAATTGAATGTATCGCAAGGATTTTTTGCCACTTGGCTATATTTTTCTTTAACTGCGTCTTTTATTTCCTCAGGCACCATTTCTTTGAGTGACTTTTTGATCATTTCCAGCCTACCTTCTTATTTAAGATACCCCACCCCATCTTAGCCCCCAAGTGATAATTTATTGTAGGATTATGTACATATTTATATATACATATATATTTAATGTGTAATTGACCCTACGCAAAGTTTGAGACGAATATGATGTCTATGAATCATGTGAACATGGAAAAACTAAGGGAGCTTACGAAGGCTATCGAGGAGGATCCGACCAACGCAAAGATCACTCCCAGGGTCAGTGGAGTGTGGCTTTTCGAAGATGGGCAACCCCAGTTTCGCTCCCAAATCGAGGTCGAGGGAGGGACCTTCACAGTTGATGCTGACATGCCCACAAAACTAGGAGGCTGGGGAAGCGTACCAGGCCCCCTACATTATTGTTTATATGGCTTAGCATCTTGTTATGCCTTCAGTTTCGCTTCTCTAGCTGCAATGGAAGGTATTACACTCAAAAAGCTTGAGATCCAAGCCGAGGGGCACATCGACGTATCGAAGGTAATGGGGCTGGCAGACAAACCCATTGTTGAGGAGATGAAGTGGAGCGTTGTCGTAGACTCTGATGCAGACAGCCAAACAATAGAGAGGTTGAAGAAACTCGCCGAAGAAAGATGTCCTGCTGTCTACTGCCTAACAAACCCGATCGAACTTACGATAGACGTTAAACAAGAGTTCTAGCGTCCCATCAAGCAGAACTACTAATCGAATAGGGAAATTTGACATTAGATCCCTTTGTCTTAGCTCCGTGCGATGACAATTTCTTGCCCGAGGATTATTTTGATAATGAATTTTTGGTCCTAACCAATATCAATGAGACCTTGCTTCATCTCTTGAATTTAATTCCGGAGAAGGCCTAATCAGAGAAAGCCCATGGCTCATAAATGAGCTTTAGCTTCGTGGTGAAATCCGTACGAAATGAAACACACTCGGCGGTGTGGATGCGCCCCCCGGTTTCGGGGGCTTTCGTGCACGAAGGAGCAAAGGATGGGAGCGATTCATGACTTTGTTAATAGCACGGTTGTTCTAAGGAAGGAAAGCTTGAAGGGGGAGAAGCGGCTTTTTAAGGAGCACGTGGCGGGTGGGTATCTGATTCCCATCAGCATTATTTCTCCCAACTGTCAGGATCGTCTGGATAGTCTGCATCGATTCAATCCAGGCCTTCGGGTTAAGATCGGTCGCCAATGCAATGGGAACGCCTTTCTGAATAATCTTTCGAGCATCTGCATATTCTGGCGGCATTAAAACGAAGGGAGGACTCGGAAAAAGAGCTGCGGCTTCCTCATCAAAGTAACTCCTACGATCTGGAAAGCGTGGCCAACGCGAGTTCAGTTTTTGCAATGGCGCGGAATCGCTATTTTTTTGGACGAAAAGATTTTATAGGTCTCTATGAAATAACTACGGGACCCCGCAGGGATAGAAAGTCCTCGGGAGCTCAGGATGCGGGGGATTAATGTAATGCGAACCATTGGAGGTCTTCCGTCCATCACCACGTGAGGAGAACACTACCTTGGTCGAACTCGAGATTAAACCTCCAGTAGGCGTGTGGTTTCTGGCGTTGCTCACGTTTGCTAAAGCTCTGTGGGCGGTTTTGTTTTTTTTGGAGGAGTTGTTTTATTGGAAGTTCCACGGGTGGCATGGGCAGCTCTCACTCTTCCTTCTCCTTCAAGGAGTTATTTGCTTTGTGGTAGGAGGGGGTTTTTTGCGTTTGAAGAGATGGGCGTACTATGTAACCTTACTGATGACCCTGCTCATAGCGCTCATTATTGTATCCCCTTATATTATATCTAACGTGCCCGACACATTAGAGGACATCGTAATCGCAGTCTTCGTTGGAGAGTACCATATCTATTGGGTGCTCTTCTTTGCCTTTTACTTATCAGGGGCTTCCTGGGCTTCCTTTTCCACCATGTGGCTATTTATCGTCGTGATTTACGTCCTCCTCCTCGCTTTCTTACTCCATCCACACATCAGGAAAGCCTTCGGGATCACTCGCTTCCTGCGCTAGCGCACCTCCGCCGCCCGGGATCCTGGATGCTTGCGAAGGCCTCCATTCCGTTTTCAGATGTTTGAAGAAGATGCCCCGCCAAATACGCTTCAAGTTCGCAGCTAGTTCCGTCCCGCTCAGATTTCCAATTTCACCAGCATCCCAGCGAGAAAAAGCTATGCCTGAAGCGGCTGTGCATTCTCTTCATGTTCTCGTACCCTAGGTAGCACTAGAGAACCCAAACAAATTTAATTCACGGCTTGGAGATTTCCTCTGGAGATTATTTTAACAATGAGAATCTTAATCACCGGGGCGTTTGGAAATGTCGGGAAGGCTGTACTCCATGAGGCACAGGAAAACAATCACGAAATCGTCGTATTTGAGCTGGATACTAAGAGAAATCGAAAGCTTGCGAAAAAATACCGAAACATGGTAGATACCGTTCTTTTTGGGGATATCCGCGATGATATTTCAGTTCTTTCAGCAGTTGAAGGGTGCGATGGCGTCATTCATATGGCAGCGATCATTCCTCCGGTCACCAAGAGGAATCGGGAACTTTGCATGGCTGTAAATTATGGGGGAACGGTAAATGTGGTCAATGCCCTTAATCAAGTCGATAGCAATATTCCCCTCATCTTTTGTTCTTCCGCGAGTGTCATGGGGGCCACCCAACATTTAAACCGATTAATCCGCCCCGATGATCCCCTGAAGATAACAGGTAACTACGAAGAGTCAAAAATTAAAGCCGAGAACATGATTCGCGAAAAATATCGCAATTTCTTAATTTTTCGTCTCGCTGGAGTGTTACCCCTCCATTCAGATTTTTCCTTTCAGCAGCTTGAAGAACTCTTTAGCATCCATTCAGACGCAAGGGTTGAGATGATTCTGGATTTGGATATGGCCTTTGCCCTCATAACGGCAGTCGAAAAACTCGCGACCAAAGACACCCCGAATAATCGGGTCTATATGCTGGGGGGTGGGAAAAAAAATGGCTTCCAGATTACTGGCGAGATCTTAATTTCCCGGTCATTGGGGTGTCTTTCGCTTCCACGACCTGATCCAAAATATTTTACCCAAGATGTAAACTCATACCATTTAGATTGGTACGATACCGAAGCGGCCCAACAGGAATTTGCCTACCAAAACCACAAACTGGACGAGTATTACGATTTCGTTCAGAAACGTTATGGGCGGTACCGTCTTTTTATCCGCTTGTTTCGGCCCCTTATCTTGCGAAAACTTATCTCGATGTCGCCATTCCATAAAAATCCAGAAGCCTGAGAACAAGGTGAACTCTTTCCGTCGACCTCAAGAGGAACGATCCGTTGCTACGGAATCTCATACTAATTTGGACACATTCATCCCGGAATCGACAGCTTAAAGTGTCCCTAATCCCGCCCACTGTTCGATCTTCCGCTTGTATTCGATGATTTACCACTCGGAGGAATGGCACCAAATTATTGCCACCAAAACTCCCCCCGTTGAGACCCTCCGCCAACATTTGCTCCACCATGTCATGCCCGCCTTAATTACTGGGGTGATCATTTCTGCCCCTTTGGTAGACTATATTGGAAATTTATTAATTATAATTTTTGATAGGCTAAACCAAATGAATGAAAGGTAGGAAATTATGATCAATTCAATTAATGTTCACGAACTGCGGCAATACCAAGAGCAGGGATTCGAACACATTCTTCTTGATGTGCAGGATCCACAACATCGACAAAAGCGGATCCGCCAAGCTCTATCAGTTCCAGTCAATGAACTTGAGAGATATGTGAACAAATTACCTAAAGATAAGCCTGTAGTGCTTTATTGCCAAAATAAGCAGTGTTCGATGTCCTCCCAGGCGGCCCTCAAATTGCAGGAGCTGGGATTTCCGAATATTCTGAAACTGGAAGGTGGGGTTGACGAGTGGGAGAAGTCGGGCTATCCAGTGGAGAATGTCGGAGAGCTACAAAATGTGACTTTTGAGTCTCTTTCTCGATTGATTACTACACCAGTAGCTTCTACGGAAATAAAGATTCAAGGTTTATCTCAAGCGGAATTCATTGAATCTGAGAAGGTTACTGCATTCCTAGAGGCGCGATCTCCTCCCCCGAAATTCGATCATTTAGGCTATGAGGTGAAAACAACGGATCTAATTAATGGAATCTTTCTGATGATCAACCCCGATCCGCGCAATTTGTCGTATGTCCCCTCCAACAGTCTAGTAATTTGTCACCATAAAATCTCCACTCATCCTAATCGTATTTATAACAGCATGCTCGAACTGGCTAAGACCCGGCAAGTTAATATCTTCAATTTTCATTTGGCCTGGGATATCATGGAGGAGGGCGTGCTTGATTCGTTTTTGGCCCACTTTGGAGTGCCCAAAGAGCAATATCAGAAGGTCGATCTGACTTATAGAAGACACAAAATCCCGAATTTAGGATCAGTTATTCACTCCTATTTCCCTATCGAAGAAGTCGTAGCTCGGTTGAACGCGTTGAAGGTCTATCCGTCGGTGATACTAAATCCCCTTTGTTGTTACACCTCTTTTGGTTATATTCCTGGTGGAGGGTTCGTCGATGAAATGGTCATAGAAATGCGCGATTACGGAGTCGACGCCCTAATTTCATCCGATCTCAATTTTGTGTCTGAAATCGTGGCCCGCGAGCTTGGGATGACCTTAATTGCCATCGATCATTACAAAAGCGAACGGTATGCTCTTGTCGCTATGCAGAAACTTCTGACTAAGACGTTTCCCAAAACCCCAACGACCATATTAGAACAACACGATTTCGTTCAATGTCCCTCCGGTTCTTGTTTTCCGGGACCGCCCATTCCTATCAAACTATGATTCTTCACAATTATGATTCTTCACGATTTCCGATCCGTATGTGTAGTGGTTGTGTACACAGCATCACGCCGCTCAGGTGTACCCCGATAATCCCGATTTGCAGGTCTTGCAAGCCGCGGATGTTCGGACGTCACGCTATGCCCGCCTCCTCCCCCTCTCCACACGGCGCCGCAAGCTGGCTCCGGTCAATACGCAACAGCTTGCCCAACAACTCGAAGCGGCCGCCCACCACTCTGTTTATAAACTCTACACGGTCATCTACTATTCACAAGAACTAACGCAGTTCACCGCCTCCAAAACCCATCCTACCGAGACCCTCCGGAATCACCTCATTGGGGTGGCGAATTGGGTGTTGTTCCTGGTGCGAACGCGCGCCTCTCCTCCCTTACCTGCTTCGGCAGCCCTCGTAGGACAGCCGGGTGGAACTCCCGGCCCTGTCGAGGTGGAAGATCCTCGGGTCGCAGATGAGCCATCACTCCGTGGTGAGACCCGAGCGAGAGGACCCACACTCGGCGGTGTGGCCACGACCTCCTCGTTGAGGGGCTTTCGTGCACTAAGGAGCTGAAGATGCGTTTTTTAAGGTCCAAGGACTAGGGAGTGAGAGGACATGGGACAACGAACCATTCGAGTGGAGCAGTAAACGTGCTGGACCGTAGAGGAGAACCAGTAGGGAGGGAGTGAGGGGTAGGAGATCGGAGTACAGAGGGGGATATTGAAGAAAGTGAGGTTTCCAAGGCAGATTGGCTGGTGAAGGAGAATTACGGGGAGGATACGGGCATTTGGAGAGAGGGTGGAGGATGACAGTTATTTGGGACATCTCAAGTGGTGGCAGGAGATCGGTTCATTTGGGGTAGTTTCGGGCCGGGAGGCTCTCAGTCCAGGTAGGACCCATAATCTTCGTGTGGCAGCAGGGGTGATTTAGGAGCTCCGAAGCGGAACGTCCACAGGGTTCTTTGTCCAAGGACTGTACAGGGCGGGCACAGTAAAACAGAAAATTTTCAAGTTGATAGATAAAACCATTAAATGATGGAGGATGGGTAGGAAAGAGCGAGGAAAATGAGGGGACAGGGTGCGAGGGATTGTCAAGCAACGGAGGAAACCTTCAAGCCCATGGAAATAGCAGACGGGAATTGCTCCGTCTGACTCTAGAAAGGCTACCACCAACAGGTCTTGGTCCCGCATAGCTCTTTACTTGTTTCCATCATTTTTCTAGGAATTAAAGGTCGGTGTACTTATCCACTTCCACCCCCAGTTCCCGAAGAATATCCAAGCAGAGCGACCTAACAGATAGAGGAATCTTCTTAACCGCTGTTTTGACCAGATCCACTTCTTCCACGATACTTGCCCCCCTAGTTCGGGCTTCACGCTCACTGCCCTCTATCATCGTTAGGACGGCTTCCGTTCTCACCGCTGGAGGGATGTAACCCGCCGCTCTTCGCAAGGACACCCACAAGTGTTCATCCCAGGGCATTGTTTTCTGGATCATCGTCTATTTTCCTCATAAAACTAATAGGATAATTGCAATGACCGACAAGGACGCCATGGAGCTCGCCATGAACCCTGCGGGGTACCCGTAATGCCCGGCCACCACCGCGAATAGCGGCGCGCCAAAGACCACTCCTTGGGTGAACACCACGTGAAAGGCTCCTGAGGCTAGTGCGCGTTCTCCCGCTTTTGCCCCTTCAACCAACAGCGCCGTGATAGTGGGGAAGATTAAGGCATACCCCGTTCCATAGATCGCGAGGACCAGTACAATGAGCCCAAAGCTGCGAACGAGCGAGAGTCCAATCAGAGATGTTGCTGTGATCGTGAATCCGAGGAGGAACGAGAACTTTCGGCCGATCTTATCCGAAAGAATCCCGAAGGGGATCTGAAACACCATCCAACAAAGCCCATAAACTGCAAGGCCCAGCCCTACGTGCAGGGAGGTTAAGCCGAGTTCGGCAAAATGGGGCGACAGTAGGGTAACCAAAGCGCCCATAGTCATCATATGCATAAAGATTGCATAGCATGCAACCGTGACAGCTCTATGGCTGAATAGTGCCCGGAGTCGCCCAATCAACTCGCGAATCACAATTTTCTTCTCGGGAGGGGGCAAAGCAAAAGGTTCGGGCTCCACGATAAGCAAGGTGAGCAAGGCGGCAGCCAGAAGCAACCCCGAGACCGTATAAAACAATGCGACGTACCCTATCCGTGTAACGAGGAAACCCCCTAGAAGCCAGCCAAGAATTACTGAAAGACCGATAGAGGCGCCATAGACCCCCATCCGTGCCCCCATCTTCGCCAAGGGATGCGGCACATCTGCGACCAACGACATCATGGCTGGACCCGCTAAAGCCCCCCCTACTCCATGCAAAATTCGGGCCAACAACAACTGTTGCGGCGTTCTGCAAAGAGAGTATACAAACATGGAAATCGCATCCATGATGGCCCCAACTATTAACAACTGTTTTCGCCTTCCCAACTTATCCATTACATATCCCGCAGGCATCTCGAATACATCTTCAAATATCGAGTAGGCGGCGATGATCAGACCGCTCATGAGCGGTGTCGCGCCTAAAACCACCGCATATGACGCTAAAAAAGGGTGGAGGGAGTGGGTATCAATGTACACGATAACTGTTACAAGGGAAACGACGAGTGGGGTCCGCTTCAAAGAATGATATGCTTTCATTGTTGACACCGGTGTTGGGAGAAGCAATTGGAGGCTGTGTCAGGGTGACAAAGAACGATTCGACATAAAGGGCATGAAATCAAATGCCTCTTACACAGTAATTTGCTACACGTTTCGCAAAACGCAATTGCTTTGTCCCTGCAACGGCTGCAGGTGACAGGGGAGGGGCGGATTCCGTATCGACCTAACGCATCTTCTAGTGCTGAGTAGAGCTCCTTGGCCTTCGATACGTTTAACACTTTTGGCTGAGGCTCTATATCCATATAATCTCGCAGCCCGAGAGAAGTGAGAATGATCCGCTCTCGTCTCCTTCGGTTTCCTAAGACCGCTTTGTAGGCATCTTGTGTGAAGAATCCCATCGTTATGAGAATTATTTGGCTGAAATGAGGCATATTATTTAACCAAAGTTCGAGGCGCTTTTCAGAAACCGGTCCTGTCAGCTCATTCCCATCAATAACGTATGTCTTGTTCCCCTTCCTCCAAAAAAACAAATAGGGGCTCGTCTTTACTTGTCCTTCTCGCTCCCTACACGTTTTTACGAGATCTGATTTTAGATCACTAAGCCTGCGGAGTAGCATCGGAGATAACCTCCTCCGGGGGAAACCAACAGGTCGGATCCTCCGCTAGGTAATCCCCAGTCATTTCATATGCTTTGCACCTAGCTCCCCCACATACCTGCTTGTAGCGACACGTCCCGCACTTCCCTTTCAGCAACTCTCGAGTTCTAAGCTCTTGGAAAATCGGCGATTCGTCCCACACTTCTTTGAAACTCTGCTCCCTCACATTCCCTGCGGGCACTTGGAGCACCATGCAGGGATAAACTGTTCCTTCGTAAAGGATGCAAGCGTATCGAGATCCCGCCCCACAACACGTTCTCACAAACTTGCCCCAAATTTCCTCCTCTGGAACGCTTTGTTCAACCCTCACCCAATGCTGCGGGAGGGCTATAACTCTATAAGTCAACTGCTCGTCCTTGCATTGCATTTCGATGATCTTCTCGACGATTTTCTTTCGCAGCTCAGTGTCCAACTCATAAATGAGGTGTTCTTTCCCTCGACCGGATCTTACATAATCAAAGATCTCTACCGCCACAGCTCCAAGCGTTCTAGCCCTCTCGATTATCTGTGGGAGTTCCTTCCAGTTTTTCCTTGTTACACAAGGGGCTACTTGAAAAGGGAGGCCTACTTTGGCACAGTTTTGAATTCCTCGCAGCGCTTCATGCCAGCTGCCAGCTACCCCTCTAAAGGTATCGTGCGTCTCTGCTCTATCTCCATCAAGGCTGATAGCTACAGCTTTTAGGCCTGCGTTTTTCAACTGTTGGGCCAGCTTTTTTGTTATAAGGGTCCCATTCGAGCCAAGAAGCGGCATTAAACCAGCATCATACGCGCATTTCACCAGTTCCGGTAAATCCTCCCGCAAGACGGGTTCCCCCCCATCAAATATGAGGAGGCGGGTGCCTATTTCCGCTACCTCCGAAATAATCTGTTTTGCTTCTTCGGTCGTTAATTCGTTCGGATGTGCCGCCTCAAGCGCTTCACTATAGCAGTGGGGGCATTTTAGATTGCATTTTTGTGTGATGGAAAAACTCACGAGAATTGGAGGCACAGTTCTTTGCATTCCGCTTTCACATCCTTCACTTGCGTGAGATCGAGAATTCAGCTTTTGAACAACTCTTGAAACCGCTTATTAAAACTTCTTATGAGGTGGCAAACCTTGAGAGCACGAGAATAAAAACAAAACACAAAAGCATCTGTTCAAATGGAGATGTTTTCAAAAAGGAGGCTTAATTCTCAGCTCCACGCTAAGAACCGGCAGTTAAACGTATCCGGATTATCTTAATAAAAAATAATCAGTATTGTATTTTTGATAACTACTTGCATTACGCAAACTAAAATTGGATTCAAGTTGAGTCTATTTTAGGAAAGGGAAGCGTCCACTGTCGGCGATGTGGGCGAGTACTGACCAACTCCAAGAGTATTGAGCGTGGGTGCGGTCCAGTGTGCTGGCAGAAGATTGAACTCGAGCTATGGCTCGACGATGTGGTAGTCTCAGAACCAACCCTCCCGGCCCAACGATGGTACCGGAATCCCAAGCTGGCTGAAAAACTCACGACCGTCCATCGCACCTTATATACCTTCTGCTTTGTGGAAGTGGAGCCACATCTCGCAGAAGCCTCGAGGAAGAGGGCGGTCCTAGCGGAGGGGTGAGGCGATATCCCATTCCCAATACCTCCAAGAGGAGGCGGCTCAGTTGATAGTGGAGGGGCGCGTTTCCCTCCTCTATGAAGCAGGTGGAACCGCGATCTTTTTGGTAGAGGGCGAGACACAGACCTACCGCGTTCAGCTGAACCCCGATGGGACGGTGTCATGTACATGCACCGATTGGACACACTGGGGGGAGGTGTGTCGGCACATTCTTGCAAGTCAATTCTGCCACCACGTCTACGAGGCGGTCCGGTGATCCACATGGTATCACAGACGCATTTCCGTGTGCGCGCTGTTTACTACACGCCCATGACCAAACCGCTCGGGGTCAATGTCCCGGGGAGTCCCACCAGTACGATCCCGGGAACGGCGCCCTTGGTCATCGAGACTACCGCGGAGAATCCGCTGGCTTCCATCGCCCAAGAGATTACCGAAGGGACTTTAGGGCAACTTCCAGTCAAGGCTCTTCGGCAAATCATCGATAGGCTGCAGGCCGTTAGTGGAGAAAGGGTGTCCAAGTCAGGCAAGAAAACGGAGTTGGTACAACGTATCTTGGCTTCCCAACACAAAGAGGCCGCGATCCAGCGGTTCCTCCTTGGTAAAGATGTCCGGGAACAATGGAAACAGGAACGACTCATCCTGAAGCTCTTTACCAGTCTTCGGGGCGCCTTGCGCCAAGCTGGGATGGATATCCTACGAGAACTCCACCTCCCCTACAGTATGCCCGGCTTACCGGAGGACCCGTTACCCGAAGGTGCCCATCGGCCAGGCGAATGTCCTGATCCCGAGGAAGAATGCCTGTTATGCCATATCTTTGGCTCGCTGAATCACGCCTCCCTTTTCCGGAATTATACCCCGCCGTTAGTGGACGACCCAGAGACCAAGTTGGACATCCCGCAAGAAGTGAATCACGTCTTAATCCGCACACATGCCCGCAACGTCCACCGTCCCGATGGGAACACCCTCAACTTCAACCAACAGTATTTTGCGGGTGAATTCGTTACGTTCCTCCAATTTCCCAACGGCTGCCCGAAGCCCATTCCCCTGGGGTTCCTGCTCAATTGCCTGGAACGCTGTACCGACGTGGGGGCCGCGAAGGCGTGGGGTGCCGGGAAACTGTTCCTCCAGGCCTACACGTTGGAAAAGGTCGAACTCACCTATGCGCGGGAATGGGACGGGGAAGCGTTCCAGTTAGTTCGCAAAGAGACGGTCACGCCCCTCAAAGCTGAACTGGAACACGCCTTCGAAGCCTATGAGCAGTGGCTAGCCCAAATGGTGACAAAACCGAGAGAGTCGAGTGAGGCCAATGAAGGGGAGGTGACCGCATGATTGTGCGCCTCATTGCCGAGACCCTGACCCCGATTGTGGCGAGATCCCGATTCCTACGGGTACGGGGCACCCGCGGGGTGGTGTCCAATCGGCCTTATCTGGAACTTGAGGCGCCAGCGCGCCATCAATGCCGCACGACCCTGATCGTGAGGCAAGGCGCGCATGGGTGGCCCGTCTACTGGCGCGCGTATATGGGGTACTTGCACCTCGATTTCAAAACGCGAACGCAGAAACAGGCCAATCGGAAAATCCAAGCATTTCTCCAACTCCAGTGTGTCGGCCAGCTCACCACATGGGGCTACGGGGCCATTCGCTGGCTTGTATACAAGGTGTATCATCGACAAGCATCGGGTCACAAGTTTCGCCCACGGTTCCGGATTCTCAAGGGGTTACCCTCAGACCTGACCCGCCATGAGCGCCAGCTGGTCATGGCCGCGCTCCTTCACGATTTGGTGGACACCGACACGCATCCCTCCAAGTTGGGGCGGGCCGTCACGATCCCCGAGCCCTACGTGCGGTGGTTGTGTACACAGCATCACGCCGCCAAGGCGCACCCCGATAATCCCGATTTGCAGGTCTTGCAAGCAGCGGATGTTCGGACGTCACGCTATGCCCGC
>JABAOC010016033.1_pt1 | contig 12352 bp, 10 predicted proteins | sample 7062161 | NCBI WGS metagenome assembly JABAOC01 (sample SAMN14538625, study PRJNA623070) | marine sediment metagenome | biome: marine biome [ENVO:00000428]; feature: marine pelagic biome [ENVO:01000023]; material: deep marine sediment [ENVO:00002113] | place: India: Gulf of Khambhat ... | reverse complement strand
AAAGATTCGCCTGCAAAATGAATAACCTCTTCTTTCCCAACACGATTGACTAGGGCAGCATAATATCCATTCTGAAAAGCGGCAACTTGAAGTTCTGCTTCAAAAATTCCTTCGGTCCATTCTCCTAGCGCCCCTGCCTGGGGAATAACCACAATTTCTGCTCCTTTAAGCCCCAAACACCGCATATATTCAGGGAAATGGCGGTCATAACAGATAGCTACCCCTACTCGTCCTATTTTTGTATTATAGACAAAATCTATATTCTCTCCGGGAGCATAATACCCTTTCTCATGAAACCCGGGCCCTTCCATGATATGAACCATCCGCGTCACCCCCAGGAGCTTTCCGTCTGCATCAATCACCGGAGAAGCATCATAGTTTCTGTCTCCGTCTCTCTCAAAGAGATTCAAAACGACAACAACGCTGTATTCTCTGGCAAGTGTAGAAAATTGTTCTGTTGTTGGACCAGGAATTGGCTCTGCTTTTGCCAAAGATTCTTGAGTAGAAGGGATTTGGGGTAAAAACCGAGAAAAAGCTAATTCTGCAAAAGCAATTAATTTTGCTCCAGAGCGTGCCGCTTGATGGAAGGAATCGATTCCCCGCTTGAGATTTTCATCATAGTCTTTCGTGGCATGCTGTTGTATCAAAGCAATTTTCATTGAATTCTCCTTTTCTTTACCGTTTCTCGCCTAAACCTGAGCTTCAATTTTTTAAAAACATCCGTATATTTTTCTAATGTGGGTTTGATGAATCAAATCCCTAAAAGTTATTTTAAGGAACCACGTCTGTGTATTTGGCCAGAAAGGCTGACCGGTCGTAGAGCGCCTGGAGTATTATTCCATTTCTCTCAAGGCCTCTTAAAATATCGGAGATTCGATCCTGGATAATGCCCACGTGCAGCCTCATTAGCTGACAGTATTGATAAGTTCTTTCCTTAGAGCCGGCAACGACCTGAACCGGGCACCGGCCACCGCAATAGAAATGGACGCCGCATCGATAGCATCCCAGCCAACTTTTGTACTCTACCAGCGAATCCAAATCATACTCGCTGAGTTTTAGTTTTCTATCTCTGTCTAATCCTCCTATGGAAAGGCAAGAAGGAAGATCGGCACAGGGGTAGACCTTTCCTGAAACAATATCATAGTTCTTAGCCAGCTCTACAGCGCAGGCCGTATGGCCCCGCTCTTCGGCAGTTAAAAGGAACAAAATAAGTTCATTGACATGGACGATGGGAAGGATTATTCCCTTTGAAATCTTTTGGACATAAATGTCCATAATCTTCTCAAGGTCTTGACCATAATTCACAACATATGATGCTATGTCCTCAAAAGGTTCTCGGTTCTCAGCCCAGTGCCAGAAAAAATGNNTAAACTCTGCTCCTCTCGAAGAGTGGACCAATGCAAAACATTCTTATTGTAGAATGTAGCTAATGCCCTAAGATTTTCTCTAATTCTACTCAGACGAGTCCCTTGTCTTACTCTGTCATGCTGTTCTTCATCTCCGTCAATGGAAACCGAGTAGACCCACATCTCCTTCATAAATTCAGGATAGAGATTCAAGGCATCACTCAAAAGTTCTCCGTTGGTATAAACCAAAAATCTGAATCTGTCCGCTTCTTCAGATTCCTTCAGAATCCCCCATGTTTCTTTCATCTTATCTATGGCCAGAAAGGGCTCTCCCCCGTAAAAACATACCGTGATTGACTGATCGCGATGCCTGTCAGCCAACTCTCTGATAATGGCTGAATCACGTTCTGGTTCTACCTCTTGAGAACTTACGATTGTATTACGGGGCATGTCGCTGCCCATAGTAATAGCGCTGTTAACACAACCTTTACATTGAGCGTAGCAACGACCAGTTACGGTCAGGTGAATCATTATGCTTTCATCTCTCTCATAGGCCTGAGTTGTCAGTGGGTTGCTGCTTCGAATTTTAACCGCATCCAATCGAGATAAGTCATCAAATCCAGGATATCTAACTCCGGTAACCAGCTTGGAATTCTTAATTATCTTGGCCATTTTTATAATCGCTGAACTCGAGCCATATTATTTCTTATGATATTCTACACTAATATTAACCATGAATTCTGTAATGTATGCCAAGGAAAATCTGAAATCTGCAGCGAGGGATCAATTAAAAAGGAGCAAAAATGGAGCCATCGGATCCCAGTCCATTCTGCTCACTTGGAAGACTCCTCCCTAGCCGTTTTATCGAAATGTTCTTTGAGTGATTTTATTATATTGATAGATGTATCCACGAATTCTATGCCCAGTTCGAACAACTCGTCAGCATAGACGCTTTTTACCCACCGAACTTTGGCGTAAGCACTTATCATCCGGGGCGGGTCAGTTAACGAAAGATCAATCTTTAAAAAGGATCCGACTGGCAAAAATGCGTTGGTGTGGATTTTTGCACCTGTTAAAGAAATATCCTCGGTCGTATGATGAATAACTTTAGGTGGGGCCTCAGCTACATCCTTGGAAATAAGAGTAATCGTAAACATAGCCTGCTCTCTTACTCGTCTTTCTCTTCTTTTCTCTGACATGACCTTGGTTCTCTTCTCTTTTTAATCTAATTCATAAAGATTCAGTATCTGGCGTCTGCTGGCTATAATCATCGTCCTTCGCTTTCATAGGAACCTGCCTCCTGACTATTTTACTATCTTCTATGGCCCTTTCTCAAGCCTTCCTGGGCAGACCAATTGTGAGGACTTAACTCTCTCCCTAGTCAGAAAGATATAACATAGGAGAGATTTGATGTCAAAACTAATAAAATATTTGCTCAAACAGCCAGAGATCACCATATTGATTTGTTGCTAGCCTTGTCGTTGCTGATAGAGAGAAGCTCAGGCATTAAAGACTTGACTCGACTTTTTCAATCAACTATCTATAAAGAGAAAATATACAGAGTTTTTACTTTTTCCCAGGTCAAAGAGCTGGCAATGACAGGAGGAGACTTCCGAACTGCCCAAAAAAAAATTCTAGTTGTATTCTCTCATCCAAAAGAGGACAGCTTGATCTATGCTATCAGAGAGGCTGTTATAAAAGGTTTGAAAAAATCCAACGCAGAAGTCAGGGTCCAGGATCTCTACAGAGAGAAATTCAATCCACTGCTTTTCGACATAGACGAAAATGATAAAGATCCAGTAACGGTGAAGATGAAGAAAAATGTGGTTTGGGCAGACGGGATTGTTTTCATTGCACCGCTGTGGTGGGCCAGCATCCCCGCTATGCTGAAAGGGTATTTTGATAGAATATTCACAGAACATTTCGCCTTTCAATACAATCAGGCAGGAATACCGGTAGGCCTTTTAAAAAATAAAAAGGCAGTTCTAATCGGGACTTGTGATACGCCCTTTTTATTGGCTAAGTTTAACAAGACTTCTCTTGGTTTTAAATCTGTCGTCAGAGGAGTCCTAAAGTTAAGCGGGATCAAGGATTCCAAATTTGTGCTCTTTGGATCCGTGCTTAGTTCTACAGAAGAAAAAAGGGAGAAATGGATTGAAAGAGCCCTGACCATTGGCGAGAAATTTGCCCGCCCTGACACCTTAATCATGAAAATCAGAAAAAGAATATCACCGTTGATTAAAGCCGTAAGGCTGCCCCTTTATTCATTTGTTTTTAGTTCTGTGCTGCTGGGTAGTGCAATTGGCGCCTCAGTATCCCAAAAATTCAAATGGGGAGGATTTGGTTTGGCAATTTTCCTTGGTTTTCTGTGCCATACCGTCGTCTCCTACTCCAACGAAGTTGCCGACGAGAAAGCGGACAAGATCAATGTAAACCGTACAATCTTCAACGGAGGCAGCGGGCTCATGGCTGAGGGATTGATCACAAAAAGAACCCTGAATTGGGGATGGATCATCACCTGTTCGCTCAGTCTGTTAATATCCTCCCTGATGGTTCTTCGGTTTAACTATCACTGGCTTCTCTTGATGGGGATAGCCGCTGGTCTCTTTTTGGGTTTACAATACAGTTTTTATCCCCTTAGGCTTTCGAGGATCGGATTGGGGGAGATAGCAGCCTTTATCGGTTACGGAGTTCCCATGATGTTGGTAGGACTGGCCTTCCAGGTTGAGAATTACATGGTGAATCAGGTTACATCAGGATTCCGATTCTATCTTTTATCCCTGCCCGTTTCGCTGTCCGTTTTTGTAACTCTATGCCTGACTCAGATACCAGATACGGATGCTGACAAAGAAACAGGAAAGAGATCAATCTCTGTGTTATTACAACCTAAAAATGTCATGATCCTCTCAGCCACCGTTCTGTTCCTTTGCATTATCTTATTTCTTGGCTTTGCCCTGCTGGGCATCCTGCCATTAAAATATGCCGTTATTATTTCTGTCTTTCCTTTATTAACGGGAGGAGTGATAATAAAGAATCTTGACGCCTATAAGGTTCCCGCGGGGNNCAGGGATGAAAATGATAAACATCATGGGGATGTCGGCAACGACCACGGTGATTTGCGGGATAGTCCCGGCCGTCTATTTTTTTAGCAATCCTGTACAGGTTAATCTTTTAAAATAGCTCCTCTTTAACTACTCTCTCGAAACCAATTGAGTTAGGTAGGTCTTGGTAAAAGGCCCGATCTTTCCTCGATGTTTAACCAGAAAATGAGGTTTCTTCCTTGTAAGCCAGTAGGTAATCTTAGGGCGGAAGATAAAAGCATGGATTATGACTTCCAGGCGGTAACACTCAAATTCGCCAGCTTTCACCCGAATTTTCTCAACTCCTGCCTGGCGAACAGTGCCAGAAACAGATTGCTGAGAAAAATCTATAAAGAATAGTCTCCATTCTCTGTTTCGATCAAACGGAAACGACCTGAGCAGAAGAAGAAGGCTGCCATCAACAGCAAGGGTTTTATTCTTTGGAAGTTCAAATTCCCGCGTTTTCTGCTCCCTTCCTAAACCTCTCCTAGCATATACCGTCTCTTGTTTTCTCCACATGGAACCTTCAAACTTAGATTTTCCAGAAATATCTGTGACACTTCTTGCACCTGAAGCAAAATTGCCGCTCGCATCCAGCTCAATCGTAATGTATTCTACTTCTTTGCTGGAAATTGATTTCATGACGAAAATAGTTTGAGAGTCTGTATAGTCGATGTTCATCTCGATAGACTTTGTCTGTGATGCATCTTTACCCTTGACTGGCACCGCCTCATAGCGGTATCTTTCTTTCTCCTGAGAACTTTTTTCACCATATCGCTTGGCTTGGCCCGAAAGCATGCTCGCCGAGAGAATATAAAAAAGAATGGAGAGAAAAATCACAACATGCTTCATGTATTTCACTTTACTCTTCATCGCAACATCAATGAAAGTAACGGAATCAAACCAAACCATAACATATACGACAGGGTCAGCACCATTTCCCCGTTTATTTTTCTATCGAAATGGCCCGAATACATAAGCTTGAACAGCACAGTTAATAGAATCCAAGCGTGCAACAGGACAACAAATATGGAAATGCCTGACCATCCTTTTAATACTTCGAAATAATAAATCGCTATCCAAGAGAGCGCAGCGGCACAGATACAAATACATGACAGTATTATTGCTGCCCGCTGCCCGAAAATGACAGCAATTGTTCTCTTTTTAGCTGCCCGATCCGCCTGGAAATCAGGAACGCCTGAAATCGTAATGGCAGAAAAGATGGCAAGCAACAATGGGATACTTAGTAACCAGGGCAGAGTATCCTTCCATATTCCGCTCTGAAACACGTAACCGCAGAGAATAAGATACGGACTAAAGGTTACAGCCACCACAATTTCTCCGATCCCATGGTAGGAGAACTTGAGGGGTGGAAGTGTATATCCCAATCCTAAGAATAGTCCGATTAATAGCAAGGTAACAATTAAAACTGGTTGAACACCCGATGAAACTTTCAGCAAAACATATCCTGTCCCAAATATCAACAGGAGAAGAATAGCCAAAGCGTTTCTCACTTCTCTGAATCCCAGCCTTTTCTCTACGAGCACCCTCGAGCCTCCGTTAAAAAAACCCGAGTTCTTATTATGAATATCTGTTTTAAAATCAAAATATTCATTGGTGAGGATAGAACATAATTCAACCAGGAAAAGGAAGACATATCCCAGCACATAGACTTTCAGGTTAAATTTCCTGTAGGTGCTGCAGGCTGCTGCAGCTCCCAGACTGTATGCTATCCACGGCATTGGGTAAAAATGAAGTCTTGATATCCTGATCCAGGACCTGGTCTTCGCAGCGAATTTCTTGAAAAACATCTATGAATTTACCATTAACCTACTCAACGAGATATTTTTTTGAGAATATGTCTGCATAAATACCCTGGTAGTCTCGGAAACAACCATCTCAATAAAGCCTTATAAGTAACCTTTTGGAGGGAAATATCTATAAATTTATCCACAAGACTTTCATTCTCTACAGCAAAAGCAAAAAATAGAGGAAACGAATTAGCGAATTTAGACATCAAAAGAGAATATCTCAAATTCATCTCGAATTCATTCTTAACTAAGGAACGATAATCATCCAAGGCAAAAGAACTCCCTCGCTCCATCATCTTTGAAATTGTTTCACTGGCGATCTGGCCTGACCGGATGGCGTAGGATATCCCTTCTCCATAGAATGAATCTACAAAGCCTGCGGCGTCGCCTACGAGCACAACCCTTGGTCTGGTCAATCTGCGTTGAATCCCTCCTGCAGGAATTAAATGCCTGACAATTGGATGACGACGGGGAAAGCCCAATAAATTTAAAAACTCGCGTATTTTTTTCTTAGGATTATCCAGGTACTTAGCAAGCCCGGCAATACCAACAGAGTAATACCCACTATGGGGAAACACCCAAGCAAAGCCCATCTTTAGCAAGCCTGTATGGACTTCAATTATATCATCCAGGTGTTCATTTATTTTGTCATCGTCTTCTTTAACCTCAGCCACAAAAGATAACGCATATTCATCTTTTCTGGGTTTTTCTTTCACTCTGTACTGAAGATTCCCATTAGCGCCTTCGGCTATGATCAAAAAATGCGCTTCATATTCCCCCTTTTCGGTTGTTATTATTACTCTGTCCTCTTTATCAACAAAATCTACTGCCCTTTCTCCCGTAATGATTTCTGCGCCAGATTTCCCCGCCATTTTTAGCAGGTAATCGTCGAAGACCTTCCGATCCACGAGAATCCCAATCCTCTGGGGAGCATATTTTTCGAACTTTTTTCCTTTATAGATTATCCTTATTCCTTGTATTTCTTTTTCAGGAATTGTGGAGGGTATTTGGAAACCAAGATAAGAAAGGGCAACGTCTGAAACAGCTCCCCCGCATGGCTTGTACCGGGGAAAGTTCTCCTTCTCAACCAGCAGTGTTTTAAGGCCGAGGGATGAGGCTTTTCTTGCTGCTGATGAACCTGCAGGACCCCCTCCGATAACTATAACGTCGTACATGATTGCAAAGAATGATTAATAGAATTTTATTATTCCTAACTCGAAAAAATACTCATGAAGGGGCCATACTTAATAACAGTTCGAAAATACTATAACACCCAGAAAAATCCTGGTCAATAAGGCGGGAAGCACTTCTGATTATGATGCTAATCTGCAGGTTCAGGAAATCGAGAGGTAGTTTCAATATCCTTTGTCGGCCCACGAGATATTGGTCGCTTTATAGCATCAGACGAGAAGATTATATCATTAACTTGACTCAGTGATTTTAATCAACTATTTTTATAGATAAGCTTATATATATAGAAATAACTCAAAATTTTCATTTTTCCTTGAAAGAAGCCGACAGTGGAAAAAATAAAGGAAATATTTTTTAAGCATTTCGAAAAGATCATAGTAGCCTCAGTCCTACTTGGCATTGTGCTCATAAATTACTTTACTCCTTATAAGATCGGCTTCTTGAACTTTTTTTATCTCCCCATAATCGCAGCCGGTTATTTCCTGGGTCAGAGAATGGCTGTGCTTACTGCTGTTCTCTGCATTCTGATAGTAGCCTTTTTCTTGTTGCTTTTTCCTTCTGCCTTTTTCACTGCAGGAATAAACAAAACCTATATATATGTGAGCCTGGCTGCCTGGAGTTCCTTCTTAATCTTAACAAGTGCTGCTATAGGATACTTATACGAAGAGAAAGAAAGGAAAATAAATGACCTAAGAGCCGCTTATCTGGGAATCTTAGAGATTCTGTCTAAATACCTTGAATCCGCAGACAGGTATACTCAAGGACATTCGGTGCGGGTTGCGCATTTAGCAGAAGACATCGCTCGCGCCATGGGATTATCGGGGTTAGACGTAGAAAATGTAAGAGCGGCAGCGCTTCTCCACGACATAGGGAAGATTGAAATAAGTCTCGACGTCCTTCACAAAGCAGCTGCTCTCACTGATGAGGAAAAAAAGCTTATGGACTCGCATACAGAAAAAGGCGCAAGAATTTTATCACTGGTGGGAGGAGTCTTGAAAGAGGCGGTTCCGATTGTTTCAGCTCATCATAAATACTTTTTTGAGAGGGAGAAACACGCTTCTGAGGAGAGGGAGGAACAGCATACGGAGAAGGATGTTCCTTTGGGAGCTGCTATAATAGCTGTTGCCGACGCCTATGACGCTATGATAACAGACAGACCGTATCGGACAGGAATGCAGCCCTGGCAGGCTTTCGAGGAATTGGAAAAAGGAGCCGGGAAGCAGTTCCATCCAGGAGCAGTAAAAGCTTTCAAAAAAGTCCTTATGTCCAAGCAAAAATATAGAAGATAAAAACTGGAACCAAGTAACTAAGTGGCCTATCCCCCGAACTAATATAAAGGTGATTTACGTTCTATTACGGTCAGTTCGCCCTTCAAGTTGATTCCTTCTCCGACTATTTGAATCTCATATATCCCAGGAGCAGCGAAACTGGCATAGTGAACAAAATAGGGTTGTTGGCTTTCCACCTTCTTGGTGACAAGGTCCCATCTGAACTGATTGAAACCCTTCTTGCCCTTTAGTGTCCTAGACCAGACTATCTTGCCTTTGCCTTTATCGTTAGTCACCAGAATCTCGACCTCAGCTTCTTTCATTAGATAAAAAGTGATCGGGACCTTTTCTAATGTGCTGTACTTCGGTTCGCGATGGGTGTCGTTAATCCAGGGCCGACGGGCGGCCGGTGTCTCAAAAAGAATATTTTCCTCTGGAACGCCTTTTTTAAAGGCCTGCTGAATCGGCCGGATATTCATTTTGTATATACCTCGCCCATGTGTTCCTGCCACAAGATCCATCTTCGTCTCCTGAATGACTAGATCAGAAATACTTGTGGCCGCCAGCTCAGGACCCAGCAAAGACCATCTTTTTCCTCTATCGACAGAGATGTAAACTCCTCTGTATAAACCGGCATACAGAATATTCTGATTCAATGGGTCCTCCAGGATAACATAGGCGACCTCATCAGGGAGGTTAGAAACAATCGACGTCCAATTTTTCCCATAATTTTCCGAGACATACAGGTGATTTCTAAGGTCATCATAATTGATGCCCGTGACAGAAACATATACTCGGGACTTGTTGAAGCGCGAGGGGCATATGCTCCGGATATACCCGTTCGAGAGCCCTTCGGAGTGTTCTTCCCAATCTAAGCCGTCGTTATGGGTTACCCAGAAAGCTCCTCTGTCAGTTCCCGCAAACAGAACCCCCGGCTCCAGCGGAGATTCAGCAATGGCACCGACAGCCTCCGATTTCCTATCCTTGTGGGCTGATACTGATAGGTCCGGACTGATTAGTTTCCAGGAATCTCCCCTATTCAGGCTTTTAAAAACGTAGTTTCCAGCATGATAAAGGGTTAAAGGATTATGGGGGGAAATAATGTATGGAGCAACAAAATTATAGGCCAGCTTACCAGAATGCCCCTTGGGCAGCCGGGGTCTTATCCAGCGGGAGCGGTCTGCCCGCATATCTTTTCTTCTTATTCCTCCTCTCTGGCTTGAAAAATAGACGATGTTCGGGTCTACGGGATCTGCCATGGTGTAACATCCATCTCCTCCTGCCCAGGCATCAAGCCAGACATACTGCCATCCATCTGCGTACTTGGGATTCCATTCCTTTGCCGGCCCATATACGGATGAATCATCTTGAACTCCGCCGTACACATAATAAGGATCTTGATTATCGACGGAAATGTCGTAAAACTCTCCGGAAGGGATGTTGTTGTAATGCATCCAGGATCTTCCCTTATCATAACTTACATAGAAGCCTCCATCATTGCCAAGGGCCAGATGGTTGGGATTTCCAGGATTGATCCACATCTCACAGTGATCAAGATGGAGGACTTCAGACGGGTTGGGAAAAAGGTGGAACACATCCCCGCCAATTAAATCGAAAGTCCTGCCTCCGTCCTCACTGTGGGCAACCCTAACACCAAGCGCAAAAATCTCATCATCGTCCTGGGGATTCACATAGCAGTCGGCAAAATACCAGCCAATGCCTGGAAAGATGTAGAGATCATCCTTATGGGTTCTTTCCCAGGTCTTTCCTCCATCTAAGGTGAGGTAGACCTCGGCGGCAACGTCACGTTTTTTGTTCAGGTTGTCCACTAGGGCATAAACTTTATCCTGGTTGGACCAGGAAACAGCCAGTCCGATCCGTCCTGTTTTTGGCCCGTCAGGAAGACCGCCTCGCAACCTCTTCCAAGTTTTTCCTCCATCAATACTCTTATAAATCCCGCTCTCTTTTCCGTATATGCCAGGATAGTTTTCCCACATAGAAACATAGATAACATCTGGATTAGATGATGATATAACAACATCGTTAGCTCCTGTTCGTTCATTAACATAAAGAACATGTTCCCAGGTTTCGCCTCCATCCTCTGTTCTGTAAAGACCTCTGTTTCTGTTGGTAGACCAGAAATGGCCCTGTACAGCCACAAAGACAATATCTGGATTTTTGGGATGAACGGCGATTTCCCCGATGTGGTAGGAATCCGGGAGCCCCATGTTCTGCCAGGTCTCGCCGCCATTATCAGAACGAAACACTCCGGTGCCCGGCATGGTAAAATTCCTCGCTTTTTTGAGGCTTTCTCCTGAGCCAAGCCAGATGATATTTGGATTCGACGGAGCCAGGGCTATATCTCCAATACCAAGGGCTGATTGATTTTCAAAAATAGGCTTCCAGGTTAGAGCATGATTGGTGGTCTTCCATAGATTCCCTGAGCCAAAAGCTACATACATTGTTCCTGGTTTGGACGGATCGCACTGAACAGCTTCAACCCTTGCCGAATTCATTACTGGCCCTAGGGAAATCCATTCAAGATTGAACTTAGAGTCTTTCTTCAGCTTGAGGTACTGCTCCCACGAATCAAGAAGAGGGTTCCTTTCCTTCTGGCTTCCTGCAATTAGATAAGTTCCTATGATGATTAAAATTATTAATAATAAAATTGGACTTTTCTCTCTCATTTGCCAAAGCCTCCCTAAGACGGAAAACAAATATCCAGGTATCCAGTTTTTCAGAGCTAAAGGCCAAAATAGCACACATCCCAGGGGGTGTCAAAAAACTCGCCAGAGGAGTCTATGACAAGAGAAAAAGATATTAAAAGCTAGAGGCAAAAAGCAGGGCCTCACCCCTACTTAGACTATCTATGTCCTAATCCTACTTTTTTATCAATATCCTCAGCTATTTGTTTAATATCAGCTAAGGTCAAGCTAATTTCTTTCTCAATTTCTTCAATTGTACCAATAAGGCTGTTCATTCTAAGTTCATAGGCTGAGCCTAACTTAACAACAAGGCCTGCCTTAATTAATTTTTTTAAATGGTAAATTACAGAACCTATTGTTGGCTCTGCTAGTTTTGCTAATTCTTCGCTCGTTAAACCTTTATTTTTCTTAGCTGATTTAATTAAGGCTTTTAGTATGATAAACGCAGTCTTATCTTGATCCCTAGGTGTTATAAAGCCAAAGCTGTTGCAAATCCATTCAATATCCTTATCAAGCTGTTTTTTTGTCGGCTGTCTTAGTTTCCTTATAGTAAATTGCTTTAATGATCGCAACATTTCTAAGATTTTATTTTTATATTTCTATTGTATAAATTTTCATAAAATAATCAACCTTAAATTAAATAATTTATTTTATATAAAAAAATGATTGACTTTGCTAAATCAAAATATATAATATCACCTAATAATAGTAATTGGGAGAATGAAATAAGCTGATAGAGAATATATTGCAAAAAAGGAGAAGAATAATGGCCAAGAAAGCAAAGGCTAAAAAAGCTACAAAAAAAGCGACAAAAGCTAGAGCTAAGGGAAAAAAGAAGTAAGAGCAAAGAATATAATTTAGTTATCTTTTTCAAAAATGTATCTCCAAATAGGGGGGAGTTTCTTAATTTTTTTATAAAAAGCAAGCCCCAGAGAGCTTTGAAAAGCCGAG
>JABAOC010031023.1_pt3 | contig 12357 bp, 12 predicted proteins | sample 7062161 | NCBI WGS metagenome assembly JABAOC01 (sample SAMN14538625, study PRJNA623070) | marine sediment metagenome | biome: marine biome [ENVO:00000428]; feature: marine pelagic biome [ENVO:01000023]; material: deep marine sediment [ENVO:00002113] | place: India: Gulf of Khambhat ... | reverse complement strand
TTATAAAAGTTTGAAAGGTCTGACCCCATTGACTTTTTTGGAAAATTCGATAAAAATTTTGAGCGATAGATTTATCAGGATAATAAATAAAGGAATAGAAGACTATGGAGAGACGGGACTTTTTTAAAAAAGTTATCTTAACTCCTCTTATCACACCTCTTTTCCTGGCTTCAAGAAAGCGTAAAGGCGACGGCGAGCTTTATCTTATAGCCGACAATCCTGAAGAGTTCTTCCCCTTAATCCTTGAAGAGTTGCATGATTATGTCCCAGACCACGAACACAGCTTTGCCTTTCTCAATTCCCACCCCCAGGAGGATGGTCTAAGGAGTATTCTCTCTCACCGGGGCTTGACCTATGTCCAGAAACCCATCCAGGCTGGCTTGACTCTATCATTCAGCTTTCTTCACAAAAAAACTCTGCCTTCTTTTACCTTGATAAGAGAAGGAAGAATTTGGGATATAAGATCCCGCAAACTCCACTCTCTTTGGAGAGAAATTAATAAAAATCACATGCCGTCCTCTTGTTTGACAGTTGCTTCATTTAAAAGCAGGCAATCTCGTCCCTTATCTGGTGACTATGTTTCTGTGTATAAAGATGGCCGAAAAGAAGAGATGATTTCTTTGGCGGAAAACATTACAAAATCTTACAGAACTAGGGGAGGAAAAATTACTCTCAGAGTCGAAGGTAGAAAAACCTGGGTCTCGGAATCTCCCTGCCGCCATAAAATCTGCCTTTCTTCTCCGCCTATTTCTCTTGCTGGGGAACGGATTATCTGTGCTCCCAACCATTTTCTCTTGGAGATACAAGGCTTCCGTTATATCGATACCTCAATTGGCTAGAAAACTCTGTATCCTCCTGCTTGTCTTTTTCCTTCTTCTCCTCGGTTGTGGTCTAAAGAAGAGGTGGCACACCTCAACAATCCTTGCCTTTGATACTATTTGTGAGATAAATATCTTCTGTTCTACTTCTGTGTCTGGGTTGGCTCAGGAAGAAGTACAGCAAGTATTTTCAGAAATAGAATCCCTTTTTTCACCAGGAATTAATGATTATTCCTCTCCTCTTGTTTTAGATCTTTTCCAGAGAGGTTTAAAAGTCTATCATGATTCCAACGGATGTTTTGACATCACAGTGGCTCCTTTATCCCGGATTTGGGGTTTTTTCGACAAATCCTATGTCGTGCCAGCTCCAGAGCAAATAAAATCTGTCTTAAAACTCATCGGGATGGAAAAGATAGCTCAGAAAGATGAAGCTCTCATTCTTCTGCCAGGAATGGAACTTGATTGGGGAGCTATTGCCAAGGGATTCGGGATTGACCTTGCTTCCAAATCGCTGCTACAAATGGGGATATCAAGGGGATTTATAAACGCTGGAGGGGATCTTTTCTGCTGGGGAAAGAATCCCAGCAATCAATCCTGGAAAATTGGTATAAAACATCCTCGAAAAAGCGGCTTCCTTGGTGTCTTATCAATCTCAGACTTAGGAGCAGCCACAACTGGTGATTATCAGAGATATTTCTTAAAGGACGGGATTCGCTACCACCACGTTTTTGATCCACGAACAGGATACCCTGCTCGAGGCAAACAGAGCGTTACAGTCTGCGGGCCTGAAACCCTAATTTGTGATGCACTCTCCACGGCTCTGTTTGTAAGCCAGGAACCGGCAAGAATCTTGGAGAAATTCCCCGATTACGGCGCCATCATCGTTGATGCTGATGGTAACCTTTCATTCCTAGGAAAGGCATATACATTTAATCCTATGGAATGATTTTCGAATTTAGAGTTTATCAAGAGATTTCAAGCAATTTACTAGCATTGGCGCCGTATACGGCTTCTTTATCTTTCGAAGAGATATTCAGTTTCGCAATGCTGCTTACCATTTTTCCCAGGCTCCCAATCTGATGAGGATAATCGCTCCCAGCCACTAAATGGTCCGCACCGGCAAAGTCAAGGGCCAGCTGAAGTGCTTTTAGATCAAAGTTAACCGTATCATAATAAAAATCCTTCAGGTATTCGCTTGGTGGTTTATTGATATTCTCCCGGCAATCCTTGAAGGCAAAATATCCTCTGTCAAGCCTCTCTGCCAGATAGGGTATGGCGCCGCCCAGATGGGCCAGAATCCATCTGATTCGCGGGAATTTTTCAGCCACTCCGCTAAAAACCAGCTTGGCCGCCGCCAAAGTAGTGTCAAAAGTGAATCCAACCAGTGGCATGAGCCAGTAATCTGTCATTGCTTCTACCCCGACAGGAAAGCTGGGGTGAATGTAAAGCACAGCATTTAAATCATTGGCTTTTTCGTACAACGGCCAAAAACTTTGATCACTAAGTGCTGCGCCGTTTACATTACTGAAAACCGTCACTCCTTTAAATCCCAAGTCATTAAAGGCTCGTTCCAGTTCAACAACTGAGGCCAGAGGATTGTTGAGCGGCAGTGTGGCTAGTGCGCTGAAACGGTCGCTGTTCTCATCCATTATTTTGGCGAAATTATCATTGACCATTTGAGCTAGCTCAACGGAACGCTCAGGGGATTCGATATGGGTACCAGGGGTGGTGAAAGAGAGAATCTGTTTATCTACTCCTGCTTCTTTTAGCACCTTTGCCCGAAGATCGGTATCCATGTGTTCTTTAACAACTATATTATAATCTCCCGGATAATGTAGAAGCGGATTGCCTTCCGAATCAAAGGAGACTCTGATGTTGCTTGGTCCGCTTTTTAAAGCTTCAATGTATTGCGGAGGATAAAAATGGTTGTGAAAATCGATAATGGTCATCTGTCGAACTCCTTAAGAAATCTTTTATAGATAATTATTTTTTTATCCATATAAAATAGACTGGTAATCCAACTAAGACTAGGGCTAGTCCAAACAAACTTTCCAGAGGATCAGATATAATTTGATTGGCTATTATGGCAACTGATGAGAGAATGAAAATGGCTGGAATTACAGGATAGCCCCAGATACTGAATCCGCGAGTAATGCCTGGCCTGCGCCGGAGCAAGAACAAGCCGACGGTCATTAAGGCGAAAAAGATCCATTCTGTATAGATTACTCTTGTAAAGAGCTTCTTATATGTGCCCGTTGCTACCAGAATAGATGACCAGATTGTTTGTATAATAATAGCTCTGTGTGGGGTTCGGAAACGTTCATGTATTGCTCCGACCCACCGGAACAGCAGACCATCTCTTGCCATGGAATAGTAGACACGGGGACCGCACAGAATAATTCCGGTTAAAGCGCCAAAGGTTGAAAAAATAACCAAGGCGGACAGGAACGAACCTCCTCCATAACCGAGAAGTGTGTTTGCCGCATCCGCAGCAATCCGCTTGGANNCATGTACACCGCATTCATAGCGATATAGCAAACAGTTACAATCACCGTCCCTAACAGCAAGGCGCGAGGAATAGTCTTGCGAGGATTAATGGTTTCCTCGGAGCTGTAAGTAACCATATGCCAGCCTCCAAACGCGAATAGACCGGCAACCAAAGCGAGGAAGAAATGGCTTATAGAAATTTCGTTGCTGGCCATGCCACTAGTTACAAAATGCTCAGGGATTTTTGAGCCGAAAAGAAAGCCAATGACAACAATAAGAACTATGGCCACCACTTTTCCCAGTGTAAATAGAGTTTGGACTATGCTGCCCTGTTTTACCCCCAAGTAGTTGATAGCAGAAATTATTACGATAACACCAACAGCAAAAACTTTAATTGTGGCCTCGCTCAAGGGAATAAAAAAGCCGACGTAGCGGGCAAATATAACTGCAATCGCGGCGATAATCCCTGAATGTATGCTCCAGAACATACTCCATCCCCACAAAAAGCCCATTGATGGAGAAAACGCTTCCTTAAGATAAATATATACTCCTCCGGACTGAGTAAAAATTGAAGATAGCTCAGCACAGACCAGGGCCCCAAAAAATGTCAATATGCCTGCAATTAACCAGACAAGAAAAATCCCGCCCACCGAAGGAACCTGTCCTGTTATTTCTGAAGGTTGGACAAAAATTGCTGCTCCGATTATGGTGCCAGCAACCATGGCTGTTGCGTGAGGCAGTCTCATTACCCGCCTTAATTGGGGAGTTTCTATATTTTTCATTGACTTAAAAAAATCCAGTTCCCTGAGCACTTAATTTGTTTTGAGTTGATGACGAGTTTCATCGTCTGAGCTCTCCTACGGTTTATATAACAAGGGGAAACTAAGTTCAACTGCGAATAAAAGGAACTAAATATCTGCACTTCCGTTCTTAGAAAAGGTTTTGCAGATGTTTTTTAAAAGTAAAGAGTGGCTATGAACAAAAAAAAGATTGAGGCTTATGACTTTTGATTTAAAGGTGATTTATTAGATTAATTTTCAATAAATGCTTTTATTACCGTTTTTTACAGTTATTAATTATTGCCATGCTTATTTCACCAGCTTAACTTCTATTTTCATATTTTGTGCCAGGGGAATAGACATTTCTTGGGGTCCACTGATGCTGACAGTCCCTTTGGTAAAGACTTCAGTTATCTGTTTAACAAAAAGACCTTCTTTATAGGCAAAATGCCATGTTTCACTGCCTTCAATGTCTCCCTTAAAGGCTAAGTTCGCGCCTCCTTGATTCCCTCCCCCTTCGAGGATTCCGCTTATTTTTGCAGTTATTTTGGCGCATTCCAGTCCATCTACAGTCTCGAATCCTTCCAGAGTATTAAAACTTTCAAGACTAATCTTGATTTCACCTTTGCCAATTTTTTCAGTGATATTATCTCTACTTGTCCAAGTGTCTCCGATCTTTACGGGTTTGTTAGCTAAGTCTGGGAATACGGCTTGGAAATTTGTGGAAAGATCACGCTTGCCCGCCTGTCCTAAATCGTATTGGATAGATTCAGCGCCCGATAGATCTAATTCTTTTCCTAGCGTGGTCATGGTCATATCAAAGCTTTTACCCTTTACACTACTCATGTCAGGAGAGATTTCACCTTGAGGACTTTTGATATTGATAATCATAGAATCAATAGTGATGCCGAGTTGCTGATTGTTTTCTTTTATGCCCTTTGATTTTGCCGTGAAGCCAATTTCGCCTTTTGTCTCTGTTTTCATCTGCTGGCCCATGATTTCTACATCCTGAGATTGTTTAATCGTTAACTGGTATTTCAGCACCTGGTTTTCTGCCATCCGGTATTGAAGGATCAAGCCTGTTTGCGGATCTCCCCAATAAGGACGTCTTGCAGCACAGCCAGCTAAGATACAGATACCTAGAAAGACTGGTAGAAATACCTGCCAGATCTTATATGCTTTCTTATGAATCATCTATTGCCTCCTTAGTTTTTTATTCTTTCTTCTTTCAGTTTTGTTAGTTCAATATTAGCCTCATATCAATTTTTATAATTATAGGTATGGTCGTTTCTTTTTACAATATAAACTTGACTCCATAAAGTTTCTGATTTTCAGGGCTTACAGCGCATTTTTTTCAGGTCCCACCTCATAGGAGGTAAATGAAAAAGCTATGATCAGTGCAACGCCTAGGGCAAAAAACCATCCTAGAGCCTTTGTTATGCTGATATTAGTTGTCCTCCGATCTTTACTAATTTTTCTCATAACAAAGAGTAAATCTTACTTTTAGAATTCAGAGTTCAGACTTATCCTCTATCTGGCTTTTACTTCGGGTAACAGACTTCTTCATCTTGAGATTCTCCAGAGGTGGCGAAATATGCATCTCCGTCACCCTCCTCTGTTGAATCAGCTTTGGGGTACCAACCGATATAGACAGGATTCTCATTCCTCAATAGATCTATAACCTGGGGGTACTGGGAACTCGGAGCCCGGAAATATATGACGCCTTGGTAAACATGCGAGTCCCCAGTCTTATTTCCCTCTTTGGCAAAAGATGCATGTCCTACAAGCTTTCCTCCTGCGTAAAGAAGAATTTCTTTGTCATCGATCCGAGTCAAACGACCTTTTGTATCATTTCCGTATAACCAAACCAGATAATTATCGATTTTATGCTGCAATTCTGGCATTTAAAACCTCCTTTTTAATCAATCGGATTTAAACTTTTCATTATTTTATTATGCTTTTCTTGTGTACGGGGTATGTTTACTCTGCCCGAGAAAGGCGTATCTGTTTCAGGCTTAATTATAAGGAATCGGAATTTAGATGCAAAATTTACTTGTTTTCGCGGCCACAATGACATATATAAGAATAACTGTTATTTAGTGTCAAGAACGACGCGATCCTAAGCTGCAAAAATTCAAATCCCAAGGAGGAACCATGGATTTTAAAAAATTAAAAGAAAGACTAGCAGTATTAGATACAGCTAGTATTTATGATGTAAATGAAAAATTGAGGGTAATGGATCCTGAAATACGCCCTGTTAACCTAGGGATAAAAATGATAGGAATCGCCAGAACTGTTCATTGTAAAGGTGATTTTCTTTCGGTGATCAAGGCTCTTCATGATGCGAGCGAAGATGAGGTTTTGGTCATAGATGCCGAAGGAGATAAAATAGCCTTTGTGGGTGAGCTATTTGCTCTCGAAGCTCAAAGGAAAAAGTTGGCGGGGATAGTCGTAGATGGCGCTTGTCGCGATATAAAAGGAATACGCAATATTAATTTTCCTGTTTACTCCAGGTACATTACTCCTATCGCAGGAACATCCTCTCGTATTTTTCCCACCCAAGAGAAAGTAAAATGCGGTGGAGTATCAGTCTCACCAAGAGATATCATTGTTGGAGATGATGATGGAATAATTGTTATGAGCGAAGAAGAAGCCAATGAAATCTTAGACACAGCGCAAAACATTCAAATGATAGAAAAGAAAGTAATAGAGAAGATAGAGGCTGGCAAAAGTCTCACTGAATTGCTTAATTTTTTTGATCACTATGCAAAAATTGATAAAAAGCAAGAGAGCCAGCTAATCTTTACCATTTAAGTTGTTTGAATCAGAATCATAAGTGTTTTGCATTCGTTTCCATTCAAATATTTTCTTACGAGAATTTGATTCATACTGGCTTGATTTATCTAGGGCCTCGATTTATGTAGGGGTTTGACTTATCAAGCCCAATCCTTATTCAAAGGAGGAAAATTGAGAAAATTAGCGTTTTTATTGGTCAGCGCCTCGCTTGGAATCCTTATGACGTACTGCTGCGAGCTTACACCTGATATCCAGAAAGTTGAAAAAGAGATTCAGGATATTCTCAGCCAACAAAAGGTATCATGGAACGAAGAAAATATAGAGGGATTCATGGAATATTACTGGAATTCGGATAAATTCACGTTCCAATCTGGGAAAAAAAGGCTTCATGGCTGGGATGCACTCCTTTCGAGGTACAAAGAAAGTTATTCCGAAGAAAAATGGGGAAAGCTGGACTTTACTGATATAGAAGTTAAAGTTTTATCTAATGATATTGCTTATGTCTTGGGTAGATGGAAACTTATGTATGAAGATGCGTCTGATGAAGGATTGTTTACGATTATATTCCTCCGGATGCCAGATGGGTGGCGAATAGTCCACGATCATACTTCCTGAAGAGATTCCCTAAAAGGATAAGCTTTAAATTCTCGTATTTTTAGATTGGCATTTGCCTTAAGTGCGGGCTTGATGAATCAAGCCCCTACAAGTTGTATTTCTCTAACCACATAGCGTGTTCAGCTTTGGCTCTATCACGAAGCTTCTTGTCCATCACTATGCGTAAAGCCGCAGCTCCCATAACCTTAGCTGTCAGGATTAACGATTTATGACCTTCAGGACTCACGGTTAAATCTGCATTTTCTTGAGAGTGTCCTGCTACTTTGGGAATACCTTCAGTTCCTATGCTAACGTGAGCACCGGGTACAACGAGGGTGGCAAATCCGGTTTCTTCCCAATGTCTTGGCACTGCCCTCTTGCCAATATTCACTCCTCCATAGTCAACTGCGTACTGGAATACAATATCATTGAGAACTCCGACAGCAATCCCCGGATTGTATTGGCCATAATGCTCGATATCAACTTTTGTTCCGGTGGCAAGAGCAGCCGCCTTCGCCATATTATCCAACGCTGCAACCTTATCTTCGATCATCTCTCTTGCCTTCTTAGGGCTTAGAGAACCAACCGGGGTTTCATCCAGGAGGTGTCTGATCCATATTGTGGCCGAGGCCATCTGAGGCACGATGTTGGGAGCCGCTCCCCCGTCGCTTACAATACCGTGGAACCGAAATTGGGGCTCAGAATGCTCTCTCACCATGTCCATGGCATGAAACAGCAGTAAAACAGCATCGAGAGCACTCCTTCCCTGCCAGGCCCTTTGAGCATGAGCAGGTTTTCCCTGGAAAGTGTACTTCATCTGTCTAATATGCCTTGCCGAAAAGCCGCCCGGGAAGCGCAGAGTTTCACGGGCCGTGCCGTGGCTTCTGAACATAAAATCGATTCCCTGTAGATAACCTGTTTTGGCCATTGCTGCCTTAGCGGGTGGACCGACCTCTTCGGCTGGCGTTCCGATAACCCAAACACTCCCGGGAATGTTATTTTTCTCCATTACTTTTGCCAGAGCAGTGGCCGTACCGATCCCTACTGGTCCTTGCATATTGTGCTGGCAGCCATGGAACGGCGGGTTGCCCCGCAAAGCGTCATACTCGACGGCAAAACCAATGACTGGCTGTTCATTTTTACCCTTATATTTCGCCTTAAAGGCTGTAGGAAGACCTGAAGGACCTGAATAATCAGCCGGAAATCCTCCAATGGTTTTCAGTTTGTCGAAATTCGGGTCCAAACCCGGCACACCCCTTTCCACCTCGAAACCATGTTTTTCGAGCTCATCGATAAGCATCTTGGAAGCTTTAAACTCTAGGAATCCAGGCTCTGGATTATGGTACATCCAGTCGTTTATCTCGATTAAACGAGCGCTTAATGCATCTATCTCTGAATCTACTGCCTTTCTTAAAGCTGCTATTTTACGAGTCTCCTTGGGTATAACTTGAGCTTTTTGTTCGGGCGGAGCGGGGATCAGCACAGCAGAAAATGATACGACTGTAATCAATAAGACAAACATGGTTGCCCGGATGTTTCCTTTATACATATTGACCTCCTTCTCTCTCTAAAATTGGGAATAGCAAGGTCTCTACCGTTTATAAAATAACTTTTATATCAATTTTCAGCGCTGTTTTCCTCTGGGTTTCTCAGAAAGAAAAATAGCCTTTTTCGAATTTAATTTTTGCTCCTTCTCATACGGCAGATCTTAAGTCTTTAGCAAGGGACTAATAGCACAGGAAAAATTCGATGTCAAATTTAGGCTCGAACTACAGTTAGAAAAATGAAAAACAAAGACAATTTAATTCTTGCATACTCCGGAACAAGGATTGCCCCCGAAATTGTTTATTAAGGCCATAAGGCAGATTGACATACAGAAGGGATATGAATCATGGAAAAAATTGACAAATGTTATATAAAGTTTTAAAGTCTCTCCGTTCACAAGCAATTAATTTAATAATGTTAGTAAAGGAGGAATGCTGTGGAAAGCACATACAAAATAATAGAACTTATAGGTACAAGCCCCTCTTCTTGGGAGGAAGCAGCAAAAAGCGCCGTCGAAACAGCCGCCAAGAGCCTTAAAGACTTGAGGATTGCAGAAATCGTAGAATTTGACATGAAAGTAGAAGAGGGAAAGGTCTTAGCTTATCGCGCAAAAGTAAAAGTATCTTTTAAGTATCAAGTATAACTTCGAATGATTTTCTTATCCCGATTCCTGCCAGATTAGAAATGGGCAGGGAATTTTGAACGGTGTCAGGACTTACTCTTTCTTTTCAGGGTATTTAGAGAATAACAATCAAATTCCTTTCCAGGGAATGAAAGCTCAAAATTCACCTCTAGTTTATCCCCGTTCAAGCGCTTAAAAGTTAATCTTGCCTTTAAACCAGGAGGTGCGTTTTCTATTTGCTCGGTTACAAATACTAGCTTTCCCTCCTTAGATATATCCTCAAGAACATACTGGTTTATAAAGCCTTCAACATGAAATTGTCTGAACACAATTTTTTCCCTTGATCTATCATGACTGAAAAATCCCCAGTCTTCGTGAACTTCTCCTTTAGGGTTTTTCTCCTGAGGTTCAAAGATAGCTTTAGTCCTCATATGAAGGTATCTTCCTTTCATGATGAATTCAAAGTCATGATTAACCTTTGAAATTCCAGATTTTCCTTCTCCTTTACCCTCCCATTGTCCGACTAAAAACTTCATAGGTTCCCAGATATCCTGTTTTTTCTCTGCCTGAGCTGCCAGTAACGCCGGTAATATCATTACAATTATGAGAATTTTCTTTATCATGGCCATACCTCCTTTTAGAAAGTCTTCTCTCTCCTTAAAACTTCTATGTTCCCGCCGGTTGTCTGCCTGAGTAGACTCCAGAGCATGTGCGCTGACAGGTGTTGCTAGCTTTTAATCTTCAACTCTCTTTATTCTTTCTTTCCCAACTTCTTGAGGAGAAGCTTATACCATGAGAAAAACACGATGTCAAAAGGTTGATTATTATTTTAAAAGGATTTATATTTGTGGCGCTTAAAATATAGGGATAATCTATTTAAATAAGGAGGTTACATGTTGGATGCAAAGCTAATATCTTTTGATGAAACTCCGGAAGGGGCATCGTATCTTTTTGGAAATACGGATAGAGAAAGTGTGGCTAGATCAGTAGCAGAATTTTTTGGAAAAGAACAGTATAAATTAGAAGAAGGAACTTCAGAAGATGGGATTTATGGCACGGGAAGCCCAGCATTAAGGGCCATTTTTGGTGGTCTTGTAAAAAGATATAAATTTAAAGTTACAATTAATGAGGAGTCAGGAAATGTCCGAATGTCGGTTAATAAGGCGATGAGCGGTGCCTTGGGCGGTGTTCTTGGGTATCAAAAAATGAAAAAAGAGCATACCCGGGTCGTCACAGGATTGAAGTCAATCGGGCAAGAGTAGAAAAATACAGCTAATTTATAAAGTTCTAACCTATTTAGCCTCAGATTCAGGTATCATCCGGTATTTTTCAAACCAGGCAATAAGATAAAGTTGCTGAAGGAGTCTGTGGGACGGACGTTTCCAGCCGTGATATTCACCAGGCATCCGGACGAGAAGCGTATCTTTTTTAAGCTTTTTCAAGGCACGGTAGTATTCTTCACTTTGGCCTATAGGCGTTCTCAGGTCCGCCTCCCCAGTCATGACCATTGTCGGTGTCTTCACCTTTCCAACATAATGAAGAGGCGACCGCACAGCATATTCCATCGGATCTTCCCAAGGATATTTTTTGAATTGTCTGTACCAACCTGCACCGTCAGTTGTTCCCACAAAAGAATGCCAGTTGATTACTGGCCTCATTGATACTGCTGCTCTGAAGCGGTCAGTATGTCCGACAATCCAGGCTGTAAGAACTCCTCCACCGCTGCCTCCACAGACGAACAGGTTATCCTTGTCTATGAATCCTTTGGCCAAGGCTGCATCCACGCCAGCCATCAGATCATCATAATCTTTCCCTGGATATGAAAATTGAATACCGTTAACAAAGTCCTGCCCGTATCCTGTGCTACCTCTGGGATTCATGTACAAAACCGCATACCCGTTTGCAGCGAAATTCTGCCAGGCCCAACTAAAACGTACCGAATACATTGCCCAAGGACCTCCGTGGATATAAAGGATCATCGGATATTTTTTATTCGGCTCAAATTCGGCAGGTTTTATAAGCCAACCCTGTAAATCAAGTCCATCAGGGGATTTAAACCACAGCTCTTCAACCTCTCCTAGTTTTACATTTGCCAGAACATCCTCATTGACATCGACAAGTTTTCTTATGTTGTCCGGCTTTCGAAGGTTAAATGTAACCAAGTATCCAGGCTTGTGAAAAGTAGAACGCGTGGTTGCAACCTGCCCATTTTGTGCTATTGATAGGCCGGATAAATAATGGATACTCTTTGTTATTTTTCTGATTTTACGGTTTGTAGAAACAAAATAAAAGTTAGATACCCCCTTTTCACGCATGAGATAATAGAGTCCAGATCCATCAGGAGCCCAGGTCATGCTTGAAGGTGAATTGGGAAGGTCTGCGGCCAGGATGCGCTTTTTTGCTGCTTGGATGTCCATGAGATACAGATTAGAGAGATGACTTGTATAATTTTTATCATCATAGCCTGAATAAGCAATCCACTTGCCGTCTGGTGATATACGAGGTCTCCGGTCTGGACCTTTCCTTTCAGTCAGTGTTTTTATCTTAAGTGTGTTCAGATCAACTGAATAAATTTCGGAATCACCGCGGAGATACTCAGCATCGGGTTTACGGATCGCGCTGAAGTATATCTTTTTTCCGTCTTGGGACCATTGAGGATCACTATGAGAATAATCTCCAGATGTTATTTGTCTGGGAGTCCCCCCAAGTTCTGCAT
>JABAOC010010955.1_pt4 | contig 12365 bp, 9 predicted proteins | sample 7062161 | NCBI WGS metagenome assembly JABAOC01 (sample SAMN14538625, study PRJNA623070) | marine sediment metagenome | biome: marine biome [ENVO:00000428]; feature: marine pelagic biome [ENVO:01000023]; material: deep marine sediment [ENVO:00002113] | place: India: Gulf of Khambhat ... | reverse complement strand
ACAAAAACTTGCTCAGCTTAAAAAGGAAGGGATGAAAAACCTAATTTTATTAGTTAAAGATGAGTTCAGTAAAGAGTTCACAAAAAATACAACTGGCTTTCCAATAATTTATTATTCTAAGAGATTTCCAATTCATGCCATTCTAAATACGTTGGAAAAGCAATTCAGCAATTTTGGTATGCGGAAGACGCAAGTTCTAAGGCAGTTTGATATAATCATCCCTGAGATAATTACACGCCTGAGAGATTCGAAGAACATAACTGTTAATGCGACAATGAAGCTGTTCAATTGCTATCACTATGGAGAACTGGAAGACTTAATGGTAACAGAACATATCCGGATGCGATTCGCAAAGGAGGGTATATTGTTTGTTGAAGGAGTAGGAATACTCCTTGAAAGTTCCCTAAAAAGTTTGAGCACTATTATTCGCCAAACTATTGCTAAAACGGGGTCTCCTTTATCGCAAATAGAAGAAGTAATTCGAACTCATGATCTTGAGATTGAAGATCCAGGGATCCTATTAAATAAATTGGGATTTAAAGTAATTTGGAAGGCACTAGATAATCCAAAAGTAGTGTTAACTGAGCAGTCTGATTATTAACAATATCGAACGTTATGGAATTCACTTTTTTATAATCCTTATATAGTAAAACTTCTAGAACCACCTGATGTAAAAAATTCACGCTATTGTCCCTAGTTATAGATTTTAATGGGGTGGAGGTGTAAGAGTGAACTCAATCCGCTTGTTAAGCTTACCTTTACTTAAAGTCTTAGTAACAGTAAGACGTCCAATCTCGGATGTATTTTTAACGTGTGTTCCACCACATGCTTCACGATCATAGCCTAAGATGTCTATAACACGGATTTCCGTGACAGATTTGGGAATTAGATCAAGACGAGTTCGATTCAGATCAAGAACTTTGGCAGCTTCCTCTCGGGAGAGAAAGAGAATCTTGATAGGCCGAGCTTCATCAATAACTTGATGTGTATTATCTAGGATAGTTTGAAGTCGTTTAGGTGAGAGTTGATCTAATGTAAAATCCATTCGCGCTCTGTTCGGATAAATCTGGTTCCCTGAGACCTTGGACCCAAAGAAGTCATAGATAACTTTAGATAGGACATGGAGAGCTGTATGATAGCGCATGATAGAATAACGTCTATTCCAGTCTATATGACCAATGATACGACTTCCCACGGGAGGAATTTCACTATCAAGCTTATGAAGTATTTTCCCAGCTTTTCTGCGGACTTCATGAACGTTCCATATGTTTGTACCAGCTTCTAAAGTTCCTTGATCAGTGGGTTGGCCTCCTCCAACGGGATAGAAGATAGTTCGATCGAGTTCTATCTCGACACCCTCACTAAAGACAACCTCTGCTTCGAAATCCTTAGCATAAGAGTCCTGCAAATACAACAATTCTGTCAAGTTTGGTTCCCCAAGATTATGGATTCAAATAACATAATGCATGCTATTAGGCACTTTACATTTCAAACGCTTTTTACTAAGTTTGATTTTACAGGAAAAAAATTATGTTGTACAGAGCCTGTGTTATTGATGTTATGAACAGTAATTTCCGACACGATTTTATTGCTAATTTGAAAAAATAGACTTATTTCTAGATAATTTAAAATCTCATTCTAATAAAAAATTTGCCAATGCTAAATTTTGCGTAAATTAACCGTAATATCAATTATTAGGAGTTTTTACTTTTTAATATCTCTCTGTGCACTTAAATGTCTACAAATAATTTTTTTCTTGGGATTTTGCATGGCTTTGGATCCACTTAATGATAGTTTTACCAGTTATGAGTATCCTCCGATCCACACGGACTACATTCTAGTAAGGCTCCTTAAAACTATTGACCATGAAATAGTGGGAGTCGACTTACGCATTTACTTCCTAGGCAAACGAGATGATAAAGTGGAACTTCCTGTACCGAATGCAATTCGTCTTATTTCAAAAAACATGGCGGCTTATTGCGCAAATTAATGCTGCATATTTTGACCGGAGTTGTCTTGCCTCCCAACGCATCTCCAAGACTTTAGAGGGGGTAACCCCCCTCTCTTTTTTCTTTGTTATGTAGAACAACAAACTCAAGGTGTTGTACAACTTTAGCATCCTTAAGATTAATTCTTGGAAAGGATTTGTACCTGAGTGTTTTCAAATTGAAGAGAATTTTACTCTTGAAATATCCAATTGAACGATTTATTATGACTCCGTAAACGATTACTTAAAGAAGTGTCTAGAAATCTGCCTCCAGGATAGTTAGCACATATTCATAAGATATCATAACTGATGTCTCAGTTTCAAAGTATCCTAATTGGGGATTTCAAGTTTGCAACGCCAGTACTCCAAAAAAAGAATATTGATTTATTCGGTGATAAACGTCATTGGCCTTTTAGCTGTCCTTTACGTGGTAGATTTTCAGCAATTTTTGGAATCCACAAGACAAATTCGAGCCATGTCAATTGTTCTAATTTTTGTTATTTGGCTATTTATTGTTGTATTTCACGCATGGCGGTTTGTAACAATTCTAGATAAAGCGGGATGGATTAAGATTCCAATAGGACGGGCCATCCAATACCTACAAATGGGGAGTTTAACGAATATTGTTGTTCCCAGAACCGGAGAAGTCACTCGATTGATTGTAACAAGCGAAGAAGGGTCTCTTGGAGGTATTGCTGTTAGCATCATACTTGAGAAGTTCATTGATCTCGTGACAGGTGCTTTTGTCAGTCTTGCATCTCTACTTCTGTTCATGAAATTCGGAACATTTCAGAGTGAGGTGGCGTATAATGTAGCGATTTTTGCCGTAATTCTTTGTGTTGGCATTATTTTATTTTTTATCTCAATTCTCATCTTCCGTGAATATGGTTACAAATTACTTGATCGCTTTATAGCAATGTTTGAGAGATTACGAACCTCTACACAAGACAAAGTTGTGCGAAAAGACGCAAAAAGGGGAGCTGAACGTTTTTTAGGTGACCCAATTGTTTTTAGCAAAGTTTTCATTCCGTCATTAGGGATTTGGATATTCTATGCGGCCTCGATCTGGATCATTCTCCAAGACCTTGGCCTGCATGATCTTATAGGCAGATCTTTTCTTGTCGTCCAACTCGCGACACTATTTGGGTTGTTAGTAATTATATTGCCAGTTCCGGCCTTTGGCGCCTATGAAGGAGCGATAGGTTTTGCGATTGAGGGAATCACCCCTCTCGCAGCAACGAAGGGCGCTTCCATTGCACTCATTGATCACTTGTTCAAAACGGTCTTTTCTCTCATTGCAGGGCTCATAGCAACATTCAATCGCTCTTATATTGTATCGAAAGAATTGTTGAGAAAAGATGAAGGAATATAATCGAAAATTGTACTAGAAATGAAAAAGTCACAATGATTTTTTATGATAGTTAACTGAGCATACATGAGTTAAGCTCAGGATTATTGGTTAGGGAATACAATCACATATTCACTGAGCTTTCCTGCATCGAGCAGCTATTGCTGTCAATAAATGGAATATGGGATTCCCGAGGCGGCCTTCAATGATAGTTTTTCCCTGAAGAAGACAGTTTCGGACTTCTTCGAGATCATCTCCACTTGCAAACAGCTTTGTACGTGCCTGTCCAAGCTCGAAAGGAGTATGAGCATCGCTTCCAGCAATTTGTGGGATCCCATGTTGTAATGCAAAAGTGCGTGCTTTAGTATTAAAAGAAGGGAGGATCACTCGCGAATTAAACGATTCGATTACATCAATCAATTTCCAGATTCGGAGTGGATGGATACCCTTACGGAAACGATCGAAAGGGTGAGGGAGTATGATGACAGCATCGATTTCTTTTGCGGCATCCAGAACGTGAGCCACTGGCGGGTAGGGGTCACCCTTCAAACGGGGGAGATCTATCTCAAAAAGGAGAAGTAATTCACCTTCATACGTTTGGATTTCAACACCAGGAATTATTAGCAAGGAATCTTTTTTTTGGATCAGCTTGCGAAGAACACGGACTCCTTTTGTAGTGTCATGATCAGTCACAGCCACACCATCAAGGTTTTTTTCTCGAGCAACTTGCAGGAGAGTCCGAGGTGAAAGCAAGGAATCAGCAGAATAGTAGGTATGGATATGAAAATCGATGGAAAGCATTTTTTATCGCCATTTTTAGTAGATGAGGTACGATTAGAGAAGGTTGTAAAATTTAATAGGGGAGTTTCTCTAAGCATTATGCTACTCGTTGATGAGCACGCTTAGGCTATTACTAAAACATACTGTTGTGATTTTTCAAAGCATATATTGATCAGTATAACTATTCTTGGGATTTGGAATCTAGCAGCATTCGAAGTTCGTCAAGTGTGATGCGATTCCCTGCAGCTAATTTCTTTTCAGCGGTTTCGCGTTCTTGCGAAGTCTTCTCAAGGATTTTTTGTCGGGTTCGAAGATCTCTCTCCTCAGTAACTAGGTTTACTTTTTGACGAGCTGTTCTTATGCGTTCTAGCAGAACTATGACTTCTTTATGAACCGCATCTGCATTCTTTCGAGCCGTGAGATACTTTTCGTGAAATTCAACTCCCTTATGACGAAATTCATCCATTTGTTGATATGTTTGAATCATGAGTTCATGGTATTTTTGACTTTCCTCGGCGAGTTCAACGATCTGTGTATGGATTTTTTCACGTTCTGCAATAGAATTTTTAGCGTGGGTGATAGCTACTTGCAGCTGTTCATAGGCTTTATTTAACGTGGAGGCGGATACAACTTTCCCATACAGCTCAGTAATGTATGAAACAAGAGCATTTTCCTCCTCAAGAGAGAGGTTCGCTGTTGTCTGTTGTTTCCATTCAAGACGTTCTATATCTTCGAAAATTTTGTCAGGAACAGGTCCGATCTCTGCTTGTAGAGCTCTGAAATCGTCTTTAAATTGTCGAACATTGGTCCATTCTTGTCTTATTCTTTCAGTGAGCTGTTCCCGTTGTTGTTTAAGGAACTGAATCTGCTCATTGATTATGTCCCGAAGCTGTTTGTTCTCATCTGCTTGATTTCTGAGTTCTTGCAGTTCACCAGAAGAAACCCCAATAGCAGCATCCCGTTTTTCTTTCCATCCCTTTGCTTCACGGTTATAGTTTTCACGTTTTTCCTTGCGAGTTGCTAAATCTCGTGTCATCTTATCAATATCTTTTCGGATTGTTTCACTGAGATCAAACAGGGCTTTTCGGNNTTTTCGGGTAAAACCCTTCAATTTCTTTTTGAATTCTTCAAGTTCTATGGGTTCTGCTGAATCCTCAACAAGCATCTCTGTCATTCTATACTGCACCTATCCAAGCACTTGGAGATACTTCATTTCCTCTATATATGCAAAGTGGAAGGTTTTGAATACTTTTTGAATCCATTATCTTGCAAGTCTTTTCAAGCTTCAAGTTGTTGGCATGATAGTTATTTTAATTTTTTACCCTTCGAAGTTAAGAAAAATCTGGAGAAAACTTTGTTTTTACTACGAAGGCATTTAATGGGAGATCATAAAAGAATATCTAGATGAATTTAATTAAAGAGAATACCGAATTCGTAACCTAAATCGAGTATTTCTGGCTTTCTCAAGATTAACAAAGGTAACAAGCTTTTGTATTCAACTTCGTTCCATAAATGTTCATATTGTGACTTCTCAGATCAATACAAAGGAATTCCTACAATTATTTCGACGTTGCCCTGAATTTTTATGGAATTGTCCTCTATTCCAGTCTCCCTATAAAAGAATAAATTAAAATTCTCTTAAAAAAAGCCTCGATCCCCTGCAAAGGGAGGGAGGGCTCGAGAGTCTTACAAAATTCTATACAGAATGACCCCCGAGCCAAAATATTTTAGGACTTCCAACCTTTTAAATCTTATTAAATTTGATCTTATTCTAGTTACTAGTCCACTAAAAGCCTTTGGAATATATATTTTATAATAACAGGCAATTTTATTGAATTTTTACTCAATCTAGTTATTTGTCTGATAAGCATAAGTGATTCCTGCAAACTTTTGTTGAAATAAGCGGCGCATACAACTTTATTATAAACTTCAGATAGGATTTGGGTCGTAATTGAGGAAAATAATGGTCGTAGTGTGTGAACAGAGTCCTCACATGAGACTATCTTCCCAACGGGGAACATACACAAAAATCTTTAAAGCAATAGACCCTCTCCACGTGAACAGGGAAAAGGGTGAACTCTGTGACGGAAGAAGACCTTGATGTAATCCTAGATCGTGTAAAAGAGCTATTGGCGGAGGAAGATTGGGAACGTGCAGCTTATCAAGAAGTGGAAGCGGCCAAAGCTGCAGGTCGATCGAAGAATTTGGCGAAGGCAGCAGAACTATATGAACAATCGATAGAACATTTTATGACAGTTTGGGACTACGCAATGGCAGCAAAATCATNNTGGCAGCAAAATCATCCGAACAAGCGGCAAAATTGTATCTTGCTACTAAAAATCCTGCGAAAGCAAAAGAACTCTTTATCCAAGCAGCAGAATATTACGAATTCATTCGAGAGGATAAAGCACAAGAGAGTTGTTTAGCGAGAGCCTCCAAACTCTAGTCATGTAGGAGTTCTGCCCGATACTCGTATATATGGAGGTTGCTTAAAGAAATGAAGCCGGATGAGAGCTATAAGAAAATTCGAAGTTTGATGAAGCAACATCATGAATGGTTTCAAAAATCAATTCCTCTCATAGCATCTGAAAACGTATGTAGTCCCGCTGTTCGCGAAGCCCAAATGAGTGATTTTGGTCATCGGTATGCAGAAGGCTGGCCAGAGGAGCGGGTATATGCAGGATGTCGTTATATCGACCAAGTCGAGCTTATGTGTATAGATCTAATGAAAGAATATTTCAAAGCTGGATTTGTTGATATGCGCCCAATATCAGGAGTAGTTGCGAACCTGGTGATCTACTCCACGTTTGCGAAGGCGGGTGATCTGTTTATGCCGATGTCTATCCCCAGTGGGGGGCACATCTCTCATGGGCCTCTTTTTGCCAAATCGGGGGCTAAAATATGGGGTAGTGCAGGAGCGGTTTCCCGCCTTAACGTGGAATATATGCCTTTCGACTATGATCTAATGAATCTCGATGTTGAGGCTTCGAAGAAAAAGATCAAAGAGCTTAAACCGAAACTTGTCATGTTTGGTGGGTCAGTCTTCTTGTTCCCCCATCCTGTAAAGGAGCTATCACCTGTCGTCCATGAAGTCGGGGGAACTGTTGCCTATGATGCCGCCCATGTAGCAGGGTTAATCGGCGCGGGCTATTTTCAGGATCCCTTAAGAGAGGGATCGGATGTAATGACCATGAGCACCCATAAAACCTTCCCGGGTCCCCAAAAAGGCGCTGTTATCCTCCCTGACGGACCAAATCTTGCTGAACACTCCCAACTTGTCAAAAGTGGTGCGTTTCCTGCCGCAACAAGCAATCATCACCTTCACAATGTTGCAGCAGTAGCCATTACTGCGGCAGAGATGCTAAAATGGGGGAAAGAGTATCAGGGAAAGATTATTGAAACCGCAAAGGCGCTGGGGCAAGCTTTGCACGAGCGAGGATTTGATGTGATTGCTGAAAGTCTTGGATTTACAGAGTCCCATACCCTCCTGATTAGTGTCGTCAAACTCAAGGACAAAGTCGGCCTTGGTGGTGATATCGAACGATTACTTGAGAGCGCCAATATTATTCTGAATCGGAATTTGCTCCCATGGGATATCCGAGAAGGACGACACTATCAAAATCCGGGGGGGATTCGCATAGGCACTCAAGAGGTTACTAGACTAGGGATGGGAAAGTCTGAGATGGAGACCATTGCAGACTTCTTTAAAGAGCTTGTATTTGATAGAAAATCCCCTGATTTAGTCAAAGAAGAGGTTTCTGAGTTTCGTGAAGACTTCAAACGCGTGCACTACGGATTTGGAACGCTTGAGGACGCCTACAAGTATATTGAGGTCTTTCCATAGTAAGTTCAATGAAAAATCCTCAAGCTGTGTATCTTCCATTTAGATGGACAAAAGTTTCGAAGGTCATATAAGACTATATTAAGACATAGTAAAGGAGAATTCTTGATTCAAATAATGGTGACTTAGTTCGCGTACAGGTGATGATTTTCGGAGTCTTGGCTCCCGAATTACCTCTTAGAGCCACTCAGGGATGCTGGACCTCTAATAAAAATTACTTTATGCCATTTAACTGCCCGTTTACCTATATAAAATTACATCAATTTTGAAACAACGTAAAGATTTCAAGCTGAAAGAATTTACATGCTCGGAAAGGAGGCCAATACATGAAGTACACCCTTCTTGCAATTCCAACACGGTTAATCAAACCTCATGATGACATTATAGATGTCTTTATGGAATCACTCGGGAAATTAAAAATTTCTTTGGAGAATGGAGACGTTCTAGTGATCGCATCAAAGGTAATCTCAACATCTGAAAACCGTCTCCGAAAATTAACAGAAGTCACTGTATCTCAGAAGGCTTTACGGTATGCTGAAAAGACGGGACTTCCCTCAGAGTTTGTAGAGTTGATTTTAATTGAATCTGAAAAGATCTATGGATGGGTTGATGGAGCATTGTTAACGCTTCACAATGGCATTCTTCAAGCCAACGCCGGAGTAGATGCTAGTAATGCACCACCTGGTTTTGCTGTTCTTCACCCAGCAGATCCAAATGCGACGGCGGACCATATTCGAAAAGAGATTACAAAAAGAACTGGGGTAAGAGTGGGAGTAATAATATCAGATAGTCACACACGACCTCTAAGAATGGGAACTACTAGTTTTGCCTTGGCAGCATCTGGACTACAAAATGTTGTTGTAGACGAGCGAGGAAAGCGTGACCTTTTTGGGCGGGAAATGCGAGTAACTCGCTTGGCAGTGGCAGACAGCTTAGCAACTGCTGCACTTCTATTGATGGGTGAAACTGCTGAGCAGGTTCCAATGGTTATTATTCGAAATGTCCCAGTATCTATATCTGAGCGGACTGCAGTTGAAAGCGAATCCGACATGAAGATAGATCAAAAGCAATGTATGTTCTTGGGTACTCTTATGAAATAGTTATTTCACTATTTTTCTATTTAGCTCTCCTACAGTAAGCTGTGAAATAAAAGATATGTAAAAACAGGAGGAAATAAAGCGATAAAATCATATTTGCCACACCACCTTTGACATTCAAGAAAGATCATCCGCTATAGCCATGAAATCTCCCTTATTAGATGTGTACTATGGTGGTTTTACTGCTTGACGCTGAAATTCATTTTTTGCGTTAAGAAATCTTTTATTGAGTTTAAGGCACGTAAATATTATAGTCCAAAAGAAAAAGGTACAAAAATTATCAACTTAATTCAGTTATGGCAACTGGTAGAGCGTATAATATGGGCATAGCGTGCGGATCACGTCATTTCAACTCGAGGGTGACAAAATGGGTACAGAATCCCGGATTCTTGTAAAAGAAATTGAAGCTGATTACACTGGAAGAAATCAGATCCGGATATACCGTGATGAAAGTGGAAATTGGGTTATATCCTTTGTTACCATTGATAAACGAACAAGGGAGATAATTGACCAATTCTCTGAATCGCAAGTGAAACAAATTAACGAAGAAGAAATTGTTAAGATCATTTCAGAAAGTGGGCTTGGAATCTCTTCAATAAGTGCAATTTATGCCCTCTCTGAAAAAGTACTCGAGGTATTACAACATCCTGAGGAATCTTTACCGGTGCCTGAGGAATCTTTGCCGGTGCCCGAGGAGGAAAAGGTTTCAGAAAAAGAAAAAGAAGATACAATAAGTGTAAAAAAAGATATTGACGAAATTGAAGCGATTAAGGCACCTGTACTGGAAATTGAAGTTCCTGAGATTGATCTTACCAGTCTTCGAAAACCTGAAGATGTTGCCCTTTATATCCAAACGATGAAAGCAGCTATGGATCATGCGAAACCTGTACTCGTTGGTGAGATTGAGGTACCATACAGTCAAGGAAGTCGAGCACAAATTTATCGAAAAAGAGATTCAGACGAATGGTGGATCGCATTCGAATCTGCAAGTAAAGAATCTCTTACTGGGCTGCTCCCACTCCCGTCCTTCGATGTCGACACTATGGCCAAGGTCATTAATCAAGGGATCCCGTCTATCTCATTATCTGCCGTTTATGATGCATCTGAAAAAGTTTTAAAAGATATTCAAAAGCTAGAGGAAAGAGGAACTGATGATGCGATCCTTTCTCAAGCAGTTATGCACTTCACGAAGGTAATAGAGCAACACGAGGAGGTCGGAGAATATGAGGAAGCAAGGGCTCTTGCAGAAGCTCTGCTCAAAACGTTTACAGAAATGAACAATGCTGTTGGTGTTAAAGAGTTCACGCTACGAATTGTCAAGTACCTTGAATTGAAGGGGAAGGAGGGGGTGGAAGAGGCTCTCGATGTTATGGATGAGAACCTAGAAGTCCTATTCAACATCCAAGGCAGTTCAGAAATCACCCAACATTATATCAATGCTTGTTCTGCTTTTCTTAATACCCATGGAATGCAAGATCGGGCAATTGATTTACAACTTGAACTTGCTACCTGGTTAATTAATACAGATGAGACGCTTGCGGCTGCTGAATACGTAAAAAAGATAGCTAAACATTACGAAAAGCTTGGATTGATTGAAAGGTTAATTGAGATCACTGCCGACTTTGGAAAAAAGCTTCTTGAGACTGGGACCGAGGAAGAGGCTTTGACAATTCTGGACGAATGTGTTAAAATTCTAGAAGAAAAGAAACAATATATTGCCTTAGTCGATCTTTTAGGCGAAGTTGTGCAAACTATTGAAGGCTTAGTGGAGCAGTCCTCTAAAGATGACCGAGACACTGTAGGGGTTAAACCGGAATACCGTACTTATGCTGAGAAAGCAGTAATCTATTATGAACAAATGAATCAACACGATTCCAGCCTGGAAGTGCTTTTATGGCTTTTTAAGAATATGATGAATGAGTTTTCTTATGAAGAGGCTTTGAAATATGTGGATCAGTCTCTAGAAATTTGTGAACGCATAAACGATCCGGATCGATACGTTACAATTTCATTGAATGCAGCAGATGCTCTTTTTGAAATAGAGAGTAAAGAAACTTGGGCAAAAGCTATAGACTATGTTGTACAAGCGACTCAGCACATGAAACGCTCGATCCGGATAATTAAGAGTCTCAAAAGATATCACACTAAGTTTATCGAAGCCCAAGACTTATCAGGTGCGAAGCGATTGGTTGATAATGTCTTGGAATTTTTAGCTGAAAAATCAGATGTAGGAAGATTTAAGACGGCAGCAACAATCTCGTTAGATTTTAGTACCTCTCTCTTTGAAGTTGAGGCCAACGAGATGGGCCTTGACTACTTGAAGCTTTCTGGGGACTATTATGGGCGGGCGATGGCTACTGACGAGTTCATTCCAATTGGACTAGAACGCGCTCAACAATTTATTGATCAGAAGAACATTAGACCTGCTGTGGAATTGATAAATCTTGTCATTCAGAATTATGAATTCTCAAAAGATTATAAAAAAGCAACAATGCTGCTAGCAGATTTCGCTAACCAACTTTTTCCCGATTATTTGGAAGCTGCTATCGAATTTGTTCATAAGCTTGTTCAGCTTACCGTTATAGGATTTGGAGATTCAGAAGCAATTAAAGTTGCGCTCAATTATCGCGACAAATGGAAAGACCAAGTACGTGCCGCTGTTGAATGTACTCGGGCAGCTTTAAACGTGATCATTGATCGTGGCTCCGAATTTGACGAAGCTGTTCAAATCATTAGATCTTTGATTGACAAGATTCTGATTAATTCAGTAGAATATGAAGAAACACTTAATTGGATCATGATTTCTCAAAAATTTGCTAAACACGCTGAAAACTTTGATTCTTCAATTGAAACTGCCCTAAAATATCGAGATCGTCTCCTCGAGAATTCTCCCGAGACGGCAGCCCAACTAACAACCGCTATTCTCCAACTAGTCTTCCAAGAGGGACATATAGAGCAAGCTGGAGATTTGTCAAATAACTTTGCAACAAAATTAATAGAACTTAAGCAATTCGATCTAGCTGCACACTATGCTGAACAGGCAGCTAACCTCTATTTTCAACAACCAGGCGTCCAAGTGGCAGTAGAACGTCTTGTAAATTTGATCACTGCACTACAAAAACATCCTGATGGAATCAAGCCTTCTGAAAAACTAATGGGTTGGGTCTTGACAGTTGTAGAGAGATCTTATTCTAAAAAAGAAGCCGCAGATTGGAGTAATTGGTTTCTAATGGAAATGATCCGCCTGGAGGAAATCGTTCTAGCAAACAAATATGCGTACTTAACTATCCAGCACTATAATGATAGTGACCA
>JABAOC010013067.1_pt2 | contig 12372 bp, 3 predicted proteins | sample 7062161 | NCBI WGS metagenome assembly JABAOC01 (sample SAMN14538625, study PRJNA623070) | marine sediment metagenome | biome: marine biome [ENVO:00000428]; feature: marine pelagic biome [ENVO:01000023]; material: deep marine sediment [ENVO:00002113] | place: India: Gulf of Khambhat ... | reverse complement strand
CCCGCTCGAGTTCCTCTATCCTCTTCTTAAGCTCCCCTTCTATTCTACTCTTTTCTTCCTCTTTAGCCCTGAGTTTACCTTCGCTCTCAGACTTGAGCTCCTGAAATTCTCTGTCTTTATCCTCTAACCCGGCCCTCCCTCTCTTCTCCTCAAGTTCCATCTCTCCTTTTATCTCCCTCAACTTCTCTTCCAGTTCGCCTATCCTTCTCTTTAAACTATTCTCAATCTCTATTTTCTCTGTTTCCTTTTCCCGTAGTCTCGTCTCCCAGGCTCTCTTCTGGAACTCCACGGTATCAGACAGCGCTTCTTTTTCCACTTTTTGTTTATTCAACTCCTGTTCCAGACGAACCTTTTCTTGTTCTATTTCTGCCTTTTCTGCTTTTAATTTTGCTTCCCCTTCTCTTTTTTGTAATTCTAAGTTACTCTCCAGCCGGGAAATCTCGTTCTTGGCTGAGGCTTCAAATTCCTGAGCAATTCTTTTTTGCTCTTGCAATTCCCGTTCAGATTTCCCTTTATCTTCTTTTAGTCGTTGTATCTCCTTTTCCCGATCGGTCTTCTCCAGAATTTCCCCCAGCGCTTTTTCCATCTTCATCGCTGCTTTCTCTTCCTCTTTAATCTTGAGAGTCTGCTCCCAAATTTTCTTTCTCTCCTCTTGCAGCTGCCTCTCTAAATCCTTCAGTCGCAACTCTGCCCGTTCCCTGTCCTGTCTAAATTCTCTTTCCTGCCTTTCCCGCTCAGCTTTCTCCTTTGCTTCCTTCTCCGTAAGTTCTGCTCTCATTGCCCTGTTCTCTGCTTCCAGCTTTCTTAAAATCTGGTCCCATTTTGCTTTCTCTTTTTCTATTATTCTTTCTAAATCTGCTGAGGGTTTTTCTTTCTCTTTTTCTTTGCGTGGGGGAGGAGGGAATGGCGGCTTTGGTCCGCCGGAGAAAGGTGGTAAAGGAGGTGGCGGAGGAACCATATTATCCTTATCTTTTTTATCACGCTTTGCCATCGATCTTATGTTCCTTCAACAATAATTTCCGTACATACACCTCCCGATCTTATCGGGGGGACTTCCGGTATTACCGGCGATTGTTTAACCACTCACTGAGTTCTCGATTGTCGGGGTTAAGTTCCAATGCTTTTTTGTACGCCTGGACTGCTTCCTCTTCCATTCCTTGATTGTAATAGCAACTTCCCAGATACTGGTATGTTTGCCATATCCTGTCATTGTACTGGAGACTCTTATTAAATTCCCTGATGGCTTCCTCGTATCTGCCAGCTTGAGATGCTTCCATTCCCGCATTATAATGCTCGAATGCCTTTTCATTATCCGTCTTTTCGCTTCCCTGGCCCTTGGTAACAGCCTGCGCGGCCTCTCCCGGCCCTTCCTCAAGTTTCTTCCTTATTGTCTCTTCCTCAATGATCTTCTTAATATCCTGTAACTCTTCTATTTTTTCGATTTCACCCCTTCTTTTTCTTCCTTTAAGCTCAATTTTCCCTTCCCTCTCCAGTTTGAGAATCAAATCCACTATCTTCTGTTGCTCCTCTTCAATTGCCTGGACTGTTACCGGTTTGCCAAATTCCATCTCTTCTTTCAGAAGAGCAGCCCCTCCCGCCGACATATTCTCCATAATTTTGGACTTAACTTCCTCGCTCGCTCTCCTTAAGGCTATGGCTAAATCGCCAGTATTTGTCTCTCCCAAAATTATACGCAGTTGAGAATTATCTATGTTGACGATCTGGTCAAAAGAGAAAGTCAAATCTAATATCTTTTTTGCCAGTTTCGGATTCTTTTTTTGCAGCGCCTTTAAAATATTCTCTTTCGTAGTCTTATCCAATCTGTCAAATATCTCCACAAAATCGTCTACCCCACCTTTGAGCAGATCAATTTTTTCCCTGATATTCTTCTCTACCCTGTTGACAATCTTTTCGTCCATCTGTTTGACCGTGGTCAGATTCAAAGCAACCTGCAACTGCAGTTCCGGGGATAATGAAGCCAAAACTTTCGCTGCCTGCTCGGGAGTTAAATAACTCAGAATTAGAGCCATTCCTTCCGGAGGTTCGTTCTTGATTAAATACAAGAGCCGTTTTAGATTGCTCTCCTTAACGAACCGGAAGGTTTGCGGAATTTCCCCCTCTTCTCCCTCTACTTCCCCGGTGGCTCTCCCCTCCGCCTTTTGCGAAAGACCTTCTCCCAACGCAATCAGGCCGGGAGCCACTCCTGCCCCGGTGCCAGAGGAACTGGCAGACTCGATTTCGGTTCTGGAACCCTTCAATTCTTTCATTGTGTTCAGGAGATTCTGGAAGAAAGTCTTCAGGGGGCCAAAAAGGAACATAAAAAGAGTAGCCGTAAGAAGTATCCCGATTATGACCCAGTAAGTCTGCGATCTGAAAATGAAACTCCACCAGGGAGTGGCGGGGATGAAGGAGACTCTCCTTATTATCAACCTGTCTCCTCGCTTGGGTTCCAAATTCAAAAGGTCGGTCACCACGCTTTCTACGGTCTCCACCAAAGTGTCCGGGACTTTCCGGTCAATTATAAGAGTGGTAGTTATTCTCTTGATGAAAGAAGGCGGCAGCTTCACAATGCTTTCCACCCTTTTCTTCATACCCGCAGCTTCTTTTTTCTCCTCTGTAGTAGGAGCGACTTCCTCTTCACGGTCGAGTACACTCTTCTTAAGCGGTATGCCCGGCAGGAGCTCTTTTACCCTCGGTGGTGGTGCACGCTTTTTGTCTTTTACTTCCCCTTTCTCTTCTTCTTCTTTAGACTTCTGCTCGGCCCAGGTCTCTATCTCGGTCATCGACCTTTCTACGTTCGGCTCAATGGCAATTACCACCCTGGCTTTATTGGGTCCTAAAATTTTGGTGAGAACCGACTGGACGCGTTCTTCCAGAGTCCTTTCCACCATTAACTGGGTAGATACAACTTCGGAATATTCTACTGCTTCACATTTTTGCCCAAGAACGGAAAATGACGAGATTATCAATAATCCCATTATTATAAATTTTCTCATCTCAAATCTCCTCTATTTCTTCTCTTTAGGAAGTTCCCACCTTTTCTTTTCCAGTTCCTGCAAATACTCCAGTTCCCTGTCTTCAGGGTAGCCCCTCTCTTCCCATGTATCGAGGAACTCTTTTAAAGACCTGTCAGCAGGATTCATTTGTAAGGACTTTTCCCAGGCCTGTCTGGCTTTCTCTCTCTGGCCCATAGCGAAGAATGCCGAACCTATACGTTTATAGGCTAAAGCATTGCTCGGCTCAAGCGTCAGAACATCCTGCGCCTCCCTGATAGTCATGTCATACTTCCCTTCGTAGAAGTAGTTAAGAGCGTTATACAGCTTCTGGTCTACTAAACTCATTCCCGGAGTTACCTCTTCCAGCAATTCCACTCCTTCCACTCTGGCGATTGTCCTGAGGAGCCTGTCCACTTCCCTGTCTTCGGGTTCGATGGATGAGAGATAACGAAGAGCATTTATTGTGAGTTTTATATCACCGTCTAAATACGAAAGAACAGCCTGCTTAATCAATTTGGCACGTTTGGTCTCTTTTACTTCTTTAGGTATTATCTTGGCCACCCGTTCCAATTTCACCAGTTTGTTCTTGGCTTCTACGTTTTTGGGATCGAGGGAGAGGGAACTGGTTAGCTTCTCCACTGCTCTCAGGTAGAGCCCTCTCTCATAGGCAGCTACCGCCTCTTTGTAATGTTCCAGGGCCATAGTTTCGCTGGCAGCAGTTATCGACGGGCCAAACCTCCAGCTCGCGGAAAGTCGGTGAGACCCCCCCAAATCATGTGTGGCAAAAGCATAATCGAGCCCGTAATCTCTGTACCTGACTCCAAAACCAACAGTGAACTCCTCAGGGTCCATACCCAGCCTGACAGCAAGATACTGGAAAGCCCAGTACTCTGTGCCGAAATGGTAACTGAGAGGTTTTCTGCTTTTTTCTAAATCTACGACCAGGGCTAACCTATCCCTCAATAACTTGTAATTAAAGCCAAATCTTAAGGTCAGGGGCAGATTATCCTCTGTTTCTGCTCCTGTCCTCAATCCTATCAGATTCCTGAGATTGAAACCCGCCTGCAGATGTTCCACCACTGGCGATCTGTACATTGCCCCTATATCCACGGTGAAATTCCCGTTCTTATGGTCATCTAAACTATGGGTCACGTATTTGATACTGGCACCCAGGGCAAGAACATCCACAATCTGTTTCCCGTAGCTCGCTCCCAGAGCCGTTTGTGAGTCCGAGAATTCATGAGTGGGCTCATTATTAATATCCCGGCCATCAAATTTTCCCGAATGGAGCCGGGTAATGCTACCTCCCACCGTCCCCACACCGGCAACTGGGTGGACGTAACTAATGAAATCGTATATTGTGTCGGCCCAGAGAATGGCATGTAAGGCGGCAATCTCTTTCCTGTCTATTTGCGCCAACCCCGCTGGATTCCAGTACGTGGCCGAAGCATCGTCGGCAATAGAGACAAATGCTTTGCCCATTCCCAGAGAACGAGCGCCTGCGCCCCAGGACAGGAAAGCGCCAGGCTGACCGCCGGATGCTTTACACCAGGCTACTTGCGGTATGCCGTAAAGTGCCGTAGTTAAAGTAATCATTCCAAATATTAAATTGTATCTATTTCTCCGTCCACCCATTGGCGAGCTCCTCCAAAACCCGTTAGAAAGCTTGAAAGAAACTTTCTAACGGGGTAAAGCTCAGCCGCTGGGTTGCCTCAAAAAGAAAACCGAATTATCCACCAAACCGGATAATTCGGCCATCTGTTACCGACCCGAGGAAAAAGTTTTTCCTCAGTCCTTCTAATCTTCGGCAACCCGGCTAGCCGAATCGGCCCCGTGGCTTTGCGTCCTCCGATTACTCGGAGTTTGCCCTTATCGGACTAGTTTACTATATTCAGTTTCCAAATCAATATTACCACAAAATTGCCTGTTTGTCAACCGTTTTTTGATACTCATATCGTCCCTTTCGGGATGGCTCCGCTAATAAAGCCATTACGGGCATAAAAGCCCTACAATACCAAATAATCGATTAGCGGATTACGCCAATCTTCCTGATTACTTGCACATTGCGGTCTTCACTCTTTGGCGCCGTACTATCCTCCACATCAACGGAAATCCGGCAAATATAACCACCTTTGGCCACCTTATCTCCCCTTTCGTTTCTGAGATACCAGACCCACTGATTCGGCCCTTGAGACCCTTGCTCGCTGCCGGGACTGAACTCTTCCTCCAGAACCAGATATCCCAGCAGATCGTAGATCGTTACGGTGACCTTTGCGTCGTATTTGAGCGTGTAAGTAATCGTAGTCTCGTCTCCCCGGGCCGGGTTCGGGTAATTGGAGACCTGCGAAATTATGTCTTTGGGAAGTCCGGTAACTGCCGGGCTGGAAGCGCGAGACCACCCGCTCCAGCTACCCGCACCATTTTTAGCGCGGACGCGGTAGTAGTAGAAATGTCCTTCTTCTTTGCCGGTTATTGAATAATTCTGGCTATCTCCGGGAATGGTGCTACTTATCGTGTTCCAGACTGGCGATGTGTCCACCTTTTCCTGTAACTCATAAGCCACAACGCCCGACTCGGGGTCCTCAGCGAAGTCCCAGTGGACGTTATAAGAGGTAGCGCCCGTCTCGGCTGCTATTTCAGCCAGCGGTGCATCGACAGTAGTGGGAGCCGTGATGTCCACTCTAAATTGTTTATAGCCGGGGTCGCTGAAAAGGATAATTTCTCCGCTTACACTGCGAGTTATAACCGAGAAGTAGTATACCGGACCGGAATCCTGGGCATGGTACTGCTGCAGGCTCATTCCCGAGACCAGCGATTCATACTTATCTCCCGCAGAGAGCCACTGATTATTTGTCTTATCGGCTCCCCCGGGTGCTGTTCCCACGGCGCAAATGCTTTCCACAACTCCCAAGGGAGATTCGGATTCCCATTTTGCCGACATCTTGGAAGCATCGTTTGTCCACTCTTCGGCATACACTACGGGAGTTGTGGGAGTACGATAGTCCCTCACCCTGGTAATAGAAGTCTGGATGGGAGCAGTGTAGTTCCTGACAATAGTGGTTGGCTTTACGTCTATGAAATCTTCCGTAGTCAACTGCAACAGAATCTTATTCCCCGGTTCTGCCGTATCGCTTATATCCAGGGCTACAAAATAGTAATTAGTGGTGCCCGTAATAAGTTCAGGTTGAATACCCGGCGCGGTATCGCCGTCGATGGCGAGGTTTGCTATTCCTCCACTGAAACTGCCCGTACCTATCAAAACATCTGTCCCCGAGCTGAAAACTCCATCTCCGTCCGCATCGCGATAGAGTTTGACCAAAGCGAAGTCGCTATCCTGGGCTGTATCTATCTCCTCCACTGTGAGAATATTCCATTCTGCCCTGTTTGCATTTACCGACAGCGCGAGTCTTTGCATTATCACGTCTTCCTCCATCTGCCTCGCTCCTCCGGGAGCTAAGTCCGTAGCTGCCAGGTTCAACTCCAGAGTCTTCACCGCAACTTTGGGCGACTCGAAGGGGAATTGTCCCGGAGGCGCAGTCTCATCCCAGTACCCAAGGCCAAGGTCTTCACTCACCGGGTTATCTACATTATTCGGAGGAACAGGGAAGAAGAAACAGGCAGGGCCGTCGAACATCGCTCCTACCTGCTCGTTAAGCGTTGCATCCACTGCTATATCATAAACGAGGAAATACATCTGGGGAGAAGTGCCTATTACCTGGGTAGTGCCAAAGTAGACATTCACTGCCTGGTCAGTGAAGGCATAGGTTATAGTGGAGATCGATATTTCCACGTCAGAAGTTGCGCTGAACAGTCCATTATTGTCCAGGTCACGATATATTCTTACTCTCTCCACGTCAACATCCCGACTCAGCGGCGTTCCCGTCCTCCTCACTTTCGCTCCTGTCCACAGCGCGTTAGACTTGTTGGTCTTCAAAGTGAACTTGTGCACGGGAACGTTCTGGGCACCCTGCACCACCTGGGTGGGAGTCTGGGTCGGGTATAAAGGAGTTACTGTAATAGTATCTGCATACTCGTTGACCATTAAATTTGTAGTAGCAAAACTTGTTGGCCTCACTACGTCTACACCCTGAACCGTAAAGTAAGTTGCTGAAGAGATGGCAATGCCAATAGATTTGCCCACCTGAGCAAGTTGATAGATGTCCAGAATCACAAAGTACGATCTGGGCGTAGTGCCGATAATCTCCGGCTGCAGGAGAGTAATATCAGCAAGCGTATCAATAAAGGTATTAACTCCAGTAGTGATAAGACTATCACTGGCGGGATTGAACGTTCCTTCATAGGGAGCCTCATCCCGGTAAATCTTAACTGTGGACACGTCGCTATCTGTGCCGGTGCCCGTGCGTTCTACTCTCAGTTTACTCCAGATAATCGTATTCTCATTACTCGATAGAATCATCTTTAACATGCCCACATTCTTTTCTCCCTGGATTAGTGGCACGGCAGCGCCACTTATGTCAGTAAAGCTGGTGATGAGTTCATCTCTCGTGGGCTCGATTTCAATCTCGGTAGTTTGAATGGGGAACGTTCCCTCGACAATATGGGGTGAAAGTTGATAAATATCGTTAGGGCCATCTATCTTCAGTCCTGCCAGAGCATTAGGAGTAGCACTTCCGGAGAGCGAGAAAGTCAGGAAATAGTACTGCGTAGAATCGTAGACATACTGGGTTGTGGGGAACTGAATGGAGACATCCGTGCCGGTAAATGTGGCAGTAGCTACAAGGATATCCATTCCATCGAGAATGGTGTTGGCATTGTTGTCTTTCCAGACTTTCACCTCGGTAATATCTGTATATAGCCCTGTGCCGGTGAGGATAAGCCTCATTCCATCCCATCCCACACCCACAGGATAAGGAGAATTGGAAATCATATCCAGCGAGAACATCCAGATATCTTTATCGTTCTGGAAGAAGTATTTCTCCACGCTCGCTCCCGCAAGGTGAGAGGTTGCTTGGCTGCCGGAAGCGCCCCTGGTCACCCCTTCAAAAGTGGTACCGGTCTTTCCGGTATATCGCATAATTTCACTATCAACTTTTATGTATCCGGAAGATAAGAAACTGAGAGTAGAATCCACGGGAATCACCGTATCCGTCGAGCCTATGGCACTGAAAAGCGTTGTGGAAACTCCCGCATAGTCAATACCGTTGACTGTCAGTGTGCGTGGTTTAGGATATATCTGGAGAAGAGTAGAACTGGCCGGCAAAACAGTAAATTCTACTGTCTCACTAGTATTCTCTACTGTTATATAAGCACTTTCCTCCATTTTGGCCCCCACGGTATCTCCGGGGATTGCCGTATCACTCAGGCCGTAGGCGATGAAGTAGCGCTGAGGGACTGTCGTTATTGTCTGTGAGGACGTAAGAACGATATTGGCTATATTGCTTACGAAAACTTTTGCAGGATCACTTATAAGGGTATCGTTTACAGTATCGAAATTACCTATGTCACCCTGGTAAGCATTATCTTTCCATACAGTCACTGAAGTTACCTCATTATCCTCAGCTGTTCCTGTCCTGTCTATGCGAATGTTTGTCCAGATGGAATCGGACTGGTCACAAGAGAGATCGAGCTGAAGAATGGGAGCTGGCGGGTCAGCAGGATCAGTGGGGTCCGGGGCACCAGAACCCTGCATTGCCGTGGCAGCAGCAATCGACTCAGGCTCCACTGTAATCGTATCCGCGTACTCCACAATCCTCGACCGGGAAGTATATCTGGGGAATCCTACCGGTGATACAGTATCAGCACCAAGCACACTAAAGTATGTGGAGTTACTCACTCTCAGACCGAGGGCATCATCCTGTGGCTGTGCCAAAACATCCACATCCAGGGTCACCAGGTAATGCTCATGATTGGCAGTTATTTCTTCATAGGGATTCCCGGTAATGGGATTGCTTATATTAATTAGCGTGGTTGTGGAAACAAAGTTTGCCCAGCCAAGCTGGTAGTCATTATCAGCCATGGTCAATGGATCGTTGTCAGGCCCATCGAAGTCTATTATCGGCCTTCCCATCCCATCGACTACACCGCTATTCCACTTGAACACCTTAGCCTTATTCACGTCGGCGTAAGTTCCGGCTCCAATAAGGTCTACTCTCAATTGGTTCCACAGGACTGTATGAGCGTCACTGGAAAGTTTGAAATGCAGCATAGCCTGGTTTGTTGTCCCCTGAACCAACTCAGCAGGTGCTACGTTCACACTGCCACCGGCAGCGCCTCCTTCTACTATTAATTCGTCCTCGGTAGCAGTGATTGTTGGCCTTCCGGATTCGAATGGGTCTTGATTTACCGTGGCCGGACTCTCCACCCAGAAGCTTCCTACTCCACACTCAGCACCAAAAGTCGAGCCGACAGTAGCACTATCGTGGATGGAGTAAACGATGAAGTAGTCCAGCGGGCTGGTAGTGACCTCTTCCGGCTGGTCTCCCACTTCCACGTTATCACTATCAATATTGATCAATACTTGACCTGCAGAAAACTTGTTGATTCCGGAGCTTATAACTTTATCCACAGCAGGCTCAAAACTACCTAACGGTTCTCTATCTCTATATATTTTAACTTCTTCGATATCATCATCAACACCACCAGTTCCTTTTCGGGTAATCTTGATTTTCGTCCAATCAGCAGTAAACCTGTCTGTAACCAGAGTTACTCTTAACATTGCTAAATTCTTGGTGCCCTGTTGATAGGTTTCGGTAGAATAGACCAAATTGTAGGAAGTAACCTGGACTTCGGCAGGCGCTGACTGGATTGTGGAAGAGGCAGTCTGTATGGCAAAGTTGTCTTTACCAATCTGCACTTCGGGAAATGCCAAGGTGAAGTCTCCTGGCTTCTCAATCTCTATGCCAAAATTTCTCTCCGGCACTGCGCCTGTACTTACATTGACCGTGAGGAAGTATATCTGCAAGGACTTATCCAGTGTCTGCGCCTGGCCACCCAGACTGAGATTCATTATTCCCGTCTCTCCCGTGAAAGTCTCCACGGCAAGCGGTATATCATACGGCGAAGGGACACCAATAGTGAAGTTGTCGGGAGGGAGAGGCGCATCAAACTCACCTATCGTGCCTGTACTTCCATCCTTCCACAATATTACTTCCGGCACATCTTGATCCCTAGCGTCTCCCGTTCTATAAATCTTTAAGTCTGTCCATGTTGCTTCATCTGCTTCCGGTGGGGCTTGCGCATTTGCCTGGATATCCATCCTGAGCATTGCCACTGATTCCTTATCTGGTAAAGTACCTTCACCCTGAAATACATTGAGTGGTGCCAGGCTGGAGGGGGCAACTTTGAGACCATTAATTGACAGGTATTCGCTGGTGCCTTTAATTGTGGGAGTTGAAACATCTATGGCAACTAACTGGACATTCTCAACATAATCGTCAGATATCTTGAAGGTAGTAAATCCACGGTCCGCTTTGGTAAATGTATAATTGGCAGAAGCCGGTTCCTCTATCTTACCATTACCTGTGACAGTAAATGCTGACGTTCCTGTATAATAGGTAGCCTGGAATTCTGGCTGGTCGTAAGGCGGATTATCATTGGGAGGTCCTGTTGCATCATTTCCGAACTCATCCAGAGCCTGTACGCTAATTGTTTCCAGAACATTCACGCTGGCTGCTCCGTCATGGGATACACTGAAAGCTGCGGTCAGAGAAGGTGTCACTGTCACCGGCGAAGTTCCGGCAATCCATCCATTCACTGGAGGCGCCATAGCAGTGACAATATTGGTGTCGCCTGCGGTCTCATCAGTATAGAAGAAATCTGCTTCCGTCTCCGCGGTATCAATAGTCACCGTACCTCTTCCCCACGTATTCCCATCCCAGGAGAAATCTGCTCCCCTGGGAGAAGTCGATTGTAGACTTATTATCGTTGTAGTACTTACCGGCGCTACGTTACCATATAGGTCCTGAGTCTGGATGGTCATCGTGGAAGAGCAGGTTCCGGCAATGAACTTCGGCTCCGGAGAAATGAATACAATCTTGCCCACTTCTGCTCCTACCACATTCTCATCCTGCAGAGCGTCTGCCCAGGCGTAGTCCGCAGACTCTACCGTAATCGTCCAGGTTCCATACTTGAAGTTCTTATAGTAGAAACCGGTTGAAGTTGAACCAACAACAATCCAGGCTTCTTCTATTGGATCCCATATAGTGGAAGAAAGAGAGAACTCGTATTCTCCCGATGGCTCTGAGCTGAGGAGAATCTTAGTATTTGAAGAGAGAGGATTACCCACGGTGAGAAATCTTGAGGGATTGTTGAACTGGTCTTGCATCTCCACAATCATCATCCAGGAAGTGGCTCCCGCCACCAGAGGCCCGGATGCTTCATAGGCAGGAGTGGTGAACGCTAACTTGGTTATCCTGTCGGGAAGGACTGTCTGGTTCTGGAATCCAGGTAGCCAGCCATAACCATAGGAGTCGTCCTCGTCAACCTTGAGTGTTTGAGTCCCCGACTTGGTATCTTTATAATAGAAGCTCTGCTGGTAAGTATCGGTGGAAATAGTAACATAAGAAATTGGCGTCCAGGTATCAATATTTACGGAGAAGGAGTTTGTTCCCACAGATAGAGAATAGAGGTTAATCTTTGTATCTCCGTTGACCTTCTTGGGATTGCTGAACATATCCTGCGTCTGGATGGTAATAAGTCCTGAAGGCGTTCCCGCAGTGAAAGTTTGAGGGCTGGAGGTAAAAGCGAGTTTGTTGACCATTGCATCAGGGTCAACTCTTATGGCAGTATTATCGTCATCACTATCTCCAAAATTGGTATTTAAACTTATAGTTATGGTGAAGGTATCCAGTGTAATCTCATCCCAGGATGCTTTCTCGTCATAATAGTAGAAATAGCCAGTATTCTGACCGCTGTAAATATTGATCTCAGCATCGACTCCTGGCTCAGAAGAGTAGAGAATTGTCCCCTGGGGATAACGGAAGCTCTTATTTTCTCCGTCGGAACTCGATTTGATATAGACGGTTGTCTTTGTGATATTGGTAATGTTATCATACTGGTCGTACCTCTGCACAGCAAAAGACTTACTGGTTTCGTTTCCTACCACCAGGGTGGCGGGAGGCGTACCGATAAATACCAGATAGTTGGGATTTCCACCAATGGTGGTAATCACTGCCGATTTTCCGGTGACCGAGCCCGTAGTAACAGTTATTGTCGCCTTATCACCTGCTGTTGTGGAGACATAATACTCAATCGGTCCAATCTCACCATTAGCGTCGGTCGTGGTAGAGGTAATGGTTAAATAACCCGCACTACCAACCACATCGGTAATGGTAAGTTCGCAAGGTTTATCTGCTTCTGGTGTGGCGTTGCCGTAGAAGTCGGATAGATAGGCACTGATGTCCCGGTAAGAGCCGGC
>JABAOC010016507.1_pt3 | contig 12383 bp, 8 predicted proteins | sample 7062161 | NCBI WGS metagenome assembly JABAOC01 (sample SAMN14538625, study PRJNA623070) | marine sediment metagenome | biome: marine biome [ENVO:00000428]; feature: marine pelagic biome [ENVO:01000023]; material: deep marine sediment [ENVO:00002113] | place: India: Gulf of Khambhat ... | reverse complement strand
TTCGGAGGCACTGAAGCGAAGGGACAACGGCGTTTACCGCAACAAAACTCCGGAAACTTCACTCTCTTTTCTCTTGTTAATCTTGTTCTGCTCTGTTATCATAACGGTATACTGAAACCCTATAATATCCGTTGATGTTTGGCAGAAAGGTACGGGTCCAGCGGGGGAGATTCATGAGGTTCCACTGCGCAGCCGGGTTGCCGAAGTGAATTGGTGGCTCGGCTTTCTCATTGCCCTAAATAAACTAACAACGCTACCCCCTCGATTTCATGATCGCCCGTGTTTCGGCCCCTGAAGCCTGATTTAACAGGAGATGTACATGCGCGACAGGCGGAAATTTTCTCGCTTTCCCGTGACGGAAACGGTTATTTGCTCCCGTTATGGGAGAGAGGTGACCATGCGAACCCTGGATATCAGTCTTGGGGGACTGAAACTAGAGGCCAATTTCGATCTGAGCGTTGGTGAGTCCATGGTCTTTTCAATTTTTACCAATAACGCGAGGATAAATTGCAAGGGAAAGATCCTTAAAATCGAAGAATTGGGAAACAAGGTTCAGGCCAGGTTGTGTTTCGCTCCACCCTCGGACTGGGAATATGGGAAGCTGTCTGATTATCTAAAGGGTCTTTCTCGGAGACCCCTCCAAAGACGGGTCGTTGGTGCCCCGGCTCTATTCCTTCGGAGAGCACTCAGTCGTGCAATGATGAAGGGAGGAAAGTGGGTAAAAAATATTTTCGACGGAAGAGGAGAAGATGAGAAGCTGGAGCAGGTGAATTCATGGTTGGAATNNAGGCCATAGAGAAACTGCAAAAGATCAGCAAAAAGAAGGAGATCTACCTGGATGATATAATCTGAATTGTGAGTAGAGACGAGTCGATGGGTAAGATTAAGAAGCTACCTTTCTGGTGGGCGAATTGAAATCTGAGGGGATCTTTCGTCAAGAATGTACGTTCGGAGCAACTTCGCAGTGCTCCGCTTCACCCCTATTGTCTAGATAGCCCGACGGCAGGCATCAACCCCTGGCCAGTTTCATCCAGTAGGCTGCGGCGACTCCCCAGAAGGCATTGAAAAATAATACAAACAGGGGGGTCATGGTTCCCAGACCCAATCCCATCATACCCTTGCCTGCCTTATACGGGAATACAACGAAGAGCTGAGCAAGCGAAGGCCCCAGACTCAGAATGAGTCCCGTTTTCAACGTCGATCTCGCCGACAGTGGAAGAAGAAAGAGAACCCCCCAGATCCCCCCCCAAATGATACGTGGATAGAGCCATGGAAGGGAGAGGTGAGGGGCAAGTCTCACACCAAACCGGGCGGTCAGGCCGTAATCGCCGCACNNCTCACGCCCAACCGGGCGGTCAGGCCGTAATCGCCGCACAATACTGCCACCAGGCTGTTCACGAGCCCCCCAAAACAGCCTGCCGCAAATACTTGACTCAACCTGGAAAAGAGAGATCTCAAGGGTTCCCCTTCTTATCCGGCCCGGTCTAGCGAGCGGCGTCCTTGAGTTCCTTCGCCGGTGAGAACTTAGGAACAGTCTTAGCCGGAATATTGATGGTCTGCCCGGTTCGGGGATTCCGACCTGTCCTGGCCTTGCGCGTCGAGGTGCTAAAACTCCCCAGACCCGGCAGGGCAATTCTTTCCCTTCGCTTGATGCAGCCCTGAATCGAATCGGTAACACAGTTGAGAGCCCTCTCCGCTGCCGCCTTGGTGATGCCTGCATGGGTCGCCATCTTTGCAACAAGATCTGCCTTTGTCATACCGTTTCCTCCTTTTTCTTGAGAGACGATTGCCTCCTTTTTTCGGGAATAAGATTACCGGTTCTTTTCTCTAAGATCAAGGGTTTTTTGTAGGTCCAGGAAAAAAAATTTCTCCCCGGAAGGAAGAAAGCGAGAACAAGAGCCGTGATCGGGAGATAGAAGAGAAAGCCCATTGCCCGCTCCATGCCGAAATTATCAGCAAGAACTCCCGTCCCAAACACGCCCAATCCCGCCATTCCCCATGGAAACCCCATAATCAACCCTGACATGGTTCCTCCCCTTCCCGGAACCGTCTCTTGAGCCATGACAATACATGGCGATTCCCCCAGGAAAAAGGAGAACCCGAGGAAGGCGAGGCAGATAAAGCTCCAACGGGTCGGCACATGAAGAAAACCATAGAATGCCGGAATCACCAGGAAAAAAGAGAGAAGCACCATCCTCTTTCGGCCGAGCCGATCCGAGAACGATCCCCCGGCGAACCCACCCAAGGCCCCGCAAATCATAAAAAGCGTGAAGGAGCTGCCGCCCGCCACCAGAGAGAAGCCTCTCATGGTCAGAAGGGTGGGCAGGAAAGTTCCCAAGCTAAGAATGGCTGTCGATCTCAGCCAAACAACGAGCCATAAAACGGAGAATGGCACAAAGTCCTTAAGGCGCAGCGGATTGTGTTGCGCCGCATTCACCCGGGTCGTAGGCAAGGGAAGAGCGATTTTTGGCAGATACCGGACTAAGAGTAGGACGAAAATGACCGCTGGTAGGAGAGCCACATAGCTCCTTCTCAGGTCCAGGCCGATAACTATGGCAAGAATAATCATCGGTCCAAGGCCGTAACCCACATTCCCCCCAACCATGAAGAGAGAAACCCCCAGTCCCTTCCTCGGACCGCTGAAATGGCTCGCCAATGCAGCGGCTTGGGGATGAAAGCAGGCAGCCCCCAATCCGCCGCACACCAAAAAGGGGATTAGTGTGGCATAGCTGGGAAGAAGACCGATGAAGCTCATCCCTACGCCTGCCATGATGGGTCCCCAGAACATGAGGTTTTTGCCTCCGATTCTGTCCGAGAGAATGCCAAAGAGAGGCTGGCTCAAAGAAGCCGAGAACATGAGGATGGAGGCGAGCAGGCTGGCCAGGGTAAGGGACAATTCGAGCCTTGCGATGAGCAGCGGGAGAAGGGCGGCCAGAAAAGGAGGATAGAGATCAACCACCAGATGTCCCAGCGATAGAAGTGCCACCTTGGCCATGTCAATCCGGTGCAGTGTTGGGGTGTTTGCCATGTATAACTCCTCAGGTCTGATATGAGCCGTCCCCCCGGTATTCCAACGTTTTTTTAACCTGCTTGGTACTTCATACCTTAAAGGGTGGAGTTTTTTCCAGGTTTGGGTCTCAAGGTCACATGGGCTTCAGTCAGTTGTCATAATCGAATCTCCCCAAACCAACTAACCTTGAATGCATTCAATATTATGGGAAATATTTTCGTAACGCGTTAATTTTATTGGAAATGAGCTATTTCATAGAAGACCCCGATGTCCCTTCGCCTCAATGCTTACGAGGCCCCCTATCCCTTAGCAGGTCAAACCCGAGAGATCGGAGTTCAAACGCGAGAGGTTAAGGTTGAGGGGTAGCCGGGTTTTTTCCTTCCCCTTCCTTTTGATCTTTAAAGCCTCACCCTCTCCTCCAACAGATTGCGTCGGGGGGCAAAGGAGCCCTCCATAAAGTCAAGAGAATCCAGCAATTGACGCAATACCCAGTTACCTTGAATATTAATGATGGTGGCCTAAAATTTGCTAGAGAATCCCAGAGGACCAGTCGTGTCCACAAAGGACATTTTCCTCTCGGGATAGCCGGTTCCGCAATGTATGTGATCGAAGAAAACCAAGAAAAGAATAATGTTGAGATACAATGGACCAATGGATGTCCGATAGTCAGCGCCGATGGTATCCAAAAAGAATTTTTCGGGACGAGAGGGAAAGATATGCTGCTGATTGAACTCTCGAACAATGAGTAAAGAGAGGGTAACAATCGGGGAAAGGAGACCATGAATGATGGGAAAGGGAGAAATCAAATCTGGTGATCTCGAGGCCTTTCTGGGCAGGAATACCTCATTTGAGGGGAAGATGAGCTTCGAAGGGATGGTGAGGCTCGACGGTAGATTCGATGGTGAGATTTTCTCCGGGGATGTCCTCATCATCGGTGAGATGGCAGTCGTCAATGCGAAGATCAAAGTAGGTACTCTCATCGTTGACGGCAAGGTGACCGGCAATGTCCATGCGAGCGATAAAATCGAGATTCATTCAACGGGAAAGCTGAATGGAGATATCAGTACTGGCGCCCTGGTTATCGAAGAAGGTGGGGTTTTCGATGGAACCTGTAAAATGGACAAAGGAGTCGAGGAAGCAGCCAAGAAGGTGACTCCCTTTAAGGAGAGGGAGGCCGAAGGAGTGAAGGCTGTTGATCTCCTGGATGAGGGTTAACAACTGTCATCGAGTTCCTCCTCAGGTTCGGCCATGGATGAATCTCGCGACCCAGTTAACCCAATAAACGAGATAAACGAAATAAACCAGATAGACCCGATAAACTCCCTCCTTGTCTCGAAGGACCTATTGGCCCCGTTTCCCGTTGGAGGAGTAGTACCTCTTTCAAGAAAGATGTTCTCCCTGGTTGAAAAAACGCCTAAAACCCTCCCTGTCCTCAGAGGCCGCTGAGATGCGCCTCAAGCCTTCTCTCAGAGATTCCGTCTCCGTGGCAAAGGAGAGCCGCAAGTAGTGGAAGTCCTCGGCTCCAAGCCGACCAAAGGATTTCCGATCCATGGTCGCCACCTGATATTCGAACAGCAAGAACATCTGTAAGAGGGTCGAAGGACTCGTCTCCCCCCCGAGGTCAGGGCGAAGACTCCGAAACGCATCCATAATCCCCAGATTCTCGCAGACTTCCCCGATGTTCGGGAAAACATAGAACGCCCCTTTCGGCTTTTGGCAGCGAATCCCCTTGACCGCATTCAATCCATCGACGATCAGGTCCCTCCGCTCCTGGAAAATCGTTACCATGTGACGTATGGAATCCCCGCTGAGTGGTGACTCAAGAGCGATGCGAGCCCCTTCCTGGTTGTAGGGAGGGATACACGAGAAATAGTTGATATTGAGGTTCGTGAAGACCTCAGCTTCCTCCACCGTTGGAAACAGAGCCCAACCGATTCTCCCCCCGGTCCAGGAAAAACTCTTCGATGCCCCACTGAGCAGGATAGTGACCTTCTCCATCCCCGGACAGGAAATGATACTGTGATGCTCGCCGTCATCGAATAGGATGTGCTCATACACTTCATCGGAAAACACACGAATATCTCCAGAACATCGCCTTCGAACCACATCAGCCAAGTCTCGAAGTTGTTCTGGAGAGGCCACACCCCCTGTGGGATTCGAGGGGAAGTTAAGAATGATCATCTTTGTCTTATCGGTGATGAGGGGGACAACATCCATTCCTGAAAGGCTAAAGTTCCTCTCCTCGCTCAAATGCACGGGAACGGGTTGAGCCCCCACATAGGTGACGAAGGATTCATAGATGGGAAAACCCGGGCTGGGATAGATGATCTCATCTCCTGGATCGCAATAGGTTTGTTGGCATAAACCGATGGCGGGTTTAGCACCGGGAAACACCACAACCCGATCAGCCGTCGCGCGAATCCCCCGTGTTTCGGTAAGGTAGTTGGCAATGGCGATCCGGAGTGAGGGGATGCCCTGGGGATCACAATAATGGGTATTATCCCGGTCAAGCTGCCTCTTGACCTCCTCCTTTATAAATTCGGGGACGGGAAAATCCGGCTCTCCCAGATTACACTTGATGACCTCTTTCCCCTGTTCCTCAAGGCCCCGGATCAAAGGCCCTATTTTGAAAGCATTCTCAGTGTCGATCAGCCCAACCCTCTTGGCGAAAAGACCCATGGCGTGCTCCTTTTTTCTCCCTCGTGTGAAAATTGCCATCCCAAAGTAATCATAAATCGGAAAATGTCAAGTCCTTTTACGAGAAGGGACGGCATTCCCTCAGCCATTCATTAGAAAGAATAAAATTATCGATTAAATATCAATACCGGACCCTCATTTTTTTGTATTGGAGGCTCTGTTGACTCTCGTTCCGAGGTGACCTAGAATATCGGCATGCCGAGACGGTTGCGGGTGGAGGCACAAAACCAACATCAGTACGTAATGATCCGCGAGATGTTCTCAGACCTAAAAAACCCAAACCACCTGCCCTCACCACATTGGGGCAAATCTTGATGACATTGTTGAGGAAGTGGAAACCAGAAGGATACCGATATATCATCTGCCTCCTCATTTTCCTCAGTTATGTTCTGGTTTACTTCCACAGGCTCTGTCCGGCGGTCATTGCCCTGGACATGCAGGAGGCCTTCATGGTGAGCGGAACCGTCATGGGGGTTCTCGGATCCGCTTATTTCTACCCTTATGCGATCATGCAGCTGCCAATTGGACTTCTGGCAGACTCCTGGGGCCCCCGCAAGACGGTTTCCGCCTTTTTGCTTCTAGCTGCCTCTGGATCGGTTCTCATGGGAATGGCCCCCAATCTAGCCATGGCCATCCTCGGCCGAGTGCTAGTTGGTCTTGGGGTGTCGACGGTGTTCGTCTGCAACTTCAAGCTCCTTGCTGAGTGGTTCAACTCCAAGCAGTTCGTCATCATGGGCGGGATCTTCATGGCCACGGGAGGCGTTGGTGCCTTGTTCTCCAGCGCCCCATTGGCATGGGTCAGCAATCTCATCGGGTGGCGAATGACGCTCGTTGGAGTTGGAGTGACGACTTTAATCATGGCCCTTCTCGTCTATGCGTTTGTTCGGAATCGCCCATCAGAAGCGGGTTTACCCTCCATTGGAGTTGTCCCTTCAGGGGTGCCGGAAAGGGAAAGAAGCCTGTTGGGAGGGATAACACTGGTGGTCAGTTCCGGACGTTTCTGGCCGATAGCAGTCTGGACCTTTTTCTCTATTGGGATAGCGTTTGCGCTCGGGGGACTGTGGGGTGGGCCGTACCTGATTCAAGTGCACGGGTTGAGTAAAATGGCGGCAGGAGGTGTGCTCTCTATGTTCGCCATTGCCTTGATAGTCGGCAGTCCTTTCTTGAGCTGGATTGCTAATCGGATCGGCAGAAAACCCGTCTTAATCGGATGCAGCCTGCTCTTGATAGCCGTTTGTGGCCTCTTCTACTCGTTCACGGACAGACTAACCCTTCCCGTGCTCTATCTCCTGTTTTTTTTCTTTTCTCTTGCCGGTGGAGCCACAGGCCCCGTGGTTGCCACGGTCTCCAAGGAGCTCTTTCCAGTGGCCATTGCCGGGACCTCGGTCGGGACGGTGAACCTGTTTCCCTTTCTTGGGGGAGCGCTCTTTCAAGTTGTCGTTGGGGCTGTCCTGACTGGAAGCGGACACAACGGAGGGGGATACTCCGTGGCCGGATATCAAGACATGTTCCTGATCTATTTGCTTGGGGCTATAATCTCCCTGGTGGCTGCGGCTTTCCTGAAGGAGACGCTTTGTCGAATAGAACCGTCCGAGGACGGTTAGCTCTTTCCCGCCTGCAACCCCCCGCAAGGGTCACCTCACGAACCATCGAAGAGCGGGGAGGACGGTTTCCTCCGGGAACCCAATAAACCGGATAAACCACATAGACGAGATGAACCAGACCTTGCGGTTAAGTATCTCGCTTGGAGTCGGGTAGCTCCTTAAAAGAAGGCATTCCTCTGGAGGCCGAAGAAACTCCTGATGGCCTGTCGCAATTCTTCTACAATGGCGTACGAGCACGGGATAATGATGAGGGTGAGGATCGTGGAGACCGTCAATCCGAAGATGATGGAAATGGCCATAGGGGCGAGGAACTTGGCCTGACCAGAGGCGAAGAAGCCCAAGGGTGTCAGGCCGGCCGCCGTGGTGATGGTGGTCAGAAGGATAGGGCGCAGGCGCAGCTGACCGGAACGCACGAGAGCTTGGAGAATTGGCGTCCCTTCACGTCTTAGTTCGTTGACAAAGCTGACGAGAAGGAGAGAGTCATTCACCACCACTCCGGCCAGGGCCACCATGCCCATTAAGGAAAGGATCCCCAATGACAGCCCCATGACGGTGTGGCCCAGAATGACCCCATTTGCTGCGAAGGGTATGGCCAGCATGACCACCAAGGGTTGAATGTAAGACTTGAACAGGGCCCCAAGAATCAGGTAGATGAGCAGTATAGCAACCAGGAAACTCTTCAGCAAATCTTGGATGGACTGTTCGAGTTCCTGCCGTTGGCCCTTGAACTCCAGCTTGTAACCCGGATAGTACTCCTGGAGATTCGCAAAACGGTTTCCCACCTCGTTGGTGATCTCTAGGGTATTCCCTTCCTTTTCGTCGACATCCGCCAAGACCGTGATAGATCGTTTCTGGTCAGACCGCATGATCTTGGTATTCCCGGGCGACTCCGTCAGTTCAGCTACTTCGCTGAAGTAGACCTTCTCGCCACTGGGCGTGGTGAGGATTAGATCTTCTACGCGGGAGGGACGGTCTCGAAATCCCTCAGGGTACTTCACAACAATAGGGATGTCTTCATCGGATCTCAAGATCTTAGAAGATTCAACCCCATAGAAACCGCTTCGAACCTGCCTGGCAATGGAGGCCACGTCCAACCCCAAGCTCTTTGCTTCGGGTCGGGCTACGATGCGCAGTTCCTTTTTTCCGGGAAGAAAGTCGTCGCGGATATCTTTGGTGGCGGTAAAGGTGCCCAAATACCCTTTCACTGTCTCAGCAATCTCCTGTAAGACGAGGAACTCATCCCCCACCACACGGATCTCGATGGCAGCGCCACCTGGGCCAGCCTGGGGCTTGAAGTATTGAATTTTGGTCGCCCCAGTAATCCCCTCAGTACGCTTGCGTAGCTCGTTGATGATTTGCTCGCTGGAGCGATTCCTCTTGTCGGCCTCCGTCAACTCGACGATGATCTGCCCCCCGTTGGATCCCCGGACGATCCGATTGATGTCCAGAAAGATCAACCCCACGTTGGACGCGACGGATTTGAGTTCTGTAGGATGGAGCGTCTCCATCAGGATTTTTTCGATCCGGGCGATGACATCGCGGGTATCCTCGATCTTAGAAGTAACAGGGGTTTCCACGTTGATGAAGAATTGGGTAGACTCGAATTCATGAAAGAGGGTGATGGGGATTCGCGTCAGCGCGAAGGTCACCACGATGGTCGTGATTCCCAGACTGGCGGCCAAACTCACATACTTCCATCGCAGGGAAAACGCAAGGAAGCGCCCATAATGCCCACGAAGTGCGTTGAACCATCGCTCGGATCGGTGGGTTCCTCCTTTTCGATGCTTCTTGGAGGACCATTCTGCCAAATGGGAGGGAAGGATTACCAAGGCCTCCATGAGGGAGGCCAGCAGGGCGAAAGTGACCACCTTGGGAATGACGGACATGAATTTGCCCATGGTTCCCGCGACCAGAAGCATGGGAAGAAATGCCGCTATGGTAGTGAGCACGGTTGCCACCACCGGCGCCAAAACCTGTTGGGTACCTATAACGGCAGCTTCTTGAGGAGAAAGGCCCTGTTCCAGATAGCGATATGTGTTTTCAGAGACCACAATGGCATCATCCACAATGATCCCCAAAACGAGGATGAGGCTGAACATTGACATCATATTGAGGGAAATTCCAAAGGCTTGCATCAAGAGCAGGGCACCGGCAAAAGAGACCGGTATCCCCAGGGCGGTCATCCCGGCAAAACGGAAATTGAAAAAGATGCAGAGGATCGTCAAGACCAGGACAAAACCGGCCAGACCGTTTCGTTTGAGGGTATTGAGCCGATTGGTGATATACACGGAAAAGTCGTTAAAAACACCCAGCTGAACACCGGGTGGAAGGCGCCTTTCATATTGACGGACTAATTGCTGGACGGCCCTGGAAACGGCAATCGCATCGCCTCGTTTTTCCTTGCTGACGGCAAGATTCATGGCGGGCTGTCCATTGAAACGACCAAGTGTCACGGGATCTTCGAAGTGGTCTCGCACCCGGGCCAACTGTGATAAAGCAAGAACATTTCCCTGAGGATCGGACCGGAGAATGACCCCTTCCAGCTCTCTGGCTTCCAAGATCTCGCCCACCGTCCTTAGGAGGAACTCCCCCCGGTCGGTTTTGATGGTTCCTCCTGGAAGGTTGAGATTTTGGGCCTCCAGGGCTCTCTTGATGTCCTCGATACTCAGTTGGTATTGCTCCAGACGCCTGGGATCCACCTCGACCCAGATCTCACGGTCCCTTGCCCCGGAGAGATAAACCGAACCTACCCCAGGAATCTCACGGAGGTTATCCTGGACGTCTTCAGCAATCTCCTTCATGGTCAGCTCAGGTAAATCGCCGTACAGGGAGACCGTGATTATGGGAAAGGCGTTTTTTATTTCACTGACTACCGGGTCATCCGCGTCCTTGGGCAGATCCTCGATAGCGTCGATGGCCGAGGAGATGTCGTTGAGAGCCCTATTCAAATCCGTATACTCGGAGAGTTCCACCGTAATGAGAGAGAGCCCTTCCTGAGATTCGGAAAAGATATTATCCACGCCATCGATATCAACAATCTCGTCCTCAATCTTGATGGTTATGAGCTTCTCTACCTCCTGCGGAGACGCCCCTGGGTACTCTGTGCGGATTGCGATGGAATCGAGGGAGAACTCCGGAAAAATCTCCCGGGTGATCGAAAGGTAGATGAGGATTCCTGAAACGAGGATCACCATCATGAGCAGGTTGACGAAGACTGAATTGCGGACAAAGTAGCGTACCATGGAGATCATTACCTACTGGGACATACAACAGGTGCAAGGCCCTAGGCACGGACGTTTTCCATTACGTGCTTCCAGCCCCTCGTTTTATTCTTTGGGGCTTGAGGAATCCCCAGTTGCAGAGCTTGAAGAGTGACCGAACCACTCGACGGGCGCCCCGTCATGAAGCCTTTCTTGGCCGCGGACCACAATGGTCTCACCCGCACGGAGGCCTTCTTTCACCACGGCATCTTCCGCACCGAGATCCCTGATAACGAGATTTCTCCTGCGGGCCGTCTTGGTCGAGTGATCCACGGTGTAGAGATAGGTTCCCCGGTCGTCTTCCATGAGCGCATCGCGGGGGATCACCAGGGCCTGATCCAGGGTCATGACGGGGAAGCGCACTCGTGCAAACATACCCGGCAAAATCATGGGCTTCAGTTGGTTATTAACACTGACCTCAACGGCAAATGTGCGGGTCTTTGGGTCCGCTTCGGGGTACACATGGATAACGGAACCCATGAAAACGGTTGCGGGATACGCCCTGGTTGTCACCTCCACGGGAATCCCGGCCTCAATGCGGCCGATGAACTCAGATGGGATGCGGGCCACAACTTTGACCGAGGAGATTTCGAGCACCGTAAAGAGCTTCTGGCCGGGGGCGACCTGGTCTCCCATTTCCACAAAACGGTCCCCGATAACGCCATCGAAGGGAGCACGAACAACCGTATCAGCCAAATCCTCTTGGAGTCGATCAACCTCCACCCTTGCGGCCATCAGGTCCGCCTTGATGCTTTGGATTCGGGCCTGGCGGCTTTGGAGTTCACTTCGGGCTTTTTCAAACTCCGATCGTCGGAGCTCCATCTCGTTTTGGGCGTTTTCCAGCGTCTTCTTGGCGATGATCTCCTTCTTGAAAAGCTCACGGTTGCGCTCATAATCGGACTGGGCCAACGCCAATCTCTGTTCTGCGATCCGATAGATGGCGGTCCGCCTTTCATTCTCATTCCGCTCAATCGCCAACAGGGCCTCGAGTTTCTCGAGGGTCGCCTCGGCCTTTTGAAGGGTGAGGCGGTAGCGAGTATCCTCGATCCACGCCAGTTCCTGGCCTTGTTGAACGGTTATTCCTGGTTCTGTCCGTGGAGCAAGCATGACAATCGGCCCAGTTACCTGAGCGCTCACCGTGCCTTTACGAAAGGGTGTGACCGTGGAGTAGGCATCGACCCACCGCGTGTAGGTCCGAGGGGCGACTTCATGAACCTCTACGAAAACCCGACGAATCGGCTCTTGAATTCGGGCCTTACTTTCGTGCTTGTCTTTGACAAGAAGGAGGATCCCTGCAACTGTGAAGAGCAGGATGAGCAATAGAAGCGCGGCGGAGATCCAATTTCGTCTTTGCATCCTACCCTCCATTGTTTGTGGAGGCAAATTATCGCACAAAGGGATAAACGGAAAAATAATGCTTCGATGTCAAGGCCCCGGTGTTAGCAAAGATCGCACGGACCATGGGATCGATTACCAGTAAGCCGAAAAGGACCGCCCAACCCCTTGTTTTAGTATTAAAGGGAGAAAATCGCTAAAAGTCAAGTAAGGTCAATATGCTGCCTCCGACTACAAGCTGAATTCAAGCGTTTTGCCGATGTCCAATTCTGTTGATTTTAGTTAGCAACAGATAAAATATGATGTTATTATGTAAGGGCTACCCCAGAGCTTGCGATTCGATTTATATGAAGTTATCCGAAGCAGCTCGCAGGAGACACTCGTGGATTTTTTGACCTTCCTTCAAACCCAGAGGAGAATCTTACTTGACGGGGCTATGGGAACTCAACTGGATAGTCGCGGTATGAAACCTGGTGG
>JABAOC010029108.1_pt1 | contig 12385 bp, 7 predicted proteins | sample 7062161 | NCBI WGS metagenome assembly JABAOC01 (sample SAMN14538625, study PRJNA623070) | marine sediment metagenome | biome: marine biome [ENVO:00000428]; feature: marine pelagic biome [ENVO:01000023]; material: deep marine sediment [ENVO:00002113] | place: India: Gulf of Khambhat ... | reverse complement strand
CCCAGAGCAGTGTCTTAACCCGGAATGTGGGCGAAAAGGAGGAATCGTCTTCCTCCTGGAAGAATCCACTTTCATTGATTGGCAGCGAATCTCTATCCAAGAAAAACCGGAAGAACTCCCTCCTGGAAGAATGCCGCAGTCATTAAGTCTTATTTTACATGAAGACTTGGTTGACATTGCCAGACCCGGGGATCGGATCATAGCTACCGGGATTCTCCGTTCTCGTCCCGAAAAAACCCTGAAGCCTGGAATAGTGGCAACATTTTACCGCTATATCGATTGCAATTACCTTGAACAAGTAGAAAGTGAATTAGAAGCACAGGAAATCACATCTGATGAAGAAAAACAAATACAAGAATTAGGAAAAGACCCATGGATCACTCAAAAGATCGTGAACTCCATAGCTCCTTCCATCTACGGCTATGACTATATTAAAGAGGCTTTGGCCCTGCTTCTCTTTGGAGGGATTACCAAACATTTACCAGACGAGACATCCATCCGAGGAGAACCAAATGTGCTATTAATTGGCGATCCTGGCACTGGAAAGAGTCAAATATTGAAATATATTTCGACTATTGCCCCCAGGGGCCTTTACACATCCGGCAAAGGGTCAACTGCAGCAGGATTAACAGCAGCGGTCATAAAAGACTCAACTACAGGGGAACTGAACTTGGAGGCCGGAGCACTCGTACTTAGCGATAAGGGGATAGCATGTATTGACGAATTCGACAAAATGCGACCTGATGATAGAGTAGCAATCCATGAGGCTATGGAGCAGCACACAATTAGTATTGCCAAGGCCGGAATCGTAGCGACGTTGAACGCAAGAGTAGCTATAGTGGCGGCAGCGAACCCAAAGTTTGGCCGGTATAATCCGTACAAGGATCCTGCAGACAATATAAACCTTCCGACAACGGTTCTATCGCGCTTTGACCTTATTTTTATCATGCAAGACAAACCTGATCCCAAAGAAGATCGACAGAAAGCTCGTCATATCCTGAAACTCCACGAAAGGAGGAGAGTTATTGAGCCTCCAATTCCTCCTGAGCAATTACGCAAATACATTTCTTACGCTAAACAGAATATCCACCCATCTATTACCACAGAGGCGGCGGAACGCATAGAAGAATTCTATATGGATATGCGAACCACAGACCGCCCAGATTCTCCGATTGCTATCACACCGAGACAACTCGAGGGCTTAATCCGGCTTGCAGAGGCACGAGCCCGGATGCGACTCAGTCCGGAGGTTGCGGTTGAGGATGCGGAAACCGCAATTCGACTAGTTAATAGTTCCCTGAAAGAAGTCGGCATGGATACCGAGACGGGAGCAATTGATGCCCTTACACTCATGACTGGAAGAAGCCAGCGTTCCCGTTCAGTAATGGAACGGATCATGGATATCATAAAAGAAATGAGCAAAGAAGTGGAAGGAACCCAAGTCAAAATCCAAGATGTCATAAATAAGGCCATGGAAGAAGGAATAAACGAAGCTGTGGCGCGGGATACTATTCAAAAATTGAAAAATGAAGGAGACTTGTACGAGCCCCGTGTGGGCTATATCAGACCTCCTTAGTTTTGGATAGACCTTATTGCCCCCTAAAAAATTTAATGGCACAAAAACATCTATGGTTCGTTTAAAAAGAAAATTCAGAATATCCCCACTACCGTTTAGAACTGGTTATTAGAAATGGTCCAAACCTCAGCAGATGACGAATTTCCTATATTGCATGAGAATGGATTTGAAAATCCCTTTTTTCTATTTGGAATTTTCACTTGATATGAAAAGTTATTTTGATATGGTAATTTTACTAAGGAGTAATGAATAGTTTAGTGACTTTATAATATCACTTACAATGTACTTATGTTGATAAATATGATAGGCATTCCAAATTTTGAGACTTTAAAGGAGTTATTCGGGAAAATAGATCAGGATTTTGATATTCTAAGTCGTCTGACACGTTATAAAACCATGGCCTCTGAATCAGTGAGTATGGGGTTAAATCTTGGTTTAACGAGTGAAGAAGACACTTCGCGCGCCTTATTTGTTTCAGATTTTATTATTACGGCGTCAGAAGTACCATCGGGAGGAACTGATGAGGAACGTCACCAATCAGTTATTCAAACCTTTATTTCGGGGATAAATCAACGTGGTGCTTCTTCTGATGCATTAATGCGAGTCTACTATCTCGCATACAAATTAGCAATAATGATAAGACGACAAGATCTCTTTATGGCGGGTAGAGGGTTAATCAGGGAGACAGCATTACTACGGTTAATGGACACTCATATAACTCCCTATTTAGCTGTTTGTGCGGATCTTCTCGGAAATGGATCATGTGGATGGGAATTAGGCGTTCTAACAGCCGCGTTAAACCGCTCATATCCCCATTCAGAAGTTCAAAATCTCTTGGGAGCTCCAAAAAGTACGGATAGAGCAGCTCTCGTACCTATTATAAGACGAATTCTGAAGAGCTATGTGGAAAAACATCCAGTGGACGTTAACAATAATATTATAATTTCTAACATCAAGAACACTAAAAGTATACTAGTTGTAGACTCAAAAAAATCATTAATGACAGGATTATGGAACTGTGTTCAGCCAGGCTTTTCATCTAAGGCAGATAGAGAGGCATTAACTCCCTTATCAGATTTTCTAAAAAAAATCGATATTGAACGACATTTACTATACCTTCGGGGAAGAATATTAGGCACAGTAGAAAATTTCTTCTTTGTACGCAACCCTTTTTTGGATAATAAACCCTTCTTAATTCTTCGGACAACTGCTGATGAAATCAATGTTTCCGAGGTATTAACTATTCTTCAGTTAAGAGGACTTGATTATAAAGGATGGCTTGAAATTAAAGCTGACGAAGTTACACCATCAAAAGTGCCAGTTTTTGATCAGCCAGAAAAGGAAGGCTTACTAGCCAAAATTAAAAGGATTTTGGGATTTAAAAAATCAGAAAAACGCAAACTTGACAAACCACATGTTCCAAAGAAACGGTTTTTAGATAGCTTTCTTACTCATGCCATTACTGTAGATGCTGTAGGAGATATAAAACTCTTTGAGATGTTCGATGTCGAAAGAGAGAGTGAATATACGGTAGAAGGAGCTTTAGAATCCGACTTTGAACGTAATCAAACTTCTTTTCTTACTGAGAAAAAACTTGGAGATCCTTTAGAAATTGCTATTCTTCTTGATGGTTTGGATGAAGTGCTTGAAAAAGCAGCTAATCACTTCTTTGGTGGAGAAACCCAAATTCTTCCCGAAGAGATTCTTTTTACTACTCAGGATGAGAACCGACAAATTATCACATTAGCTGGTAATGTTAATGAAAAACGCATTGTAGGTACAATTGCTTCAACGTATGTTCAGGATGTAGCTGATTGGCAACCAAAAAAGGAAGAAAACTTAATTAAACGCAGAAATCTTCTTAGGAAAACAAATCAGCTTCTTAAAACAAGACGTACCACTTTTGAAACGTTCGAGAAATCTTTAGAACGCGTTTATGGAGCCAATCTTGACCAAAGTATTTTGCAATCATATTTATTAGACCATCCTATTCTTCGCTTAGAATAACAATGGAACAGTTGCATAAACGATTAACCAATCTTACTAAACTCGACTCCAAAAAGAAAGTGGAGTACCTTTTTTAATAAGCAACTAGAATCTCTGAAACGCAAGGAATAAGAACTGCTGGATTTTGAAAAACATAATAGAACTAAAAGAAGAGATGATCTCCCTGGGGAAGAAATCCTATCGAGCATGATTAGGGTTTTCAAGTCGAAAATATATTTTTGTCACAAGAAAATGAGAAAAACAAAATAATCTGTCTGGAAATGAAAACTCAGAAAGTCTTATAAGAATATGATGCAACTATTTAATATGCAGAATAGACTAAAGTTTATAATCATCACGGGAGGGGTGATGAGTGGGATTGGAAAGGGCTTAGTGACGGCAAGTATTGGGAAGAATTTACAGATTCGTGGATTACAGGTGATCCCGGCTAAAATAGACCCCTACGTTAATGTTGATTGCGGTACAATGAATCCTTTTCAACATGGAGAAGTTTTCGTTACAGAAGATGGAGGGGAGATTGACCAAGATTTTGGGAATTATGAGCGTATCTTAGGATTAGATCTGCCCAAACAGAATAATATCACTACTGGGCAAGTATACTGGGAGGTGATCAGACGGGAACGGGCGGGAGACTACCTGGGGCAGACTGTGCAGATCATCCCCCACATCACAGATGAGATCAAGCGACGAATTCGCTGTATTGGTGAAAATGGGAAGCCAGATATAGTGTTAGTAGAGATTGGCGGGACAGTAGGTGATATCGAAGGCCTCCCATTTTTTGAAGCAGTCCGCCAACTGCGAGCAGAAGTTAACAGGAAAGATTTTCTCCACATCCATGTAACATTTGTTCCCTTCTTAAGATCAGTAGGGCAGCAAAAAACGAAGCCAACACAGCATAGTGTGGCTGAATTACGTCGAATTGGTCTTCAGCCCGATATAATCGTTTGTAGAAGTTTAGATACTTTAAACGAAGAGTCGCGCCAAAAGATTGCCTTATTTTGTGGCGTAGAGTCGCATGGAGTATTCTCATTACCCGATCTGGAGAATATCTACAAAGCCCCAATGGGTTTGGATAAACAGGGATTGGGAGATTTTCTCACAACTCATTTGGATTTAAGTAAAAGACATGCCAACTGGTCCAAGTGGCGGGATCTCGTGAGAAGGTATGAGGAAGCGGAAACTACAATTAGGATAGCAATGCCAGGTAAGTATACTGAGTTTGCAGATTGCTATATCAGTGTTAACGAAGCGCTTAAGCACGCAGGTGCCGCTCTTGATCCAAGTGTACAGGTTGAGATTGAATGGATTGCTACTGAATCATTTGAGGATGACCCAGAAAAAGTGAGGATGCTGGACTACTATCATGGGATCTTAGTTCCCGGCGGCTTTGGAGGCCGAGGAACTGAAGGTAAAGTTCTAACTATCCAGTGGGCGAGGGAGAGACGAATCCCTTTTCTAGGGATTTGTTTTGGATTCCAGTTGGCTATTGTCGAATATGCTCGAAATGTCATCAACTTGAAGAACGCGAATAGTACAGAACTGGATTCAACCACTCCTCATCCTGTGATCGATATATTGCCGGAACAGCGTCATCAGAAAGATTTAGGAGGAACGATGCGGTTAGGAAGCTGGCCTGTCAAAGTAAAGGAGGATACTCAGGCCTATACCTTATACGGTACCCAACGAATTGTTAAACGACATCGGCACCGGTATGAAGTCAACCCAGAATATTGGGAGAGATTAGAGCAGGGAAAAATCATTTTTTCTGGCATGAGTCTTGATGGAAGACGAATGGAAATTTTTGAGCTAGATAATCATCCATTCTTCATGGGAACCCAATTTCATCCTGAATTTCAGTCACGACCAGACAAACCCGAACCCATTTACTATGGTTTTATCAAGAAAGCCGCCGAACGGGCGCAACAACTTATTCAGCAGAAAGTTACGGGGATACAAGAGGAGACCTAATTGGAATTCAATGAGCTCGATGCCAAGTGTGCCCTTATAGCCGATGTGGTACGTTCAANNGAACTTTGTGGGATCCTAAAAAAGATTCGTTTTAAGGAGTTATTTCGCAACCTTTCCCAACAATTGCGTAATGGGATCCGAGATGACACGTTGAGTATTCCTGTCAAACCAACAGATCTGACAGGCCTCCACGTCGCAGGTATAGATGGAGGTTTGGTCTCTAGTCGACTTCAGTATATCGATGTATTATTGACAAGAGCTGTAGTAGTGATCTTTCGCTACAGTAAATCTGGAAAAATCGCAGTAGAACATCTGAAGAGTCATGAATCGACACCAGAAATTACCGTAAAGACTGAAGCGCTAAGTCGAGGGGAATTTGAAGCGTTAAGTTCAATTAGACGTACTATTACAGAAATTGAGCTTGCGCAAAAGGCAGTTGAGCAACAAAGTATTAATATAATCCTATTAGATGGTAGTATCATGCCTCAAAAGGCAGATCGCCCATTAGTAAGCTCACCAGTAGTCGAAGAGTATCAACAGATGCTGAATTATTATCAACAGTTTTATGAATCCTGCGAAGATCGTGGTGTTCTCGCAATCGGATGTATCAAAGACAGTAAAAGCTCGCATTTTCTGGAGATCATCGCACGAGCTCTACCTACAATCATTCAATATTGGCGAAAGGAACTTGAAGATCTTTTAAGTGTGGATTACAGGCACATTCTCATCGGAATGTTCGATTCAGAATATTTTTACCGACTTTTAGAGCCGAGAGAGAGATCCTGCTGTTTCCCTTTAGAAGAAAAAAACATCTTCCAAGAAAATGGTCTAGGAACTGATCTGTCGATCTATTGCTTTTATTTGAAAACTGTGCCTCTTGATTTCCCATTGCGAATCGAATTCCTTTCTGGCCGAGAAAAACCGGAGGTACGGGCAAATAGGATTGCTAGTGTGGTTTATCCGTTATCATCACATCATTCTGAGTACGGACTTCCTTCGGTTCTCATTGAAGCGGACGCTCGAGCCCGTTTCCATCAAGCGGATTTAGATTTAATAGTAGAGAACATTATTCACAAAATAGGAACAATTCAAGAACCATGGCGGCTGAGACGTGAGCGTTCTCCCTTTTAACTCATGGCTCTTGCAACTAAAGCTCTAAATTCCACCAAGAGACCCTATGATGGAGCAAGTGCTTCCAACCAGACTAAGTGATGTATTAATGATTCAATAAGTACCTTCTAACGCAGATATTCGATTATCAATCTAAATACGACCATTTTAGAATAGAAAATGGTCTAAGAGTGTNNGTTCTAAATACCTAGATATAGGCAATAAAATCTTAAACCGAGAATGGTTCTACCAAACTTATCAGGATCTCATAGGTAATAATAAGTACGAGGTAGATACAATAAATTGGGAATATACAATGAACAGCGAGTCACCTAGGAAGAATCAGATACTGGGAACGATTATTACTAGTTCAGATTCCCCAACACATCGCAAATTCGAATTTGTGGTTACAAGGAATGATTCCGGGCTTTCAATCGAGAAAGACACATATGTTGAAGTGGATACCGAAGAAGGTAAAGTCATTGCAGTGATCGAGGAACTGAAAAAAACGAATCGGTACTTCCAACGAGCCGAAGCTGTGGCAACCTATGAATCTGCAGGGATGAAGCTTTCCCAGATCTTCCCAGTGGATTCCTGGGAGTTTTTAATTGCTATTGCCCAACCTTTGGGGGTTTTCTCTTCCGAGGAAGATGGATTTGAACGTGTCCGTTTTGTGTTAAGCCCGGGATTGAAGGTGAAGCGAGCAGACGAGAAAACGTTACAAAAGTTGCTTGGGCTTGAAAAAGAAACGGGGTTGCACGTTGGATCATTGATTCCTTCGGGGATTCCAGTCCGTTTAAACCTGTCACACACTTTCCAGAAACATGTAGCAATCTTGGCGATGACAGGAACCGGTAAATCCTATCTGTGCAGCGTTCTTATTGAAGAATTATTACGCCGAAAGATTGAGGAAGGCCGGGTAGGTGTGATCATCATTGATGTCCATAGTGAGTATTCGCACCTGGGACAACGATCCGAGGGCGCCTTTGATGATATTTCAGCTAATGTTACAGTTCATAAAAGTCCTTTTTTCCAAATCGGAGTCCCACTTCTCGGCACCTTTGGTCTTTCGGCGTATGCGCCCGAGATGTCACAAATTCAAAGGCGTGATCTGGCCCGAGTTATTGAGCAGCTAAGACGCGAAACACATGCAGCAGGATCACCCTATGGGTTGAAAGAGATTATAGAGGCTGTTGAGAAGGATTCGAAACTTCACCAACGAACAAAAGAGGCATTATTGGGGTGGTTATTTTCATTAGACACAACTGGACTCTTCTCCTATTCTGAAAACCCAAAAATCCCTCAAATTATTCATCCAGGAATGGCCTCAATTATTGACATGAGTGAAACACTATCCCTCCAACAAAAACAAGCGATAGTTCTTTATCTGCTAAAGCGCTTATTTGATCTCCGGAAAGCGGATAAAGTTCCTCCTTTCATTGTTTTTTTGGAAGAGGCTCATCAGTTCTGTCCCCAAGCACGCCTAGCTCAGTCCATTTCGCGGCCAATCATTGAGACTATTGCTCGAGAAGGTAGGAAATTTAATGCCTCTTTATGTCTGATTTCGCAACGGCCTGTGCGGTTGTCCCCGACCGTCATCTCACAATGTGCCACACACATCATTCTCCGAATTACAAACCCCTATGATCTCGATTTCATCAAACAGACTTCTGAGGGAATCAATCGACATACAATAGACTCAATTACAAATTTAACGATTGGAGAAGCCCTGATAGTTGGTAATGCAACAAATTTTCCAATTTTTACGAAAATTCGAGCCCGAAGGACAGCGCCACCCCATTCAGCTGTTCCCATTGAGGTGGTTGCTAAAAAATTTGAGGAGTCTCCCAACCCTGATTAATCACCAATAAAGTGCAATAAGGTGGTAAAGTGGCCTTAANNGCCTTAAGAGCAGCAGAAACTTTCATGGAATTAACAAATCGAGATTTTCGATTACTTGAAACCATCGAGCTTGGGATGCGGAATCATGAATATGTACCGATTGACTTGATTTGCGAACTTTCAGGGTTTGGAATAAGCTTAGTTGAGAGACTCCTCAAGGGACTACATCGACGTAAATTGGTTGTTAAACGCCTTGACGAATATGTCCTCCTCAAAAATGGATATGATACACTAGCCCTTAGAGCATTAGTTAAACAAGACATCCTAGATGCGATTGGTGACCCCATTGGGATTGGGAAGGAGTCTGATGTGTATGAGGGTATTGCTTTAGGAAATCGTCGGGTGGCTATTAAATTCCATCGACTTGGTCGTCCTAGTTTTCAGCAAACACGGCGTCTCCGGGGCTATGCGGGGGAAAGACGACATATTTCAGATTTATATGAGGCGCGTTTGGCGGCAGAACGAGAATACGAAGCGATTATGATCCTTTATAAAGAAAAAATCCGGGTTCCAGAGCCCATTGGTTATAATCGTCATGTTGTCTGTATGGAATATCTCGAAGGAGATTTGCTTCAGAGGATAAGGGAGCTTCCAGCACCTGTTGAAATCTTTGAAGAAGTAATGGAGGACTATATACGCAGTGTAGTGGATTGTGGAATAATACATGGAGATTTTAGTGAATATAATATCATAATCAGAGAAGATTTCACCCCTTACATCATTGATTGGCCGCAAAACGTTTATTTATCACATCCAAATGCTAAAATGTTGATGTTACGAGATATAGAACAGATTCGGGTATTTTTCGCAAAGCTAATTGGGCGTCTTTTTGGAACCAACTCACCAGCTGCTACTAAAATTACTCACGTAGCAGAAGAGTGTCGCCACACCCTACTAGCAAACATTTAGCTTAAGGCCCATCCCCTTCTAGTTAGATAACAAAAGGAAATTTTCTGAGAAAGGACTTTTATCGGTCATACCATTTAGATAAACTTTTTACACGAGGTTACGTCTTAAATCCAAAGGAGCAGTTTTAGAATAATATTATGAGCATGCGCGTTCGATAGGAAAATTAGTGGGTTTTAGAATGGTCCAAGGACGTATTATGGGCCTAGATGCGCTCCCAATGTCATCGCCACAGAGTAAAACACGAGAACCAACCTATGCAGTAGTAGTTCTCGATGGAGAAAATATTGTTTTTAAAAATAGCTCCATAAAACGTTCTGATATACCTCAATTGGCAAAATCATGGAACACAACCCATTTAGCATGTGATAATGTGTTAGAAATCGCAACAAAGGGGAAAGAAATTACTGAATTTTGCAAAGCTCTCCCAGAGGAAACCCATCTTGTTCAAGTGACCGGGAATCCTCTGCAGGGTAAATATGAGAAACTTACACGTTTGGTTAAATCTTATAACATCCCATTACAACATCCTGGGACTCAAGGTCATCTAGAACCGCTGGCAGCAGCAGAGGCTGCAGCGAGACTTACAAGACGGGGGATTGGATTCCAGGTGGAGCCGTTTGAGAGAGAATGCAAGATCACTATATCAAAAGGACGGCATATCGGTCCAGGAGGATCCTCAGCCCAAAGATATGAGCGTAGAGTCCGAGGAGCAGTTCGGCGAATAACACGGGAGGTTCGTGGCCTTCTTGAAGAAAATGAGATTGAATTTGATGAATTTAATCTTGAAGGTTATCAAGGCCTTAATAAAGCAACATTTTATGCAAATATTTCTCTGAAAAATGCAAAATTACTATTGCGTACGATTAATCAGGGGGATTTAACAAAGATCAAAATAGAACGAGTCGCAAAAGAAGAGTTGGGCTACTTTCCTCTGATCCCAGAGGCTTATTTGAAGAAAGTTGGACAGAAAATACCTCTTTTAATTATTGGTATTGATCCAGGTACCACTACAGGATTAGCTATTCTTGACATCCAAGGAAAGCCCCTGCTCCTCTATAGTGAACGGGAATTTTCCACCCGCAAAATCATCCGACATATTATGAAATATGGAAAGCCCGTCTTGTTCGCCTGTGACGTTCCTTCGTCTCATAAAATGGTAGAAAAAATCGCCAATAGTTTTGATGTGCTGGTTTCTTCCGCCAAAAAAACTATTTCCGTTTCCGATAAAAATCAAATCGCCCAAGAGTACCAAGCCGCTTATGAATTGTCTATCAGTGATACGCACCAACGAGATGCCTTAGTTGCTGCATTAAAAGCATATAATGAATTGAAAAACAAATTAGAGAAGATCGAAACCGAAGTCAAAAAGCTTGATGACACATTACCGGTTAACACCATCAAAATGGCTGTAATTCAAGGGAAATCCCTAAGCGAAGCTATTACAGAAGTGAGAGAGGCTATACAACTACAAATTGAAAAGGACATAAAACGGAAGGATTTGGCATCTGCCCAAGTCAGTGATTTCCAAATACGACGTGAGCTTGGATCGTTGCGAGAGAAGGTGATAGATCAACAACAAATAATTGAAAGTCTCGAACAATTACAAATTCGGTTAACTACAGAAAATAGAGAATTAAAAAAACAAATAAGTCAGTTAGAACAATCTATCACCAATCTAAAGCGCCAAAGAAGCCTTGAAGTTGAAAAAGAGCGCCATATCCGTATCCGGGATGCGGAGATTGGTCGTTTAAATCGGCAAGTTGAAGTGGGAAAAACAAAGATTGCACGTTTACAACGAAGTCTAGCTAATCTGGAACGTATGAACACTATTATCCTTAAAGGCCGATATATTCCTTTAAAACTACTCAAAAATCTCTCCATCGGAGCTATCGAAGAAACTGAAAAATCCATGACCCTCCTTCCAGGGGATGTAGTTTATATTCAAGATCCCAGCGGAGGTTCGCATCGCACCGCTAAGGAACTTTGTAAGAGGCAAATAAGAGCTATTGTAGCCCCCGCACCCAAATTCTCTCATCTTGCTTTGCGAGTCTTTCAGGAGGCAGGAATTCCCTTTTTTATAGAAGAAGATGTCGGAGCAATATGGATTGATAACTTTGTTTTGATCTCCCGAGATCTCCTAGAAAAACGGATGGCATGTAAAGACTTGGTGAAACTTTCAGAAGAACAGGAGAGAGCAGATGTGGAGCCTCTCGATTTAAAGGAAGTGATCCTCGAGTATAAAGAAGAGCGCCGGAAATTTCTTGATCAACTTAATAAAGAAAATGCCTAAATGTCCAGTTATCAAGAAGGAAGGTTCTGAGGTTATTATATTTCGAGTCTCACAAAAAGAATATTGTTCCCACGTAAGAAAAGTTCTCCATATTTAACGATTTTATTACCTTCTTGATCTCGTTCCGTAGCGTTAGTTAATTCTAGGTTCATGTAGGAGTCAGCTGATTTCAATCGACCTTCAAGTTCACGATTATCCTTAAGGCGAATGATAATCGTAGAATTTAAAGCTTTTTCAAGGAGGCGGATTGGCGGTTCCATGGTAGTCCCTTCAAAAACTGATAGATAGAGCGAAGATAGTTCCGGTATAATTACTTTTCGACTGTATGGCTTAAATGTTAACTCAATAAGGGGAATTTCTAGGAGAATGAATAGGTATCTTAACCCAAAAATCCCATGAAAATGGAGGGATAGCGTGACTACGCCTCTTTGGTTCATTTGAAAAATATAATAACTTTATATTTAAATTATTTCTCCGTAAGAAGGAAATTTAACTTANNGAGATCTGGAAGGTAATAGGTTTGGATTTTTGATCCGAGTTGACTTAGAATGTCTCTGGCCTGAATTGTACAAAAAGGACAGTCTGATGTACAAACGGCATCAGCCCCACTCTTAATGATGTTT
>JABAOC010013446.1_pt3 | contig 12385 bp, 14 predicted proteins | sample 7062161 | NCBI WGS metagenome assembly JABAOC01 (sample SAMN14538625, study PRJNA623070) | marine sediment metagenome | biome: marine biome [ENVO:00000428]; feature: marine pelagic biome [ENVO:01000023]; material: deep marine sediment [ENVO:00002113] | place: India: Gulf of Khambhat ... | reverse complement strand
TTGCGGGCATAATAGTAAAAAAATGTTGTTAATTGGCCTTATTTTTTAAGTAACAAAACCATTTTAAATAAGCTATTTTGTGTTCTTCCGTCAAGCCCCGATGCCTTCTATAGTGATGTTTCAACTGGGAATAAAAGTTCTCTAATAAATTAGTGGTTGGCGCAATGAACGGATCATCAACATAGTGGAACATATCTGGTAAAGCATTGTTGATTAATCCCATGGCCTTCTTTAAGTCAATGTTGGCCACGCTATCTCTAGGTAATTTTTTTATAAAATCTCTGTATTTGTAATACCAATCACTGTAAGTCATCAGGAAGACCATCTTATCTTTTTCTCTCTTTATGTTCGTGATGGACTTAAGGATAAACCTTAGCTCTCTACCAGCTTCTGTTTTAGGAGAGACTCTCAGCCATTGGAGCCCCTGCCGTTGGATATGATACAAACATCTCTGTATAAGCACCTTAGGCCAAACATCATAAATAGCCTGGATAACGAATCTATGCCCGTCCATAGTTATTACTTTCGGATCTAGTCCTATTTCTTTTAAATTTCTGAGCATTGGATAAACGTTATGATAACTTTCTTTATCCATGTATGTATAAGAAAGGATGGTCCTTGCACCATAATCCATTAAGGTGGCCAAACAGCCGTTTTTATGGAAATAGGTCCCATCAAAAAGAAGATACTTTGCATTTTGATAAATATCACGAGGAAGAGCAGGCGGTTCTTGTTTTAACCAATAATTATTAATCAACCACTGCTTTTCTTTGCTATGGCCGGATATATTACTCAGTTGACGAATGGAATAGCCCTCCTTTACCCAAAGAATATACCAATGTTTTTCTCGATTATGTTTATTGGATTTCTCCTTCCAGATGTAAGTTTTCTGACATTCTCTACACTTAAAACGTTGTTTGTTTAAAGGTGATTTTCCAAATAAAATAACATCCTTTGATAAGCAATGCGGGCAGTGTTTTTTTTGACATTGTTAAACCATTTTAACTTTGTGTCAAATTTTATGCTCTATCTTTTTTATTTAGAATAGATTATAATCCTCCCCAACAACATTTTTTTACTATTATGCCCGCAATGACACTTTTATCCTCAGTATAATTAATAAAAGTGTTACTGAATTATTGAGCGAGTACTCCTATCCCCTTTTTTTGTTCCAACTTTTCAAAAGGTTGTTTTGGGCCTTTTTTTCTGTTATCTTGAATGGCCAGTATCCATGAAAAAAAAGATTGAGAGAGGCATCCTCCAGCCAAAACCCATAAAGGGTTTCAGCAAAGAACGGATCGTTTATTTTCCCCTGGATGCACCATCCCAATCCATCCTCGGCCTCATAAAAAAATCCGCTCTAAAAGAAATACAATCTATTTTTGGAGACTTTTATCTACTCAAAGATAAGATCATCCTACATAAGTCCCTTGGAGCTCCATCGGTTATTCTCTCTCTTGAACCGCTTATAGTTTCCGGAGCTAAAGAAATCATCATCATAGGGTACTGTGGATCTCTTCATCCCGACTACAGAATGATGGATGCCATCAGTATATCCAAAGCTCTTTCAGAGGAAGGAACCTCAAGACACTATTTCCCCAGAAAGAGGATTTTTCATCCCTCATCAGAACTGAAGAAAAGATTGGAAAATATTTTAGAAGCATCAAACCTTCCTTTTCTCTCTAGTTCTGTCGTTTCCACAGATGCACCCTTCCGTGAAACACATTCCTGGCTAAAAGAAAAGCAAAAAAGAGGGATAGGCCTGGTTGATATGGAAGTGTCAGCAGTGTTTGCCCTGGCCCAATTCTACGGGATTCAGGCCGCAGCCCTTTTGATCGTCTCTGATGAAATTTGGAGCGGAGTCTGGAAAATCGCTTTCAAGGGACCAGAGTTTGAACAGAAAATAAAAGACTATTTTATTCCGGTTATAAAACAAATCTGAGTAAAAAAGAAAAACTGGAAGAGAGGAACGAATGAATGACAGTGCTATGAGGTCGCACCATCAATCAAGATAAGGAGGACGCTTGTGAAACCGAAGGTGCTCATCACTCGAAAAATCCTTGCTGAAGCTTTAGATTATCTGCAAGAGCACACCGACTCTGAAATCGGGCCCACAGACAGGAGCCTCACCAAGCAGGAAATCGTTGAAAAAATCGGTGACAAAGACGGACTCCTCTCTCTTCTCGTTGACACGATCGATAAAGAAATCCTGGATTCGGCCCGCTCTCTCAAGATCATCGCCAACTGCGCTGTGGGATACAACAACATCGATACCAAAGAAGCCAAAAAAAGAGGAATCATGGTGACCAACACTCCTGGTGTCTTAACGGAAACAACCGCAGACCTGACCTGGGCACTCATCTTCGCCGTCGCCCGAAGAATCCCTGAGGCGGACAGGTTCACCCGAGATAAAAAATTCAAAGGATGGGAGCTCGACCTTTTCCTGGGAAAAGAAATCACGGGGAAACGGTTAGGAATTATAGGGATGGGCCGCATAGGCAAGGCAGTCGCTTTAAGGGCTCAGGCATTCAACATGGAAATCGTCTACTCTGATCCTCACAGGTTATCCCCTGAAGATGAGAAAAAATTCAAAGCCACACTCCTCCCTCTGGAAGAACTTCTCTCCACCTCCGACATCATCACCATTCACGCTGCCCTCACTCCTCAGACTTTTCATCTTCTTTCGAAAGAGAAATTGCGTCTAATCGATAAAGAAGCCATTCTGGTCAATGCGTCCCGGGGTCCGATTGTCGACGAGATGGCACTCGCCGAAGCCCTAGAAAATGGTCAGATTTGGGGGGCAGGCCTGGATGTATATGAAAGAGAACCCGAGATCGAAGAAAAGCTTCTCTCCCTGGACAATGTGGTGCTTCTCCCCCACATCGGAAGCGCCACCTATGAAACCCGGCTCAAAATGGCAATGATGGCTGCCCGCAATCTCGTTCAAGGCCTCAAAGGGGAACGTCCGGAAAACCTTGTTGTTTGAATCGGTGGGGCCCCAAAGAAATGATAAAATGGGATAGGTGTTTATGCTCAGTAACTCGGCAACATTTTGATATTATTATGCCCATTGCGAGTGACTGAAGGGAACGCAGCAATCCCATCCTTATGCGAGCGAAGCATGGCAATCTCTTTTATATCATTTTGGAAATAAAGATATCCTTTTTTATGGGATTGCCACGTCGCTTTGCTCCTCGCAATGACATAAGGAAGGGATTGCCACGTTTCGCTCGCAATGGGCATAAAGGTCACAAAATGTTGCTGAGAATATTTGTATCTTTAATTAAATTAGCAACATAGAGCTGATTTTTTGTGTGTTTATTGAAAGCATTCAATAAAGACAACAAAATGTGCTTTCTCATATGCATTTCTAGTCGAATTATCTTCTTTATTAATAATACTATATATTCTGAATATTTAAATGAACTAAAGAGAAATAGCAACATTTTGTGACCTTTATGCCCGCAATGACAACGAAAAAGTGTTACCGAATTACTGAATGCATACAAAAAGTGTTGCCGAATTACTGAGTGCATACAACAGGTTTATCAGGAGAAGCTCGAAAAAAACTTCATCGAGGGGGACCAGAAACTTTCTATTTCTTGTTTTCCAGGTCCAGGGGTTCGTTCATGCTTCCGCTTCGGAAACCGGCCAGGTCTAAAGAGATGTAGATAAAACCGAATTTCTTGAAATTCTTGATTATTTTTTTTCTCACATCATCATCAATGATCTTCGCAAACTCCTGAGGATTGACCTCCACTCGAGCGATCTGGCCGTGATGTCTCACGCGCACCTGATTGAATCCCAATTCCCTCAGGTATTCCTCTGCGAGAGCCACCTGTTTTAGACTCTCTGGTTCAATCTCTGTGAAGTAGGGAAAACGCGAAGACAGGCAGGCCATAGCGGGTTTGTCCCATGTGGGAAGGTTGAAGTTCCTCGAAAGCTGCCGGATTTCGCCCTTGACCAGCCCCACTTCTTTCAGCGGAGAGCGAATGCCCAACTCTTCAGCCGCTTTGGCTCCGGGTCGGAAATCAGATATATCTTCATAATTGGAGCCATCCAGCACATAAGGGATGTTCTCGGTTTCGGCGATATCTCTCAGCTTGGAAAAGAGCTCTATCTTGCAAAAATAGCACCGCTCCGGCGGATTGTTGGAAAAATCAGGATTGTCAAGCTCCTTTGTCTGGATAATTTTATACCGGACATTTAACTTCTCGGCCAATTTGACGGCTTCATCTCTTTCCTTTTCCGGGTAGGTTTCAGAACTGGCGATAACGGCCAGGACATTTTCCCCAAGAACATCGACCGCCACCTTTAAAAGAAAAGAGCTGTCCACTCCTCCTGAGAAGGCCACCAGAACCTTTCCCATCTCGCCAAGAAGACTTTTCAATCTCTCATATTTCGCTAGAGTGTCCCGGGGAATCTCGCTATTTTTCATGTTATCTTCTTCATAGGCATTGTTTTCTTCAAGCCTTGTTCTTTTTATGGGATTTTTCATACTTTTTCACTTCTTTGACAAATTCGGAGATAATCTCCTTCTCTTCCAACTGGCGGTAGACCTTCCCTTCCTTGAATAATACTCCTTTTCCTCGACCGCAGGCTAAGCCGATATCCGCCTCCTTCGCTTCACCGGGCCCGTTAACCATGCATCCCATGACAGCCAGATGAATATCGCTTTTGACACTCGAGAGGCGCTTTTCAATCTCCTGTGCGATGTTCATTAAGTCGACTTCGCATCGACCGCAGATCGGACAGGAGACGATGTTCGGTCCGTAAGAGCGAAGCCCGAGACTGGAGAGGATGAGGAATGCGACTCGAACTTCTTCCTCAGGAGGGGCAGTCAACGAGACTCTCACGGTATCGACCAAACCCTGGCTCAAGAGAAGAGCCAGGCCGACAGAAGACCTGATTGATCCCGGAACCAGACTCCCCGATTCTGTGATTCCCGCATGAAACGGGTAATCCACCTCTTCAGCGAGAAGCTGATAGGCTTTCACGGTGCGGAAGACGTCAGGTGCCTTGAGAGAAACCTTGATTTCCTGAAAATCCATATCCTCCAGAATTCGCACATGCCTCAATGCGCTCTCCACCATGGCTTCAGCCGTGGCTTTTCCATATTTCCGGAGCAAATTCTTCTCCAAAGAGCCTGAATTGACCCCGATCCTTATAGGCACGGCATGATCCTTGGCAGCCTGGACGACCTCTCTCACCTTTTCTTTGGCACCGATGTTGCCGGGATTTATGCGAAGAGCATCTGCTCCTTTGTCCAAGGAAGCCAGGGCCAATCTGTGGTCGAAATGAATATCCGCCACAAGAGGGACGGCGACTCTCTTTTTGATCTTTCCCAATGCCTCAACCGATTCTCTGTCCGGGACTGCCAGGCGGACTACTTCGCATCCCGCTTTCTCCAGTCTTTTGATCTGTTCCATGGTTCCTTCAATGTCTTTGGTGTGCGTTTTCGTCATGGATTGAACGACAATGGGAGCGCCGCCGCCGATAGACACATCTCCGATTTTCACCGGCCTCGTCTTTCGCCGCTCAAACGTGAGTCCAGAGCTTGACTGAGAAAGATTTTTGGAATTCTTTTTTTTACTCATTCCCATCTTGAACACTTACAGGGATGTTTTCTCTTTTCCACGGATAGAGTGAACGATTGGAGCCTTCCCATCCCCCTTCATCACTTTTTCCGCATCACTTCTTCCAGAAAAGATAACTTTCCCATCCGTTGGGAAGAGTCCGGGCCACATCATTCAGGATTAAAAAGCCCAGTAGGAGTATGAAAATTGCAAACCCGACCATCATTATGATCTGCTTCACCTTGGGACTGAAATCTCTCCGGAAGAGCCCCTCTATTCCGAGGACAAGAATCTGTCCTCCATCAAACACCGGAACCGGAAAAAGATTGATTATTCCGAGTTGAAGGCTGACAAAAGCCATGAAGCTTAACATGGAAACAAAGCCAGCGCTGAAAAAGGTGTAGGAATATTTCGCAATCATGATCGGGCCCCCCACCTGCTTGGCGGAAGCCTCTCCAGCTATCAAATCTTTTAGATAATTGAACAGAGCAAAAGCCAGTTTTGTATTCTCCTTGATGCTCCGGCCGATGGCTGGAAAAAAGCTGTATTTCTTTGTTTCATACTGAATCCAGCCTACGACAGAAACACCAATCTTCCCGACCTCCTCTTCAAGGCTGGGTGTGACGGCCAGAGTGAGTTGTTCGCCTCCTCTATCTATGAGAAATTCAAGCTTTTCCCCTGGATTATTCTCGACAATTTCGACGAATTCATGATAATACATTATCTCTTCTCCGAGGGCCAGGATGACATCTTCTTTTTTTATCCCGGCTTTTTCAGCCGGTCCACCAGGAGTAACGTCAACTATCTGGGTCAAAACATTCGGAGAAAACCCGGCATAACCCATTTCAAAATCCAACGATTTTTTACTCCCTGTCACAAGCTTTTTTGTGATTATCTCATCTCCTCTCATGATCTCGAGCGTGATTAATCTGTCGGGCTTGGTTCCCACCGCCATCTCGACCTCTCTCCAGGTTCTTGTCTTCCTGTCGTTGATCTTGAGAATCTCATCACCTGCCAATAAATTTGCTTGTTCTGCGGGAGAGTCCGCTTCGATCCAGCCGATAACAGGTTTCTCATCCATATACTCAGGCGTGGTCACACCCAACATGCTGATAAAAACCACAAAAACTACAGCCAGCAGGATGTTCATCACTGAACCCATGACCATAACCAGGAACCTTTCCCATCTCTTTTTCGCCCTTAAGTCATAGGGAGGCAGGTCCTTTTTCTTCTCAAAAACATCCTCTCCTGTAAATTTAACGAAACCGCCCAGGGGAAGAATGCTGATTCGATAATCAGTATCTCCCTTTTTGATTCCGAACAGCCTCTTTCCATAACCCCAGGAAAAGACTTCGACCCTGATCTTCACCAGCTTGGCCATGAAAAAATGTCCAAATTCATGGACAAAAACAAGGATTCCAAAAACAATGACGAATGCAACAATGGTTCCTAATACTGTACCCATTTTAAGACCTTCTCTCTATTAAATTCCGGGCCATCTGCCTTGCTTCCCGGTCGATTAAAAATATATCGTCTAGATTTTGAATATCTCTCCTTTGATGACCCTCGACTGTCTCTGACACTATCTCTGAGATTTCCAAAAAGCCTAATTTCTTCTGAAGAAAAGCATCCACAGCGACTTCATTAGCGGCATTGAGAGCGATCGGAAAACTGGCTCCCTCTTCCAAAGCCAGGCGAGCGAGTTTAAGGAGAGGGAATTTTTCATCATCAGGCGCAAAGAATTCCAGGCTTCCGATCTCTTTTAAATCCAGAGATGGCAAAGGGGAATCTTCTCGCTCCGGATAAGTCAAGGCATACTGGATCGGGACTCTCATATCTGTGGGGCTGAGTTGAGCCAGGACAGATCCATCGTTCAATTCGACAAGGGAATGGACAATGCTCTGGGGATGTATCAACACCTCCAGCTTCTGCGGCTCGATACCGAAAAGCCAGTGGGCTTCGATCAGCTCCAATCCTTTATTCATTAAAGTGGCTGAGTCAATCGTGACTTTCTTGCCCATTTTCCATCGCGGATGATTCAAAGCGTCCTCGAGTGTGACTCCTTCCATTTCTTGGGAGGAGCGACGGAAAAACGGGCCTCCGGAGGCAGTAAGGATCACTCTCTTCACATCTTCCATTTTTTCCTTGGCCAGGCACTGGAAAACACCGCTGTGCTCACTGTCCACAGGAATGACCTGAGCGCCGGACTTTTCTATTAAATTCTGCAGGAGAGGTCCGGCGACTACCAAAGACTCCTTATTGGCCAGAGCCACTTTCTTTCCGCTGCCCACCGCAGCAAGAGTCGGCCTCAGCCCCTCGATTCCTGTGATGGCTGAGATAACAATATCGTTCTCCTTAAAACTGGCAACCTCCTCGGCCCCCTTTTGGGAAAAAGTTATATGTATGGACCGATCCTTGAATTTTTCCCTGAATTTTTCTGCTTCTTCCTCCCTCTCTAAAGAAACAATTTTCGGCTTGAATTTTTCAACCTGCTTCTTTAAAAGCTGGATATTCCGGCCTGCGGCCAGACCGACGACGCGAAACCTGTGACTGAGCTTATCCATGACATCCAGACTGCTTCGTCCGATAGAGCCAGTTGAACCCAGGATTGCGATATTTTCCATTCTTCTCAAGTCTTATAGATACCTTTCTTACCAAAAGAAATTCACAAAATAGTAAAAAAACGGCGTGGCCAGAATGAGGCTGTCCATCCGGTCTAAAACTCCGCCATGGCCGGGAAGGATATTTGAGGAATCCTTGACTCCCACGGCTCTTTTGAACAGAGACTCCAAAGGATCGCTGAATTGGGCAACGATATGGACTATAACTGCTGTGGTTATTGCCTTCCAGAGCAAGACATCTCTCAGAATAGTGAAATGGATGATAAGTCCTCCGAGAACGCCTAAAATTAACCCGCCGATGGCACCTGCCCATGTTTTTCTCGGACTGGCGATAGGCACTAATTTCCGTCGTCCCAAGAGCTTGCCGAAAAGATAGGCCCCTGTATCTCCGAAAAATATTACCGCCAGGAGAAAAAATATTTGATTCGGGCCCCTTTCCACTTTGAGCAGATAGAAATGATTGAGTGTGAAACTCAGATAGAACGCACCGAAAAATGTGAGCGCCATGGACTGGGGAAAGGACGCGAGTTTCTCGAGCGTGTTGATTGAAATGACATAGTACACAGCGATGAGGAGCAGACAGACGAATAAAGCTAACGCCAGAGAAAATCCTTCAAAATAAAAGGATGCCGTTATTATCAATGCCAGAACAACTCCAAAAATTTTCCGAGGAATAATCTTTTTCACACGGAAGAGGTTGTAGAATTCTATGAGTGAAACCAATATCAAGACCTGCATTATGAGCAAAAACCAGAAAGGAGGGATAAACTGAACAAGGCAAAAGGCAAAAGCCAACAGCACAAAAGAAGTGGGCAATCTTTTCCGAAGACTCATTTTGTATTGATAGGTGGAGGCACCCCTTAAGAATGAGCGAGTCTATTTTCCCGGTGCTGAGTGATTTTTTGTGAACAGACGATCCCGGGATTCCGGAATAAATCACGCAATGCCTTTTCCCACAGAAACTTTTCCATCTTCATCCAAACTGATTCGAAGAGAAATGACTGCATTTTATAGATCGCTACTCTCATGAGGGTATATATCTCCAAACCTCCTTTCTCTTTTCTGGTAGTCAACTAGGGCCTGAAGCAGCTGTTTCTTCCGGAAATCAGGCCAGAAAACCGGAGTGATCCAGATTTCAGAGTAGGCAATCTGCCAGAGTAAAAAATTGGAAATCCGAAGCTCGCCGCTTGTCCTGATGAGCAAATCAGGGTCAGGGATATTGTTTGTGTATAAATAGTGAGAAAATTTTTTTTCATCCAGTGTTTCGATATCACAGTCTTTATCCCTGACTACCCTCTTGACAGCATCCACGATTTCATCCCGTCCTCCGTAATTCAAGGCCAAGATTATGGTTAAGCGGTTGAAATCCTTGGTTAGCTCTTCGACACGCTCCAATTCCTTCCTCACAGAAGCAGGAATGGCCTCTCTTTGACCGATTATTCTAAGACGGAATTGATTTTTTACGAGAACCTTGTCTTCTTTCCTCAGGTAATCCTCAAGAAGCTTCCACAAAGTCCTGACCTCTCTTTCCGGCCTTTTCCAGTTCTCTTTGGAAAATGCATACAGAGTCAGGAATTTAATCCCTATACGGGAAGAGGTTTCAACCACTTCACGAACGGATTTCGCTCCGGCGCGGTGACCTTCAACCCGAGGAAGATTTTTTTTCTTTGCCCAACGACCGTTCCCGTCCATTATGACGGCCACATGACGGGGAAGATGCGAGAGGTCAAGCTGATTAGCCAGCGATTCTTCTTCGCTTCCAGGCTTGATGAAGCCTTTGAGGTTCTCTTTCATAGACCAATTATATGGACTTGCCTAAAAATTGTCAAAAAGATTGGGGGTGCATCTCGATAGATAGGGATCGCATCTTAACATTTAACATTTCATCGGAATTATTAATTAATTGGGAGTTTATTTAACAACCAATTAGCCTATGAAAGCAGCGATTAGAGAAATGTCAAATGTTAAGATGCGACCCCTTTTTTCTTTTCTCTCAATCCCTTTTCTGGTATCCTATTCAGTCACCAAACAAAAGAGACCAATATGTGTTTAGGAATTCCGGCTAAAGTCGTCCAGATTGATGAATCCAACCTGGGAAAAGTCGATTATCTAGGGACAAAAGTCAAAACAAATTTTTCCCTTCTCGAAAACATAAAAGTCGGAGATTGGGTCATTGTTCATGCCGGGTTTGCCATTTCCGTATTAGATGAAGAAGAAGCCCAGGAAACACTCTCCCTTCTCCGGGAAATCTCCGCTGCTCAAGAGGCCGAAGAAAAGTAAATTGCGTCGAAGAGATGAAGGGTAAAGTCTCTGATACGGAACTGACTGCCGGCTGCTCTAAAGATTCAAACCAGCAAGATACAGACATAAAAAATGTCCGGATTAACTCGAAGTAAATTTTTTCGGAATTTTTCAATATCTTACAACGCTCATTCAGAACGTAAAAGCTCTCTCCCCCGACTTTATGGAAATTGCAACCCCTTATCCTTTTGTGTAGAATCCAAGGTCATAATTTCTGTCTAAAAAAATGAAGGAATTCAAAGACAAGAAAGTCATTCAAGCCCTGCTGGCAAAGATAAAGAAAAAAACCCGTTCCCTGCCCTCTTCCATTCGGATCATGGAAGTGTGCGGCACTCACACCATGACCGTGCACAAGTACGGTCTGAAGACGATGATTGAAGAGTCAGGTGTTGAAATGATCTCCGGCCCAGGATGCCCGGTGTGCATCACACCGAATGAGATCCATGAGGCGGCTATTGAATTAATCACACGCAGAGAAAACTTCATCTTGACCACATTCGGTGACATGACAAGAGTTCCCACAGACAAAGGGTCTCTACAGACAACTGTTCCTGCCCCCAATTCAATGGTCAGCATCGTTTATTCCCCGGAAGAATCTCTCGAGAAAGCCAGAGAGAATCCGGACAAAGATGTGGTCTTCTTCGGAGTCGGATTCGAAACCACCATCCCTGCCATCGCCATGAGTGTGAAAAAGGCATATGAAGAAAGTCTGCCCAATTATTCGGTTCTTTCGGCACTCTGGCTGATCCCTCCTCCACTCAAAGCGATTGTCGATACCAAGGAAATCGCCATCGACGGCTTTCTTTACCCCGGACATGTCAGTGCCATAATCGGCGAAAGACCCTATCGATTCATCGCAGAGGAGTACGGGATTCCGGGAGCCATAACAGGTTTTGAACCGAGTGACATGCTCCTCGGCATATTGTCTATTCTGGAACAGATTGAAAAGGGCAGACCCGAAGTGGCCAACGCGTATTCCAGAGTCGTCCGGGCTTCAGGAAATACAAAAGCTCTGGCTTTGATGAAGGAAATGCTCGAAATCAAAGATGCCTACTGGAGGGGCCTGGGACTCATTCCCGGGAGTGGACTGAAGCTCAAAAAGAAATACAGCGCCTTTGATGCGGAGATCAAATACAACCTGAAGATAAAGGGAGGAAGCGGAGATCTTCCGGGATGTCGATGTGGCGAGGTGCTCCAAGGCCTGGTTTCCCCGCCCCAATGCACTCTGTTTGCCAAGAGATGCAACCCTGATTCTCCCTATGGACCGTGCATGGTCTCCTTTGAGGGCGCCTGCCTGATTTACTATAAATATCAAAGAAGCAATAAAGATTAAGTACTCAGAAAAAAGATGAAAATAAAGTGCATGACGATCGCAGCAAAACAATCTCGTGTGATTGTCATTGCGAGCGAAGCGTGGCAATCTCATAGAGAGAAATCCCCAGGCGAGAAATAAAATGACACGAATGAAAAAGGGGCCTATCCCCTTTTTTCTGAAACCATAAGGAATGGTGCGATGAAAAAAGTCAGTTTAGAGCTTGGAAGCGGCGGCAAGATGATGAGGGATTTCATCGACCAACACATCGTCCAAACATTCAAAAATCCTTTTCTGGACGAACTCTCCGACTCCGCCCACCTCCCCCATCAAATTGCCTTCACCACTGATAGTTACGTGGTCGATCCGATCTTTTTTCCCGGAGGAGATATCGGCACACTCTGTGTGAACGGAACAGTGAATGACCTGGTCGTCTCGGGAGCCGAGCCGAAGTACATTTCCCTCTCTTTGATCCTGGAAGAGGGCATGGAATGGGAAGACCTGGAAACCATCCTGAAATCCGTGAACGAAGCGGCTAAAGAAGCAAAGGTCGAGATAACAACGGGAGACACAAA
>JABAOC010015703.1_pt1 | contig 12389 bp, 11 predicted proteins | sample 7062161 | NCBI WGS metagenome assembly JABAOC01 (sample SAMN14538625, study PRJNA623070) | marine sediment metagenome | biome: marine biome [ENVO:00000428]; feature: marine pelagic biome [ENVO:01000023]; material: deep marine sediment [ENVO:00002113] | place: India: Gulf of Khambhat ... | reverse complement strand
AGAATCGTGGGGAACGTCGCGGCGTTCTCGCGCAGGAACTCCAGCGCGATCTTCTTGTCGTCGGAGCTGTTGAGGCCCAGAATAACGAGACCTTTGCCCTTGTACTTCTCGTGGAGCTTTTGGAGATGACGCATCTCCTCCCGGCAAGCCGGTCACCCCGCCCTCCAGATGTAGAACCAGACAATCTTCTCCCGGTAATCCGAGAGCTTGATTTTGCCCCCGTCGGCCGCTGCCAGGTCGAAATCCGGCGCCGGCGTCCCCGGCTTCAACAGGATGTCTTCAGGTTTCGGCAGCTCCCATTGCCGCCATCCCTCCGGTGGCGTCCAGACGAACTTCTCCACGGGCATCTGTTCATCGATCACGATGTCCGACCAGACCTCGTGCATGATGATGTCATGTGATACCCGGACGACCTGCTTGAGCTTTCGCGGCAGGTGGTCCCTCCTTGACAGCCAGAGATACCAGCTCCGCTGGTGCTTCATGATGCTCGCTTCAATTACGTCGCATTCCTCGTCGCCGACCTTCTCGACCCCCATCCCCATGACACCGTCGAGATAGCGCTGGAGCGAGTCCGTGTAGCCGTGGAAGGTGCTCGGGTCGATGATCGGCATGGACATGCCTATCCCCAGCAGCCCCGTCTTGTGACCGATGGAGTGTCTGGCCAGCGGGGTCGCCTCCTTCATGTAGACTTTTGAGCGGGTCTTATTGTAGGCTTCCTGCTCTTCCGTCCAGAAGTGAGGCCGGTCGCCCGACCAGAAGATCCAAAGGTGATCCCCATCGCCGACGATGGTCCCGCTTCTGGTGCCGTCGGCGCTGACGCCCTCCACGCGAAAGTGGTTCGGCTTTTTCAACCAGACCGTGTAGGTGCAGTGCCCGATCTCTTCCCCGCGGCTCTCCCAGCGGTACTCGCTCTTGTACGAGAGGGTCTCGGGTTTGCGTATCGCCTCGATCATCTTCTCATACAGCGCCCGCGCCTCCGGCTGGTCGCTGAAGACCTCGCCGCCGGTTCCCTCCTTCTCCTGCCGCACCGGCTCTTCGGCATACAGATAGCTGCACGAACCGATCATCAGGCAGGCCCAAAACCACACGATAATCCGCTTACACTCCATGGCGATCCCCTTTCCACCAGATAATCAACATGGCGCTCCGCCAGCCGGCGCGTACGTCCAGAATGCACCTACCATTATAAGACGGCTTCAGGCCGGATCTGTTACTCTTTTTTCGTGCCTCTGAACCGTCTGTGTACGACTAAACGTCGCGGCAAGCCATGCTCGGCGAGTAGCGGCGAATCATTATTCGCCCCGACCACGTCAGGTTCTCCCGCCAGATGCTTCGCTTCGCTCAGCATGACACAGGGAGACTGCCCCGCCACGAAACTTAGTCGCGCATACCCGTCGGCCCTACTCATTCACTCGCTTGATGTAGACGGCCGCTTCGGCTCCGATTCGCGCGGGCTGCCGCCAGAGGCCGTCGCCTTCGGCCACGTCCACGGACTCCTGCGATACGGTCATGCCGGTGATGCAATCGAACCACAGGAAGGAGTATCTGCCGGCTTTCATCTGCTTCAAACCGATCTGGCCCGTCGCATCCGGTGCATAGGCTATATACCGCACGCCCGGGCTGGCCAGGACGTACTTCGTTCCGCCGTGGGCCAGCTCATCGTGCGGCTCCATGCCGTAAAGGTCGCCCACCAACGCGAAGAACCGCACCACGTCGCCGCAGTCCCGCAAATCGCCGGCGGCCGTGCCTGCGATATCCATCCCCAGAATCATCACCGACGCCCCGCCCATGGCGCAGGCCCAGCATTTTCTGCGGGATTCCGCGCCGGTCCCCCAGTCGGCGGCCTCGGAGAGGTTCAGACTGTAGCGGCCCCGCGCGTCCCGCCACGCCTGCACGACGCCCGCGTGCAGCTCCTCGGCGGTCTTGACGTTGTACTGAATCGCGAACTGGTCGATGTTCGCGTCGTCCGCAAACTCGGAGAAATCGAGGCCGTGGTTCTTGTGGACGGCGATGGGATGGTCGTAATCATCCTCCGCCCGAATCACCGCCGCCATGCGCCGGACCCGCTCGGCCGTGAGCCTCTCCGCGTATTCTTCGGCGACGCACCAGATCAGGCGCCCGTGATGCTCGAAGCGGTTCACGAGCGTCGCGAGGAATGTTCGCTCCGGCTCACCGACCTCGTCGCCCGTGTTCCACACGCGGGCGCTGTCGTCGTAAATGAAGAAGTAGATAACGATGCGGCTGCGGTCCATCTCCGCGAACCATTGCTCCCATTGGTCGAACACCGCGGGATTGACGCCCTGGGCCGGGTCGTTGCTTATGAACGGATTGTGCGTCGCGTCGCCGTCCCCGCCGTGCGAGCGCACCGCCATCAGATAGATGCAGTTGGCTCCCGTGCCTTTGAGCTTCTCGATCAACTGCACTTGGTCGCCGTTGCGCGTGCCGTCCGGGTTGCGCGTGCCTCGGTAGAGGAAACCCTCCGGGTCGCCGGGCCCGCACATGAAGAACTGGCCGGTGCCGTGTTCCAGGAGCCAGGCAGGATACTGCGGGTGCGGCGTGATGAGTCCGGGGAACGTCTGCGGCCGTTCACGCAGCGCGCGGTCGAAATCGCCGACGGCCAGCACCCAATCCGAACGATCCCGGCCCCTTTCCGTGCCGGGGAGCACACCGCCCTCCGGAGGAAGATACTGCGCGCTCGGCGCCCCGGTGGGGTACGGCTGGGTGGTGTCGAACTTGACGTATGGCTGTGCGGAGGTGCTGGGCAATACCCTCACAGTGGCGATATCGGGCGCGTCCTCGGTGTAATAGACGCAACTGGCTGCCGCCGGCGAGCGCAGGGCATACCCGCGCTCGGTCAGCTCGTTCGCCGGCTGCATGTCCAGCAGAAAGCGGGCGCCCCGGTGCCAAAACTCGTAGTGCATCCGCAACTGCTCCGGGTTCGGATAGGGGTATGGGCTGTCGGGATAGAACCCGAAGAAGCCACCCATGCCGCCGGCCATCGCCTCCCACCAGAGCAGCCGGCGCGTGCCGGCCATGTCGAGGTTGAAGCCCTCGCGCAGATAGCTGTGCCGCTCTTCGTAGAGATGCGGCTTCGTGACATCGTCGTTCAGGTCTTCAACAATCTCTTCGTAATTCTGCGGCCCGTGCTGCGTGGTCGCCAGCGGGACGTTGCGCCCGAAGCCGTCGTACGAGTTGACATTGTACGGGCCATAGAGCCGGTGTCCCCGCGCGCAGAGCAGGTGTTGCCAGCCCATGTGCTCGTGCAGGTAGCCGGCCCACGCGTTCAGTTGGGCCTCATTCGTCCACTCGTGCAGATCGAAGCCGTAGCCCATGGTCCACCCGGGCAGAGGGCCCAGCCGTGCGGCGATGTAGCGCTGCACGCGCCGGTCGGCCGCACCGTTGATGCCGCCCGCCACACCTTTCGGCGTCCACTTGCGCGACTCGTCACCCCAGGCCCAGATATGTACCCGTCCGCCGGCCTGATGCACCGTGTTGATGATCGTCTCCAGCACGTCAAATGCGAGCGGATCGGGGTTGACGCTGTCGTGCTTATTGTGCTCCCGGACGCCGAATTTGAACCAGTTGTTGTTCATGTGAACGAAGAGGACTTCAAAACCGTTCGCCTGTGCGTCGTCCAGATAGGTCAAGGCCTTCGCTTCGACCCCCGGCAGGTCAGACCCGAACTCGTCCAGAAACGCCGGATGCTCGACCCGGCCCATATAGACATTGAAGAGGTAGCCGTGCNNTGTCGCAAAGGTCCATCGGCCCGCTCGCGTGCCCGTGAAGCGAAAACGCCAGGTGCTGCTGCCGTCGTAGAACATTTCCGTCGTTCGCTCGCGGCCGCTGTCCCAGTGCCGAAACGTCACTGAGGCGCTCGCGTCGAAGGGATCACCCGAGTACGCGACGTCGGGCAAGCTCCATTCCACGCACCGCCACATCTTTGCCGTCTGCGTCCCCAGGTCGTACGGGCCGGCCTCAATCAGGCGTTTCGGCGGGGAGATCGCGTCGAGCAGGAGCCTGAACGCCTCGTTCTCCATCTCACGACCGTCGATGCGGGTGTCGTTCCAGCTCACAATCAAGTCCAGACTGGGCAGGACGGCCATCGCACGCTTGCCGCCGTGGCCGAAGCAGCCGTAGGCGTCCACCGGGGCATCCGGCCAGTGGCGTTTGCCCTCGCGGTCCACGCCGTTTAGCCACCACAACCAGCTATAGCTGCCCATGTGGTCGGTCTGATTGTCCGGGATGACTTTCGAGCCGATACTTCGCTGGCCGGGAATCATCTCAGCCGCCTCGTTGCCGGCGCGGGGGATCGCGTTGGGCAGCGGGTCCGTTACCGCCATCCGCGCGTATTCCGGGCTGAGTAGTTGCGCCTCCTGCCAGCGGCCGCCGTGCAGATAGAGCAGTCCGAATCGGGCGAAATCGCGCGGGGAAATCGCCAGCCGTCCCGGCCGGTCCTGGACGCCGAAGGCCATGAACGTCGGATTATCCTGGCAGCCGAGCAAGTCGGTCAGTTGTGAATGCAGGACCTGCGAATCAACGGTCGAATAGGCGGCCCCGTAGACCCTCGTAAAGAGCGTGTCCCACAGCAAGGACATCTGCCAGTCATTGTAGGCGTACGCCGTGCCCGGCTCCTCGACCAGGCCGTAACACGAGACCTGGTTGGCCATGTGCCGCCAGGTGATGCGGGAGTCCTTGTGGCCCAGCGAGGCATTGATGCCCTTCAGCCGCGGCTCCCACCGGCAGACCGGCTCGTCGAGATTGAAAATTCGCCCGTCCTCGACCGCCTTGAACAGCAGGTGCGCATACACCGGCTTGGCCGCCGAGGCGACGTCCATCCGCCGGGAGGCATCGCCCCACGTGTAGACCATGTACCCATGCCGGACGACGCAGCCGAACCCGCCGACGTAATCGCCGAAAGCCTTGAGCCTGTCGGCCAGCAATCCGACTTGCGCCGGCGGTTGTGTCATCCACTCGCGTCCCGGATACACCGGCTCAGTCTCGCCCGCGCGGACCATGCCGCCGGTGCAAACCACAACCACCAAGAGTATCACCGACGTTCTCATATCATCTCCCCAACAGAAACCCAAATCCGAAGCACGAAATCCGAATGTGCGACGAAATCTTGTGGCGGGGCGGCCGTCCCTTGTCATGCTGAGCGAAGCGAAGCATCTGGTCGCCGAATAGGACGCCCGCAGCGCATCGCAAGAAACATCTAATGCGATGCCCGGATCCTTCGCTGCGCTCAGGATGACAGAACCTCCGCACGGCGTTGCCTCTCATGTGCTTGTCGCCCTCGCGCCGTCTGGCCGCACACGAACACGGGCGACGGCTTCTCAATCCTCCTTCAGGATGCGGTCGTCGTATTCGATCTCGAAACGCAGCTTATGCTTGGCCTCTTCACCCGCCAGCGCGAGGAACAGCTTTTTCGTCGCCTCCTCCTGCGCCAGGGCGGCCAGGTCCAGGTAGAGCTTGTACGCCGCCTTCTCCTTCTTCATCGCCAGGATCAGCGCGTCGGGGTAGCTCATGTCCGGCGTCGGCTCGCCCTCCACGAGGTACTCGGCCAGCCCCAGACCCGGCGCCGGACCGCCTCCGACCGCGAGCGAATACTCGCCCCGCTTGACCGCTTCGAGTTTGGCCTGGTGTCCCTCCTCCTCCCGGGCGAAATCCTCGAAGACCTTCTTCATCGCCGGGGCGTCCGTTTGCACCGCCAGAGCGCGGTAGAAGCCGATCGCCTCCACCTCTCTCGCAATCGCGAAATCCAGGACCTCGCTCACACTCCAGGACTCATCTTCCATCGTAATCCCCCGCATGCGTCACTGTGGCTCTTGTGGCTCGATCTCAAACGGCTCGGTCCCGGGGTGCCGTTTTGTCGCACGCAGCGTCAGCGTTAGCGAGAAGACAAACAGGCCCAGGATGACAGACCAGCTTATGATAAGGAAAATCCAGCCGCTGAGAGTCATGAGAGAGCCCCCGAATTGTGTTTGCGGCGCCAGGCCAGCCAGATCAGAACGATCAGGCCGACGAAGAACACGAGGAGCCCGGCCCGTGTGGCCCAGATATAGGGCACACTTTCGGCCGCCCGGTCCTTCATCAGCAACAGGTCCGCGACATCCGCCATCCACAGCCTGAGCATCTCCAGCGGCCGCGCCAGGCCGATCCCGCCAATCCGGTCCGCGAGTCGTGCAATGGGCTTCTGGAAGAACCAGAAGCACAGAATCGTCAGGAGAAAGACCGGCGTCACGTATTTGATGATCCAGCGATAGAAGCCCGGCACGTTGATGGACGCCCCGTGGTGGACTTCCGCCCACGCCTTGTCGATCCCGAAAGCCCAGCCGAACAGGATGGTCTCCACGGTGGCGAAGACCACCAGCGAGAACGTGCCGCCCCAGAAGTCCAGCTCATCGATAACCCCCCGGCCGATCAGGAAGATGCACGCCTGGCACATGACGAACGTGACGAAACCGAAAACGGCGACGACCCGGTGCTTGGGCCAGTGGAACTCGTCTTCGAGAAAGGCAATCGCCGGCTGGGCCAGCGAGATGGACGACGTGACGCCGCCGAAGAAGAGCAACGCGAACCACAGGAACCCGAACAGGTTGCCGAAAGCGAGCCTCTGGAGGACCAGCGGCATGGTGACAAAGGCCAGGTTGAAGGCCCCCTCCCGCGCGATCTGCGCCGTCGCCGCGGCGCCGAAGAAGGCGAAGGCGGCGGGAATGATGATGCTGCCTCCGAGGATGACCTCCGCCGTCTCGTTGGCGGCGGCCGAGGTCAGCCCGGACAGGGCCACGTCGTCTTTCCTCGTCAGGTAGCTGGCATAGGTGAGAATCACGCCGATGCCGACGCTGAGCGTAAAGAAGATCTGGCCCGCGGCCGCCAGCCAGACCTTGGCCTCCTTCAGGGCCGACCAGTTCGGGTTCCAGAGGAACCCCAACCCGTTGACGACGTTGTTTTCCGGCCGGCTCGGATCGGGGGCGCCCAGCAGCAGGACCCGGACCAGCAACACTACGGCGAACAGGGCCAGAATCGGCAGCAGGTACTTGCACGCCGTCTCGATGCCCCGGCGGATGCCCATGTACACCACCACCAGGTTCAGGCAGAACGTGACCAGAAAGAAGGTATAGGCCGGCGTCAGGCTCGAGAAATGCTCGTTCTGGACCAGGCCCTGGTAGCCCTTGAGGAAGTTCATCAGGGCCTCCTGCGTCGTACAGGAATCGTACTTGCCCAGCAGGGCGAAGAGACTGTACGCCAGCAGCCAGGACTCGACGTAGATGTAATAGACAAAGATGACAATCGGCCCGAACAGCCCGACGGCGCCGATATACTTGATGAAGCGGTTCCGCGGCCACAGCGTGTGGAACATGCCCGGGGCGGTCGAGTGGCCCAGACTGCCGCCCAGCCGGCCCACGCTCCACTCGATCCACATCAGCGGCAGGCCGAGCAGGAAGAACGCCGTGAAGTAGGGAATCATGAACGCCCCGCCGCCGTTCTGGGCCGCCTGGACCGGGAAACGCAGAAAGTTCCCCAGGCCGACCGCGCTGCCGGCCACCGCCATGATAATCCCCAACCTGCTACCCCAGCGTTCCCGTGCCATAGAGCCCTTTCACCATCGACGAGGCGGCCTCATTAACCGCTGCCTATTCTACTGACGACCCGCCGTCCGCAAAAGCCGAAAATGCCGTTGATTCGCCGCGCCGGACGTGCTATCATCGTAGTGTATGCAGGGAAAGCCGGATGTCGCCAGTACCTGAGACAGGCCAGCATCCGCATACGGAGGCTCGCGCATGGGAAGAGTTGCGGCATTCATTACCGTAGAGAATCCGTCCGAGGTCGAGAAGAGGATCGAGTGCGACGCGCTGGTCGACACGGGTGCCTCGCACCTGGTTCTCCCGAGCGCGTGGCGCCAGCGGCTCGGTGAACTCCGGGAGGTCGGCACAGTCGAGATGGAGACGGCCGATCAGAGCGCGCTCAAGGGCGTGGTCTGCGGCCCCGTCCTCATCCAGATCGAGGGATTCCGCCCGGTGTTCAGTGAAGTGGTCTTTGTCGAGATGAAACCCGACGACGGCCAATACGAGCCACTCATCGGTTACATCGTCCTGGAGCAGAGCCAGGCCGCCGTCGACATGCTGGGACACCGACTCGTCCACGTCAAACGCCTCGACCTGAAATGACCCGCAGCGAACGACCAAAACGGTCCGGTATCGGCCAGGTCGTGTTTGGGTGAAGACCAGCGGTCTGGCTTGAAAAACGGGAACGGGGGAATTTGCATTGACGATTTCCCGGGCTCACGCGTCCATCTGAGTGGAGAAACATGTTGCGAGCCACGGGTGGTCCAGGGTGGGGAGATTGGTCATGAACAGATGCAGAAACAACGGCGGCACAGCGGAATTCATCTTACTCCTGGTCACACTGGGCAGCGCCATCGCGTCCGCCGGCCTCCCCCCATTTCTACTACCCCCTCCGGGCATGGATCCCAACGAAGTGATTTCCCTGGATCGGGAGGCGCTTTCTCGCTACACCGCCGACTGGGAGGATCGTCTCGCCCGGGAAACATACAGCAAGGCTGGCGCCGAGGTCGTGCCTTGGACACCGGAAGCGGCCCTGCCGAGCCCGGATAACGCCGCCCTGCTGTACTATCAGGCATTCCTCCTGCGCCCACAGGCTGACGAAGGCACGTCGGACATGATCAACGCGGTCTTGCGAGGCGCTGAGCCTGACTACAAGATAAGGGCCTATCTGGGGCACTGTCGCGAGACGATTCGGCTTGCCGAGATGGCTGGGCAAATGCCTCAATGCACGTGGGGGCTCTCGCATCCGGACGGAGGTTACGCCCCGATGACGATGCTCACCGAGGTGCGTCAGCTCGCGTTCGTTCTGGCCGTGGACGCCCGGACGCTTGCGTTCGACGCCGGCGACCGGGCGGCGCTGGCGCGGTGTCTGACGATCCGTCAATTAGCGCGACACATCGGCGACGATACGCTCATTGTGTTCCTCGTCTCGCTTGCGATTGATACGTTCGCCCATGGTACGATGCAAGACGTACTCAGCATCCAACCGGCTCAAGCCAAAACCCTGCAATGGCTGCGCGGACAGCTTGCTGCGGTTGGTGGGACACCACGTTCACTGACGAGGGTCCTGTACAGAGACTTCCAACTGGCAGTGGATGGGTTGCGTCGAGACACGGCCCGGCTCGAGGAAGTCAGGGAAATGTGGCCGGCCGAGACGTCAAGCATGACGGACGAAGAGATCGTCGCCCGGGCGCGGGAACTGCGTCAGCCGTTCCAGGACGGCGTGCAAGCGGTCCTGGACAGTGACATGCCCTATGAACTCAAGCAGGCGGAGATCGAGAGGCTCGGGGCGGAATTAGATGGCCGATACGCTGGCGACACACTGGATCGGGACTTGTGGCTGTCGGCAGCCCCACCCACGCAGATCGCCAGGGTACATGATTTGCACACCCGGGCCGTCGCCTATGCTAGCGCCATCAAGATCGCCGCAGCGGTATACCTCGAGTTTGCCGAGACGGGACGATTGCCGGAGTCGCTGCCCGATCATATGCCCAAAGACCCCTTCAGCGGCGAGGGGTTCGGGTACGAGGTCACGGCCGACGGCTTTCTCCTCCGTCGTCACGTCGTGGACCCCGAACAGGACAGGCTCTGGGAATACGAATTCACGGTACGAGAATAGCCGTCGCCAAGATTCATGGTGGACACTTACGTGGTGCTTTCCGGGAGCGCTCGAAGGAGGCGTAGACTTGCCCGTTGGATTCGATCGTGGAGCACAGAAACCGTGGCTCCGTAAATCTGATTTGAATCCCGCCTGCCTTTCTGTTAGGATGGAGGCAATACGATTACGGGAGTTGCCTTATGACGCCACAAAGCGAACAGATCCTTCGTGAAGCATTGGATTTGCCGCCTATGGATCGAGCGGAGTTGGTCGAGCAAATACTGGCGAGTTTCGAATTCCCCGCGCGCAAAGACATCGATGCCGCCTGGGGCCAGGAAGCCGAAGACCGTCTCGATGCGTACGAGCGCGGGGACATTCAGTCGTCTCCTGCCGGTGAAGTGTTCAAGGAGATCGATCAGCAAAAACGCGAATGAGAGTTGAATTCCTCGATCCAGCCAAAAGGGAACTGCTCGAAGCCATCGCCTACTACAACGGGCAGGCCGAAGGGCTGGGCTACAGATTTGCCGCTGAAGTGAGAAGAACGCTTTCACGGATCGTGCAGTATCCCCATGCGTGGACTCCCATTTCGGAGCGCACGCGCCGCTGCAGGACCGGCGGCTTTCCCTATGGCGTTGTCTATCAAGCACGCGAGGACGTGATACTCATCGTTGCGGTGATGCACCTTCACAGACATCCCGACTCCTGGAGAGGCAGACTGCCTTCCCAATAGTCTACGGCCGGCTCATAGATGGTCCGACCGGTCACCTTGTTGGATTCTGCCCAAATCGCCCGGTGGCGGACGGGTTTTGGCGAGTGCTTGTCCCGAGCGGGGATTGGCGTGTGGGGTTCGGGCGCGGGGCCATCGGGGCCATTATTCGGCGGATTGCGTTTGAACCGGGTCGGCGCTTGTGTTAGTATGAGAACGAAGTAGATGATGGTGATCCGGGGAATCCGAGTACAAAGACCATTTACTGAAGGAATCAGGCTATGGCCTATCAGGCTGAGACGCGGAACATGGCCCTGTTCTGCGATTTCGAGAATATCGCTTTGGGCGTTCAAGACGCCGACTACGACCAGTTCGACATCGGCAAGGTGATCGAACGGCTGCTGCTCAAAGGAAGTATCGTCGTCAAGAAAGCGTACTGCGACTGGGACCGCTACAAGGAATTCAAGGCGGCGATGCACGAAGCGTCCTTCGAGCTGATCGAGATCCCGCACGTCCGGCAGTCGGGCAAGAACTCCGCCGATATTCGCATGGTGGTCGACGCGCTCGACCTGTGCTATACGAAGGAACACCTGGACACCTTCGTAATCCTCAGCGGCGACTCCGATTTCTCGCCGCTGGTCAGCAAGCTGCGGGAGAACAACAAAATCGTCATCGGCGTCGGCGTCAAGAATTCGACGTCGGACCTGTTGATCGCCAACTGCGACGAGTTCATCTACTACGACGACCTCGTGCGCCGCCAGCCGCCCCGCAAGAAGGAGGCTGCCAGAGGGGCCGGGCACAAGCCGGCACGCGGTCCGACCGCCAAGGCCGCCAAGCCGCCCAAAGACAAGAAGCAGGAGGCCTTCGACCTGATTGTCGAGACCTACGAAGCGCTGGTGGAAGAGCGCGGGGAGGGGGAGAAGATCCGGGGTTCCATGATCAAGCAGACCCTGAAACGCCGCAGGCCCGGCTTCAACGAATCCTATTACGGCTTCCGGTCTTTCAGCCAGATGCTGGAGGAGGCGGAAACACGCGGCATCCTGGAACTGGAACCCGAAGAGAAATCGGGCGGCTACATCATCAGGAGTTGCCACGTTGCCTGACGGGGTGGCACCGTCAAGACCAAAGGTCTTGTCGATGATTTCTGCACGTGCAGGCAACGCCATCGCCAGGCAAGCCCGCCCTCGACCCGGAGGGCCCCTGCGCGGCCGGACTGCGCGTCGGGGCGTGGCGATGCCACCCGCAGACATGAGACTCTCCATCGTAATCGGTATCAGTCGGGGCCCGTGCGCGGGACCGGTCGCAGGAAATACTCGAAGAAGGCGTAGATTTGCTCGTTGGATGCGGGGGTGGGGGCGTGGGTCTCGCGGCTGGTCAGGGCGACGCGGTTCGTATAGCCCAGGAGCTGGTTGACGGCGATGGCGTGGTTGAGGGCCTGCCAGCGCATAGGCGGGTCCTCGGCGCCGCCGGAGACGAGGAACGGGCGCGGCGCCATCAGGGCGTGCAACTCGTGCAGGTCCCGGCCGGTCTCGATCATCGTCTTATAGGGGCCGGTGCGCGGACGGGTGTCGCTCGGGACGCCGCGCTCGCGCTGCATCTTCGGGTCCCAACCCAGATACCAGGGCTCCCAATAGTTGACGTTCGGCCGGGTCTCATCGAAGACGGTCCCAGGGTCCGACCAGACGGCGCAGGCGAATCTCTCGTAAAGGCAGGAGGCAAACATCGCCCATTTGCCGCCGTAGGAGTGGCCGACAATGCCAATCCTCTCGGGGTCAACATTGGGCAGATTGGCCAGGGCCGTGTGACAATTGGCGGCGACGCAGGCCAGGGCGGAGAGCGGCTGAAGCGGGGGCTGTCCGCCGGGCGGATCCCACAACGGCTTGTAGGGTGGCTGGAGGCTGCTGAACGCCGGCGTGCCGATGGAGAGGGTGACGAAGCCGCACTGGGCTAAGCGATAGCCGAAGTCACGCAGTTCCTTGTCGTTCAGGCCGGCCCCGGTCTCGGCGTCGTAGTACACCAC
>JABAOC010007152.1_pt9 | contig 12397 bp, 35 predicted proteins | sample 7062161 | NCBI WGS metagenome assembly JABAOC01 (sample SAMN14538625, study PRJNA623070) | marine sediment metagenome | biome: marine biome [ENVO:00000428]; feature: marine pelagic biome [ENVO:01000023]; material: deep marine sediment [ENVO:00002113] | place: India: Gulf of Khambhat ... | reverse complement strand
CAACCTGATTCCCGATCGCTTCATCGGTGTGGCGGGGGCTGGTGCCTGCCGCCACGGTTTTTTGTGGGCAGCCGATGGGATTGCCCAGAAGAGCAAGGCCAGCCACGATGAGCGTTTGCGATTCTACCGGCTGTGCAGTAACGAATTGAGATGGTTACGGCGGCAACTTCCACGTTGCCGGAAAGCCGATCCGCATCCGTTTTATGGGAACAGCTACGAAAATGAGCTGAAGGCGGCTGTGGAACTAGTGTGGCGGCTCCGAAAGGAATTCGGAAGTCGCACCTGAAGGGGAGGCGAGTTATGAACTATGGCAGGTTTCTGGTCGAGCTGACGGCTGTGGGCGAGGATGCCCGCGCCCTGACCGAGCGGCTCCGCGAACTGCTGCTGGAAGCCCAGGCCCGGACCAAGGCTACCAGCGACGAAACGCTACACCGGAAGCACGATTTCGTGCGTCGTCGGGTGAGCACCGCCGAGAGTCACGTCTGGCAGGCCGTCTGGCAGTTGGCTGAGGCAGAGGATGTGCTGCCGGAAGAGCAGCCCGAGCAAGAAAGGGAGGGTTAGATGAGAANNCGTTGCCCGGCCTAGTATCGGCTGGTGACGTGTATCTGCCGGTGACGCACGGCGGGCGGGAACCGAACACGGAATTGTATCTTGGCTACGTCGAGATTCTCGATCACTGCGTCACGCGGGACGAGATTCTCGATTGTGTCGAGTTCCCGCATGCTTCGCAGTTGAGCGACCGGGATTGCGCCTTCGCGGTCGCCAGTGCCGAGGCGATGTGTATCGTCATCGGCGCGCCGGTGGAACAGGGCGTGGAAGTGCCTTGAGGGGTAGTGGCACCAGTGATGGTGCCCTATCCCCTGCATCTGTGCCGGACGCACGGATGCAGGGGAGGGGGCATCACCGCACGATCCCCCGAGCGGACAGACGTGCGGCGAATTTTACGGAAGGAGGGAACCGATGGACACTTTCACACTGAAGGTGCGGAAGGGCCAGGTGAAGGACATCCTGGCCGCGACGTTCCCGGACTATCGTGGGCGGAAATTCCAAATCGTGTTCCAGGAATCGCTGCGGTTCTACGACACGAATTGGTCCGGCGGTAGCCGGAACGAATATGCTTTTGTGGCGGCTGACGGTCGGACGAAGCATCTGGCCGTGCCAGCGCCGTGGGACAACGTGGCCGAAGGTCAGCGCGTCGAGTTGACTCCGAACGTGCTGGTCGTCCGGCATAGCCATTTCTGTGGCAAGGACATGGGCATCACGATCTACGCCCATCCCTGCTATCTACCGAAATACCTACCGGAAGGGAGGTAGCCATGCCGAAACATGTGTTCGAACAGACAAGCCCGGAACGCTGGGAATGCCGCGTCTGCGGGCAAGTCTATTATCGTGGTGTCGGAATCCCGGAAGCCATCCGGGAATGCAAGCACAACGCCCGGCTGGTGCCGTGGTTCCGAAACGAAATGTGGAATGAAGCCGAAGGGCTTTACGCGACGGGCAGCGTTTGGGATGAGCGTATGGCGAACGTGCTCTCCGGTCTGGCTAGTGTGCTGGCCGGGATCACCGATGGGCACTACCCGAACGCTGAGGACTGGACCAAGATCGGTCCGGCTGTTAGCGATGTGCTGGAGCGGAATTGGCACAACGCGAAGAAAGGAGGGAAGGCTAAATGAGCGGCGAACAGAAGGAATTGGCGCAATGCTGGCTCGACGCGATGGAACCCGATTTATCGTACGAATGTAAGCGGTGCGCGCTGGTCACAGAATTCCCGAACACGACGGCCCTGGCTATGGCTAAGCGAGCCGTCGTGTGCGAAAGCTGTCGTCTGCGCGAGACGATCCAATTACATCCCGGTCTGGCGGTCGTGGTACTGGATGCGTTCCAGCGCATACGGCCACCGGCGGGGGATAGCTGGATGGAAGTGATACCAGATTCACTACTCAATGCCTATGGATTCGCCCGAACAGAGATGAGCGAAGGTGAATTACGACGTCTGTTCGGGATTGACGGTCAGTAACAGCAAAGGACGCAGTGTGCCCATCTAGGGCATGCTGCGGCCTTTTTTGCGTTGGAAACCGACGCCAGGGCGACGACGCGTAGGAAAATCCACAGTAGAACACCCGTTCGCTTGTGGAAAAATCCACAAGTCCCGCCCAGGCGGGCACTTCTCTTTTTTTTTTGGGGCGGCGGCGCGAACGTGCGGCGAATTTTTTGGAAGGAGGTTGAACTTGGCGAAGATCAGTCATAACTGGCTCAGGATGGGCGTGGACCCGCGCTGCATGAAACCGACGTTAGACCATTATCCTGCCATCTGGGAATGTATGCTCGGCACGCTGTATGCGATGCGGGTGTGCCCGGATGGTGGCGGCTTCGAATCCCGTTATTTCGACTACGAATGGGAAGAAGCCTTTGAATGGGCTGGCGTGAGCAACGACCGCGATCCCCGGCTGCACAAGAACAAGCGCCGGGTGAATTGGATCGGGGCGGTTCATCAGCCGAGCAAGAACAAGCTGTGTCTGTGGCTGTTACCAGAATAGGCGAAACGGTCCTGATGTGGTGCCGTCAGGGCCGTCGTGTCCGGACTGGCCGCCGGACGCTTGAATAAGCCAGGCCAGAATATTCTACTAGGAGGTAGAACATGGGTAAGTTGCATTTTGAAGCACAGCGCAAGGACGTGTCGTGGGCCTACGTCTTGGTGCTGGAAATCTGGGATGGCCCATATTATGGCTATGGCTCCGGCAAGATCACCGTCCGCTTCCAGGTGAGTAAGGACTACGTGAAAGGCGGGTGGGGTGATGCACGCTGGGAAATCAGCGGCAATAGCCTTTACCATCTCGACAAGGCCAGCCGGGTCGTACGGCGCGTGGCAGGGAAGGTTGACAAGCGGCGTGCGAACTACATCGAGATAGACCGCATGCTCAGGATACTTGAGAAGGGTGTCCAGGTCGTAAAGGACCCGCGCCTGAACGATAAGCGGGTGCCCATAGACGAGGTAGCCGACGCTGACCTGTTGCTCTGGTATGACGATCCGGAAGGGACCACCAGCGGCTTTTCCTACGCAGAAGTGCTGGCACAGGACGAGGAAGAGGCCAAGAACCTGGTCACGAAAAAGCTGGCGGACCTGAAAAAGTACGACCACCTGGCCGAATGGCTCAAGCTAGGCGCCCAAGTCGCCCAAGCGTCGTACACGAAAGCCCCCGACGTCACCCCGCTTTCAGAGCTGGTCGTGCTCCCCGAGCCGGAGCCGGAGGAAGAGGAAGAGGTCGAGGAAGAGGCTATGGACGATGAATCCGAGATGCTGTTGTATGAGGCGGAAACGGAAGCGATCATAGCGAAGGCTGAGGCCGAGGAAGAGGCTGAGGAAGAGGTCGTCACTCTGGAAGAGATGGTAGAGGACGACGTCGTAGCCGAGTAGTACGACAACCGAACAGGCGAAACCTGGGCCGGGCCTTGTGCTCGGCCCTCGTCGTGAGATGGTTGGCCACATCTTGCTTGAATAAGCCAGGCCACAAGAACAGGAGGTAAGGATGTTCGGTAGACCAAAGACGACGAAGAAGCTGGAAGCCCATTTCTACGTGGACTCTTCCGGCGAGAAATGCGACAGAGATGAGCTACTGGAAGAGAACAGGGACGGCTGGTACGTTGTCCAGTTCTATATCGGTGGCGGCTTCAACCCGCTCGTCGTGGCAGTAGGCACATGCTCCGCCCGTGGCTTCCACCAGCCGGATGTTTCCGGTGCCGCCGGAACGCTCCGGGAATGGCTGGAGAAAAGCAGCCGGTTTGATGAGCTGGAAGAGAGCGAGGAAGGCGGTTACGAATTGCCAGAAGAGCTCTTTTGGGAAGTCTTAACGGAGGATACGGAATGAAGATACACACGCCAGACCCAGGAATGATGAATGTAGAAGCGCACCAGGATGGCATGGGTAACATCCACGTTATGCCCAAAACCACCTACTGGCGTAAGCGGTTCCAGAAGGCCGTGGCAGAGACCAACTTCGTCTATCAGGCCGGACTGGCGACAGATGCCAGCGTGTTCTTCCAGGAAGGTGGGCCAGCCAGCGAGTTCATCGAGAACCACGTCCCGGAACAGCTAAGACACGACCTGGAACACGGCTGGAACGTCTACTTCCAGGTCGATCCGTGGGAATACGCCCATTGGCTCGGCTGGGACGTGCCGGAGCGGTTCTAGGTAGGTAAACAGTGGCCCGGCAGTTGGGTGCTGCCGGGCCGAGCGGAAATGCCAGGGGAGGCTAGTTTCCACTGGCTATTCTAGCACGATATGTGCGTGCTGTCAACAAGAAGGAGGGCCTATGATCGAGGACATGAGCCTGTGCCCCCTGTGCGGGACATGGGCAGTAGGGCATTTCCCGAAGCGAGGCGGCCAGGCGGTCGGGTTCGTGTGGCGTATGGACCTGGCATCGTTCGTATGCCACCGTTGTGATTTCCTGCTCGGCCCCGATAACGTCAGGCTCCAGGCGATGCAACTGTGCAAAGACCCCGTGCGAGTCACCGGGGAATATATGAGAACGTGGGAAGGAGGGCGTTATGCCTGAAGGTTACATCAAGATTGACCCGCCTTGGCGCAAGGATGCCAAGACTCCGCCCAACATCACTTACGATGTGGCGGGAGAAGTGTTCGACGATTGGGATGCGGCGTGCGAACGTGCGCGAGAACGCAAGATGCAGCGCATCGAGGCCAGTGTGGATGGAGAAAGGGCGGGTTGGCTTTACGTCCCCCGCCCAGGCGAGAGTGACCGGATCATGCGAACGCTGGAAGGCGTTTGCCCCCATTGCGGTTTTCTCAAGCTGGAGATCGTACGGATCGGTGGCGTGCCGGAGTTCCTGGAACAGTACACGTTCGACGGTTCCTACGAAAAGAACGTCTGGGAACCAAGCCGGGATGGTATCGGTGAGATGGGTGCGGTCTTCTGGCAGTGTATGACGTGCGGCGAACGTGCCGAGTCGTGGGCCTGGCACGGCGGCGACTGGACCTAGGAGGTAAGAAGGATGGGTGCAGCACTTGACTACGTGATCTTGAAGGGTGACAGAAGCGCGATCCAGACGTTGTTCAACCGGAAAGCCGAGGACTCCCGCTACATGGATGGACACATGTACAGCGGGTGTATCGGGATGCTTCGCGGAAAGATCGACTTCCGCGATGTTGCGATGCCTGGTAAGAAGTATGCGATCGACTACTTAGCCGACACGCACCAGAAGTGGGACGGTCCAATGGCCGTCAGCTTCACCGATGAGCACGGTGATAAGGCTTGGGTGGTTGGCGGTTGGTGTTCCAGTTAAGCAGTTCTTTCTAGTCCCCTGACGTACTGCTTCCCACATCCCCGTGGGAGGCAGTGGTCAGCGGACCTAGTATGGAAGCTAGGACAATAACACCGCTGAATAGATAGGAAGATGGAGGGTAACGATGAGTGATTTGGAGAAAGAGCTGGAAGTCGTGGAACGTAACGCCTATATCCAGCTCGACTACAGCCGTAGGCGGCTTGTAGAAAAGATATGGGCCACAGTCACGGCGTTGGAGGAAATGGCAAAGCTGGTGCGGGGGCGGTTGAACGAACACCCCGACATCCACTTGGGAAACCAAGCAAGGCTACTTGCCGACTGGCTAGCGAATCAAGGCATGGTCGCCCAAGAGCTACAGGACCGACGAATCGCCTACGTCTCCGACGAAAAGGCGTATACGATGGTCCTGGACATCATAGCGGAACTGGAAGATGGGAGGCCAAGCGATGCTTGAGACGCTACAAGTCGAACTGATCGACGAGCTTGCTCAACTGAAAGAACAAGTGATGCAAAGCAAGCTAGAGATAGCTCTGGTGTTCAGAAAAATCGAGCGTACGCCGGAAGAGCACAAAGTCTTCCGATTGTGGCTCAAGGGGTTGGTCGATGTCCAGATCGAACTGACCAAGCTGGCGCGGGAAATCGAATATTGGGAGGAGGGCGACGATGAAGAAGATGCCTAATGAGCTACACGACTGGCTTGCGCTCTTCATCCTGACGTATGGCTACAGAAGCGCCGTGGATAAGCTGGTCCACGAAGGCGGTGTGGACGAGAAGACGGCCAATGAGCTTGTCGCAGCAGTCCACAAAGAACTGATGGAGGGTAACGATGACATGTAGAAACCACGGGCACATCCTGGTATGGCGTCGCGGGTATCACCACTGCGAAGCGTGCGGGAAGGACTTCACGGATAACCACGGTATCCCGCACTGCGAAGGTGGACCAGAAGAGCAGTTGTTCGAAGTTACGATGCTGCTGTCGGTCAAGGACATAGGCGGTTGTCAAATGTCTCCCGCTGCGCTCGAAAGCTACCTGAAGATCAAGCTAAACGAGGCTATGTTCAAGATGGAAGTCCTGCACATAGACGCGTCGGAGCTTTGGGGCGGTCGCTACCGCTATATCGACCAGTGACGCGTCACCGGTCACAGGTGAGATTTTGTGGATGTCCACAAAAAGAAAGGAGAATGACTATGGGCGTTGTAACAGAAGCGGATAGGCTGATTGACCGAGCTAGGAACGGCGTCAACGAGGCCGTCAAGGCCCTGGCTGCGTTTGTAGCAGGCGACGCGTGGGGCTACGAGGAATACAGCGACGAATACAAGCAAACGACCCGCGAGGTTTTTATGGCCCTGCTCGAAGCGAAAGATAAGCTGAAATAGAAAGGAGAGCTTATGAACGAAGAATACCACTGTTTTGACTGTGGTAGCACCGGGAATGCAGCAGCGTATTGCGAACGGTGCTACAAGGTGATGTGCATGGGTTGCATCAAGAAGTGCGAGAACGGTGACCTGGTCTGTCTGGACTGTCTGGACAAGGACTGGCAGCCGTGCGCTTGCCCTTCTTGCGTGGAAGCCTGTCGCCAGCGCCCGTGCTGGCCAACGCCCGACGAGGTACGGAAGCTCATCGAGCTAGGCTACGGGAAGCGACTGTGGCTGGACTATTGGTGCGGGGAGCGTTACGACAACCCGAACAGGGACATCCACATCCCGGCACCGGCAATCACTGGCTACGAAAACCGAATGGCGAGCTTCTTCCCGGTGGGTCAGTGCACGTTCTTGAACGCTGAGGGCCTGTGCGAAATCCACGCCGTCAAGCCAATGGAAGGTAGGCTTATAACGTGTAGCGGTGCCACACCCAACGACCTGCACAGGACCGTAGCGATGATGTGGAACAATCCGGCAGCCCAAAAGCTGGCAGATGCATGGTATTTAGGGAGGTACGAGAATGCCACGGATTATGAGTAAAGAAGAAGTGCGTGAGATGCGGGACCGAATGTTCCCTACACCAGAGGCCAAGCTGGCCTTTTCGCGTAGGGTGCGACTGGTCAAGAACCGCTGGTCTCACCAGAAGGTATTCCAAGCGAACGATAGGTTCAGCCGGGCGTGCTCGGCTGTCAATCGTGCGCTGTGGGGCCTGGCCTACGGTGAAGAGGACATTGCCGCCTTCGGTGCCCCGAGCGAGTGCTTGACCCAGGTCTACAGGACCGCAACCCGCGAGGCCCTGGAGGGGCTCGAGGAAGCTGGCTACACGGTGGCAACATTCGTACACGAATGTGAACGTCGGCTGGACGACAAGACCATCTACTACGGCCAGCTATACAGCCTGTTCCCGATAGACCAAGTGATACAAGCCGAGCGGGAATTCGAGCACGACCAGGCGCGTATCGCGGATAGCGGGTGCTGAGATGGATACACTCAGCGAGTTTGTTCAGTGGTTTTGCGAGCTTCCAGAAGGCAAACTGACAGCCTCGAAGGTCAGCCTGGCTACTGCGGTAAACATGCACCGTATCGCCAACGGAGAAGAGGGGGCCTACGTCGTGTTCAACAACGGTATGGGACCGCTCTTCGAGATTTGGCGGGGTAAGATGGTGGTCGAGAGTATCCTGCACGATGAGAACTTCATGTGGCGTATATACGGCTGGCGTCTGGACGACCAGGACGAGCTATTGGTCGAGCCGGTCTGGAACGAATACGGTTACATCGAGTTCGTACGTAGAAAGGAGAAGTGGACTCTGGCATGAGCGAACAGGATAGGTTGGAAGTGGCGCTGATGCAGCACTTAACATCAGCCGTCGTGGAAATGGCAGCGGCATTGCGTGTCTTGACCGAACTTGAAAGCCTGTTTGACGAGCGTACGGCCCTGTTCTACGTCGGTGTCGCGCTCGATCTCATCGCAGCCATCAAGTCGTTAGAGCACGCTGTAGATAAACTCAAGGAGGGTGCGTGGTGAACGAAGAAAAGAACAGACTGGTCGGCTTCGAGCTGGCAGACGGTGGCGAGGTCTACATCTCCGCCATCACGGAATATGGCGACATCCACCTGCACCGTGACAAGAAACGGGCGTTACGGTTCACAGCGGAAGATGCGCTTTATTACGCTGTCCTGCTCGGCATACGGGGCTTTATCCTCCATCCGGTCGGGAGTGACTATATCCGAAGCGGGGCTAACTATGACGCGACGTAGCGGTTGGGTACCCCCGCACCTGGAAGGGTGGAAACCCACGAAAGGCGAGCGCCTGGACTACGACAAGTTCCGGGCGCTCGATCGTTATGCGGTAGTGCGGCACTTCGGCGTGAACTACCGCATTGATGACCAGTGGTCGACACCGCCAAGAAGCATCAAAATGACGGCGTTCGGCCAAGACCCCATCTGGCACTTCTGGATGAGCCCCGATAGCACGATGATCCCCGAAATGTGCTATTGGGGCCAATGGCCAGAGGACTTCTGCATGTACTGCGGTCGGGAATGGCGTCACAGTCCCTGCGGGTCCGTGCAGGGGGAAGGCCGCTACTGCCCAGACTGTCAGTTCCCCGAATAAACAAGCCAAATTGCCCTGTCACAGCGGCGAGGAAGCCGCAGCCCCATCATGCAAGTCGCGTCAACACTGCGGTGGTGACGACGACCATCGAGCCAAAGCAACCCTTGTCATAAGGGCGTGGCGTGACAGGGCATACGGCTTGCCCCCTGTTCCTAGGACGTACGTGCGTCCTTGGAACAGCGGATAAGCCGCTGATTATGGAAGAAAGGAGGTAAGCCATGAACGAAGGAGTCGTGGTCTGGGAGCGGAACGTCGAAGTCCCGCCCCGCGAAGAGCAAGTGGGCAATGTACGCTGGTATCCCGATTGTGCTCTTATGATTCGTAAAGAGCTGGTCGTGGAAGGTTCCAGCATCGTCACGTGGGACCAATGACCAGGCACAGGTTGACCAGGAAGGAGCGCAGCCGGGGCGGGCGGGCGCTGGCAGACAAGGAACCGCCCGACACCTGCCCCCGCTGCGGTGAAGATATGACTGGCCGGTGCTGGTATTCCTACATCGGCCATCTAGGGCTGCACGGGTTCGCTGACAATCACTTTGATGGCGATACACGTGCGGCACAACGCCAGCTACGCCGGAATGGCCGGGCGGTACAGAACCCGAGCGGCGACGGTGTGGCCTATCCCATCTACGTGAGCCCCTACGGGTCCACGTAGGGGCAGGAGGTACAAGATGGAATATCTGACTGGTAAAGACTATCCCTACTTGTGCGAGGCGTGCCGGGCCGTGATCGACACAGCGACGCTGACGATCCGGGAAGCCCCCGACACCTACGCCAGTGACCCCGAAGGCCCGTGCAATTGGGTCTACGATCACCGACAGTTCTGCGGTGGACGTGAGTGCGTGAATAGGCCGGGGGAGGACGTGAATGAAGAATAGATGGTATGTCAGCAGGCAGAGTTACTGGCATAGCGGGGACAGCGTGATCGAGATTGCCTATGGCGGCCTGGACTACGCCAACCCCGATATGCTGGCCGATCCCGATGGCACCTATCAGGGCCTAGTGGGTGAATACGGGGACCCGCGTGGGGCGCTCAAGGCCGCGTTCAGAATACGCGAGCTGTGGGGTGAAGGCCGGATCGAGGTCGGTTGTACGAGCGGGTTCACAGCGCCGTTCGAGGAACATCCCAGCGACGAATGGCTCAAGGAATGGGCCGAGCGGGAATACGATGCACTGCCCAAGTGCGACTTTTGCGGCTCGATCCTACCAGATGTGCCGTGGATGTATTACGACTACGACGAACTAGGGTTCTGTACAGAGTACTGCGCGGATGCGTTCTGTGCTGATTTCTTGGGAGGAATGTTATGAGAGAGGAATTCACGTTCTTCACGGAAGGTAAGCGTGGCTGCGTCTGTGGTATCGAGGTCACCGTCTACCCCAAAGCCATCGTGGCTATGTCCGAGAAGGACAGGATCAGCTTGGCGATGCTACGACGCACGCTCTTACGGGTGTTCCCGCACCATTCGTTCGCACCAGTGGATGTCGGTGATTACTTCCTGCGAGTGGATGCCAAGCGGTGGGCAGGTGACGGGGCCTGGGAAGTGGCCGATTCGTTCAAGGAGGCAGCCAATGAGCTGTGACGTCGAAAGAAGGCTACGTAACTTTATTCTAAAGCAGTATCCCTACTATTCCTTTCTGGAAGCCTTCTATCAAGAGGCGACACATCACAACTTCCAGGGCAACCCAGATTCCCACAATGCCCCACAAATGAACAAGCAATACTGTTCTGGCAAGCTATCTGCGCTTGAGTTTATCTGGGAATTCGTCCTGGATGAGAAAGTGATGGACTTGCGCCTTTCAGAAGAGACCAGGAAGGCGCGAGAGGGTGGGATAACAGCAGCACGCGTGAGAGGGAGGCAAGATGGACAAGTTCACAAGAATTAGGTACGGCAAGAACAAGAGCGGGCTACCGGAAGGCACGCTGGTCCGGATCACCGTCAAGCCGGAAGGGTTCGAGCACATCCACGGTGCTGTCGGGCGGATCACCGCCCCGGTAGCGCCTGGTTGTGACATTGGTGCGGTGGCTGGCTTGGATCTGGTTGAGCCGGTGGATTTTGACGGTACGCCCAAGTGGTTCGTGAACGTGTGGCCCGGCGAGTTCGAGATCGTAAGTGAATAGGCGAAACCTGGCCCTGGCGCATGACGCGTCGGGGCCTTGTCGTGAGCGGGATTTGGCCTCCGCTCGCTTGAATAAGCCAGGCCAAACAAGAAAGGAGAACACCATGTTCGACGATTCGGTAAGAGGTAAGCGTGTGCGGTTGCGCTCCACCAGCGACCAGTACACGAACCTACGTCGGGGTGACGAGGGCACTGCCGATCACTACGATGATTCCGGTACACTGCACATCAAGTGGGACCGGGGGCAGTGGTTTGGCCTCATCCCCGGCGAGGACGATTGGGAATGGCTGGAGGAGGGAACCCATGAGCTATGAAGACATGCTGCTCTTCGGCTTGGGACTCTCCATCGGCTTCGCAAGCGGCTACGTGTTTAGCTGGTTGTTCGGTTGGGGGGTCATGAAGCGAAGAATTATCCCAGCACTTCGCCACCTAGAAGAGCAAAGCGAAGAAGTCGAAGGAATCCTACGTGAATGGAGAGACCAATGAAGCCCGACCATCAAGACAAGGTGGAATCTTGGCAGGTCCACGCCAAGGTGGATGGCAAGGCGGAAGTCCCGCCCTATTGGGACGAATACGGTATGCCATTCAAGGGGACGCGAGAGAAGCTGACTGTGATGTGGCTGGAGGGCCAGGCCAAGATCATCTTCTGTCAGGCCTGTTGGCAGACGTTCGTCGTCGTCAGTGAGTTTGGCGGTGACCCGCCCTACCACAATCGTAGCGACGGGAAGCTGTGCGTCGGTAACACGATGCTACACCTGGACCCACTGAATGACGTAGGCGATCTGGAGTTCATCCAGGCCGATTATGTCTATCGCTACGCGCTAAAAGCACACAATAGCTTTTGGTGTAGTGAAACGGCTGGTAGGTGGAGAGCGGATTATCGAAAGAATCGGAGGTAGCTGTGGATATCGCAATAAGACAGAGGGTGCTTATCTACTGGTGCGTGTTCACCACGCTGATCACGGTAGGTGCGTGTGGTGCGCTAGTGGATAGACGCCTCCCACCAATTGATCCATGTGGTGCGGAAGTATCCGACCTGGCGATGGATAATGCGGGAAGGGACCTATGGGAAGGGTTCCTGGAAATCACAACGCACTGTCTGGAGCACAACGAGCTGTCGGGTTGCGAGGAATTCGAGTACGCAGCCCGGTTATCGCCCAAGAATTGCAACATCGCACAACAGTGGGCGGAGATGGTATGCACCGTCATTGGTGCACCGAACAGAATGGAGGGTAGGGAATGACAGAGGAAGTCGAGTTTATGGGTTGGATAGGCGAGCTAGGTGAAGTGTTGCACTTCCTGAGAATGCAAGGTGCAGACACGGACGAAGAGGGAAAGTTCCTGCTCGTCGGGAATGTCGTCACGTATATGGGCCTGGAGACAAACGACGCGGAAGCGATCGTGATGCCCGGCACCAAGTACATCAAAGATGGTAAGCCGTATTCACTG
>JABAOC010007048.1_pt3 | contig 12397 bp, 8 predicted proteins | sample 7062161 | NCBI WGS metagenome assembly JABAOC01 (sample SAMN14538625, study PRJNA623070) | marine sediment metagenome | biome: marine biome [ENVO:00000428]; feature: marine pelagic biome [ENVO:01000023]; material: deep marine sediment [ENVO:00002113] | place: India: Gulf of Khambhat ... | reverse complement strand
CTGAAGGCGACGCTCAGGACCGTGTAGGTGTGTCCCTCCAGCGTGGTCAGGAGTTGACCGGTTTCTACGTCCCACAGCCGTACGGTTTGATCGTGGCCTCCCGAGGCGAGGACTTGGCCATCAGGGCTAAAGGCGATGCCCCGCACCCAGTCCGTGTGCCCTTCCAGGGTGCGTAGATGCAGGCTGGTCTCAGCATCCCCAGCAGAGCTGGACACGAGCAGCCACAGGCGTATGGTTCCATCCAGGCTGCTCGACGCCAGCATACTGCTATCCGGGCTGAAAGCGACGCCGTTTACCCATTCCTCGTGCCCCTTTAGCGTGTGTAGGAGCCGGCCACTGCCAGCATCCCACAGGCGCACCGTGGCATCACGTCCACCCAATGCCAGGATACTTCCGTCTGGGCTATAGGCCAGGCTGAACACGCCATACANNTATCAGTTGGCCAGTTTCGACATCCCATAAGCGTACGATGTCGTCGAGACTGCCAGAGGCGAGGATTCCGCCGTCCGGGCTGAAGGCCAGGCCGCGCACCCATCCCTTATGGCCGTCCAGGATGTGCAGGAGTTCGCCGCTCTCGGCGTCCCACAGCCGCACGGCGGTATCGAGGCCGCCTGATGCTAACTTCTGTCCATCAGGGCTGTAGGTTACGACGCGCACCCAGTCGGTGTGGCCTTCAAGCGTGCGCAGGAGGTGATCACTCTCTACGCCCCATAGTTGAACCCTGGCGTCGAGGCCGCCCGACGCCACACTTTCTCCATTTGGGCTGAAGGCGACGCTGTTCACCCAACCGGTGTCGCGTTGCACAGTGCGCAGGAGTTTGCCAGTCTCGGCATCCCACAGCCGCAGCGTGGCGTCGCTGCCGACCGTGGCCAGCCTCCGTGCATCTGGGCTATAGGCGACGTCGAGGACACTACCGGTGTGACCCTCGAGGGTGCGCAGCGGTTGGCCGGTGGCTACATCCCACAGCCGCACAGTCTTATCGAAGCTGGCTGAGGCGAGCGTCGTCCCGCCTTTACCTTCTGGAGTATCAGGGCTGAAGGCGAGACCCCTCACCCCCCTGATGTGCTCCTGGAGAACGTGGAGCGTTTGGCCGGTCTCTACATCCCACAGCCAAACGCTGCCCTCTTCGCTTCCTGAAGCCAGCGTATGGCCATCAGGACTGTGTGCGACGGCATTCACGGGTGCCATGTGCCCGGTCATAGTGTGCAGGACTTCGCCAGCGCTTGCGTCCCACAGCCGCACCGTACGGTCTTCGCCAGCCGAAGCCAGCGTATAGCCGGTGGGACTGAAGGCGACACTAAAAACTCCCCGCTGGTGTCCCTCAAACGTGTGCAGGAGTTGGCCCGCGCTCGCGTCCCATACACGTACCGTACCATCTTCGCCGCCTGAGGCGAGAATCTGCCCGCCAGGGTTATACGCAACGCTGAACACCCATCCAGTGTGGCCTTCCAGGGTGCGTAGGAGTTCGCCTGTGCTTGGGTTCCATAAGTGCACGGCGCCGTCGGCGTCGCCAGAGGCCAGTGCTCCACCATCGGGGCTCCAGGTGATGCTGCTGATCCACGTGCCGGTGTCAAAGAAGTGTGTTTCCTCCAGCGTCTCGGCGTCGTGAAGGTAAATCCCCAGGGAGCTGGCGACGGCCAGCGTTTCCCCGTCGGGCGACCAGGCCACGGCGTTGAGGGTACCCTGGCCCCAGCGGGCGAGTTGGGTGACGTTTTTGGCGTTGGTGGGGGAGATGATGGGGGGAGGTGTGGGGGAGCAGAAGGGTGGAGGGGCAAGGGAGCAGGGGAGCAGAGGGGTGCAGGCGGGGGCTACCGCAAGCAGTAGGGCTGCGATTAGAGTTAGGAGGGCGAGTCTTCTGAGTGGCTGATACATATTGCTCGGAAATCTGCCGTGCGCTTCGCAAAGGCCCAGAGCTGACCCGAAGGTCGCCGTCGGGGAAGATCGTAGACACACTGTTTTTATTATACCACTATCTGCCAATCTGAACATCGTCTTGATCATCCATCTAACACAAGCAGCCGGTTTTCCCGAGCCAGGTTCTGCTGCCCGACATCCCTTCTTACCTGGCCTAACTTCTCATCCGCTTATCTGCTCCCTATCCGCTGCCTATTCGCTGACAATCGCCTCCGCCTCGATCTCGACCAGGATCTCGGGCGTGATCAGCCGGCGGACCTCGACCATAGTGCTGGCGGGGCGGATCTCGCGGAAAAACTCACCGTGGGCCCGGCCGATTTCCTCCCAATCCTCGATATCCACGGCATAGATACGCGTGCGCACTACGTTTTCCAGGTCCGCGCCCAAGGCGCGCAGCGCGCGCTGGATGTTCTGGATGACCTGGACCGTTTGCCCATAGGGATCGCCCACGCCGACGATCCCACCTGTCTCATCCGTGGCCGTGGTACCTGACACGTGGATGTACGGCCCCACTCGCACTGCCCGCGAGTAGCCCACCACCGGCTCCCATTTCGTTCCAGAAGAATGAGTTTTGCGCATACTCGTTTCCTTATCTCTCACCAAGCAATAAGTGCATCACGTTCTCTCAAAGGGTTCTCCTCGGGGCACACCTCACGCATCATACTCCATATTCCAGATACGCCTGTACCATGTTGCGCGTCCCCAGAATATTGACCGCGTCCAAACGGTTCCATTCCCCCGGCGCGATCGATATTTAGGCCGCCGCGTGGTAAATCACCTCCGCGCCCGCGAAGGCGCGGTGCAACGAATCCGGATCCTTCACGTCACTCGCCCCGTTTTCAAGGTCCAGCCCCTCTGGCATACGCCGGTCGTGGTGGGCCAGCGCCCGCACCTGCCGGTCACGAGTGAGCAAGGCGGGCACCAGAACCGCGCCCAAGTGGCCAGCCGCACAGGTGATTACCACGACGGACATTGATCCTCCTCTCGTTATCTTACATCTACTACTATACCTGAGTCTCCGTCATTCAGCATAAACGCGATTTCCCGAGCACGTTGCCGTAGCAAGTCCTCGCTCGGGAAATCGCGTTTATCACATCCAGGTCTTAACGTCGCTTTCTCAGTAACCTATCGTCCCCCAATTTGCGCTGAGCACTCCAAGTGCTTTTATGGTAGCTTCAAACCACACATTCCATGCAGCCGCCGGGACTTGACACCCTGCCTACCCAATAAAGTCTCACCGATGCCTTGCAGCGCCCCGCTGCCTTTGGGCAATAGCAAAATGCCAGCTCAATAGGCCGATCCAGCGAGTCACGACTAGTGACGATGGTCGTCTAATATACCGCTGGTCGGGCCTTGCCCCAATCGACGCTGTCCCCGACTTCTTCCTTGACAATCCGTTCGTTGCTTCCATCTAATGCCATAACCATAATTCGCCAATCACCGAAGTGGTTAGTGCGTATGTAGATTTCCTGGTCATCCGGGCTGAAGACCGGCGTAGTATCGTCGCCAGCACGGTTGGTGAGTTGCTTCAGTTCGTTTGTATCGAGGTCAAGCAGATAGATATCGTAATCGCCATCTCGTTTAGAACTAAATGTCATGTACTTGCCGTCGCGGGATAGAGCCGGGAAGCTGGCGCTTGCATGATCAGGATCAGTGAGTGGCTCTGAGTCGAATTTGCCATCAGGACTTACCTGCCATAGACCGCAGCTAGGATTACAGGCTCTGACCACCAGTTTCTTACCGTCGGCCTTCCAGGCTGGCTGTTCGGGTCCTTCAAAGCTGTGGAGCTTATTCCCATTTTTGTCAATTACAATGATTTCACGGGACGAGTCCGGTTTCGCAAACTCTAAGGCCAATTTCTCACCGTCAGGGGACCAGGTCATGTTGTTTACATAATCTTCTCCGGAGAGTTTTCTAGGGTTACTGTATTCACCCATCTCGATATCGATCATCTCGATTACCCATACTCCTCTGCCTCCTTCATAGGCTTCCCCTAAATCTCGAATACCGTCCTCTCCAAAGAAAGCAATGGTGGTTCCATTAGGGGACCAAGCTGGGGCAGAGGCATGCAGGTGGAAAAGATCTTTAATGATATCGCCCTCGGACGTAACCAAGCCAAGAGTGTGGCTCTGCCCCTGGCCTTGCACATAGATAACTCTGGCAGGGAATGGTGTGGGAGTTGGCGCAATTGTCAGGATAGGAGTTATCGTGGGCAAGTCGCTCGGCGTGGAGCTCGGGGTGGGCGTGGAGGTGTCCGTTGCGGCCTTGCTAGCTGGCGTCGGCGTGTCGGTTGGTGGTTCGGCCGTGGGCGTCGCCATGGCGGCGGCTGGGGGCGATGTCGGTGTCTCTTCAGCCGGTGTAGGACTTGGCGCCATAGTTGGCGCTGGCGTCGGAGTCGCCACTTCCTTTGAGAGGGCAGGTTCGGTTGGCGCCTCCGTCGGCGTCGGGATTGGCGTGGGGGGCGTGTCCGTCGGCTGCAGCGTGAGCGTGCCAGCCGGTGTCGCTTCCTCTGCCTGGGTAGGGGTAGGAGTTGGTATGACACCGGCCACGGGGGCTGAACCGCTCCCTTGCCGTGGGAAAAGAAGAACCAGACCCACCGCCAAAACCAGAATCAATACCGACAGCAGGCCGATATCCCCATAAGAGAGGCCAAAAGGTCCATATGTTGGTGTAGGGCGTTTGTTATCTGTCATAATAGAACCCTTTCGCCTTGCTGAGAAGCGGCCGCGTCAATGACGGTTGCCACATCCTCAGCAATCTTTGCCAGGACATCTTCGATTTCATGTTCGCTCATGGCCAAGAGGGGGCGTCCATATTTGGGACGGAACTGCAAGCCAGCCAGCCATTTGACTCGCCGCCAGTAACAGGGCCTGATCAGGACAGGGAAGATGTAGAGTCCCTCCTGAGCCTGTCGCTCCAACAGGCGCGGCGCCTCTTCGTCTTGGATAAACTTGGAGGCCAGGAAATCGGCTGAGACCAGCAGGATCGCCACTTCGGCTGCATCCATGGCCTCCCGGATCTCCTCCCGCCACTCCTCGCCTACCTCGATACGATGGTCTGCCCACAGATCAATCTTGTCCTCAAGCTTCAGCACCCCTAGGTGGGCCACCAAACGGTCTTTCCATTCCTCGTCTTTGTGGCTGTAGCTGATGAAAACACTGGGTTTGTCCCCGGTGTGTTTCTCACTTACCGGTTGTGGTTCTATCAGGATCCGTTCGTCGCTTAAGCGCCTTGTTTCTAACAGAGTCTGTTCTTCACTTGGGGGGCCTGTTGCTCCCTTGAGCGCTTGAACGAAGGTTGCTCCGGTCTGATAGCGCTCGTGTGGGTCCTTGGCCAGAGCTTTGCCAAAGATGGGCCCCAGACTGGCTGCGTCGGGTACGCCGAAATCGGTCAGAGGACGGATCTTGGCATCTCGGATGCTGTCCATAATGTCGAACAGGCTTCTGCCAGGCCAGGGTAAATTGCCGCTCAACATTTCGAAAGCGACCGTCGCCAGCGAGAAGAGGTCGGAGCGGCCATCGATTTCCTTCTCGTTGACCTGCTCAGGCGACATGTAGGTGACGGTGCCCTTGATTTCGCCTTCTTCGGTGGTGCCAGGCCGACCAACTCGTTTGGCAATGCCAAAATCGGTGAGCTTGAGTACACCCGTGTCGGTGAAGATCAGATTAGCCGGCTTGATATCCCGGTGGATTACGCCTTGACTGTGGGCATAATCGAGTGCATCAGCCGCCTGCTCAACCAGATCGATGACTTCTTCCAGCGGCAGGCATCCCCGTTTATGGAGATAATCGGCCAGCGTCTGGCCTTCCAGGTACTCCATAACGATACACACGTCGCCGCCCATTTCGGTCGCGTCGTGAACAATAACGATGTTCGGATGTTGGAGCTTGCAAACAGCCCGTGCCTCTTTCAGGAGGCGGTCACGGCTGTTTTCCGTGTCCCCGGCTACGCTNNATCGTGCAGGCGTTTGACGGCTACTGTGCGCTCCAGCTTGGTATCGTAAACTCTGTAAACCACGCCGATCGCCCCGCGCCCAATCTCATCCTCTAACTCAAACCTGAGTGGTAAGGGAAGCTCCGAGTCAGGGGATGGAGGTGTGGTCATTTCAAGATCAGACTTCTTCCGATTCAGGGTGATTCGGGGTGCCAGGTCTATCAGGGTCCCCCAGGCCTGGCGCAGCGTCTCGTCTCTGATGGTCTTTTCCTGTTCCGCCAACAGGTCTTCTCCCTTAAGGGCCACCTTGTGTGCAATCCAACGGGCATAGACAACCGAAGCGATTTGGAAAGCCCCCTCTGTCTCCCGCACGTGGCCCCGGTCCGCCAGTTGTCTCAAATCGGGTTCATATTTGTTGAGCAAGGCGTATATTACCTCCCGGCTCGGTCTGATGGGCTGGGAAGTTTTCTCCAGCATTTGGCTGAGGATAACTAGGCCGAGCAGCGCCCGCTCCAAAGGAGATGATTCATCCCAGAAGAGCTTAAAGAGGACGCCGGCTTCATTTTCGAAATCGCTGATGACTGCTACTTGGTCATCATCGCCCAGAGGGCCTTGAGGACGGACCTCATACAGATGGTAGCCGGCCATTTGCAGCAGCGTGGGATGGGCGCCAGCGATAACCAACAGAAAACTGATGTCAGCATCTTCCAGTTTAAGACCTGACTGATCCTGTGCCCGGTCGAGGAGAGCCTTAATCTCATCCGGCGTGAAGGGTTTTAAAGGCAGAGACTTGAGGGCGTTAGGCAGGTCCGAACCCCGGTATCTGCGGGTGATGTCGGCGCAAAGAACCCCGAGCGGCTGCGGGGTCGCCGTGACCAGGGTCAGTGGATGGTCAAGCCGAGTGACCAGTGACCGCAACCCGGCCAGGAAACCGCTGACCATCGTCGCGCCGGAGGTGTCGCATTTGACGACCCAGGTGAAGCTATCCAGCCATAGCGTGAGGGAGAGCCGGTGTTTATGCAGCTCGCGTAGCAGTTGTTGGATGTGAATAGCGTCGAGTTCCGGCTCATTTTGGAGGGCAACCATCTGCCGTCGCAAGCCGCGCTTTAGTTGCTTTTGTTCTAGTTCCTCCAGCACCCGCCGCCAGAACTGGGTGGGCGTAAACGGCTGGATTGTCTGGCAATTCAAAAAGACATAAATTGCACGGGTATCCGCATCTCCCCAGCCTTGTTGTTGAGCGATATGCATCAAATAGTGCAGCAACGATGTCTTGCCGATGCCATGTTCGCCGCTGATGGCGATACCACCCCCAGAGACTGCCCCATCCAGCCAACTGCGGCATTTACCAATGGCTTGCTCACGCCCAATAAAGTGGGTGTACGGCACAGGGGCACGATACAAAAAAGGGTTTCCTCGTTCCATCACGCCTCTCCTTTATGGTACTATCTAATGGAAGGCAGAATTACGAGAACAACGAGATAGGCTACAACCGCCAGGACTATAATCGCCACCACCGCAATCATGAAGCTGCGGTTCCGTCGTATTTCCCGCTTGAGCTCTTCCCGGAGCTCATCGGCGGCCTGGCTCCTAGCTGCCAACGTCAGGGAAATCGTCTCCAACCATTCGTTGAGCTCGTCACCGGAAGGCGACAGGGGTTGAAAGCGTTCCACGATCTGAGGAAGCAAACCCAGGTCATCTCGTTGCTCGGCCTGCCTCAGAAGATTGACGCGCACGATGCGCGAAATTTCGCGCTTGAGTTCGTCCGATTCGTTTCCACTCCCCTCCTTATCCATCAAGCGTTGGAAGATGTTGAAACTATCGTCGAGTTTCTGGTTTCGCAGGAGAAAGTCCGCCCGTTTCAACCAGAGATCGCGTTGCCACTCGCGCGTGTCCTCGTCTTGCAACTCCAGGCTGTCGAGGAGATCAAGGGCGCGATGGGCATTCTCCCAGTCGGGTGGATCCTGGTCGGTGATCCGGTCGCTGTAGTCTTTGAGCATTGGGCGAATGATCCTGGCGGTGCGATAAGGGTGTTCTCCTTCGACTCGAATAGCCCTTTCGAAATGCGATTGCGCGGTGTCGAGGTCATTTGCAGCCAAAGCATCTTGGGCCTGGTCTAATCGATTATCCACCAAGCTGCGTGCAATATCTACCTGGGTTTCTTCTTTTGGATCTTCGTATGCTGGCTCCATCGTGAGTTACACCTCCATTAGCTTGATCTTTGTAGACTGAGGGACCGTTCGTACGCTTGTTCGGCGGCTTGCTTATTGCTCTTGTCCAATTGCCGCCCCAGTTTTCCAAGTTCATTTACTACCCATTCTCGCGCTGACGATTCTTCTGCCACCAGTTCACCCAGACGTGCCAAAGCTTGGATGGCGTATTCCCATTTGTCGTCTCCAACATGACTTTGGCTGTAGTGTTCCACAATCTTCTGGATATCAGCTAAGGGCCACGGGTGCTCCATCGCCTTCAGGCTGGCAAAGGCAGCATCAAGGTCATTTTGGTGCAGCCACGCTTTCATCTCTCGCAAGGACAACTGCTGGCGCCACCTAAATGCCTGCCTGTCGTCGAGGCCCAAGCCTCGCAGCCGGTCTAACGCCAGGTGCGCGGCCCGCCATTCGGGCGGCTTTTTGGTCGCCAAGCGGTCGCTGTGGTCTTTCAGGGCGCGGCCGATTTTCTCTGCGCACTGTGGGCGGGTGCCGCATTTCTCCAGAAGCAGTTGGTACACAGCCACAGCGGCATCCAAATTGTTTCGCTTGAGATAACGCTGCGCCGTCTCAAGCAGGCCAGCTTCGATGTGTTCGACAGAGACCTGGCCTTGCCCGGACGCCATATCCAGTGCTTCTTCGAACCGGGCTTGCGCCTCTTCCGGCCGATCCTGCTCCCGCAGCCACCACTCACCCCAGCGGCGGCGGGTGTCCACCTGCCAACCGCAGACTTGCTCGTCGCCGGGCAGCAGACTGGCCAGGCCTTCTACGGCTTTGGCTGCCAGTTCCCACTCGTGCTTTTCCATCCACGGCTCGCAGTAGTCATCGTGGACCAGGGTCTTGATCTCATATTGACTGCTCAGCCAGGTGACCTGGGGGACGTCGTATTTGGGCAGCCACTCCTCTTTTAATGAGTTCAGGCAATCGAAGGCCAGTCCTAGTTGTCGTTTGTCCAATCGCTCTCTTACTTCACGCACAGTCAGATCTCGCCGCCGGCTGGCGAATTCCAGCCGGTATTCGTTTCGGCCATCGGGATACAAGCTGTTGAGTTCATCTAGGACTTGGTGCGCCCGGCTCCACTGCCCTGCATCGGCCAGCCGGGTGGCGTGGTCATGCAAGGCCTCGTTGAGTCCAGTCTCGTGCGCCTGGCTATGTTCTTTCATAGACAGGATGATTCGATAGCGCCGGATAGCGTGTTTGAATCCCAGATGCGTTTCCGACTCCAAGGGATCACGGTCGAGGCGATTCTGAGCCAATTCCATTGTGACGCGGATGTACTTGGCGGCTACCTCGTAGTTCCGGGGGATGGCGGTCTGGCAAGTGTATTTGAACGCCTGGCGATAGGCCGCAGCCGCTTTCTTGAGATCTTCTATATCATCGTTCTTTTCCAGACGTTGGCCCCATCCCTCGAGGCACTCCACCAGCCAGTTCAGAGCTTCATTGTCACGTACTCGGGGGCTGTCCTCTTTAAGGAGTCGATTGAGGCGACGCAGCGACTCAACAGCCCGAGGCCAGTCATCTTGGTCGCAGCGTTCCAGGCTGTAACCCTTGATTATGGCTTTGACAGCGCCTTGTGGCCGGGGAGGCGGCAACATGGAGAGCGAGAGCACGTCGTTGAACGTTTCGCCCAGTTGGTGTTCTTCTAGCCAAGCCCCGGCCTGGGATAGTGCTACACGCTGGAGGGCGCCATCCGCGCGCCGCTCAAGCCAGGTTCGGCCGCTGGGCGCCTCCAAATCGAGGCTTTTTAGGTGCTCTATGGCCTGGCGTGCCTGGTCCCAATTCTCTTCAGCCAGCACACGATCGTTGTAGTTATGCAGGTTATGTATGATCCACTCCTGGTGATCTATCCGGCGGCTTTCGACGTCAAGTATCGTTTGATAGACCTGGACAGCATCCGGCAGGTTATCATTATCTAAATGGGTCTGGCCCAGGATCATCCCAGCCTGGATAACGTCATCGGACCATGTCTCCAGCGAGTTGAGCTCTAAGTCTTTTGCGTCTTGATACCCTGCCTCGGCGATCATGAATTCGTCAACCCTGCGTATTTGCTCCGCCTCAGGGACTGCCTCTGGCTGGCGTCTACTCCTGACAAAATCCAAGTGTTCGCGGTTCGAATCGTCAAGCCAGCCAGTGATTTCTTCGTCTGGCCCGCTATCCAGCTCCCCCAGCCACGTATTCAAGCGTCTAAGAACGTCTCTGGCATCGTCCCAACGATTTTGACCGGCGTAGAGTCGACTGAACAGGTATGCTTCGGTCTTGATGTCTCGCTGCTCTTTCGCAGTCGCTTCAGCGCCCAGTTGGTGTAGAAACTCAAAAACCTCGTCTAGCCGGTCGTCCTTGAACAACTCGTGGACTTGGTCCCTGGTTATGTCTTCCAGCATCCGGTCAATCTCAGCATCGTTGACTTTCAGATCTGCGGTCAGCTCCAGGACACTCCTTGCATCTTTCCATCTCTCTGTATGCCTCAGCTGTTCGTGAGAGGTATATAGACTGTCCAGGATTCTTTGGTCCAGGTCTTCAGGTGGAGACAGCAGCTCCTGAGCTTCCTCGAAACGTGCCTGCGCCTCAGGCAAGTTGACGTCATCCAGGCAGCTCTCCGCCTCTTCCAACAAGATGTCGGTTAGTAGCGCACAGGTGCTCCGTTGCAGGCTGATCGTCTCCTGGTCGGGTGAGGGATCAACCTCGCCCAGGAGATCAATGTAGGGCGTGTCGTCACCGCGCGTCAGGCTCAGCGTCTCATAGCATAGTGCTTTGGCCTGGGCCGGATTCCTATCAAACCTATGCTCAGAGGAAATGTCCCTTGCCCACAGGAACTGCCAGTTAGCCAACCAGTCGATGGTGTCTTGATCCTCGGGCAGCTTCTCACTCAATCGCTTGAGCGCATCCGCTCCGTCTTCCCACTCGCGCTGCCGTGCTTTATGCCTGATGTAATCTCGGACCAGGGTCTTTATTTTCTCCTCGGCTCCATTCCCCAGTATGTCCATATGCTGAAAGGCATTGTCCAGACGGCTCTGGGCCAACTCTGCCTCGACTTGATCCAGATGGAGGCTGGTTTCCAGGGCCGAGACCTCGTCTTGGGCGAGCTTCAACGTCTTCAGTATCTCCAGAGCCCGGCTGGCTCTTGCCCAGTGTTGATCCTCCCGCCGGCTATGGAAATAGCTCACTAACTCCTGGCGCGCTTCTGCCTTAATCTTCTTGTTCTTCTGGATTTCCAATGCCTCTTGATAACTCGCTTCGGCCTCAGACAGTTGGTGTCGCTCCAGGTGCCGGGCGGCCTTACGTAAGAAAGACTCGACGATTTTGGGTTTGAACTCCTTGGCTGGCTTGCCCCGGCCGTAGATCTCGATGGCTGTATCGAAGTCCTGTGCCTCAAGGAGGGTGTCTCCCCACTGGTGATAGAAGTCCGACTGGGCAGCGCGTGGCTCTTCGTCGTCGGCGACGATCTCACATAACGCGGCGAACGTCGCCTCGGCCCATTCCCAACGCCTCTCCCCGATCTGCCGATAGCCATAGCCAAGCAACATATCTTTGATGTCACGCTCGGGTAAGGGTTGCTTCAGCTCATTGCGCAGCGCATTTAGTGCTGGTTCCAACCCATCCTCTTCCAGGTAGGTTTGAGCTTTGTGGAGAGTCGCCTGGTTGTACTTGGTCCTGGTCGTTTCATCGAGCAGGCCCCAGGGTTCCAGGCTGCTCAGGACTTCTCGTGCCCCATCCCAATCTGGTTGCTCTTGCTGGGTCATCCTTTCATTGTAATCCAGCCATAACTGGCGTATGCGCCGGCTGACATTGGTTTCCCTGGTGATCGGAATCAGTTCGGCCAGCTTGTTTACGGAGTCCAGCGCCTGGTTAAACTCGTTGCGGGAAAGGTGGTCCTCTGCCTGGGTCAGGAGGATGTTGCAGACGAGTTGGCGGGCCTCCTCGTGATCCTGGTCAACTTCCAGGATTCGCCCAGCCTGTTCCAGGGCGCCCTCATCATTTGCTTCCAGTTTGAGCTTGCGGGCATATTGCAAACGAACGTCTATCAATCGATATCGGGCCAGTTCAAGGTCACGTTCATAAGCCTCCTCGGTTTCCTGAATGGCCTCGTCGAATTTCTGCTGCGCCAGCAAGGCAACCGCCAGGCCCAAGCGGATTCGGGCCGAGTTGGGATCGTGATCCAGGGCCTGGCGATAATACGTGATCGCTTCGTCTGGAAACCCCCGTGTGTATGCGTCGTTCCCCAACTGGTAGAAACCCTCTGCGTCGGGGGTGCTGTCCTGGATCTGGCGTTGGAATTCCTGGATGGGATGGTGTTTTGCGATCCAGCGCCGGATGAACTCGACGGCGAATTGATAGTGCCTTTCCGA
>JABAOC010037325.1_pt1 | contig 12404 bp, 13 predicted proteins | sample 7062161 | NCBI WGS metagenome assembly JABAOC01 (sample SAMN14538625, study PRJNA623070) | marine sediment metagenome | biome: marine biome [ENVO:00000428]; feature: marine pelagic biome [ENVO:01000023]; material: deep marine sediment [ENVO:00002113] | place: India: Gulf of Khambhat ... | reverse complement strand
ACATGAAATGAAATCTCTTACGATATTCTCTCAACGCTCGAGAAGATCTAAACGTGATTCGATAAGACGTCTATTTTTAATATTATTCTGTGGCCTAACAATGCTTATCGTTTTGGGACTTTATGTGGTCTATCGCCAAACAAGTTTCTTGATACTGGGATTGTTTCTTTTATGCCCATTATTATACCTCTTAACAATACCCAATATTCACTTTCAAGAACTAAATGACTGGAAAGCAGAGTTGAGATGACAATGGAAGATTATGCCTATGGACAATGGCTCACCGTAATATTCAGTATTGGACTTTTTTCATACTTTATTCTAAGTTTTTTTACTCCCTTTAAACGGCGTGATTGGCGCTCTGTTGGATTATATGAAGCATTTATCATCGCATTATTCACAGAGATGTTTGGATTTCCCCTTACGATCTACATTTTATCCTCCTTCTTAGGAACCAAATTATCATTTGGGCATTTAGAAGGTCATCTCTTGGCAACTGCTTTAACACGCTTTGGATTCAAACTAGAATCAATGTGGTTGCTTGTAATGGCACTAAGCTCTCTGTTCATATTGATTGGGTTTGGTTTGATCGTTCGAGGTTGGCGATTAATTCACAAGTCCAAGGGAGAACTTGTCACTACCGGAGTCTATGCATATGTCCGTCATCCCCAGTATCTAGGACTTATACTCATCACAGTAGGCTTTCTGGTGCAATGGCCTACTATAATAACCATTGCTATGTGGCCCTTTCTCACTCTAATGTACTATCGATTAGCCCAACAGGAAGAACGGGAAGTGGAAGCCACCTTTGGATCGATATACCGGGAATACAAACAGAGAACTCCTGGCTTTTTCCCACATCTTAGCCGCTTCAACTCAAGGAGTGATAATTCCCAGTAATTTTTCGAGGTATTGGAAATATGGTTCGTTCTATAGAATTTAAGGAAGTAATGAACAGACTGCCACCTTCGGCGAGAGAAATCTATCAAATCCTTGCAGTTGAGGAAAAGGGATTAACAACCAAAGAAGTCTTGAACCGTGTGACCTATGCCAGCAGAACAGTACGATACGCTCTAAAAAGACTTTTGGCTATGAAACTTGTCCGAAAACTTCCTTACTTGATGGACATGCGACAATCTAAATATATGATAAATGAGATACTTCTGGAATGAGGGGAGGGGTGAATTAATTTGGTAATAAGGCAAATCAGCTAAAAAAACAGAACACAACAAAACGCTACAAACCAACTTAAACCCGAATTTCCTTAATTTTCTGATGTTTAACTCTAATTTACCACGTGTTTTCGCATGTTCTAGTGTTAATGAATGCGTCTGCAGTTGTACAATGTCGTGCAATTCGTCGGCGCTTAGGCTCCGTTTAATGCTTTGTGAGGTAGGTAATTGTTGGACTTGAACGATCAATTGTTGATAGAAGGGACCTCAAAATTTCACAGTAGCCTCCTTATAGGCACAATAACAATCAAAAAGTTCCGTTTGGAATCCTTCGATATCTAACATTTCATGTACTAAGTATTTCGGCTTAAGCGGGTCAGAATAATTTGTCGGTTGGGAATCCTCCAATTGGTAGCCCTGAACTTACAACCTTGTGTAATTTAAATGTAAAAGTCTTTGTTGTATTCGAATAATGGAGCAATCAACAGGCGTTCTAGTCCTCCGTCGTCCCTGTGTATAACCGAAAACTCCGCCTTATACATTTATAGGTCTAAATTCAGGAGGAAAAAACATGACGATCACAACTGAAAGATTTATATACAATTAAGATATATCTATCATAGATATAATAAAAAGCATCAAATGGCTTTTTCTCGCCTCCGCAGCGAGCAATGCTACTGGTTCAGCCAACCACCATGTGTGTGGTGAATTAAGAATGGAATCGAGAGTTATCGTTAAAGTTGAGCATATTGAATACGCGTACAAGAAGAATCAGAAGGTTCTGAAGGATGTCTCATTTGAGGCAAATATTGGCGAAATTGTCGGGATTTTAGGTGAGAACGGCTCGGGGAAAAGCACTCTCTTGAAGATTCTTGCAGGAATTCTGAAAGAAGACCAAGGCAAGGTACAGCTCCACGGGACACTAGGGTATTGCCCTCAAGAGATCCTACTCTTTGATTTCCTCACCGCGACAGAAAATTTAGAACTGTTTGGGACAGGTATGGGACTCTCAAAGCAATTCCTCAGTGAAAGGACCAAGGAACTCATGAAGCTTCTAAATTTCGAAAAATATGAATATGAATTGGTTCGCAATCTGAGTGAAGGGACGAAGCAAAAGGTTAACTTTGCCATTTCGATCTTGCATGACCCAGACATCCTTCTCCTAGATGAACCCTACCAAGGATTTGATTATGATACCTTTCAGAGGTTTTGGGAACTTCAAGGGAAACTTCGTAAGCGTGGAAAAACCGTGTTGATTGTGAGTCACCTGATCGAAGACCGAAGTCGATTGGATAAGGCCGTAACCTTGCGAGACGGGTTCTCCATGCCGTGTGACCCAGATTGTACCTGTTCTTCTTGCTTGCAGCTTAGAAGGCAAAGTGTTACAGCGGTATCAGCTGCATCAGCGGAGGGAGGATTAGAGTGATTGGTCTACCTACCAGTACAAGGAGTGTAGACGCAAATCCTCTTCAGCGGTTCAGAGTGATCTGTCGACTTATGATGAAAGAATTCTTTCGAAATCGCTTCGCGATCTTCATCATGCTCCTGCTCCCGATCTTCACGCTTATCATTGCTTTTGTAGCCACTAAGGATGTCCCGATGCTTGTGGCACTCGACAGTGGGGAAGTGGTTTCGGTCAGTATGCTGGAGGTTCACGTGGTTACCGCCACCCTGACGGGCATTGCCATAATGACTGCGATGGCAGGGTTCTATATCACGATAAGCTCCACGAAGAGGGATCGTAGACTTTTCCTTTCAGGATATAGAGCAATTCATATCGTAGGAACTAAGGCTCTGATCAGTGGTGTGGTTCTTTTAGCGGGCTCCTCCCTCGTGTATTCATTAACGGTGCTCTTAATAACCCCGAAAAGTCACCTGATCGCTTATGGGGCTGTATTACTAGTGGGTCTTGTCTATATTTTTTTGGGAATCATGGTGGGGTCTTTGGTTCCAAGAGAATTTGAGGGGTCATTACTGGTGTTATTGATCTCGTTCACTGATACGATGCTTATCACCAACCCCATGAGTTCAGGGTCTTACAGAACACTTTTCAGCAAGATGTTTCCAGGTTATTCCTCCGTCCAGGTGATGTTGGAAGCCACTTTCACGCCTCCGGTCTCAAACCTGGTTTTCCCGACAACTGGATCGTTGCTATACACCCTAGTTTTGGGGATAGCGGCGCTTTGGATTTTTTGGAAAAGGAACAAGATTGCACGAAAAGTCGCTCTTGGGAGGTAAGCGTGGTGATGTTGCCAGGAGAACGCAGGATTCACACAACAAGAGGGGCTCGGACGAGAAACTTTCTTCTTTTAAGGATGCTTGCAAGGGATTTCTTGCGGCAGAGAACCATACTGCTATTTTCATTGTTTTTTGTTAGCATCATGCCATTAGTCGGGTACGTCGTCGTGGACGCAGATGCCCCGCCGCTCCCATATTTGCTTGATAGACAGGTCATCGTGGCTTCAGCGCGGGGACTCAGCACTCTGCAGATGATGTTTACGGGGATTGCATTTGTCGCATCATTTGTTGGATTCTCGCTAGTCCTGAACTCCCACACACTTGACAAACGATTGGTTACTGTGGGCTATCGCCCGTACGAAGTGATGGGGGCAAAACTTCTTCTCCTCTTCAGCATTGTCCTCCCGCTCTTAGCCTATACTTTCACCTTTAGTCTTCTGTTCTATGTCCCCACAGACTCCCTTTCCGTTGTTGTGGGACTTCTGCTTGGAAGCTTGATTTTTGGGGCCCTCGGCATCCTCTTTGGGCTGGTGTTTAAGAATAAGCTTGCGGCAACGTATGCCGTTCTCATCACCGTGGTGGTGGACGTAGGCTTTTTGGAAAGTCCAGTCTTCTCTGATCTCTATACCGCCAGATTTATGACTGCGATGCCTGGGTTTTACCCGATGCGATTGATCGTGGAAGCCGGATTCCAAACGGTTAGACACTCATGGGATCATATCATACATGGGATGGCTTATTTCAGCCTCTTAATGGTACTGGGTCTGGTGCTATTCTGGAAGCATGCCGCTATTCAGAGAAGATGGGAGGAGGAGTGGGGTGATATACCCGGAAAAGCCAATCCCACAGATTAGCATACTCTAATGGGATGATTAATATGAGTATAATTGATGAAACGGAATTTCTTTCCGACTTTTCGCGATTTCAGGTCCTCTTACTGCTTTACGAGAAGCCAAGGCATGGCTATGACATTTTGAGTGAATTCCGGAAACGAATTGGGAAAGAGATCAGTCCGAGCTTGGTGTACCCCTTCCTGCAGCAACTTCAAGAGAGAGGATTGGTGACCGTTTCAGTGAAGAAAATTGGAAAGAAAGAGAAAAAAATCTATGAACTCGCCACAGAAGGACATACTTTATGTAAGCATCTGTTTAAGCGATTTGCTAAGCTGGTTTCTACTGCAATTGAGCCGAATTTGAATACATGTTCGAATTGCGGATCCAAAATCTTTGAGGGAGGTCATTTTGAGACCATCGCAAGTCAAAAGATGATTTTTTGTTGTGAACATTGTGCTAAGGCTTATCTAGTAGAACGGGGCATTTTAGGGGAATGAAGTCTAACGAAACTCATATATATCATTGAAAATATATAGAAAATGGTAATTATCATAAGAATTTGTGTAAATCCTATGGAGGATTAAGATAAATGAAAACGGAAATTAAAGAAAATTACAACGAGGGTGCATATATCTTATCCCTGCTTAGCGGCATCCTTATTGCACTCCAATCGTTTCTCTGGAGCTTTGGCTTCGGGATGATGGGGGGCATGGGGATGATGGGCGGGGGAATGTTTGGCCCCACGATGGGCAGTGGCTGGATGTATGACCATATGGTAGAAGAAATGGGAGAAGAATTCGTTCACGGTTTCTGGTGGTCCGGGACGGGCGGTATCTATTCTTGGTTGTTCGGTGCGTTCACGCTTGTAACCATCATCTTGGGAGTCGTCGTGATTTATGGCGCTACCCGGATCCGAAAAGGGGAAAGTAAGAGTGGAGGGACGATTGTACTGGTCCTTGGTGTCCTTACCATCCTCCTCGGCACCTGGTTGGGAGGGGTACTCGCACTCATTGCCGGTGTCTTAGCTCTGGGCGATTAAAATTCATTTTTCCTTTCCTTTTTTATGTTATTACTTGAAAATAATATTATTGATTAAATCAAAGTTAATCTTTGTTTAAATTCCAAAATCAATTGAAGGTGTGTTTATGAAGGAGCCTCATGAAACAATAAAATTGGAGATTCGGGATTACTTGTCTCCAGAGTGTTCATGCAAGGTAGAAGATAAGGTAAACGCGATTGAACATGTTATAAATTCTGCATTTGATCCGGTAAACAATTTCTTGATGGTTACCGCTTCTGCTGGCAAGGTTACTGCAGATGATATCATAGCCGAGTTAAAACAATGTGCGGTTCGGTGTGAACAGGGACGACCTGCTTATGAACAAGCACATCGGGAACATGAAGCTATGAAAACAAAACAGCCCGCCTCACATGATCACCATGCTATGATGGAGGCAGAGATGAAGCAGCGCTTTTTCGTCACTTTTATGGTAACCATTCCTGTTTTACTGCTTTCTCCCACGATTCAAAACTGGATCGGGTTCAGTTTTCCCACCTTTCCAGGAGATAAATATCTACTCTTTTTACTGGCGACCATCATCGTCGGATACGGCGGGATCGTGTTCTACCGAGGAGCAAACAAATCCTTAAGACTCCGGGTATTGGACATGAACGTTCTGATTAGCATCGCTGTTATCTCCGGGTATATATATAGCGTTGGCGCGACCTTTTTCTTCGAAGCCGAAGACTTTTACTGGGAGATCAGTACCCTAGTTGTCTTTCTCCTCTTTGGGCATTGGATGGAGATGAAAGCTGTCCGGGGCGCGTCCGGAGCGTTAAAAGAACTGGTAAAATTGATCCCTCCCACGGCTAATCTGATAAAGAATGGGGAAGTGGTGGAAGTACCGACTTCCGAGCTTCAAGTCAACCATCTTCTCTTAGTCCGACCAGGGGAAAAAGTACCAATCGATGGAGTCGTTATAGAAGGCGAAACTAACGTCAATGAGGCGATGATTACTGGAGAGTCGAAACCCGTAAATAAAACCAGAGGAAGCGAAGTCATTGGGGGCACAATTAATGGTGAAGGTGCCATACGAGTTCAAGTAACTAAAACTGGCGAAGAAACCGCCTTAGCGCAAATCATTAAGCTCGTTCAGGAAGCTCAAACCTCAAAGCCCCGCACTCAGAAACTAGCGGATCGAGCTGCACATTACTTGACCCTGGTGGCGATTTTAGTTGGTGGAACCACCTTTGCGTTTTGGTGGGCTATCATCGGAACGGAAGGTCTATTCGCCCTCACCCTCGCTATCACGGTAATTGTGATTGCCTGCCCCCATGCATTGGGATTAGCTATCCCCACCGTCACATCCATCTCCACCACTATGGCGGCTCAGAAGGGCATTCTGGTAAAAAATGCTTCTGCATTAGAACACTCGAAAGAACTAGACATTGTCGTGTTTGACAAAACCGGCACTTTAACCAAAGGTGAATTTGGGGTAATGGATATTGTGGAGGTAGGAGACTGGACCGAATCCGAGCTGTTAAGCACCGCCGCGGCCATTGAAACTAACTCCGAACATGTTATCGCTAAAGGCATTGTCATAAAAGCCCAAGAAGCTGGAGTTCATAATAAAGATGCAAAGCAATTTAAGGCCATCCCTGGATTAGGAGCAAAAGCATTCGTAGACGGGGAAGAGATCTACATCGGCAATGCAAACCTAATACGGCAATTAGGGATCAACCCTGAGGCGCATGAAGAAGAGGTTGCACGGCTTTCATCTCAAGGCAAAACCGTAGTATATATGGCTACCAAACAGAAGCTGCAGGGCTTAATTGCACTAGCTGATTTAATCCGAGACGAATCCCACGAGGCAGTCCGATCCCTTCGAGCCATTGGGGTCGAAGCTGCCATGCTGACGGGTGATAATCGCCAAATCGCAGAGTTCGTGGCCAAGGAATTAGACTTACACACTTTCTTTGCGGAGGTACTACCCGAGGAAAAGGCAAAGAAGATAAAAGAGCTGCAAGATCAAGGAAAAAGGGTTGCAATGGTGGGTGACGGCATCAACGACGCCCCTGCATTGGTTCAAGCCGATGTAGGCATCGCCATTGGCGCCGGAACCGATGTGGCAGTAGAATCCGCTGATATCGTCTTAGTTAAAAATGATCCACGAGACGTATCTAAGCTGATCAAGCTAAGCAAGAAAACCATGCGGAAGATGCAAGAAAACTTGGTGTGGGCGACTGGATATAATGCCGCCGCGATTCCCCTAGCAGCAGGAGCCTTACTCCCCTTTGGCATCCAGTTGCGTCCGGAGTGGGCGGCTTTGATTATGGCTGCAAGCTCCATCATTGTGGTGAGTAATGCGCTTCTGTTAAAACGGGCGGAACTCTAAAGCAAAAAATGTGATAACTGTAGATATGACATTGACAAGACAAAAAATAAAATCACCCCAATTAGCCCTACAAGGCTATCCTCTCCTTCTGGGATGGGAAGTCGAGTCTCCTTGCCCAATTGCACTGTTCTTTTGCTATAAGATATGTCCAATTTCTAAAAGGATTTGAAAATGAACGGGACTTGATCCTTCTCCTTAGTGCGAGTCATGAATACCCTTTATTCTCTGATCACCATTGATCATTATAGGTGATGTCATGTTCAATAGTTTAGCAATAATGATGTTGATTATGTGGCCCTTCATCCAATTATTTTTAATTCAGGTACACGTGGCTCCTAATTTTTGGAGAAGACTGAGCGTTTGGACATATCTTATCATTTTTATGGAAGGTTTACCCCTCGCCTATGCCATTTACTTGTGGCAAGACGCAATAATTCAGTATCAAATCCGTACCAATCCCCCTATTTTTGCTTTTGGAGTGGCCTTAGTAATTGCAGGCATTGTTCTTCACGCATGGACCGCGAAACTACTCGGAATTAGGACAACAATTGGTTACACGGAATTAAAACCAAAGAATGAAACANNGTTACTCGGAATTAAAACCAAAGAATGAAACACAGAATCTAATCACTTCTGGTCCCTTTTCAGTAGTAAGACATCCCTCTTATGTGGCCCATACGTTCATATTTGGAGGCATTTTCCTGATTACAGGTGTTCTTGCAGTTGGAATAATGGCATTAACTGACTTTTTGATATCATACTTCATAACCATGGATTTGGAGGAGCGAGAATTGATACAAAGATTTGGAGATCAATACAGAAAATATCAAATGTCGATTCCAAAGTTCTTTCCTAAAATCCGCTCCCAATAAGAGAATGAGGAAAGAAAATCGGTTTCGTAGTAATTTGAAACATTTGAAGTATTTATTTCAGATTAAATCTGAGCAAGAATCTTGATAAATAAGTCTCCTATGTATAAATAAGCTTAAAGATTCGATGAGGCATTGGAATAGGTGGTGAGTATGGTATACATGCTGAAACGAAACAAGAAGATATATTTTGTCTGTGAAGAATGTGGACTTACTTACAAAGAACGGGAATGGGCAAAAAAGTGTAAGGTTTTCTGTAGTAAGTATAACATGTGTTCGCTGGAGATCACACAGCATGCTGTTCAACTAGATTAGACGGATCAGTGGATCAGCTTAAATAAAAGTTGAGATGAATCGAATCCACAGTGATAGAAATTCGTTCCCAACCCATTAGGTCTTAGATCATGATTAAGGATAAAAAAAATTGAAAACTGAATTGAAGTAATTGATAATATTGAATGAAACTGAAGAAAAGCTTCATAACAGTGAACTCACAAGTATGATTTCTAGCCTTGAATGTTATCCGCTGAGTATCAAGTCATCTTCTGAGTATGTTATTATAGACGGATATGATCTCCTAGACGTATGGTGGCTTGAATAAATGGCTCATTCAACTTCCACATTCCAGACACTTCAATATTTTGGGATCTTTTTGCTATCAGCAGCGACTCTGATGCTTCAAGTCGCCTTTACGCGAGTGCTTTCTATTGCTCTCTGGTACCATTTCGTTTTTATGGTGGTGAGCATTGCCCTTTTCGGTTATGGGGCAAGTGGAACCTTCCTCTCTAGTTTTCCGCGGCTCTTGAAGCAAGATCTTGATCGGTTACTGACCCTCACCGCAGCCTTGTTCTCGGTAGCGTGTCTTGGCAGCTATATCCTTTCTAATCAAGTCCCATTCGATCCTGCTCGGCTCGCTTGGGATCGGATGCAGATAATTTACATTATGGTCTACTATCTCCTCCTATCTATTCCTTTCTTCCTTAGCGGTCTGTGTGTGGCCTTAGCGGTTTCGAAAGCAGGGAAAGCGATCAATAAACTCTACTTTTCAAACTTAATAGGCTCAGGGCTCGGTTCGCTCCTCGTACTCATTTTGTTTTCGCCTTTGACTGGATCAGGCGTTATGGTGTTTACTTCTCTACTTGCGGGCGTTTCAACTTTTACTTTCAGCATACAGATGCGCAAAAAACATAGGTATCTAACCGTGCTTTGGTTACTCATTCTTCTTCTGGTACTTCCCTTTGCTCAAGTGTTATTTCCCATTCACATGTCTCCCTATAAAAGTCTCAAAGTAGCCCAGAGATACCCGAATGCGGAATTGCTAGATACCCAATGGAATGCCTTTTCGCGAGTCGACGTCATCAAAAGTGGATTTGTCAGATACGCACCCGGCCTTAGCCTCCAATATCAACAGTTACTCCCTGACCAAATTGGTGTTACTATCGATGGGAACACGTTGACGGCCATAACCCGGTATAATGGAAATTTGTCAACCCTGTTGTTCACAGCTTACCTTCCAACAGTCTTACCATATTATCTTCAAGTCAGCCCAAACACCTTAGTGTTAGGAGCGGGGGGCGGCTTAAGCGTTCTTTCTGCTTTATACCACAATTCAAGCTCGATCGTGGCAGTTGAAGTCAATCCTCTCATCGTTGACCTCGTGAAAAATAAGTACAAAGATTTCGCAGGTAACATATACGGGGATGAACGTGTGAGGGTGGTGGTCTCCGAAGGAAGGAGTTTCATCCGCGCAAGTGCTGACACATTCGATATCATCGAGCTTACTATGACCGATAATGCTGCAGCCTCCTCGACTGGGATTCACGCCCTCTCTGAGAACTATTTGCATACAAAAGAAGCTTTCATCGATTACTATCAACACTTATCTCAGGGAGGGATGTTCACTGTGACCCGGTGGCTTCTTCCTCCCCCAAGAGAGGATATCCGGCTCGTTTCTTTAGCCGTTGACGCCCTAGAAAGCCTGGAAATCAAAAACCCTGAGAACCATTTTGCTGTGATCCGAACGTGGGGAACCCTTACCCTCCTCATCAAGAAGAACGGGCTCGATGCCACCGATAATGCAGCAATCCGAGAGTTCTGTAGCACACGGAGTTTTGACATCGTCTATCTCCCTGGAGTAAGTCCTCAGGAAGTCAACTATTACAACAAGTTTCCGGAGCCTATCTACTACTTGATGATTCAAGAGATACTTTTCGCTGAAGATCGCGACCAATTCTATGAAAGATATCTATTCGATATTACCCCCGTCTCCGATGAACGCCCCTTTTTCTTCCATTTTTTCAAATGGAACCGGCTATTTGAGACGTATGAACTTATGGGGCAACGGTGGCAGCCCCTTATCGAAGGGGGGTATTTGGTCCCCCTCGTCTTTATTCAGGCACTTGCCCTATCTTTGGTCTTCATCCTCCTCCCTGTCCGCAAGTTCCAGCGGCATGGTGTTGCTGATTATAGGCGTTTTATCACCTATTTCTTCTGCTTGGGCCTTGGTTATATGTTCATTGAGATCACCTTCATCCAACGGTTCATCCTCTTTCTTGGTCACCCCACTTACGCTATCTCAACTGTGTTCTTCAGCCTCCTCCTGTCCTCTGGGGTTGGTAGTTACTTCTCTGGTCGTGTAAACCTAACCAATGGGCGAAGCCTGCAGCTCATTCTCCTTGGGATCAGCGCCCTCAGTCTTCTCTATATCTTCCTTTCCCCCGTCTTTTTGACGCTCCTCGGCTTAACTCTCGCTATTAAGTTACTCGTATCCTTTTTCCTGATTATACCACTCGGATTCGTCTTAGGAATGCCCTTTCCACTCGGAATCCGACTACTGGGCGTCTCTAGGCGGAATCTAATACCCTGGGCTTGGGCTGCCAACGGCTGTGCTTCCGTTTTAGGTTCAATCTTACCTGTGATTATCGCCCTCTCCTTTGGATTCTCTACCGTCTTCCTTCTCGCCAGTTTGACTTATCTGATTGCTTACATCTTCTTGTTGTATAAACACCCATTAGGAAGTTTTAGTATCTAGATTTTATAACCGGATGTGTAGATAAATCCCTATAGCTAGCTTAGTCTCCGCCCTTTTCAGCTTCCCCGATCATCGGGACAAACCGGACTGAACTTATAATAGTCGTGAAGATATCATCGCCCTGTTTTTTGACAAGGGTAAGATTTTGTATATATTGTGGGCTGCCCAAAGGGAGTATGAGCAGTCCTCCATCATTTTTGAGCTGCTGAATAAGGGGGGGAGGGATGTGATTTACAGCACATGTGATGATGATGCAGTCGTAAGGCGCGTGCTCCTCCCATCCGAAATATCCATCGTCCCGCTTGACATCCACATTCTCATATCCCAAGTTCTGCAACCGCTTTGCGGCACTCTCCGCCAATTTTTCTCGGATTTCTATGGTGTAAACATCTTGACAGAGTTCGGCGAGAACGGCAGCCTGATACCCTGATCCCGTTCCAATTTCAAGGACCCGCTCCGACCCATTCAGCTGTAACGCTTGAGTCATCAAAGCGACTATGTAAGGCTGTGAGATCGTCTGTCCTTCAGCTATTGGGAGAGGATAATCTTGATAGGCTCGATCCCACAAATCTTCATCCACAAATAAATGCCTAGGTAATCGCCCCATGACTTCTAAGACTCGGGGATCATCAATGTCTCTCCCCTTCAGTTGATATTCCACCATTTTCCTCCTAGCTTCTACGAATTCATCACTCTCAGTTTCTTGTCCAATACATCCTGAGAATAACAATACGACAAATAGAGGGATTAAAACAGCACATACACCCCTCCCTTTAGGTATTTTGATCACCTATCTAGCCTCCATATTTTTTCTAAAGTCGTAGTAATCAATGATCCTAGCTCAATCATCACTTTGTGCAACAAGA
>JABAOC010007745.1_pt2 | contig 12409 bp, 13 predicted proteins | sample 7062161 | NCBI WGS metagenome assembly JABAOC01 (sample SAMN14538625, study PRJNA623070) | marine sediment metagenome | biome: marine biome [ENVO:00000428]; feature: marine pelagic biome [ENVO:01000023]; material: deep marine sediment [ENVO:00002113] | place: India: Gulf of Khambhat ... | reverse complement strand
GTGCGCGCCATTTCCGGTCGCCTGGTGCTCGATTCGGGCAGCGTGCGTGTCGGCGGTCGCGACCCGCTACGCGACGCGGGTGCGCGCGCCATGATCGGGCTGGTTCCCCAGTCCATCGCCCTCTATCCGCACCTCACGGCGCGGGAGAATCTCGAGGTGCTGGGTCGGCTGTGCGGCGTCTCGGGGCATGCGCTGACGCGGGCGGTCGACGAGGCGCTCCGATGGACGGGGCTCGAGGACCGCGCCGGCGAGCGCACCGCAACGCTCTCGGGTGGCATGCGTCGGCGGCTCAACATCGCCGCAGGAACCCTGCACGGTCCGCGCCTGCTGATCCTCGATGAGCCGACCGTCGGCGTGGATCCGGTAGCGCGCGAGCGCATCCACGCGCTGCTTCGCGAGCTTCGTGACAACGGTCTGGCGGTGCTCATGACCACCCACGACCTCGGCCAGGTGGCCGAGCTGGCCGATCGGGTGGCCGTCATTCTGCACGGGCAAATCCGCGCCGAGGGCAGCCCCGAGGCGCTCATCGGCGAGGCCTTCGGTGGTGCCAAGGAGCTCATCGTCACGCTGGGCGCGGCGCCGGACGCAGACGGCCGCACGGTCCTCGCGCGCGAGCAGCTGCGCGCGGCGAGCGGAGAGCGGACCTGGGAGGGTCTTCTGAACGGCGGCCTCGAGCATCTGCCCGGTATCGAGGCGCGTCTGCTCGAGGCCGGGCTGGACGTCGACGAGATCCGCGTCCGCGAACCCGGTCTCGAGGGCGCATTCTTCCGCCTGACCGGAGAGAGCATCGATACATGAGTGGTGCCATGTTCCGCGTCATGCTGCTGTCGCTGCTGCGCGATCGCGGTGCGCTCGCCATGAGCTTCCTGGTACCGGCGGCGTTCTTCGTGATCTTCGCCTCGATCTATCCGGCCACAACGGGCGAAGCGGCGCGCATCAAGGTTGCCATGGCGAGCGACGGTGGCGAAGCGCGGGGCGCGGCCGTCCTGCAAGCGCTCGGCGCTGATGCGGATCTCGAGCGCGTCGGCGGCGATACGCTTTCCGGCGGCGACGTGCGCGAGCTCGTCAGGCGCGGATCCGCGGACGTTGGACTCATCAGCGTCGCCGGTGATCCGGGTTTTGTTATCGTGAGCGATCCGGCGCGCGGCGCTGCGGTGCGCATCATGGCCGGTGCGCTGCGCCAGGCGCTGCTCGCTGGTCCGGGCACGGGCCCCGCGAGCGCGCGCCCGGCGCTCTACGACGTCGAGAGCGTCGCCGGCCGTTCCGCGGGACAGAACCAGATCGCCTACTATGCGGGCNNCGGCGGTGCATGGCGCCATCACCCTTCTCGAGGAGAACGAGTCCGGTCTTCTAGACCGGATCCTCGTCGGCCCCGGCAGCATCTCGGTGCTGGTCAACGGCAAGTTTCTCTATCTCGTTGCCCAGGGATTCGTACAGATCGCGGTCATCTTCGCCATGGCGTGGCTGCTGCATGGTGTCGATGTGCCCGGTCACGTGTTGCCGTGGGCGTTGACCACGCTGATCGCCGCCGCCGCGTCCGCCGGGCTCGCGCTCGCGCTGGTGACCGCCTGCGCCACCAAGCGCCAGGCGCAGACGCTGGCGAACGTCGTCATACTCGTTCTGTCGGCGCTCGGCGGCAGCATGGTGCCGCGCTTTCTCATGCCGCCGCTGCTCCAGGACATCGGTTGGATTACGCCCAATACCTGGGCGCTGGAAGCGTATACCGCCATTTTCTGGCGCGACGAACCGATGTCCAGCATGCTGCTGCCCTGGGCGGTGCTGCTGGGTGCGTCGGTGGCGGGGCTGTTGATTGCACACCGGCTGGCGCGTCGGTTCGCAACCGCATGATGACGCCGCCGCTCGATATCGGGGTAGTGCATCACCCGATCCGCATTTAAACTTACGGCAACGCTTCCATCACATGCAGAACCGCGCATGAGCATCGTGTTCGACGTCCTGGTATTTATCGCCGCGTTCGCCGGCATGGAAGGCGTCGCCTATTTGACCCACAAACACGTGATGCACGGTTCGCTTTGGTGCCTGCACGAGTCGCATCACCGCCCGCGCACCGGGCTGTTCGAGAAAAACGATCTTTTCGCCGTTATCTTCAGCGTGCCGTCGATACTGTTTATCTACGCGGGTGTTCATTACGTGCCCATCCTTCTCTGGGTGGGACTCGGGATGACCGCTTACGGCGTCGCTTATTTCATTTTCCACGACGTCATCGTGCACCGCCGGATCCGTACGCGCTACAAGGCGAGGAGCGGGTACATGAAACGCATCGTGCGCGCGCACTGGATACACCATGCATGCCGCGAGCGCGACGGCGCGGTGTCCTTCGGTTTTCTCTACGCGCCGCCGCCCGAGCAGCTGCGCGCCACCCGCTGAGCGCGAGTCGTTTCGTTCACGAGCCGGGCGCCGGGTCCGGCTTGGTCCAAAGCCCCTCCCGCGGCGGGCTCTCGAGCATTCGCCGAACGCTGACCGCGGCGAGCGCCTGGCCGATGCCGAGAAGCGCCCGGTAGGCCTTGCGCGGGCGGCTCACCACCGCGCGTGCGTCCCACGCCGCCGCGCCGCGCCTGCGCACGAGCGAGCCGATGTCGCGGTACACGCCGCGGGCAGTGGCGATGGCCCATGCACAGCGAAAGCCGAGGTCGGGCAGGCCGCAGAAGGCCGAGTCGTAGTAGCGATCGGCCTCGTCGAGCAGCCGCTCGACCACCGAGAACACGGCGCCCCGATAGCGGGGATCGGCGATCGCGTCGCCCGGGACTCCCGCCTGCTCGAGCCACTGCGCCGGCAGATAGACGCGGCCGACACCGGCGTCTTCCATGACGTCGCGGGAGATGTTGGTGAGCTGGAGGGCGATGCCCATGTCGGAAGCGCGGCGCAGGGTCTCCTGCTCGCGTGCGCCCATCACGTACGCCATCATGACGCCCACCACGCCGGCAACGTGATAGCAGTAGAGCAGGGTGTCCTCGAGCGTGTCGTAGCGGTGGCCGCGCACATCCATGGCGAAGCCCTCGAGCAGCTCGAGTGGATAACGTGCGGGTATGCGGTGGCGCTCGACGACCCGCTGGAATGCCTCGAAAACGGGATCGTCGGTGGGTTCGCCGGCCAGCGCGCTGCGCGTGGCGCGATAAAGCGAGGCCAGGCGCTCGTCGGCGCTCTCGGCAGCGGCCGCGTCGGCGCCGAACCCGAGACGTTGACCATCGATGACGTCGTCGCCGTGGCGGCACCACGCGTAGAGCATGTAGGCGCTTTCCCGAGTCGACCGATCGAACAGCCGTGCAGCCGCCGAGAAGCTCTTCGAGCCCTTGCGGATCATCGTGCGGCTGTTGTCGACGNNTCGACGACCGTATCCATCGGGTCACCGTCAGGCGGTGGAGACCAGCGCCAGATCTTCGAGCATCAGTCCGGCCGTCGCTTTGGCCGAGCCGACCACCCCCGGTATACCGGCGCCCGGATGCGTGCCGGCGCCGACGAAGTAGAGTCCGCCGATCCTGTCGTCGCGGTTGTGAACGCGGAAGTAGGCGCTCTGGGTCAGCACCGGCTCCAGCGAGAAGGCCGAGCCAACGTGCGCATTGAGCTCCTTTTCGAAGTCCGCGGGGGTGAAGATGCGGGTGGTCACCAGGTTCTCGCGAAGTCCTGGAATGCAACGGCGCTCGAGNNCTCGACGCGCCAGTCGATGCTCGCCTTGCCGAGATGCGGCACCGGTGACAACGCGTAGAAGGCCGAGCAGCCCGGCGGCGCCAGGGACGGATCGGTCGCGCAGGGTGCGTGCAGATACAGGGAGAAGTCGTCGGCCAGCACGCCGCGCTGGAAAATGTCGGCAAGCAGCTCGCGATAGCGTGGTCCGAACAGCACCGTGTGATGGGCGAGATCGTCGTAAGTGCCGCGTACTCCGAAGTAGATCAGAAACAGCGACATGCTGTAGCGGCGCTTGAGCAGGCGGTGCGCTGTGCGGCTCGCGCGCGGCTCCTGGCGCAGGAGCCTGCGGTAGGTGTGAACGACATCCGCATTGCTCGCCACCGCGTCGAAATCGCCGCGCCAGCCGTCGGCGGTGACGATGCCGCGCACCCGCGCGTCGCGTGTGACGATCTCCTCGACCGCCGATCCGAAGCGGCACTCGCCTCCGAGCTCGCGGAACAGGCGCACCAGCGCCGCCACCAGCGCGCCGGTTCCTCCGCGGGGAAAGAACACGCCCCAGCGTCGCTCGAGCGTGTGGATAAGGGTATAGATGGCCGAAGAGGAGAACGGATTACCGCCGACCAGCAGGGAGTGAAAGCTGAATGCCTGGCGCAGCTGCGGGTCCTTGATGAACTTCGACACCATGCCATAGACGCTGCGATAGCCGTGCAGTCGAGCGAGCTGAGGGCCGGCCCTCACCATGCTCCAGAGATCGAGAAACGGCACGTGGGCGAGCTTCACGTAGCCTTCCTCGAAGACCGCCTCGGCGTAGCGCAGGAAACGGCGGTAGCCCTCCACGTCGGCGGGTGACTTGCGCGCAATCTGCTCGCTGGTGCGTTCCAGATCGGCGGTGTAGTCGAAACGGTAGCCGTCTTCCCACGTCAGCCGGTAGAAGGGATCCACGGGGATCATCTCGACGTGGTCCGCGAGTTGCCGCCCGGATAGCGCGTAGAGCTCCTCCAGACAGTTCGGCGCGGTGATGACGGTGGGGCCCGCGTCGAACGTGAAGCCCTCGTCCTCGTAGACATAGGCGCGTCCGCCGGGACGATCGCGCTTGTCGAACAGGGTCGTTGCGCAGCCCGCCGACTGCAGGCGGATGGCGAGGGCCAGTCCGCCGAAGCCGCTGCCGACGACGGCCACCCGCGGCCGCGTCCCGGAGCCGGTCACGTCGTTCACGGGCTCGGCGCCGAGGATGGAGGCGCGGCGGCGGACCTCTGCCCGCTCGCGAGCATGGCGCGCAGCGCGCCGCCGATGGGCACCGGCGGTGTCCCGCTCAGGAGGCGCACGCGATCGCGCCAGGTGAGCCGTCCCGCGTAGAACCGTCCGATGAGGGCCTCGGGCAGTCGATAGAAGCGCTCGAGAACGCGAAAGCGCTGCTCCGGTTGGCCGGCGAGAAACAGCATGCGGTTGAGCAGTCGGAAGAACCTGCCGCGGCGCCACAGCGCGAACGAGCGGCGACGCACCAGGTCGAGCACATCCGACTGCTCTAAGGAGCGGGCGGCGGCGAGCGCATCCGCCAGGCGCACGGCCTCGGGCAGCGAGTAACCGGTGGTGGGGTGGAACAGCGCGGCACGCAGACCCGAGCGCGCCACGCCGCCGGGTTCTTCGCGCCAGAATGCATTGATGTCGCCTGCGAGAACGATGGGAAGCACGCCCTCCTCCTCGCGGTGCACACGGCAGATCCGCCAGCCGAGCGCCTGGGTGTAAGCGTCGATCTGCGAGCCGAGGTCGGCGCGGGCGAGGGTCGGCGAATCGCTGTAGCGGGTATCCTCGACCAGCACCCGATGGCTCTCGAGCGGCAGCGTGTAGACAAACCGGTAGCCGTCCTCCTGCGCGACGGTGGCGTCCATGAGCACCGGCTCGCTGAGGCCGTGCGCGGACTCGAGCTCCAGCACGCGCCCGATGAACTTCTGATAACGAAGCACCAGGTGGGGACTTCGCGGGTCGCCGCGACCGTCCACGACGCCGCGTGCCCGGATGCATCGACCGTCCGCGAGCCGCACCTCCCCGGGGGCGACGGTGCTCGCGGGCGCATTGAGGAGCACGTCGTCGCCGAGGGCATCGCCGAGCACGCCGTGCAGGCGCGGCGCCGTGAACGAGTAGTACTTCGAGCCGATCCGCCGCGTGAGCCCGGGGAAGCGGACCTCGTAGCCGTTCCAGACATGCTCGACGAAGGGCGCCATCCACGCGTGCTGCGCATCGCTGAGATCGTCTGCGTGAAACGACCAGGTATGATTGCCGCCGAGGTGTCCGGCCTGCTCGATCAGCACCACGCGCAGCTCCGGCCGCGCCGAGCGCAGCCGGTAAGCGATGAGGCTGTTTGCGAGCCCTCCTCCGACCAGAGCGAGGTCGATTTTCACGCGATTTTCCACAGCATGTTCGTATTCAGACTGATGCCGCCCGGGAGCCGGGTGCATCATTATCCTTCAGTCGCGGGCAAGAGATCTAATCTGCGCTACGTCGCGCGCTGCTCGGGGCTTGCATGATGGTCACGGGTCACGAAGCGGTACCGGAACTTGGTGGCGTCGCGGCCATCGTTGGTATACTTGGACTCTGTGCGGGCTCTGCTTCGGTTCCTGCCGACGCTTGTGCCACGGAGCGCGCGACACCGAGGCAGATATGAGCTGGGAAAGCTTTCTCGTAACCTTCGCGGCGCTCTATGGAATCGTCGCGCTTCGCTACTTTGCGGTCGCCGGCATCTTCTATTGGCTGCTGTGGTGCCGCGACCCGGCCAAGGTCACGGCCCGCAGGCTGACCTCGCTCACGCCGCGGCCCGAGATCATCCGAAGCGAGATTCGCTGGTCTCTGATCTCCTCCATCATCTACGCGCTCCCCGGCGCGATCATCATCGAAGCGTGGAAAAACGGCGGTACGGCGCTCTACACCGACGTTGCGGAATTTGGCTGGGTTTACCTCGTTGCGAGCATTTTCATTTACATGTTTCTGCACGACACCTACTTCTACTGGACTCATCGCCTGATGCACCGGCCGAAGCTGTTCCGGATTTTTCACAAGGTGCACCACGATTCGCGACAGCCCACGCCGTGGGCGGCCTTCTCGTTTCACCCCTACGAGGCCATCGTAGGCGCCTTGCTCGTGCCGGCACTGGTTTTCGTCATTCCCATACACGTGGGTGCAATTCTTTTCCTGCTCGTGCTGATGACGATCTGCAGCGTGATCAACCACACGGGCTACGAGATTTTTCCCGACGGCTGGCTCAAGGGCTTACCGGGCAGGCACCTCATCTCGGCTGCGCATCACAACCTTCATCACCAGCGCTACACGTGCAACTTCGCGCTGTATTTCCGTTTCTGGGACAAGGTAATGGGCACCGACGTAATGGAGTCCGAGTACGACTTTCTCGGCGGAGCGGGCGACAGCCGGCGCCGCTCTGCAGCAACCGGCGCCGCATCTTAGCCGCCACCGTCGCCTACTGCCTCGTCAGGGGCACCAGAACGGTCTCGTAGAGCTCTGATTTGCTCTCGACGCCGACCCCGGGCGTATGCGCCGGCGACACCTGCCCGTCCGCGACCACCGCATCGTCGCCGAAGCCGCCGAAAGGCTGGAACACCAGCGGATAGGTCTCGGTGGCGCCGAGCTGCAGGCCGGCCGCCAGAGCGAGGCCGAGCAGCTGGCCGCCGTGGGGCACCTGCCGGCGCGGTGACCAGCCGTACTCCCGGCACATCTGCACGATGGCGACGAATTCCGTCGGCCCGTAGCACAGCGACGGATCGAACTGCAGCCAGTCGCGATGCGGGCGCAGGCCCGCGTGTCGGACGAGGTTGCGGGCATCGGCCATCGAGAACAGATTCTCGCCGACGGCGATGGGGGTCGCGCAGCCGGCGGCGAGCGCGGCGTGCGTCTGGTAGTCGAGGGGGTCGACCGGCTCCTCGAACCATGCGAGCCCATACTCGTCCAGGCACTCGGCGTAGGCGCGCGCCGTGTCGAGGTCGAGCGCGCCGTTTGCGTCCACGGCCAGATTGTCGCCGCCGCCCGCGACCTCGAGCACTGCCTCGATGCGCGCGCGATCCTCGTCGAGCGAGGCGCCGCCTACCTTCATTTTCATCAACGTGTAGCCGTCGTTGCGGTAGCCCTGCATCTCCTCGACCAGGCCTGGAATGCCCTTGTCCGCGTCGTAATAACCCCCGCCCGGATACACCTTGATGCGTTCGTCGTAGCGGCCGCCGTTGAAGCGCTCCGAGAACACACGGTAAAGGGGCTTCTCCTCGATCTTGGCGATGGCGTCCCAGACCGCCGCATCGATGGCGCCGACGGCAAACGCGCGTTCGCCGTGCCCTCCCGGCTTCTCGTTTTGCAGCATGCATGCTTGGATGCGTGCGGCATCGAAATTCGTTCCGTGCGCATCGAGCAGGCTATCGGGGTTGGCCTCGAGGATGCGCGGGATGAGGCGTTCGCGCAGCACGCCGCCCTGGGCGTAGCGGCCGTTGGAGTTGAAGCCGAAACCCACCACCGGCCTGCCATCGCGCATCACGTCCGTGACCACCGCGACGACGCTGATGGTCATGCGTGAGAAATCGATGAAGGCGTTGCGCATGGTGGAGCGCAGCGGCGCGCTGCATTCGAGGATTTTCACGATGCGCATCGAACGTGCTCGTCTCAGTCCTGCGGCCGGGTGGCGAAGCCTACCTCATCAAATCCGCATTTGTCCTGCCAGCGCGCTCGCGCTGCGCGTCCCGCGGCCTTGATCGACGTCATCGAGCGAGCCGGGGGCTCCTGGGATATGATGATTGCAGCCCGGCCGGCCTTTTCGGCCTTCTCCCGCAGGTGCGAGGCATGCCCATGAGAATCGGTGTACCCAAGGAGATCAAGGACCAGGAGAATCGAGTCGCTCTGACGCCGGAAGGCGCCCGCACCCTGGTCAGCCGAGGTCATGCGGTCAACGTCGAGGAGGCGGCAGGCCGCGGCTCGGGGTTCTCCGACGACGAGTACGCCGGCGCGGGCGCCACCATCTGCGCTGCCGCCGAGGCGTGGGACGCGGATCTGGTCTTGAAGGTGAAGGAGCCGCAGGCATCCGAGTACGGTTTCCTGCGCGATCAGTTTCTTTTCACCTACTTTCATCTGAGCGGCGTCACCGAGAGCCTCACCGCGGTGCTGCTCGACAGCGGCACGACCGCCGTGGCCTACGAGACCGTCGAGGACGAGGCCGGGCACCTGCCGCTGCTCGCACCCATGAGCGCGGTGGCCGGCAACATGTCGGTCGTCATCGGCAGCTATTACCTCGCCAAGTTCAACGGCGGGCGGGGCATGCAGCTCGGCACCGTGCTCGGGCAGCGTCACGGCAAGGTTCTGGTGGTCGGCGACGGCGTGGTCGGACGCCACGCTGCCCGCACCGCCGACGCCATGGGCGCCAGCGTGTACATATGCAGCCGCCACGAGGAACGCGAAGCGGAGCTCGCGGGCGCCATCTCCCCGAGCTTGAGCTTCGTGCTTTCCCGCCCGGAGAACATCGCGCGACACGTCGAGGATGCCGACCTTCTCGTCGGCGCGGTCCTGCTGCGCGGCGCAAAGGCGACGCATCTGGTCAGCGAAGAGATGGTGCGCAGCATGCAGCCCGGCGCCGTCATTGTCGACGTCAGTATCGATCAGGGCGGCTGCGTGGAGACATCACGCCCCACTTCCCACTCCCATCCGGTCTACGTGGAGCACGGCGTCACCCACTACTGTGTCACCAACATGCCTGGCGCCTACCCGAGGACGTCCACCATCGCCCTTACCAGCGCAACGCTTCCCTACGCGGTAAAGCTCGCCGACGCGGGGCTCGCCGCGCTTGGCGAGGATGCGGGCTTCGCCCGCGGTGTGAACACCTGCCAGGGCTTCGTGACTTACCAGCCGGTCGCGGAGGATCTCGGACTCATGCAACGCTACAAGCCTTTCTCGTCGCTCTCGGACTGAGCGTTCATCCGCGCTGCGGACCCGTGAGCATGGACAGGATCCTGAGATGTCCAACGCCCTGAAAGTCATCGTGCTCGGAACCGGACGCATGGGTGCCGGCATCATCACGCTGGTGCGGGAGAAACGCGGCCTCGAGCTGGCCGGAGTCTACGCACGCAGACCGAGAGCGGAGCCGACCGACGTGGGCGACGCGATCGGACTCGGTGAGCGCATCGGGCTCGAGGTCAGCAACGATCTGCAAGCGCTGCTCACGCGTGCCGCGCCCAGCGTTGCCATCCAGGCCACCTGCTCGCGCGTGGCCGAGGCGATGGACGAGATCCGGCTGCTGCTTCGCCACGGCGTCAACGTCGTCTCCATCGCCGAGGAGATGATCTATCCCGCCTGCAGCTCGCCGCGGCTGGCCGAGGAGATCCACGCGCTCGCGATCGCCAACGACGCGAGCGTTCTCGGCACCGGCATCAATCCGGGCTTCGTGCTCGATTTTCTGATCGTCACCCTGACCGGCGTCTGCCAGCGCGTCGAATCCATCACCGCGAAGCGCGTCAATGACCTCTCGCCTTACGGCGCGACGGTGTTGAAAAGCCAGGGTGTCGGTCTGACCGCGGATGCCTTCGCCAGCGGCGTCGCCGACGGCAGCGTCGTCGGCCACGTGGGATTCCCCGAATCCATCGCAATGATGGCCAATGCCATTGGATGGGACATCGATCGCGTCGAGGAGACGCGCGAGCCAATCGTCTCCGGCGTCGAGCGCGAGACCTCGACGATCACGGTGGCGCCGGGTCGTGTCGCCGGCTGTCTGCACACGGCGATCGCCTACCGCGGCGACACACCGGTGATCACGCTCATCCATCCTCAGCAGGTGCGCCCGGAACTCGAGGGCGTGACCACCGGCGACTACATCGACATCCGCGGCGACCCCGGCGTGAAGCTCTCGGGGAGTCCCGAGATCCCCGGCGGCGTCGCCACCGCTGCTCTTGCCGTGAACGTGATCCCGCACGTGGTGAATGCCGAGGCGGGCCTCAGAACCATGGCGGAGCTGCCGGTGCCGGCGTCGTTCTGTGGCGATGTTCGCCGTCTCATCGCGGAACGCTCGCGGGGGTGTGCGTGAGCCGCGCGGCAGCTAAGAATACCTGGGTTGAGATCCACCGTATCGTGCTCGCGCCCGGCGAACGGGCGCCCCAGGTGCCCGCGGACACGAAGGCGGTACCCCTGGAGATGACCGTCAAAGGCTTTCTGAGCCGCGATGCCGAGCTCGGCGAAGAGGTGGAGATCATCACGCCTACCGGCCGGCGCGCGCGCGGCGTGCTGCGCGCCGTCAATCCTGCCTACGAACACGGCTTCGGCGCACCCATCGAAGAGCTGTCCCCCATCGGTGCGGAGCTGCGCGCGATTCTTCGCAGGAAAGATCCGTGAGTGCGCACCCGAGCTACGCGGCCGTCATGGCGCAGAGAGACGACATCGTTCGGGCCTCTGTCGGCATCGACTACCAGCAGTACGTAACCGGCCCGCTTTCGTTCGATTACGAGCGCCTGCTTTCCGATACCGGCTATGATCTCGAGACCATTCGCGCGGTCCAGGCGCGCACCGCGGTGGGCAACACGCCGCTCGTGGAGCTCACGAATATCACCGCGCTCGCCCGCGCCGTCGCCGCGCCGGGCATGGGCGCGCGCATCTTCGTCAAGGACGAGGCCGCGAACCCTTCCGGGTCGTTCAAGGATCGGCGCGCGTCGCTTTCCGTTCACGAAGCCAAGACCAAGGGCTATCCGGGCGTTGCCGCGGCCACCAGCGGCAACTACGGTGCAGCCGTGGCCTCCCAGGCCGCCAGGGCGGGTCTTCGCTGCATCATCGTTCAAGAGGCCTTCGACAGCCGCGGGGTGGCGCAACCGGAGATCGCCGAGAAGGCGCGCGCGTGCGAGGCCTATGGCGCGGAGGTCATGCGCCTGTCGGTGGGTCCGGAGCTCTTTTACGTTTTCCTCGAGGTGCTCCGGGAAACCGGCTACTTCAACGCCTCGCTCTACACGCCGTTCTCCATCCTCGGCATCGAGACCCTCGGCTACGAGCTCGCGCTGCAGGTCAGGGAGCGCGAAGGGCGTTTTCCCGACGTGGTTCTCACCACCCACGCCGGCGGCGGCAACGTGACCGGCACCGCCCGCGGGCTCGACAAGGCGGGGGCCTGCGACACCCTGATGGTCGCCGCGAGCGTGGATCTCGCAGGGCTGCACATGGCGTCGGATCACGACTTCAACCGCAAGTCGTTCACCACCGGGCATACCGGATTCTCGATTCCATTCACGACCTGGCCGGATCGCGCCGATGTGCCGCGAAACGCCGCGCGCGCGCTGCGCTATATGGATCGCTTCGTCACCGTCAGCCAGGGAGAGGTGTTCTACGTCACCGAGGCGCTCGCGCAGATGGAAGGCATGGAGCGCGGTCCCGCCGGCAACACGTCTCTCGCCGCGGCGTTCGCCATGGCGCGCGAGATGCCGGAGGATCGCATCGTCGTCGTTCAGGAAACGGAGTACACCGGCGCCGGCAAGCATCCCATCGCCCAGCTGAACCTCGCCAGGAAGCTCGGCATCACCATCGCACGCGGGCATCCGCGCGACAACGTGCCCGGCCGGAGCATCGTGATTCCCGAACATCCCTCCCAGCTCGGGACGACGGAGGTGGACCTCGACCGGCTCAGGCGGTCTTATCTGCACAATGCGCTCGACGCCCTGGCCGAGGGAGAGTCGCCGAGTGATGCCGACGTGGCGTTTCTGGCGGCCGACATCAAGGCTTCGGAGGACTACGTCCGTGCAACCGTGAGGGA
>JABAOC010005758.1_pt1 | contig 12410 bp, 9 predicted proteins | sample 7062161 | NCBI WGS metagenome assembly JABAOC01 (sample SAMN14538625, study PRJNA623070) | marine sediment metagenome | biome: marine biome [ENVO:00000428]; feature: marine pelagic biome [ENVO:01000023]; material: deep marine sediment [ENVO:00002113] | place: India: Gulf of Khambhat ... | reverse complement strand
GACGCTGGCCCATATCGGGTGCCGCAGGACATATATGCCAACCAGGATGCCCAAGATACCAAGGGCTAGCTTCGAGCCCCAGGCCGAACGGTCAATGAACATCCCGACAAGCGAAAAGATCCCGTCAATGAGCCGAAAGGCACCCACGAAGGTGACGAGTACCACCGTTGTCATCCCGGGGGAACCCAGAAGGAAAATCCCCAGGATGAGGGGCGCGATGGCGCGCAGCCACACGATCCACCAAAGGCTCGCAACCTCCTTCTCTGCCATTTCTGCTACTGCCGTGTTCCCTCCCTACCGTATAATTCCGATTCCTTCAACACTACCCCGAGATTAGCGGGCGACCAGGGGTCAACCATTCACGCACTCGACTGCTTTTCCAGATCGACCACCTCGTCTCCTGACTTCAGTGTCACCTCCCGAAATGCGGACAGCAGCGCTTCCGGAGGATCGGTTTTGCTTACAAAAGCATCGGCGCCCGCCGCCAGAATCTCTTCCTCCGATTCCGACCGCGCGCTGAAGACAATCACCTTCGGCTGATACTTGAGTTTCGCTCGAGCCAGCAGCAACGCGGCGGCGGGACGTCCCGACAACTCCCAGTCAAGGAGGATGAGGTCCGGTTGAAGCTCCTTGACCTGAGCCACCAGGCTCGGCAGGTCAGAGCTCTCCCCAACTAAGATCACGCTGGATTCCTCGCGAAGCAGAATCCTCAAAGCAGAGCGCACGCGCGCATCCCTATCACCCACAACGATGCGCATCTTTGTCCCTTGGTCCACCATAAAGCTCCCTTCACAAGGCAAACCAGTGGCTTCGTGCCCCGGTCGCAGCACAGCTGTGAGTCAGCCAATGGTTGCTGTGATTCGCCAGAGGGTTGTCGACCGCCCCTCACCCATGATATAGGAAAAATCCTCCCAACACATCGGGCATTCGTTCAGTTTGTTACCTGTACGATTGTCTAGTATTTGGCCGGAACATTCGTACAGGTGGTGGCCTTCGGAGAGCGCCTCTAATTCTGCCGTAACGGAACTTTCAAGCAGAAGGACAGCTGGGAAGCGAGAATACTCAGGCTCGTCAATGCCTGCAGCCGTGGAGTACCTGGTACCTCGGTGTCACTCTGAGCAGCAATCGGCTCCTGCCCCGAGTGCACTGGCTTCCCACCGTTGGCGAGAGGGTTGAAGACCGCGAGAGAAGAGGGAGAAGTCAATTCGTCGTTACAGGGGGACTGTCTCCGAGGCGAAGCATCCACGGACTGGCTCAGGACGGGTCTTGCGCCTTGGTCTCGCTCTGGCTGCAAGTCGTAGAGCTGATTTCCACCACGGAGTCACCCTGGCCGCACAAAACCGAAGCCCCCCGCACAAACTCGACATCTGGGGAGCTTGTTCACAAGAGAGCTGATTGGTATAGTGGGGTCAGCCTGTGGCGATTGTTGGCCAGAGCTGCGCGGTAATCAATGGAAGAAACCGCTGATGAGGGTCCTAGGGGCGAGCGCACGCGATCACGTCACCAGACCGTGTCTGACCGCAAGGGCGGCGGCTTCAGCCCGGTTCGTCGCGCCCAGTTTGGAGAGAATGGCACTGACGTGGAATCTGGAGGTGTGATGGCTGATCATCAGTCGTTGGGCGATCTCGGCGTTGCTCAGCCCCTCAACGAGCAGAGCGAGCACTTCGCGCTCTCGTTCGGTCAGGTCACGGCCCAGTGCCGACGGCTCTATAGCCACCTCGGCGAGGGCCTTGGTCACTTCGGGGGAGAAAGTGGGGAGACCTGCGTGGGCCCTGCGAATCGCTTGGGCCAATTCATGCGCCCCCACGTCCTTGAGTAAGTAGCCAACAGCTCCCGCTTCCAGGGCGTCGCATACCAATGTCCCCTCCGGGAAGCTGGTCAGCGCAAGCACCTTCACCTCCGGGTGATCCCGCAAGAGAGCGCGCGTCGCATCAGCGCCACTCATGCCAGGCATCACCATGTCCATCAGTACTACGTCTGGTTGGACCTCACCACACAGCTTGAGGGCCTGCTCGCCGCTTGCAGCCTCAGCAACCAACTCCAAGTCCTCGAAGGCATTTAGAGAGAACCGCAATCCACTGCGGACCACCCCGTGGTCATCAACCGTCACAACACGAATAATCTCCGACTCAGTCATCGGATGGCCTCCCGTTCCCCTCTTGCCAATCGACCGCAACCTCGGTCCCCTGCCCCGGTTGGCTGGTGATTTTCAGTGTGGCCCCGACACTCTTGGCCCGCTCCCGCATGATACCCATACCCAGCTGGTCGGGCAAGGTGTCCTCTGGATCGAAACCACGCCCGTCGTCGCGAATGCGCAGTCTTGACCGCGCTTGCTCGCAGTGCAGCCAAACGGACACCTCATTGGCCTCAGCATGCCTGGCGACATTGTTGAGCGCTTCCTGCGCAATGCGGTACAGGGCGATTTGCAGTTCGTCCGGTAGATGGCTGTCCCCCTCGACCGTCAACCTAATGGGCACGCGGCTGCGGCCTGTCATGGCCTGTGTCAAATGGCTAAGCAGTTCGCCCAGCGCTTTCTCCGTCAGACCAGCCGGGCGCAACTCCAAGAGGAGGGTACGCATCTCAGCCAATGCGCCTTGTGTCAGACTGCGTAGCTCCTTGAGCCCTTCTCGCGCCCTATCCGGGTCGCGTTCCCATACCCGGGGCAAGGCCTCGGCGATCAAGCTAGACGAGAAGAGAGTCTGCGTCACTGCATCGTGGAGATCACGGGCTAGGCGCTCGCGCTCTTCGATGGCAGCAGTCTCCCTCACCTGCTCCCTAAGCCGGGCATTCTCGATAGCCAAGGCGACCTGATCCCCGAAAACCGTGGCCAGTTCGATCTCCTCCTCAGGAAACTCGCGCGCCTCAGAGTAGTAGAGGGCAATTGCTCCATAGAGTTCCTCTCCCACGATGATGGGGACAGCCAGCAAGGCCTGATAGAGGTCGCCCCAGGTCCTGGCAAGGGTCTCTTGGAGCGCCTCGCGAGTTGCCGCGCCTTCGGCGCTAGGGTGACGACCAAGACGAGGAACTGGGACAGCCTCCCGGGATGCCATGGCCCGCCTCAGCGCCGCATGGCCGATGGGGATGTCCCGCCCAGTGGCATAGGCGACCAGGAGACCCCGGGCAGCTTGGATCGCGAACTTCTGATCATCTTCAAGCCTGTATATGCCCACCGCCTGGTTGCCGAGCAACTCTGCCGTCCGCATGGCGATGTAGTCCAGCACCTCGTCGAGGCTCTGGTTGGAGTTCAAAACGGTCATCACGTCGGCCAGGCTCTCGGCTATCTGGCGACGGCGTTCCGCCTCCTGCCTGCGTTCCCCTTCCAGACCTCTGGCCCGTTCGGCATCTTCCTTGGCCTCCAGCAATTGCCGCTCCGCCCTCTTGCGCTCGGTGATGTCCGATAGCACTCCTCTCACTCCAACGACGCGATCGTCGGCGAACACAGGCCGGCTAGAAACACGTATCCATCGCACTTCGCCGGACTTACTCAGAATCCGATACTCATTCTCTCCGACGGAATGGCCAGAAACGAGTAGTGTAGATAGGGTCTCCCCAGCAGACCGGGAATCCTCTGGGACCAGGAACTCTGGGAAGGTGTGACCAATGACTTCTGACAGTGTGTATCCGAAAGCCTCGATGGATGGACTGACATAGGTTACAACGCCCTCTGCGTCAGCAGCGTAGATGACGTCGTCTATGTTCTCCACCAGATCACGATACTTCTCCTCGCTCTCCCACAGCGCCTGCTCCGCCCGCGTGCGCTCAGTGACATCCGCCACGGTGAGCACGAGTCCGGTCACTGTGCCGTCATCCTCCGTGATGGGCACCAGCGACCAGTCCCAGTAGCTGACGCCGCGCTCGGGATGCTCCGCATATTCGAAGGGTTTGGCGTACGCCGCAAAGACTTCACCCGTAGCTGCCACACTCTGGAAGATAGCCTGGTTCTCCTCGTCGGGGTACAGGTCGAAGTGGTTCCTTCCAGGGAAGAACGACGAGTCCCGCCCGTCGGCTTCAGCGTAGGCCCGGTTTACTCTCAGGAAGTTGAACCCGGGATCCATGCAGGCCACCAGCACGTGTGAGTGGTCGAGGATCGTTTCCAGGAGACGCGTGGTCTCGCGCAGTTCCTCCTCTGCCCTCTTCCGCTCGGTGATGTCCTGCACATGAACCAGGAATCCGCCAGGGACCCCTTCCGCTCCCTTCAGGGGCGTGATACGGACGTCAATGAATCTGCTCCCCGATTTGGATGTCTTGTACAGGCCCTCCCGTGCAACAAGGTCGAAGTCAAAAACATTCTCATAGACGACCGCTTCTCCTCTTTCGATGTGCGCCCTTGCGTCACTCGGCATATTGGGATCTTCGAACAGACTGAATCCTCGCAGCTCCTCCACGCTGTCAACGCCAAAGAGATCGAGGCACGCCGGGTTTGCGTCCACCGATTTGCCGTCGGCGTCGTATAGCTCCACTGAGATGGGCGATTGCGAGTACATGGTTCTGAATCTCTCCTCGCTCTCTCGCAGTGCCTCCTCCGCCCGCCTGCGCTCCCTCTCCTCTCTGTCTCTCTCAAACCCCGCCTGGAGCACTGGAGCTATGTAGCCAGCGATCGCTTCGAGCAACCCCTGGTCACGCTCATCATAATCAGTATCTTTGTTGGCCGCCTCGAGAATCCCGATGGGTTCCCCCTGATGGATGATGGGCACAGCGATAGCCCTCTCTATGGGAACATGCCCCTCGGGGACACGCATGGGGCCGTTGGAGTAGAATGACTTCGCCTCTACGAGGGCCCGGCCCCAGATGCCACCCCAAGTCTCGCGGGGAAATACGATGTCCTTATCGGGAATCTGGCACTTGTCCCAGATGTCTTTGGTCATGGAGGCACATATCAAGGCTCCATCCTCGTCTATGTATCCGAAGACCCCGTACTCGCTTTCCAAGGCCTCCAGAACCACCTGCAACACTTCACCGTACATCTCTTCATCGGTGGTGGTGAGGAAAACCCGAGCGATCCGGTTCCTGAGGGTCAGTTCTCTCGTTGACTGCCGCAGCGCTTCCTCCGCACGCGTACGTTCTATGATGCGCCCCACACGTTGCGCGATGGCATCGATCAGAAGCGGCTCCTGCTGAGCGAAAGGGCCCTCGTCGCTTGCTGGCCTCTCCTCCAGGAGGCCAACTTGAAGCGTTCCGGCTCGCTCGCCACGTATCACGATGTCCGCGGTCTGCACCCAGGCAGTCTCCTCGTAGTTGTCCGTCCGATACTCCTGCCCATCTACGGCAAGGCGTGCGCAAGTGATCTCTGGATAGTGCCAGGCGGGAGGAAGGAGCTCCACTGTTCCTTGAAGTACCTCCTCCAGAGTGACACCGGGCTTCTCCACAAGAGCGGAGATGCCATAGAGGCAATTCAGTTGTCTGACGCGTTCGGCCAACTCCTGCGCATACCGCGACAGTGCCTCCTGGGCCCACTTTGGTGCGGTGATATCACGAATCACCACCTGTACGGCAGGCTGACCTTCATACGTGGTGAGGACTCCTGCTACCTCCACATCAACAGCAGTTCCGTCGAGACGAACAAGCCTCTCTTCAAACAACGGGGCTTCTCCCTGGTGCCGAACCTGCCGCAGACGATCCTCCAGAACTTCTCGGTATTCGGAGGAAACGAATTCCTTCACGTCTCTTCCCAGGAGCTGCTCGGGATCTTCGGCACCAAGAAGTCCCGCCAGCGCAGGATTCGCGAAGACGACCTCCCCCTCCCTGTAAATGGCAACACCATCGAAGGAAAGCTCCATCAGCCGTCGATGCGCCTCCACGCTCTCAGCCAGCGCGTCCTCTACCTCTTTCAGGCGTACCAAGGCCAGGTGTTTCTCCCCGACAATGGCGTCCACCTGCTCGCCGCGCAGGACTTCGATGACCGCTTCCGCCCTGGCCAGTCGGGCTTCGAGCTCTTCGTAGGTCAGCTCTTCATGGCTCATGACTCACCTCCGGACAGTCGCAGCGCGGCGAGCACCTGTTGAGTGTCGCCTAGGCTACCCAGCACCGTGACCCGTGGCGGGGGAGCGACCCGAATCAGCGCCGGCGTCACCAGCACACCTTCCTCTAGTGCGACTCCGAAATCCTTGAACACGTCAATCACGTCCAGTTCGTAGCGCCCTTTCAGGTGGCACTCGCAAAGCTGAGTCAGGTTCTCCTTGGCCTGTTGTGAATTGGGCTCGTTTCCGGCTACAAAGAGTAGTAGACGGAACTTGTCGCCTCTCGCTTCCACGCCTTCCGCCCCCATCCCGCGGCCAGTCAGCTTCATTTCGCACCTGCCTCACCACCCACCGTCTCTCCGCCGAGCATACCCTCGACAATATCAATGCCCTGGTCAGTTATGAGGAATTCGTGATAGCGGTTCGAGTGTCCCGAGCCGCGCGACTTGAGTATCAAGAGCGCGCGTTTCATCACATCTTTTTCTTGGACGTACCCCAACAAGATTGCCGCGTCTACCAGGGACGAAATGCCAATGTCGCTGATCTGATGCTCTGCCTGGGACCCAGCGGTCTGATCGAGGAGGATGGAGGTGATGCCCCGCTCCTTGCAGGCATTCACCAGACGCACCAGATAATCAAACGCCGCCTGTTCCGCATCCATGCGTTTGCAGGATGAGACGGCGTCCACCACTACGTGCTGCGGTTGAAACACGTCCAGGGCTCTCAGAGCGCGGATCAGGTGTTCCTCAGCGCCCATCGCTTCGGGCATAGCCGTCATAACCTGCAGTGTGCCTGCCTCCAAAGCCGGGCGCAAGTCAATCCCCGGACTGAGCATGCTGCCCACCATCGCCGCTTCCGATTCCTCAAAGCCGATGTAGAACACTTTCTCGCCACGCTGATGGGCAGCCTGCACGAAGGTGCAGGCCAGGGTGGTCTTGCCGGTGCCGGTACTTCCTGAGATCAGGACGCAGGACGTGCGCCGGTAGCCACCCTCCATGAGTTCGTCGAGCCGCGGGTGGCCAGTGGACATCTTGGGGCCAAGAGGCTCATGCCAAAGCGCAACCGTCGAGGTCGGAACAAGCTGCATGCCGTCCTGTGTGATGGCGTAAGGATACTCATTGCGGCCAAAGCCCGAACCGCGATACTTGACCACCCGCAATCGGCGGGTAGATATTTGCTCGCTCATGCGTTGGTCAAGGTAGACGGAACAATCCACCAAGAAGTCAAGGAAGGCATACTGGGGCAAGAGCTCCCCCCTCGGCGACGTCTTCATCGTCAGGATGCTGGTAAACCGGTTGTCTGCCAGCCATCTATGGAGGGCGTAGACCTCGGAACGCTGGCGCACTGGATCGTCAAACACCTCCAGGAGCACGTCCAGCGCGTCGATTACGATCCTTCTGGCTCCCATGCGCGCGGCTTGCCCGCCGATGATGGCCAGCAGTCCTTTCAGATTGAAGGGGCCAGAGAGGACCACATCCGCATCCAGGCGTGCTTCCATCAGGAAGATCTGGCCAGCGTCCTCCAGGCGCGCCAGGTCCCAGCCCAGCGATGCCGCGTTCCGGCGCACGGCGTCGGCCTCCTCCTCAAAGGCCACGATGATGCCCGGCTCGCCAGCCACAGCCCCGCGATACACAAACTCCAGCACCAGGACAGTCTTCCCGGTGCCTGGGCCGCCGATGACCATTGTCGTCCGCCCCTCGGGGAAGCCTCCTTCCAGGATGTCGTCCAATCCGCGGATGCCGGTTGCGACCTTTGGAAGTGCCCCCACCGAAAGTCGGGCAGCGCTCGCTCCTTCACCACGTGTTTCCCTCGTCATTTTGGCTCCTCCTCTGGATCAGCACTCGCGGCTGCCTGATGCAGCCCCAGCAATTCCTCCCCGGCAACAGCCACCAGTTCGCAGTCAGCTGGATTGGCATCCAAATATCACGCCGGCACCCGCATCAGTCAGGAGAATGGCATCCGGACAGTGGTCGAAAACCCGTCCAAACACGGCCTAGCTTGCGGTTCCAGATGCTCGTCTTGGGGTTGGCGTTTGCTTCTCCTGGCCATGATACTCACCTCGTATAGGCTACGTGACGCCTGTTGATGGACAGCGTCACGGTGAGACTAGCATGGTAGGATGTGCCGTCCCTGCACCTCAACTGCATCTTGCAGGCGGGAACGAAACCGTCTACTTCCAAACGCTCAATGCTCGCCCCGATACGTTCCGGGCTGTTCAGCCTTCCGAGACGGTAAGGGAATCGCAGTTGACTGTCACACCCTAATTGTAACCGCGCCCACAGACGTGTGCAAGTTCCTGACTGAGGATGTCGCAAAGGCCTGTCAGACAGAGGGGTGACCTCATGTAACCTTCCTGCGCCGCTGGACATATCCTGAGTCGGCCGTAAGGCGCTTCGAAGGACCGATCAAGCCCTGGGGATCTCAAGTCGTTTTTCCAGACCTTCTGGTTGGCCTGCCACCCATGCGCGGTCGACGACGTACCCACGACTGTCCAATTCTCGTCAGTACCTGTCTGGAGAACTCCCTTTCCGTACAGAGATCCAGTGGACCGTTGTCAGGACCGCTGCCTGTACGAACGTCTCATCGGAAGACTAGACGATTGTACAGGAAGCAGACTGAACGAATGCCCGATGTGTCCGCACTCGGTTTCCGATATGATAGTTACAGCGGGGTTTCGTCACCCGTCATCAACGTGCCTGCATCAGTGGCGAAGGCCGCAGTGGCGGCTACTACATCGCCCACTCCGCCGAGATGACTCTGGTTAGCGCTGATTGACAGACATGAATGGGTCTAACAAAGGTTGACGGTGAGGGTGCTCAACCATGAATGTCGTACTAGTCAACACTCACTACGGGAGGTAGAAAGATGCAAGAGGTACTAAGCAACTTCATCCAGCAGATCCTGAGCTCCGCCTGGACACTGGTCGGAGCAGGATTGGTACTGTTCGTTGGGTGGCTGATCGCCTGGATCGTGTCTGGAGTGGTACGCAGGCTGCTGCATCGGACGACCCTTGACAACCGAATCGCAGCGTGGGTCACCGGGGACGAAGAGGGAGCCGCGGCCATCCCCATAGAGAGGTGGATCGGCAGACTGGTGTTCTGGCTAATCTTCCTCTTCGCGTTGGTGGCGTTCTTCGAAGTGCTGGGTCTCACGGTGATCACCGGGCCTCTCAACCAACTTCTGACGGCGGTGACAGCGTACATACCGCGTATCATCGGCGCTGGGCTGTTGCTTCTGATTGCCTGGGTGATTGCCAGCATCCTGCGATTCCTCATTGTGCGGGTGCTGAAGGCCGCTGAGCTGAGTGATCGCCTAGGCAGTCTGGCCGGCGTGGAGGAAGAGGATCGCTCCCGCTTGGCCAAGGCCCTGGGTGACGTCGTGTACTGGCTAGTCTTCCTGTTGTTCCTGCCGGCTGTGCTCGGTGCTTTGGCTGTGGAAGGACTCCTGATCCCGGTGGAGAGCATGATCAACACCGTCCTTGCCTACCTGCCCAATATCTTCGGTGCGGTCATCATCCTGGCCATCGGCTGGTTCGCGGCGCGGATTGTGCAGCGCCTCGTGACCAACGTGCTGGTGGCTGTGGGTGCCGACAAGTTGGGCGAGAAGGTGGGGCTGGATCAGGCGTTGGGCAAACAGACGCTGTCCGGTGTGATTGGCCTAGTATGCTACGTACTGGTTCTGATCCCAATCCTGATCGCCGCCCTCAACACTCTGGGACTGGATGCCATCACCAAGCCAGCCAGCGACATGCTGGGGGTTGTCCTGGTGGCGCTCCCCGGCATCTTTGCAGCGATCCTGCTACTGGCCATCGCCTACGTGGTGGGGCGCCTTCTGTCCCAACTGGTCGCCAGAGTGCTGGCGGGGATTGGGTTCGACGCCATCCTCATGCGGTTGGGCCTGGCCGCCGAGGAGACCAAGTGGGAGCCCTCGCCGTCCGAGATCGCCGGATACCTGGTGCTGGTGGGAACCATGCTCTTGGCCAGCGTAGAGGCATCGCAGCTACTGGGCTTCGCTGAGCTAGCCACTCTGATATCCGGTCTCACGGTGTTCCTGCTTCAGGTGATCCTGGGACTGGTGGTCTTCGGTTTTGGGCTCTGGCTGGCGAATTTCGCAGCACAAGCCGTGCAGGCCAGCGGGGCAGCCCAGGCAAGCCTGTTTGCCATGGCTGCCCGTGTCTCCATCCTTATCCTGGCCGGTGCCATAGCCTTGACCGAGATGGGTCTGGCCAACCAGATCATCACCCTGGCCTTTGGTTTGCTGCTGGCTGCATTCGCCTTGGCCGTGGCCTTAGCGTTTGGACTGGGAGGACGAGAGATCGCCGCGAGCCAATTGGACGAATGGCTGAAGTCTGTACGGTCGAGGAAGTAGCCCGAATTGCTTGAGCACCCTCTCACCAATGCATACGGCCGACAGTTGCAGAAGGCGCACACCCCAACAACGCAGGCCTCAACCAGGGATCGGCGGCCAACCTCGCCCCGGACGTGGCAAAGAAACACCATGGCTCGGGCAATAGTCTCAAGATTCTGGTAGAATATGGGCCATGGACCATGACAGGATAAGCGCTTGCGCTTTGTCCGTTCGACGGGTTAGAGAAGGCGAAATGCAGAACGAAGTCCTGTTCACGCGCTGTGAAGCGCGTGAACCACTGAATGAACAGAATCTCGGGCTACCTTGGAACGGTCAAGCCAGCAAAGGTATTGGGAGGTATAGTGGCGGATTCGTACCGAAACGGTGCCGAGATTCTAGTGGGGTGGAGGCAATGGAAAGATGAGACATGGGCACTCTGTCAGTTCGCCAGCCATGACAAGACGGTATGCAGCGCAAAACACTGTCCGTGCGCTGTGTTGCGGGTGAACCTCTGGGTGAACACAATCTCGGGCTACCTTGGAACGGTGAAGCTGGTGAAGTTCCTGGAAAGAGAGAACGGCAAGGGGAGGATGAACTTGTCGTCGTAGAGTGCAATCTGCCGGACGTACGTCTTCCCTTCGCCCTTCGCATCTGGATACGCGCCCTGGTTGGTGATCAACCCGCAGCCCGTCTGGGCGATCACTTCCATGCGCGCATACTCTCGGTCGGTGATGTGCCCCTCGAGGGTGTTGAAGTTGGAGATGGAGCACGCCGCGTACTTGACGCGATTCCGTAGTTTGAACTTGCCCACCTGGATGGGTTCGAAGAGGTGGGCGTATTTGATCTCACCCGGTGGTGTCGTATTCATTCAGGCTGCCCTTGCCCACGCAGTGCGATGCATACTGGTCATCTCGACCGCTCTGGGTGAAGTCCCCATAGACGGTCCCTCCTCCCTCAGCGTTCTTCGCTGGCATACCGCAACCAGAGCCATGATTTGACCATCACCTTGCTCCAGGCCCCTGGAGAAGGCCCTGGTTGCCAACGAGCGGACACTGGGCAGGCGGTGCGGAGACTCGACCTTGACGTCTCCTTCAATCAGATTCGCCACTCCCCGCCTTCGATGACCAGGTTTCCATCCAGGAGCAGATCAGGCTCGGGAATGACGAAGTCCTCGTGGAGGTCAGACGTTACCGTGCCACCCATGTGGGAGTTGTCGCCGATGGCCAGATGCACCGTCCCTTTGATCTTCTCCGCCTCCAGCACGTTGTCCGGCTGCCTGGCGTTGGGATTGGTGCCGATGCCCAGCTCCGCCAGGTTGCGACGGGCCCGGTATGTCTCCTCCTCCCTCTCCAGCTGGAGCAGCTCCCTGAACTCGTCCCCTACCTTTCCTCCGCCTTCGAGCCGGACCACCAGCCCCTGTTCCAGGTGAAGGACCATCTCCTCGGTGAGGTGGGGATACCAGCCTGTCTGGACCACGATCACCCCCTCTGCGGTGCCTTCCACCGGGGCAACATAAGCTTCACCAGCGGGAAGGTTGCTCCAGGCTGCCCTCTCGGAACAGAGTCCTGAGTCAACTCCCCCGCTTCGGCCGGCCAGACTGCAGCGGATGTCGGTCCCGGCCGGTGAGTGCACCACGCCGCTCTCGGATGCAGTGATCAATGCTGCGAGCCTCTCCGTGTCGGCCCCCACCTGGTGGTAGTCCACGGCCATGGGCCCGTCCGGGTGGAACATACGGGCCACGAAGCCGGGCATACTGGCGATGCGCGCGCCAGCCTCGGTGGCCTTGGCCCGCGCACGGGTGTGAGAGAGGGAGTAGTTGGTGATAGCCACGATCACCTCGGCCTGAAGCAGCTTCTCGGCCAGCGCTTCGCCGGGCTCCTTGCCGTGCATCCGCACCGAAGGGTAAGGAAAGAAATCCACCGTGGAGTGGGGGAAGGACTCCTTCGCTATCTCAGCCACCATCCTGGCCAACATGGAGCGTTCCAGCTGGCTCGTTAGCTCCGCAGGGCTCTTGTCCTGCCACAGGGAGAGGTCGGGAGGATCGGTGACTACGAGAAGCCGCTCTCCCTCTTTCAGCCCCATGTTGACCCGCAACATGCTGAGCAC
>JABAOC010018142.1_pt1 | contig 12416 bp, 6 predicted proteins | sample 7062161 | NCBI WGS metagenome assembly JABAOC01 (sample SAMN14538625, study PRJNA623070) | marine sediment metagenome | biome: marine biome [ENVO:00000428]; feature: marine pelagic biome [ENVO:01000023]; material: deep marine sediment [ENVO:00002113] | place: India: Gulf of Khambhat ... | reverse complement strand
GAGCAAGGACTCGGTGTCCTTCCCTCAAACTACGGAATATTCATCGAATACATGGAGTTGCTCCTATCTGCCAAAAAGTATGACAAAGTCATCACCAGTTTCGAAAAAATTAGGATCAGAGAAGCAGAATATGACCCTGCAATTTGGAACAACCTCGGAGTCGCCTATGCCAGAAAAGGGAATTTTGAGGAGGCGATCAAAGCTTACGAAATGGGTCTTTCTCTCGATGATGATTTGCCAGGGCTGAACAATAACCTCGCCAATGCCTATTATTTGCATGGTCTGCAATTGAATGATTCAGTCGTCTTTTCTCAATGCTTTAAATACTACAAAAAAGCCATAGAGCTCGATTCTCTGTATGCAGCTCCTTACAAGGGCTTAGGTCTCGCATACAGACAAGAGGGAAATCTGGAAGGCGCTATCTACTGTTGGGGCAAATTTCTGGAAATGATTCCAGATTCTAGCCAGGTTGTTATCGATCTTGCCCAGGTCTATCTGGACACTGGGGATAAGGCTAAGGCATTTGACGTGCTGAGTAACTATAAAGAACAATACGACCATCTCATCCCTTCTGTCGAGAGAGAAAAAATAAAAGCCCTCCTTGAAAAGGCCCGGAAATGATTTCGTATGATTTCGTATGTGAGCCTGGGATTCTAACTCTGGGGGTGGTACAATGATTGGGGGCAGGTCATCTATACAAAGCGCAGATTCAAGAACATGTACAAACGAGGAAGGTAATAAATCGGCAAAATCGTCGCGCATGCCTCCAGCTCTTCTATGCGGATAAGCGCTTTTTTTGTTAAAGTAAAATTATGATTATTAAAAAAAATCCTATTTTGCTCCTTCTATTACTGATACTTCAAATAAATTTTCTCAATGCAGCACAAGAATTGGACGATTTCTGGAAGGCTTGGTTTGAGGAAGTGGATCCGATAATGACTGAAGCTGAGCGCTCAGTTTTCAAGAATCTTCCGACAGAGGAGGACAGAAAGAGATTTCGGAATCTCTTCTGGCAGGTCCGGGATAACACTCCAGGGACATCCGAAAACGAGTTTATGGTCGAATATTACCTGCGTAAGCGTTATGTAGACACTCGCTTGGGGGGAGCTCATTCTGATCAGGGGCGTATCTATCTCATCATGGGTAAACCCGTTGAAGTAAAGAATTATGCCGGATTAGAAAAGGTTGTCGATTGTGAACTGTGGATCTATCGAGCTGAGGGCCGCTCCGGATTGCCACCTTTGATGTATCTGCTTTTCTACAGACGCGACAACATCGGTGATTATAAGCTCTATTACCCAGGACCTCACTCGAGTCTTGACATCCTCTCGACACGCTATAATCGAGACAGAATCTCCAATATCAGAGCTTACAAAATCATCCGATCGAGTTTTCCGCAGTTAGCAAGGGCGACTCTTTCTGTCATCCCCGATGAAGCCAGTGTTACATTCGCGGGCGGAATCAATTCCTCGGTGCGTGTGATCGGACAAATCCACACCCTCCCTGAGAAAGAAGTGGAGAAACACTATCTTAAGAATTTCGGCTATCCCGCTGGCACTGTCGATGTCAGCTATTCGACAAAGCAGATACTAGGGAAGGCAATGATTTTTCTGACAGAACGTCAAGGAGTCAAATTTATCAACTACGCGCTCATGCCGGATAGAATCCAGACTTCTAAGACCGATGATGGTCATGAAACAGCCTGGCTTGTTTTTCATTTACGGATTGAAGACAAGAATGGGAAAACAGTCTACCAGAGAGAAAATGAGATCCGCCTCAGACTTGATGAGGCCAAGAAAAAGGCCATGCTCGAGAGAAAGTTCATATTCAATGACTTTGCTCCTGTTATCGAAGGAGAATTCCAGATCAGACTGACCTGCTCGAACAAAACCAGCGAAGAGTTTTTCGTGCATGAACAGAAAGTCGTTGTGAACGATCATACGCTGCCGATTGTTGTAGGTTACGAAGTCAAAGAAACAAAACCTGACTCAATAATACCGTTTAGCCTTGATCCTTACAAAGTCCTTCTAGACCCTCGCTCACTCTTTTCCTTTAAAGATTCCATAGAAGGGCTGATCCTTTCTGATGAGTCTCCTGAAATCTTTCTCATGAAAAAAAACGGGGAAGGCCCAATGAAGAAAGTTCAGAACGTCTCAAGAGAGGGAGGCTTAGTGATTTTCCGGCAGCTGCTCGAAGGCTTTAAACCTGGCTTCTATGATCTTATTGTGAAAAGAAACGGCGCTGAGGTCTTTCGTTGGAGTTTTTCCGTGTTGTCTTTTGAAGTGGCAAAGCCTCTCGAATTTGAGAGAGTCGAGCCCCTCTCCTTTCAAGAAAGCCTGCCTTTCATCATCGGCCAGGAATATCTGAACAGTGGCCAAGCGGGGAAGGCCCTTGAGTCCTTTCAACAACTTCCTGAAAACCTATGGAATAATTCAACGCTGCCTGTGATAGCACGCGCCCATTATTTCGAGAAGGATTATGCGAGAGTGGTTGAACTTCTCGAAAGAGACACGATAGAAAAAAACTATCCTGTCCTGCTTCTGCTCGGTAATGCATCGCTTGAAATAAAGAAACTCGACAGAGCTGCCATCTACTTTGAAGAGATCCGGAAATACGGAGATACAGCCGAAGTCAACAAAATTCTGGGAGCCATTTACCATACGATGGGAGAAAGAAGTAAAGCCAAAGTGTATTGGGACAGAGCAAAGAAGCTGGAAAAGGAGTCAACCATAAAGAATCCTTAAAAGAACGAGAAAAGGAGTTCTTCATGAATACGATCAAAAAGATATTTTCGCCTGCAATTCTCCTTACTCTAGTTTTTGCTTTGCCCGGCCTTCAAGCTGACACTACAGGGGCTGTAGATGGCTTTGTCAAGGATTTGAAAACGGGTCAGCTCCTTGAAGGTGTTAAAATCACTCTGATTTCAGAAAAAACCCAATTGGCCTTTGAACTGAAAACCGATAAGAGAGGCCATTTCCACAAAAGTGGCCTCATCCCCGGCAAATACAAAATACTCCTAGAAAAGGAGGGCTACATCCCTCAGGGAGGTTCGATTCGGGTTTTTCTCGCGAAGACCATCCGTTTGGAATTGAAGATTGAATCCGCTGAGAACTCAAGCCTTGATGAACCTGCCTCAGCAGAGCCAGCAGCCAGCGGTATGGAATTGATTTCGGCAGGGAAGTATGCGGAGGCCATCACGAAATTAAGCAAAATCATCGAGCAGGCGCCGCTCAATCCTGTGCCGTATTTTTACAGAGGTCTTGCTTATGAAAGATCGGGATACAGCGAGGAAGCTCTAGAAGATTATCGGAAAGCAACAGAGATCAAGACCGATTTTATACTGCCGTACACTCGGTTGGGCATCCTTTGGGCAAAAAAAGGAAATTTCGAGATAGCAGCCCAGTTCTACAGGAAAGCCATAGATTCCAACGACCAGGACTCAACAACGCATTATAACTATGCCGTCTGTCTCATAAATCTTGGGAAGAGCGAAGAGGCCAGGGTCGTTTTCGAAAAATTGCTTTCTCAGGATCCAGATTATGTTGATGTCTACTATCAGCTTGGTATTCTTTACATAAGCGCTGATGAGATAGCAAGAGCAAAAGAGTTGCTTGAGATGTTCATAAGCAAGGATCCGGAAAATGAGAAAGCTTCTTTAGCCAGAGAAATTCTAAAAAGCCTTAACAGGGAGTTTTAGGATCCGGTCAGTCAGTTTTTTTACCCTTGATTTTCTGTTCGAGCGCTCTTCCTTTTTGGAGTTCTGAGTTGTAGTCTTCCTGCCTTCCAAGTCTGCTGTAGATATCAGCCAGGATATAATGACCCAGGGGAGCTGATTCGGCTTCGGGATCGAGCTTGAGTCCTTTTTTGGCGAGATCGATCGCTTCTTCGTAATTTTCATTCAGATCGAGATAAGCTTTTGCCAGAAAGAGATAAGCCCGGGCATATTTCTTGTTCGAATCGATCGCATCTTGGAGTTTATGGACCTGTTCCCGAAGCATTCCCATTTTTCCGTAGAGAAGAGCAAGGTTGAAGTGAGCGGGGTAGGCATGGGGATGGATTTCGATCTCCTTTTTGTATTCCTTGATTGCGCTCTCTCTATCACCTTTTTCTTCATAGAGGAGCCCCAGATTATAATGCGCATCGGGAATGCGTGGCCTCATCTCCAAAGCCGTGTGGAGTTCTTTCTCGGCCGGCACCAGCATCTTTTTCTTCAAGTAGGCTGCGCCCAAGAGGTTGTGCGCCATCGAGCTGTGTTCCGGATCGATGGCAATGGCTTGTTGGAGATGAGAAATGGCGCTTTCGAAGTCTTTGATGTCTATATAAACTGACCCCAAATTGACATGAGGTTTTGGATCTCTCGGATCGATCTGGATACTCCTGTTAAATCCGGCTATGGCCTCTTCGAATTTTTTTAGCTTTTTGTAAGCCCGGGCAAGAGTAAAAATGGCAGCGTTGTATTCTGAATCGATCTTCAAAGCCTCTTTGCATTCTTCGATCGCCTCCTCGGCACGCTCGAGCTGCATGTAGACATTGGCACGCACTTGTCGTGCTTCTATGATTCGCGGGTCTTCTTTTATCACCTCATCCAGCTTCGCTAACGCCTCATCGTATTCTCGGTTCGACGAAGCTCCTTCGGCTATTTTGATCTTGTTATAGAGGATGATCTTGTCCTTCGGGTCCGCAAGATTTTCTGTTCTGCTCAGCTTTGCATCAGAAGTGAAACCGCCGATGTAACCCAATGCCATCAATTTTTCCCTTGTTTCGTCATCCAATTGTTGAGGACCTTTGTCCTCTATGCCTTTCTGGGACATCTTCTCTTCAATCGTTTTTAGCTGTTGAGCAAACTCGTTGCCCAGAGATCTGTTCTTGTTGAAGATATTATTCTGTTCACGGGGATCCAGATCCAGATCGTAGAGTTCAGGTCGGGGCGCCAGAATGTATTTGTATTTTGTAGTTCTTAGGCTCTTGAGTTCGCTCCAACCGTAGTGATAACGAGGATAATAAGTCTCGCTGTAGGCTGGTGGTTCCTTCTTCAGCTTCCGGCCCATGATCAGAGGGAGAAGACTTTGTCCCTGAACGGTCTCAGGAATTTGAAGATCCAGGAGTTCACACAGGGTGGGCATGATATCAACGTTTTGCACTTGGGTCGCAATGGTCTTCCCTTGGAGGTGCGCAGAAGGAATACGGATAATCAAGGGAACAGAGACGGTGGCATCATAGATGAAGAATCCATGGGTGTTCTCATGGTGCTCTCCCAGGCTTTCTCCATGATCGCCGACGATGATGATCACGGTTTTTTCTAAAAGATCTCTTTCTCTGAGGTTCTCCAGGACCTTCCCGATTAAAAAATCAACATATGCGATCTCTCCATCGTAGAGACCCCATGGCTGTTTTTCATACTGACTTTTGTAAGGCTCGGGAGGCTCATAAGGCGTATGAGGATCATAGAAGTGTATCCAGCTGAAAAATCGCTTCTGGGAATTCCCTTCGAACCACTCAAAAAAAGCCTTGATGACTTCGCCGCCCTCTCTCTGGACAGAAGCAAGGGAGATCTTCTTGTATTTGGCAAAATCGAAATTATCGTAATAGTGATCAAAGCCTTGATTGACGCCCCAACGGGAATCGAGCACAAAGGCTCCGATAAAAGCCCCAGTCGTCCATCCTTCCTTCTGAAGGATTTCGGCCAGAGTCACCTTGTCTTCTTCGAGATAGAATCCACCGTTATCCCTGACGCCATGAAGAAGAGGATAGTTCCCCGTAAAAATCGATGAATGAGAGGGTAGAGTTAGCGGAGATTGCGCCGTTGCATTTTGAAACAGAATTCCTTCATCTGCCAGAAAGTCAATATTTGGCGTGCTGATCCTCGGATAGCCGTAGCATCCGATATGATCTGCCCGAGTTGTATCCAAAGTAAAAAAGAGGACATTAAGATCCGAAGGCTTCAGAGGAGCTATCATTTTTCTGATCTCAGACGATATTTCTTTTTTGCCATAAAACAAACCTTTGGCTAGGGTGAGATAAAAAAGAACGGCGAGAGCTGCTATCCCAGCGAAGACCACGAGAGAGAATGTAACCTTTCGGCGAAAAGCCAGCTTTGATCCTTCGCTTTCTCTCTGGATTTGTTGAGTCTTGACAGGCTGGGAAGCCGATTTTTTGGTAGAATCGTTTCTGATATTTCGCCTTTTCTTCTTCGAGCGATTGGATGCCATTGTCAATTACAGGATTGCTTCTTTGTGATGTTTTATTCTAATGGCCGTGAAATGAGTTGTCAATAAGGCGCGCAATCATTACTTCTTCAGGCTCTCCAAGATCTCTCTAACTTGGGAAGCTTGAGGAGCATTGGGTTCCATTTGGAGGAAGGCCTCAAAATATTTGATGGATTCCTTTCTGTTCTCTTTTTTATAGTATGCATAACCCAGCAGATAGCTCGTGTAGGAGTAATCCGGATTGTAGGAATAGGATGCTTTCAATTTTTCCAGGGCTTCGTTGATTCTATCATCTTGAAGCAGGGCTTTGGCTTTTGCGAAATTGATTTTCCCAAGGATCTCTTTCGTTTTAGGTTCCTCGGGTTTCAGCTCTAACGCTCTGACAAGAACTCTTTCGGCCTCTTCGTCCATGGCTTGCTGAAAGAGTAGGATTCCCAGGTTGATGTAAGCCTCAGCAAAATCCGTCTTAAGCTCCGTGGCTTTCCTGAAGGCCTTGACAGCCTCATCTGTTCTGTTTTCCTTTGCCAGCTCAATACCCTTTTGGAAGGAAGAAAAGGCTTCCCGTTGATTTTTTTCGTCAGAGCTGAGTTCGTCAGCCAGGGTGATCTCGAATTCCTGCCTGGATCCGGGCTGAAGCTCCACGTCCATGCTGTAGCTCTTGTATCCCTCTTTTGTAACCGTCAAGACATACTTTCCGGCGAACAACATCCGGAAAGCGAATTCTCCTTTTTTGTTGGACTTTGAATGAAAAATCCGATTTGTGGCTTGATGGTTGAGCTGGATCTCCGCCTGTGCAAGGGGCATTTTCTTCATATCCAGAATTTTTCCGTCGAGCCGGGCATGTTCTTCTTCCAACGGCTGGCTAAAAATGAGGCCTGATAAGATGAAGGCGCATAAAAAGCCAACAATCCAGATCCTCTCAATCTTTTTCTCTGTGTTCATTCTCTCTTCCTTTGTTGATGAAATTTCAGTATGCAGTTTCATTCAATAAAAGAAAAAAATAACACAAATGTTTAATTATTATAACATAAACTCCTTTTATGCAGAATCCATTTCAGAGATGCTCTCGGTATGAACTCGGAAAATTTTTAATGCTCAGAGCCTGAATCGCAGACTCTCCTTAGTGCGCTGTTAACTTTTTCCATCCGTACAAGCCAACAGGACTGCGACTGTGCAGTGTGGTCTGTTGGGCAGGAAAAGCTTGTCTATTAAAAGGAGAAAACGTTCATAAATACAAAAAATAGCACATTTTTACAAATAAATAGCTAAATCATACTATAATTACTCAAATGATAAATATCTAATGTTAAACCAGAATAGGCATTCATCAATTTACAGTGGAGAGAGGGATTTCACTAGGTTAAGCCCGGATAAAAGCGGTTGACTTAGTGCCTCAAAGTAAGTATGCAGGAAACAGAGTGTGACCTGGGTGTTGATATTACACTATTAAGGTATGCGAAAGCTTAAAACATTTGTTGTCGAACACTTTGAAGGGAATCTCCTAGCTCTAATTTTTTTGGAATCCTGGCCATTGCATTTCTTGTTTACTTACGGTAGAGAGAAAGATTTCACCCAACTCCTCCACGCTTAAGGAGGTGAAGCAAGAAGTACTGCAAAGACAAAAAAATCTTAGGTTCTTTAGGAAATAATTAGAAAATTCCATAAATTTTAGAAGGAAGGAGGTTTTATCATGAGAAAACTCTACGTTTTTCTTCTGCTATTGCCCCTGGTTTTCTTTCATGCTGGTTTGGCCTACAGTCAAAGTGGATCAACTGGAGCCATCGAAGGCAAAGTACTCGATGAGGAAGGAAGCCCACTTCCTGGAGCTGAAGTCAAGCTCAGTTCTCCAGACTTGATCGGAGGAACCCAGTTCAAGCAGACGACAAAGGAAGGAAAATTCAGGTTTGTAGCCTTGTCCAGAGGCACATATGTAATTGAAGCATCTCTCCCTGGATTTACCACAGCCAGGAGAGAGAATATCAGGCTCTTTGTCAGGCAGACCATCACCATAGACCTCATCCTTAAGATCGGAACACTTGAAGAAGAAGTAACGGTCATAGGTACTGCTCCTCTCGTTGACGTGAAAGATACTATGATCAACGCTACGAACCTTGATAAGCAAATGCTCCAGACTGTGGGTGCTGAAATGCGATTTAAAGATGTATCACTGCTCATCAATTTCGCCCCTGGTGTGCAAGATCGTAGCGCTATGGGTGCACCCGAAAATGTCAGCAATCAATGGCAGATTGACGGCCAAGGCCTTCTAACATACGTTGGCTCTGGCGCTTACTGGAATGCTCCCGACATGAACATCATAGAGGAAGTCCAAATTTCAGGAGCCGGGGCTAACGCAGAGTACGGCGGTTTCACTGGAGCGCTAATGAACATGATCACCAAAAGCGGAGGTAACACTTTCGAGGGACTGGTTGAGGTATCGTACTCTCCTTTGCAATGGAACTGGAAAAATTTTGATACGAATGAACCTAAATTTTCTCTTTTCGAGGATCCGCCCCGCAACCGGTACTTTGATGCCCATTTCGGACTTGGCGGGCCTATCATCAAGGATAAGCTCTGGTTTTATGTCTCCGCCGGATACATCCAAGGGGACTTTGAGCAAAGGGCACCAGATATGAGGTCCGAGCGAATTCTCAAAGGTTTCGGAAAACTGACTTGGCAACCCACTAGCAAAGACCGGATGACCGCTTGGGTCGAATATGAAGGCTGGAAATGGCATAATGTAGGCTTGAGTCCCACGAGACCAGTGGAAGCGTGTGACTTTGAGGTCGGACCTGGGGTTCCGGCGGCGATTGACTGGCTTCATACATTTTCCGAAAGCACCTTTACCGAAATCAAGGTTGGGCGCTATTGGAGCTATTGGGACTATAGGCCGCAAAGTGGGCCCGATGTCCCCCAGCGATATGACAAGCTCACAGGTGAATATAGCGGCAACTATGGCTGGATGGCGGATACGACTTCCAATCATACTACTGCCAGTGCCACTCTCACCCATCACGCTGATGAGTTTCTCGGAGGCTCCCATGACTTCAAGGCGGGCGTTGAATTCTTCGGGGGCTTCGATAACGCAAAAGCAGGTTATCCTGGCGGATACAACTATGTGGATAATTACTATTATTTTAGTTACTACCGTTACTACGAACTATACGAATACTATTACGGCTACTTAACTTTTGCCTATTCGTATGGTTATGACGTAAAGGCCAACGGTAGGAGGGTGTCTGTCTTTGCCCAGGATTCTTGGAAGATTAGCGATCGCCTGACCATCAATCCAGGTGTCCGCTTGTCGATGTACAGGGGATACCTTCCCAACCTACAGGATGCAGCTGTCTTTAAGCCAAAGAATGCCCTCGAATTCCGCTTAGGGTTTACCTTTGATGTTTTTGGTGACCACACAACAGCGATCAAAGCCCATTATGGAAGGTTCCACGAAACTTTTAAGACGTATTACTTCAACAGGGCCGAACCCAATTATGAAGATTGGGTCATGTATGAGATCACGCCTGCTGGTACCAAATACGAAATATGGAGAGAGAGTTATACTACAGGAGCCACGATAGATCCCAATATCTCGATGCCCTATTCTGATCAGTTCACTTTTGGAATCGAAAGGGAATTGATGAAGGACATGACGCTTTCCCTAACCTTCGTGCACCGCATATACAAAAACTTCATCGCCCTTACCAACATGGGTTCCCAATGGGAACTGGTGCCCTGGACATTCACAGATGAAAACGGGCAGCAACAGACGATGGACATTTACAGGAGCCTCCCAGGTTTCTCAGAAGATTACATGATCACCAACCCGAGAGAGGGTATGTCTCCCTCTGTGATCTTGACCCCAAAGAACAAGTACACGGGATTCTCCATATCTTTGAACAAGAGGTTCTCAGACGGCTGGATGTTCCACATCGACTACACGTACAGCGTGGCAAAAGGAAATCACGTTAATGACTATAACAGCGGATCATATGGAGGATATTATTATCAAAATCCCAACAGACAGATCAACCGCTATGGACCTCTGGAATATGACGCGCCTCATTATCTCCACATCTACGGAACAGTGAATCTGCCTTTAGGATTAGTCCTGACTCCCAGGGTCCGGTTCCGGAGTGGTTGGAACTGGAATAGATGGCGGAGAGGGCCCCCAGTGGCAGGATCGCCTCCTATCCAAATCGAAGAGAAAGGATCTCGAAGATTTCCATCTATAACCGACTTTGACCTGAGGCTGGAAAAGGTCTTTATGCTTACAGGGAGAATGAGAATCGGAGTAATCTTCGATATGTTCAACGTTTTCAATACCGGAACTGAAAGATGGGCTATTACAAATATCACTAACGTTAACTACGGTAAGGCTACTGGTATTACTGACCCGAGATATATCCGAGTCGGACTGAGATTCTACTTCTAGTTCTGAATGATAAAAAGGGGGAGGTAACTCATCTCCCCCTTTTTTTTCTATACGTCAATACCTAGGCCTTTCCTGACTTTACTAAGGTAATTCACAGCTTCAATCATACACAAATTTTTTCGTTATATTATCCACAGTACACGTAGCAAGCAAACCCGTAGAGTCAATCTCGAAATCGATGACGTCCCCTGTTAAAATATAGTTAGGTTTTCATAAGAGAAAATCTTGGAGGTGTGATATGTTTTTCAAAAATATCTATCTCAGGCAAGTTTTATTTACGATTGCCCTGTTAATCTTATTTATTTTTACCGGCTTTGTGGCTTTAAGTTATTCTCAGCAGATAAGCCCTGAGATTTACAAGCAATTCAAACACCGTCATATAGGCCCAATTGGTAATCGAGTCATCGCAGTTGTTGGAACCCCTGGTGATCCAAATGTATACTATATTGGTGCAGCTTCAGGAGGTATATGGAAATCCATTGATGGAGGTATCAATTGGAAGCCCATTTTTGATGATCAGCCCGTTTCATCGATCGGTTCATTAGCTATTGCACTCTCAGATTCCAATATAGTCTGGGCAGGTACGGGTGAAACCTTCATCCGCAGTAACATTTCTCAGGGGATAGGTATCTATAAATCTACGGATGCTGGTAAAACCTGGCAATGCATGGGTCTTGAGAAAACCGGTAGGATAGGCAGGATTATAATCCACCCTAAAGACCCAAACATTGTATTTGCTGCCGCAATGGGGCATTGTTATGGTCCTCAGCAGGAACGGGGAATTTTCCGCACACTGGATGGGGGGAAGACCTGGGAGAGAGTCCTTTTTGTCGATGAGAACACCGGCTGCTCTGATATTGCCATGGACCCCAATAATCCTCGCATTCTTTTTGCAGGCATGTGGCAGATGCTTATAAGGACTTGGGGCAGGTGGAGCGGAGGTCCAGGCAGTGGTCTTTATATGTCTAAGGATGGCGGCACGACTTGGAAGCGCCTTACTGGTAAGGGACTGCCAGAAACTGAGATGGGTAAGATTGCTGTGGCTGTGGCTCCGAGCAATTCTGATTGTGTCTATGCCCTCATTGAGACTAAAGATGAAGGGCTTTGGAGGTCGGATGATGGCGGTGAGACCTGGAAGCATGTTAATCACGACCACATGCTGCTCAATAGACCTCTTTATTACACACGGTGCACTATTGCGATCGATGATCACAATGAGATTTATACCATTGCAGGTACGATGGGCAAGTCACTGGATGGGGGTGAGAACTTTAAAAGAGTAACGAATATGGTGGGTGGAGATAATCATGACATGTGGATCGATCCCCTGATTCCTGACCGCATGGTTGTGGGTAATGATCAATTCGTCAGTATTTCCACCAACCGGGGCAAAAGTTGGCATGGCGTTTCCCTTCCTATTGCTCAGATGTATCATGTGTATGTCGACAATCAGATCCCTTACTATGTTTATGGAAATCGGCAGGATGGCCCCTCCTTCCGAGGTCCCAGCAACAGCCTTTTTGGCAAAAGAGGAATCCCCTCCGGATTGTGGCATTCCGTAGGAGGTTCTGAGAGTGGTTTTGCTATTCCGGATCCCATGGATAGCAATATCGTCTGGTCGGGTAATTTCGAGGGGTTGGATCGTTTTGATTTACGTACGGGTCATAGCCGTGCCGTTGATGTTTGGCCCATAAATAATTATGGCTATGCTGCCTCTACGGCGAAGTATCGCTGGCAATGGACTTTTCCTATTGCCATTTCACCCCACGATCATAACAAAG
>JABAOC010021427.1_pt2 | contig 12428 bp, 11 predicted proteins | sample 7062161 | NCBI WGS metagenome assembly JABAOC01 (sample SAMN14538625, study PRJNA623070) | marine sediment metagenome | biome: marine biome [ENVO:00000428]; feature: marine pelagic biome [ENVO:01000023]; material: deep marine sediment [ENVO:00002113] | place: India: Gulf of Khambhat ... | reverse complement strand
GCTCGTATGTTAACTGTATATTATATCATATTTAGAGTTAAATATCAAATGAAATATGAAAAAATCTCCGTGAGACGACACTCCTTTTTCTACCTCAGAGGGCACAAAGCAATAGACAATCATAAATCGAAAATCGTAAATCTCAAGGTCTCAATGAGACTGCGTTCTAATATCTACAAAACACGCTGTTTCTTCAATTATTTTTACCTGTTGCGATGCCATAGTGGTAGTTAATTTGAAACATGAGAAATGATGGATTTTTATTTTCAATTCGAAGTGTCAGACGAGCAGAACATCAAAGTAATGGGCTATTGAGATCATGGCTGGGAACGAACTACGCGAAAACCGACATGTGCGTAGCGGCAGATTGGATCGATCCAGAGGTGAAAAGAAGAATCCAGATTCAATGGAGCGTTGATCCAGGAGCCACCACGCAAAGAACGATAAGCGGCAGATACAGGCCCATACTCCCCATCTAATTTGTCATTGCACCACTCCCAACAATTGCCGTGCATATCATACAGACCCCATGGATTAGGTTTCTTCTGCCCAACCGGATGAGCATATCCCTGTCTCACCTTTCTGGTATTGTCGAAAAACCATGCATAATCACCAAGGGACGAGTCACTATCGCCAAAGCTGAACCGAGTTGTTGTACCCGCCCGGCAGGCGTACTCCCATTCAGCTTCGGTAGGCAACCTGTACGTTTTACCTTCTCGCACACTTAGCTTATCGCAAAACGCCACTGCATCTTCCCAACTCACACACACAGCAGGATTGTTGTCGGACTCCTGAACACCAAGCTTTCCGGACCATGGCTGGGCATTCATAACTGACTTGTATTGGCCTTGGGTTACCTCTGTCTGACCCATCCGGAAGCCTTCGGATATACTTACTTGATGCTGTTCGCGGTTGCCCATCATAAATGAACCGGCGGGAATAAAAACCAGCTTCATGCCAATGGAGTTGGTTACTACATCGCAAGGTTTTGGAGGTAGAGCTGCTTCTACCAGCTCTTCCTCAATCACCTCTAGTCTCTCAGGTTCCCTATCCGGTTCCACTTGGGGTTCTGGAGGCGGTATTACCGGCTCCTTGAATATCTTATCCCAGTTTAAGATGACGGCAGCACTGAATATACCCGCCACACCAATAAGAGCTACAATGATTTGGATTCTGTAGCTTTCCTTTGCCATCTTGCCCATTCAAGTACCTCCCTTGAAAGCCGCTTAGCTCTTTGGATTAGAGTTCTCACATTTCTTTAAGTAATACTCCAAATCAAGAATCCAACAAAGTATACGATTTTGCCGTGTATGAAAATCGATAGATCAGGTGTTCCGCAAGTCGGTTCCTCAAAGTTCTCTTATAAGGTGATTATTCGGCTACTGCTCTCGCCATGTCAAACTAAAATTACTTCTATTAATCCATATAACAAATTTCGGTTGTATTACATAAACAGCGTGGGTAATAAGTTGTCCATGCTTCTCGCTGTCTTTGTCATTTTAATAAATTATTATGTTCGCTTTTGGTCATTAAATAAGTGACATTCGGATTATGATTTTTTATATCCTGCATTAGTAATTGCCAATCCACTCTCGATAAATCATGAAAATGCATAATATACACTTTTTTAGTACCATCTTTGTTGGTGAGAACCAGGGCATTATCAACTTTCGCTGTCGCTGACATTCCTCCTCGATAGCCGGCAACTTTTTTGTATTTTGTTAGGTTCACTTTTGTTAATAAAAATGGCCGGATGATATCGACCTTAATATTAGAGATTTCATCCTTTAGCTCATTTAAATCTTCAATATCGACGGGATAGTCTTTTAATCTGTCTCTGAGGTATTCATAATTGAATTTTTCATCATTTTGAAGTTCCCTGCTGATGTTCTTGGCCGCCTTTTTGGGAATATTATATTTTCTGTAAATATCATCCAGCTTCATCAATATTGCGGTTGCCGTATAATCGTTCAGAATGTTTTGAGTACTTTTTTCGAATTCCTCAATTTTCTCGGCCGGGACACCATATTTTGCGACCAGGTTTTCTCTTGTGTAATCATTCTCTTTCGGCGACAGCTTAAATTTTTTCAGCTTACTGTGTAAATTCATCAACAGGTTGATTTCTTTTGATAAATAATAAATGTAAGCAATGTCGGCATACGCCATCTCCTGCAGAAAAGGAGCCCGGACAATATTGTTGCCGAGATAGTCTTTTACAACAATCTTATCAGGATGCAGCTCGATTTTAACGAAGAGATGCATAAGCAAATGGAAAAAGATTGGCAAGCCGGGAAATACGGCCGGTACAATTAGAGGTAGAACTATAACAATGAGATTCTTTATGATAATTCCTATGCCTGCTATCAATAAACAGACTACCACCGGATATATAACTAACCTTTTATTATCAGGAAGTATCGATGGACGTATCGCATCGTTCATGGCATCTCAGAAATTCTCACAAAAATTTTATTCGCCGTAATCTATTGCTCATTATTCGATGTCCTATCGTATCTCGCATAGGACTTTCCTAACAAATGCGTCAAAGCTGCCTCGCTTGGTGTTTGTAGGTTTTAGCTTAGCATATACGGGACTGTTTGTCAGCAGGTTTTGTGTTTTTGTCCACCTGTTTCTCGTTCAGTGGGCGGCTGCGTCGTTGATTTTTTTTATCAAGGCCGGCAACTCGGAAAGGTGGATTATTTTCCAGGCTCCATTGGGCGGTGTTTTTCCGGCGTTGGTGTAGGCGTCCTTCAGGACGGCGTGCATGCCGACTCTTAGCGCCGGCTTGATGTCATTGTTGATGCTGTCTCCGACGTACAGGATGTTCTCGACTGCCTCGCCGATCCGCTCGGCGGCGATTTTAAAGATCCGGGCATCGGGCTTGCGATAATCAAATTCGTATGAATACATTCTGACCGTAAAGAAGTCCAGGATGCCCAGTTGCTTTAGGTGTTTCTCCAGAGAATACGCGTTGACAAATGTGTTGGAGAGAATACCGAGCTTGAGTCCCAATCCTTTAAGCGAGATTAAAGTCTCTTTTACTTTCGAGTCGGTCGTTGCGATTTTGCTCAGAGGCTCGTACCAGAGCCATGCAAAATGCCGCCACTGCTCGCTATCGAGCTTTATGCCTTTTTTTGTGCCGATACTTCTTAACAGCGCCGATGAATTAATGTCCTTTTTCGTTATGTTGGAAATTAAGTGTCTGACACGCAGTGCGATAAGATTGCTCCAGCAGTAATATTCGAAGCTGCCGACCGGCTGGCCGCAGCTCTTGAGGAAATCGTACGATAATCTCGCCCCCTGCCGAAAGAGCCGGTTGACCTTTACTTTACCGAAATCCAGCAAAGTTTCGCCGAGGTCGAACAATACCGCCTTGATTTCGTGTCCCGTATCACGCATCTGATCTCAGGTAAGATTAAAATGCAAAATTATGGAAGAGCCCCCGCTTGGCGGGAATCAAGTCATTATTACAACGCAATGATTCCACAATTTTTATGTTTAGTTTTAAATATTTGGTTTTTCTTTCGGCACATTGCCGTCGAAGGCATCACGCACCCACTGGAACATTTCCTCGTCCGAAATACTCGATACTCTGTCAGCCGCGTACTCGGCGTCGATTTTATCTTTGATCCTGGTGACCTTTGGGTCGTGCTTCGGGATTTGAATCTCGAACCTGGCTTCTATCCAGTGTTTGATCCCCGCCGCCCCGGTCTTATCGGTGATTGCCACGCCGATCGGACGGTTGAGCAACTTTTGCGTGTCGAAACAGTTATATATTTCCTCGTTTTTCAACAATCCGTCTGCGTGAATACCGGCCCGCGTCACGTTGAAATCTTTTCCAACCAGCGGATAGTTACCTGGAATCTCGACACCCAGCTCTTTTCGCGCGTACTCGGCCAGCTCGGTAATCGCAGCGTAATTCACGTCATTTGTCATTCCCTTCAGTTGCGCGTGCTCGACAATGAGTGCTTCGAGCGGCGGATTGCCCGTCCGCTCGCCGTTGCCGAATATCGCGCAGTTGGCAGCGCTGCAACCGTAAAGCCACGCTGTTGCGGCATTAACCTGGACCTTATGAAAATCGTTATGGCCGTGCCATTCGAGCCACTCGGACGGGACTCCTATCTGACGCAGACCGTGGACAAGTTTCGGCACACCCCGCGGCAGAGAAGCCTGGGGCCAAGGCAGGCCAAAACCGAGTGTATCACATAGCCGAATCTTGACGGGTTTGCCATACTTTTTGGAAAGTTTCATCAATTCCGCGGCAAACGGGAGAACAAAACCTTTATAATCAGCCCGGGTTACATCCTCAAAGTGACATCGGGGTATAACATTGCTATCCAATGCCGTTTTGACAATATCCAGATACGCATCCATCGCCTGGGCCCGCGTCTTTCGCAGCTTCAGGAATATATGATAATCGCTTGCCGAGGTGAGAATGCCAGTTTCACCCAATCCCATCTTCGAGACCAACTTGAAATCATCAGCGACAGCCCTTATCCATCCCGTTATTTCGGGAAACTTATATCCCCGCTCCTGGCATAGTTTTATTGCCTCCTGGTCACGTTTAGAATATAGAAAGAATTCACACTGTCGAATCAGCCCTGTCCCACCGTCTATTTCATGTAGTAAATCGTAAATCCTGAGAATTTGCTCAGGCTTATAAGGCGGACGGGCCTGCTGGCCGTCACGGAAGGTCGTATCTGTTATCCATATCTTTTCCGGTATTTCGGAGGCAACTTTCTGCTTATCGAAGATTGCTTTGGGAAATTCGGCATAGGGAAATGTCTGTCGATAAAGATTCGGTTTTCCTACATCTGCAAGTTTATGGTTCTTATTCAACTTTACCTGTCTCCTATATATCATGCGTTGACTGCAGATCAACAGACTATTTTACTCTTGTATTATATATCTTGTTCTATATTCGTATCACGCTCGACGAGATACGACAATAGCCGAGGTGGGATTCGAACCCACACGCCCATTACGGGCAGGGGATTTTAAGTCCCCAGCGTCTGCCATTCCGCCACTCGGCCGGATGCAATAGACTAACGCATTCGGCGCCAATTTGCAAATAAAGATATGCTTGAAAAAATCAGTGTGGAAGTTTTTTGCAGATGGGAAGAACCTTGAACCGACAAAGAAAATCCGTTATCCGCTGCCGTATTTGTGCCAGATGAATTCGTCGGTAAAGTGCTTTTAGCTGTACATCGTCAGGCGCTAATGAACATGCCTTCTCAATGTTTTTCGCGGCGTCGGCCAATCTGCCCATTGCCAAGTAAACAACAGCCGAATCTCTCAACGCAAGAATGTGCTCACTGTTGATATCAAGGGCGTGGGCAAAAAATTCCGCAGCATCCCCAAACGCTTTTTTTATAGCCCTGACAGCTCCAAGATAGTAATAGGAGTCCGCATTAGCACAATCGATGTCAACAGCCCGCAGCAGACAGTGCGTTGCATTATCGAGCTGGTCAATTCTCAAAAACATCGACCCCATAGAAACAAAGATTTCTACATCCTCCGGACAAGTTTCCATCTCCGAAGCCAGATAAGCTCTTGCTTTTGTCTTTTGGTCTTTTATTAACGCATATTGTGCCAGCCTGTAGCACGGCCCTGCAAGTGTATTGTCTTTTTGAAGTGCCTGATTATATAGTTCCATCGCCCGTTCATAATCGCGGTTGTTGAAAGCAATCTCTCCCAGATAAAACAATGCGGGTGCAAAATCCGGCTGAAGCTCAAGTATTCTGTTAAACTTTTCCTTTGCGGATTCGATATCGTCGGTTTCGAGCAGAAACATTCCGAAATCGAAAATAACATCGATATCGCCGGGATTGATGCGAAGCTCCGCCAGGAAATACTCCCTGCTGAGCGCAGTCTGGGCGTCCGACCAATAAGCCTGGGCGATGCGGTAGTTGATTTGTGGATGACTCGGCTCAAGCTCGGCCGTTCGCAGCCAGCAACGGAGAGCTTTTTTATACTGGCCCCGGGCAAAAAGACTGTTGCCGATATTATAGTAGCACAAACCACAGTACGGTTTAATCTGCTGAGCAAGGTAAAACATCTGCTCAGCCAAATCGTGCAGACCCATTTCGGTATAGGTTATTATTCGATTGCAGTAGCAGGGCTCAAAACCCGCATCAAGGTCCTGGATACGCTCGAAAGTATCAATAGCGAGGTCATACTGGCACGTGCGGGTATAATCGACCGCAAGCGAATTTAATATCTCTAAATCATTAGGATTTAGCTGCAGGGCAACTTCATATTCGGCTATCGCATCCTCAAACCGATTTATGGCATCCAACGTCAGGGCCTTATTGAAATGCCACGAACTGTTGGAAGGATTTATCTCAAGCGCCGTCTCCAGCTCATCGAGGGCCTGGGGCATTTTGCCGTCTTCGTAAAGCTCAAAGGCCCTGCGTGCCTTGCGCTCGGCTTTGTCATAGGAGCCAAATTCCATACTTTCAAAAAACATAATCGCACCTTTCCCCGTTTATCTCCCTACAGTTAAGGGTTCATCCAGCGTGATTATCGCCCACAAAACACACTCAGGTTAGCGGTTTTTTGTCGGCCTAAGAGCTTTTTACAAGCATTAAAATTTTGCTGGGCATTTGGCACATAAGCCTTTATAATTGCATAGCTTAGCTCCTGATACCAAAAAAGTATAAGCTGCTGTTCTTTTGGTGCTGGGCTGTTTTTCTGGAAACCAGCCACCGAGAGTCTTATAATGTATTGCTGCCAGGGTTCCCGTTTTGCGTGGTTCCCAGATGGGTAGTAACTACACGTGAATTGAGTCGCGTAGCATAGATAATTTGGAGAAGTGAAGCTATGATTAAAGAAATAAAAGGCCGGGTAACGGCCGGCAAGGGCAATTACGCTATCGTAGTCAGCAGGTTCAACGAATTCATAACTTCAAAACTGCTTGCCGGCGCGATAGACTGCCTCCAGCGTCATGGTGCCGCTGATGAACAGATATCCGTAGTCTGGGTGCCGGGTGCCTGTGAAATTACCCAGGCTGCCAAGAAGCTCGCCAATAGCGGCAAATACGCTGCGCTGCTCTGCCTCGGTGCGGTCATTCGAGGCCAGACCGCCCATTACGATTATGTCTGTCAGCAGGTAGCCCGCGGTATCGGACAAATCAATTACGATTCACCCACACCGACTGTATTTGGTGTCCTGACCTGCGATACGCTCGAACAGGCGGTTGAAAGAGCCGGGACAAAAATGGGCAACGCCGGTGCAGACGCAGCACGAACAGCTATGGAAATGGCCAACGTGATGGAACAAATAAGTTGAGTTTTCAGGGGCAGAGGTATGTGTCTGTCCTTTTATAGATTAAGGCAACCACGCGGGGTTGCCCCTACGATAAAAATGGATAGAAGAACAAGGGCCAGAGAACTGACGATGCAGGCTTTGTATCAGCTCGATATACAGGGCCCCGACTTATTTGAGCTTTTAGACCGGTTCTTCAAGGAGGCTGATGAAGACGATTTTGTACGAAAACTCGCCTCGGACTGGACAAGAGGAACGTGGGAAAATTTAGAGCAGTGCGACGGGCCGATAATTGCCTCGACAATTAAGTGGCAATTTGCAAGGCTCTCACCTGTTGATAAAAGCATCTTGAGACTGGCGGTTTATCAGTTGAAATTCTGTCCTGATATTCCGCCCAAAGTTGTAATAAATGAGGCAATCGAGCTTGCCAAAAAATTCAGTACCGATAAATCACCGGCGTTTGTTAATGGCGTGCTCGATGCCATCTTAAAAAAAGAAAGTGACAAAAATTTGAAGTGACTAAAGTGACAGCAAAGCTGTCACTTTAGGCACTTCGAGTTCTTTACCATGAGAACCATCGCAGTATTAAACCAGAAAGGGGGCGTAGGAAAAACCACAACAGTGGTCAATACCGCAGCAGCCCTTGCTGCGGCCGGCTCGAAGGTGGTGGTTATTGACTTTGACCCTCAGGCTCATCTGACCATACACCTCGGCCTTGAGCCGCAAACCGTCCGGTTCGGCTCTTATCAGGTCCTCATTCAGTCAGCCGAATTTGAAACGCAAATTTTGCTGATGAGGCCGAATCTCTGGCTGCTGCCCGCCAATATCAACCTCGTTGGCGCCGAAAACGAGCTGGTAAGCGTAGTCGGCAGAGAAACCATCCTGCGGGAGGCCCTTCAGTCAAGCCGGGACAAATTCGATTATTGTCTTATCGACTGCGGACCTTCGCTCGGACTGCTTACTCTCAACGCTCTGGCTGCCGCCGAAGATGTCCTCATTCCGCTCCAGCCGCATTTCCTGGCATTACGTGGACTCGGAAAACTGCTGCAGACCGTCGAGCTTGTGAACAAAAGAATCAATCCCAATTTGAAAGTCAAATGGATTTTGCTCTGTATGTTCGACAGCAGGGCCTCACTGCCAAGTGAAGTCAGGGCCGACATCGAGCAATTTCTCAGCAAGGCACGCGGAACTAACTGCCCCTGGGCTCAGGCCCAAATCCTGCCGGTTTATATCCGACGAAATATCAAGCTCGCTGAGGCACCCAGCTACGGTAAAACAATTTTCGAGTACGAGCAAAACTGCCACGGCTCTGAAGACTATAGAAAAGTAGCCGAAATCATCCACGCCCAATTCCAGCCACCGATACCCCCAGAAGCACAGCCTGTTCCTATCAGTGAAATTCAAGACGAGCTCTCGGCTCCCTCTGCCCTATCACCACAAACCGATTCGCAAGTGCCATTACAGCCGAGCGCACAGGCTGCCGGCGTCGATGAAAATCAAGAACAACTCTCAACTATCTCTACTCCGTCACCGCAGCCTGATTCGCAGATTCCACAACAACCGGGCACGCAACCTGGCGGCGTTGATGAAAATCAAGAACAACTCTCGACTATCTCTACTGCGTCACCACAGCCTGCCGTCGTAGATGAAAATCAGACCCAGCCCCCGATCGAAATCAAATCAATACCACCATCTGATTCAGAAACACAACCCTCAGAATTGACACAAACAAAGCCTGAGAAGCCAGATACCGATTAGACGCAGAACCATCTTTGCCTAATTTTATTTTTTCTTATCAAGAAGTCCCCGTCCTCGCATCCAATCTTCACAGCGGAGAGGCCAGCTTGATTCGGCTGTATTCTGTTTACCGAGGCCAAAGCCGTGTCCGCCCTTTTCGTAGATGTGCATCTCAGCCGGGACATTGGCCTTTCGCAGAGCAAGGTAAAAATAGATACTGTTCTCCGGCGGTACACCCTTATCATCGTTGGCGTGGACCAGGAACGTGGGCGGTATTTCCGGCGTAACCTGTCTTTCATTGGACAGATTCTCAACGAGCTCCTTGTCCGGATTCTTACCCAATAAATTCCTCCTGGAGCCACTGTGAGCGCACCATTCGGTAAATGAAATGACCGGATAGATAAGTATCATAAAATCAGGCCTACAACTGACTTTATCAATTTCGTCTTTTGCTTGGCTGTAACGCTTTTGGAAATGTGTGCCCGCACTCGACGCCAGATGTCCCCCCGCTGAAAAACCGAGAATCCCGATACGGCCGGGGTCAATGTTCCACTCTTTAGCCCGGCTGCGCACCATTCTGACCGCCCGCTGGGCATCCTGTAACGGCGCCGGATGGCCATAGCCGGCACCGCTGTTACGATGGCGGTACTGGAGGATAAAACCGGCGACACCGAACGAATTGAGCCACTGCGCTATTTGATGTCCTTCATGGTCCATAGCCAGATGTCCGTAACCGCCGCCGGGACAAATAACCACAGCGGCCCCGGTCGCTTTTTCATCCGGCGGCAGGTAAATTGTCAGCGAAGGTTTGTCACCGTCCTCATCACCTTTTGCACCCGGGGCACCATCCGCCCAAAGCGGCTCGACCTTATGTATGTCTGCTGCTTTCCCGCCATAAGCCGTTGCCGTTAATGTCACAGCAATAACAACACAAATAAAAGTAATTCTAAAATCTCGATTCATATTTCTCACTCCTTACTACAGTTTTCTGACACAAAAAAACTTACTTTTCTTTATGCCGATTTTAGTGTAACTTGTATGTCTCGTATTTGGTAGCAAAAATTCTATAAACCATTATCAGGAGGTCACTATGTATTACTTAACTAAATGTAAATCAAAATGCGTCAGTCTTCTCACACTAATATTACTTCTTTTGATATCAGGTATTCCTGTCACCGAAGCGCAAAAATCTAATCCGCGAAAACTTACAACCCCAAAGGGAGTCAGGCTGCTAAAGAATAAAAGTTTCGATGACAGTGAGCAGGCCCGAAAAGAAATACTCGAATTGTACAGGGACCTGCGGCTCACGGATGTGCTTGATGGTATGGATTTGATAGGCCTGCAGGACATAGGTTTAATGGACAAGAGTATCCGGCCCCTGTGGCGGGATGTAGAAAAATTTTCCCATAGAGTAGTGGGATTTGCTATTACTGTTCGCCATGTGCCCACCGACGTCAGAGTGGGACAAAACTCATTCGCGAACCTCGAAGGATTCAAGAAATTCAAGTCCCAGCAATACAAAAGAGCCCCCGATGCCTGGCTCCAAACGGCAAAACCGGGAGACATCGTCGTTATCGATGCCGGCGGAATACCCGAATGTGGTTTTATCGGCTCCAATAATAGTCTCGGCTGGGCGGAAAAAGGTGTGGTAGGAGTCGTAACAAACGGCGGGGCACGGGACACCGATGAGATTGCGAAGGTGAAGAAAATTTCGGTCTATTGTAAAAACGGATACAGCTCCCGCGGAGTTCGACCCGGAAGGCTCATTGCCGAATCCTACAACTTTCCAATTAATTGTGCCGGCGTCCTTGTTTACCCCGGCGATTTAATTGTAGCTGATGGTGACGGCGTGCTGGTCGTTCCCAGAGAACATGCGCTCAAAGTGGGAAAACTCGCTCGGGAAATTAACACCGGAGACGAAAAAAGCCGAGGTAAAAGATTTGAACGACTTGGCATACAGCCTGATGAGACGGTGATAGTGGAATGATACGAGTTCTTTTTTATTCAATAAAACTTAGATTTTGTGTCAAATCAGCCGTTGTGGGTTTTGCAGCTCTTTCGTAATGAAACTTAGAAACTCCGCAGCATAGGTCTCGTTGATAACTCTGCGGTCAGCCGCAAGAGACAGACTGATTATTTTTCGCTCCGTTATTTTACCATCTTCGCCCCGATACATCGGGGTATGGACGACATTCCCAACAGCCAATATAGTGCTGGCCGGCGGCGGCACTATCCCCAAAAAAGAATCAATGCCATATACGCCAAGATTGCTTAAAGCTATAGTTTCACCCTCTATATCCTCAAGCGTCAACTGATTATCACGTGCTTTATCGGTCAGCGATTGTTCCTCGCGGGCAATTTCCGGCAATGTTTTTTCCCCGGCATCCTTCACCACCGGCACGACAAGGCCCTGCGGGGCATTAACCGCAAAGCCGACATTCACACGTTCGGCAATCCTTATCTTGTCACCGTCAAATCTGCCTACTGCAAGGGGATATTTTTGCGCCGCCAGACCCAGAGCACGAATATAAAAAGCATTCGTCGTTATTTTAACGCCCAACGACTTTCTAAGCCTGGGTCGAATGGCCATAAGCTCGGTAATATCCGCCTTCGACTCAACGTAAAAACAGGGCTTGCTCAGCTTGGATTTTAACATCCTTTCGCCGATGAGCTTCTGGATTCTGGTCAGCGGGATATGCTTTTTTGTCGGATTATCCAAAGACGCCTCTACAGAAAATACCGACCCGCCGCCGGCGGGTATGGATCGGAACCCAGCGTTGCTGGGTCGAATTCTGCTTCTCTATTAAAGACTCAATTTTGCCCATAATGTAATACCAAATTCTCATTTGCCCCAGGATTTTTTTATACGCCTAAAGGCTTGAGTAAGATTCAGAGGTAAATCTATTTAGCAAAGTCCACTGGAAATAATAATAGCTGATGCGGGCAAGATTATCAACCCCCGAACAAATAGAAACTGCGTCATAGTCGGCGAATAAATTTCAGCGTTTAACTTTTTTATTTTTTTTAGTTTCCCAAAGGCGCTGTTTTGGCCTATACTCGGCATAAATTAAGTTTCATACTCTGGAAAGTCCAGGAATGTTAGCTGGTAGAGAAAAATAATCTTTGTTAAAGTCTTTACTGAGGGCGTTTGTTAAAATATATGAATGTAGCAGTGCGGTGAGTAATGGTGGCCGGATGCTGGAATAAAAAATTAAGGTTAAGGTTTAAAAAGAGGAAATCGAAGTGAATATTTATGTGGGAAATTTGTCACGCCAGACAACCGAAGATGACTTGCGTCAGGCTTTTGAAGCTTTTGGCCAGGTCCAGTCTGTCAACATTATAAAGGATAGATTTAGCGGTGAATCCAGGGGGTTCGGATTCGTGGAAATACCCTCTAAGCAGGAAGCACAAAAGGCTATCGAAGA
>JABAOC010009797.1_pt2 | contig 12437 bp, 20 predicted proteins | sample 7062161 | NCBI WGS metagenome assembly JABAOC01 (sample SAMN14538625, study PRJNA623070) | marine sediment metagenome | biome: marine biome [ENVO:00000428]; feature: marine pelagic biome [ENVO:01000023]; material: deep marine sediment [ENVO:00002113] | place: India: Gulf of Khambhat ... | reverse complement strand
TATTCGTGGTGATTCCATTCATTTTGTGGTCAGCTTGCAACTCGCCACTTCGTCCCGATCGCAAGTTTCGCGAGCAGCAACTACGGGACTGGAATACCCCCCGATAAAAACTTTGCCCATACGATATTGCGGCTGCGTGCCGACTGCAAGCGCAAACGCAGCCCCGATGGTAGTCATCCCTTCTTGCAGGACGGTGATTTCAGGTTCGAATCCTGATATGGGCTCCGCGCCACAAACTAGGCGCACAAAGAATATGTCATCTACAATCTGATAAGCACTTTTCTGCTTGCAGACAGCCGGTGACGGGTTGGGCGGCGATATTGCTTCGGCTTATTGCCGTTCGGCGCCAAGGGGCTCCATATCCCTCGGAGCCTTGAAAACCGCTTAAATGGGGAATTGATACCCCTGCGGTGGGTTTTGGGACCGTCTTAATTTCCGGCCTAGAGCGATACCAGGAAAGAGCGCGGCAAGTTTTCGCTTGCAGGGCACGCATCGTGTATTTTTTCACCTTCTCGGACGGGAGCGGGTGGCGATGCGGGGCTTGATACGGTGACACCGTCATGCCGTATCTATGGGCTCACGCTTTTTGCGCGCTCGCGTGAAAGACGGCACGTCCGTGCCTGGCGTAAAAAAGAAAAGTGTCCACCCCTAATAATTTTTCGGTAAAATGCCGGCGGAAATATCGCGACCGTATCGCGATGCGGCCCGGACCTTAGTGGTGAAGACGTGGCCAGTTGAACCACCAGGGAGGTGCGATGCCTCCTGAGCATAAAACAACATAGGGGAGCGAAAGGCTCCCCGCTTGCCCGCGGTGGACCCACACTAACCGGCTGTCTTCGGTTGTTGGGGATTTTTTCAAACTGTGCTAGGGTTCGATTCCCTAGGCGGGCGCCATGAAAAGGCTGTTACACGAAAAGCGCGTGCATCGACATTATGTCGATGAAGATGTACGGCAAACGTAATCGCCAATTTTCACGTCGCGAAAGCAAAAAGATCTGCTCGTGTTGCGTGCCTGCGTACGTGCACTACAAGCAGAAAAATACGCGACGACTGTTCCGTCGCCTGTTCAAAAAACAGGCTAGACGCGACGCAAAAAAGGAAATCGCGGAGACAATCCGCGAGACAACTAAATAAGGAAAACATGAGACGCGACATGCACAAGGTCGTGACGACGCGTCCGCGAAAAGGGGGTTACGGATACTCCAATCGCGGGCGACACTTGCGTCACGCCGAGATGAAAGTCGTCGTCGATGATGAAGAGGGCATCGAAACCAATGCGCGAAAGCGTGGGAAGATTTCGAGGCACGACAAAGTTTTCTCGGACCTCATCAACCCGTTGCTTCGCTACTTGCGAAAACAGGTTGGCCGTCCGTGGAACGACGTGTATTCGGATGTCAGCAAATCGTTGCCCAAAGGCTTGCACCGATACCACATTCGGGACCAGCACGTCTCGTTTGCGGTAGAAACGCAAGTCGAAATCATCGATGGCGAGCCGCATTCGAAGCCGCCATACCCTCACCGTTTGAGGGATGGTGCGCTTTACGTCGATCCGCGCGATGGGATTTTGAAGCGTACGAAAGACCGTAAGCGTCAAAAGCCCAAAGCGCGAGACGATCTCGTCAAAATATCCGACACGGTATTTTTATGCCGTTGTAAAGCGGGGATTTGGTGGGAAGTTACTTACAAAGAGCCCGTTACGGGGCGTTATCGTTATCGTTGGGGGCATTTCGAAGATGTCCAGAAAGTTTGGACCCTCGACGGTACGAAATATATCGCGTGGAGGCCGAAGTATTCCTATACGCGACGAACGCTCAGCAAGAAAGAAATCCGCAAGCACAAGCTCAAACGAGCGGCGTGATTTCTTACTGGCCCACGATAGCATTCCAAGGTGCGATCCCTTGGGTGGGCCCTGTGAAAATCTATCGCTCTAACGAGGTGAGAATATCTTGAACCAAAGGTATGCCCACTTATTTTTTGCGCTCTGATTTTGATTTGTCGCAAGACAACCGTGCCGGCTTCGCTGGCCTCCAGCTAAAAGGAAACGCTCGTAAATGGATAAGGTTTTTGTAATCGTATCGAAGTATTCGGAATCGTCGCGCAGGGATCTTCTCGGAGTAGTCAGCGACGAAGACAAAGCCCAGAAGGTTTTGGCAGCGTTTTCCAGATCAAACATTGGCGGCATCGAGATCGTCCCCGTTGAAGTCAATCAAATTTTTGACGATTGCGAGCGGGATGAAAAGCTCAACGATTGTGATCTGACATGAACAAAAACAAGTTTTTGTGGCTACGGGATATTTTGGTGGTCGTCGATCTAAGCGACGGAAACATCGAGATGATCCCCTATATCGCGTCGAAAAAGGAACGCGAGCAAAAGGCCGCCAACGAAAACCCAACGCCGCCACACGCGGCATAGCAGCGCACCGACCGGGAGCGGGGCGGGTGAAATATCCCGCCCCGCTTTTTTATGGAATGGAAATGAAAGCAGATCTGGCTTTGGAACTCGCAAGGCATTTGATCGCAGCCTTCATGGTTTTTTGGGGGCTGTTTTGCATTTGGAAATTCGAAGTGCTTCACCACGAAGATTTGCAGGCCGCACACAGTTGGCTTTTTGGAGCCGTCGTCGCTGGAATGTGGACGATCATAGAGTTTTATGAGCAACTGCTCGGCCTTCGAAAAGACGTTCAGGCCATAAAGGAAAAGAAGACATGGCACACATCACTTGGGGATTGATAGCAGAACACCCCGACAAAAACCTTCCTGTCAATCGAGCGCCGAGACGCGGAGAGGTCTTGCAGCGCGAAAAGGAAGGCCCCCAAACGATTACGCAGATCGTAGACCACGAAGGTGAAGTCTGGATCATTTTAGAAAACGGAGAGGAAGAAGAAGTCGGCGAAGTAAAGCCGATCGAAGTCAAAGCACAGGAGAAACGAGATGGGCCCAGGAAATAGGCATAGCTATAACCCAAACATGGACGATCCATCGTTCCGCGCGAGAAAGCGCGAAGCGGCGGGAATCGAAAACGAGGAAGAAGTCGTCGAAGACGAAGAATACGACGAGGAAGAAGACGACGACTACGACGAAGACGAGGATTACGAAGAGAATCCCAACAAGAGAAGAAAGGCGAAAAAGAGAATGTCAGGAGTAGGAAAGCAAATCACCGGAGCCGTGACGCAGGGCGCGAAGCTGGCGGCGGCCAATCGAATCAACGACATGCTGTCGGGAGGCATCACCCAATTGGCGATCAACAGCGGAATGCCGAAGGAAATGATCGAAAGTCCGTTCGGTCAATTCTTGCTCAAGCTCGGTGCGCCCGCGCTTTTGATGTACGCGGCCGAAAAGCATCCGAATATGGTGCCCAAGGCAGAGCTTTTGTCCGAAGGTGCTGCGCTGGCACTGACGGGCGCGACGCAAGAAGTCATCGAGCCAATGATGATGATGATCCAGCCGATGCTCAAGCAAATCGCGGGCGAGGTCAGCAACATCAAGGCGATCGATGGTGACAAGGAGGAAGCCGGAAGCGAAGACGACAACGAAATCGAAATCGAAGTCGTCGCCTAAACAAAACGGCTTCCCCCCAGTTTTTTTTCGCCACAAAACGAAAAACGCATTAGCACCAAAGAAAGGGGGAAACATGGGAATCTTGATTGCAGTTTGTCTCGTAGGATTTGCCTTGTATATGGTCCATCACCATACCCAAGTCCCCTTTGATTAGGTTTCCCTCCCAGACGGCTCGTTGCCGCGCGCGAGTGGGAAAAAAGCGCGGCGCTGGCCCTATCGTTCAACGGTTAGGACGCGAGGTTTTCATCCTCGTAATCCGGGTTCGAATCCCGGTAGGGTCACCGATGAAACCAAAATTCGAAAACCCTCCAAGTGGAATTTTCTTGGGGCACTTTTTGAACTTCGACGCTTGGTATGTCAATGAGCACATCCTTTTGCGATGGAGCAACTTGGTCGACGATTCCATACGTTTGATGCCTCAAAGAGCCCGCGAAGCGGGCGGGGGGGTTTGGGGTGCGGCATACAAAGCATACGTAAAACTTACAGACCCCTCCGTATCCCCGAATGCAAGGTTGGCAAACAATGGATAGAACACTCCGATTGATGGAAAAATTCGTGGAAGAAAATCGCAGAGAAATTTCCGATTTCTCCTTTTGGTATTCCGATGAAAAGTTTCACGTTGCCATCACGCAGTCGAATGGGGACGATCCGATCACGGCATCGGATGTAGAATTGCCCGAAGCGATGCGCATGGCGATGAATACGTATCGGGCCATGAAAGATGGCGATTTGGGCCGTCGTGTTTTGATCTTCCTAAACGATCAAGAGACGTATACGAGCTTGGAGGGCTGCTCGTTTATCGTGCTCGGCCCCGCAGAAGAATTCGACCAAGAAAAGAGCATCGAAGGCGGATACGACTCGTATTCGCTAGAACGATTTTTGGATTTATCCAAGTGGAAAAAGAAAGGAAAAGGAAATGAGAGCAAGTAGTATCGCAGGTCAAGTCAAGTCCGCAGCCATTTTCGTACTCGCCGCCGAGGCCACCAAAAAGGCTTTGGACATCGGGAAAAAGAAGCTCGACGAGTACAAACGAAAGCAAGGCGCGAGCGCTGAAGACGAGGAAGACGCGGCCAACAAGGAAAAGCTGCGCGGGTAAAGCGTGCCAAACATCGAGAAAATAGATCAGTGGGATTGGGAGCAGGGGGCGCCAAAACTCGTAGAAGCACCCGAAACGCTCCCGACCTTACTGGCAAACAACGATTATCTTTGTTTGCATTCAAAGCGCGTGCTCAAACTACATGGCCTTGCCAAAAAGTGTGGAGACTATTGGTGGGGCGTGACAAATCTACTCGGAGGCCTTTTTGACGGTCGATACGAATTCGTGTACAAAAAATGGCCAGCCGCCAACGTATACGAACTCGTTTGGCCGCAGCCGCCAAAGCCCAAGGGAAAGAAGTGCCCTGATTGTAAAGGAACAGGCGAGTATGTTGGCGCAATTTTCGTCGATACCTGCCAGCTTTGCAAGGGCGAAAAATACGTCGAAGACATTTCGATGTAAACGCCCGTAGCTCAATGGATAGAGCATCGGCCTTCTAAGCCGAGGGTTACAGGTTCGAATCCTGTCGGGCGTACCATGAGAAAGGAATATTAAATGCTCGGCTGCATTTGTTTCGGAATCCTAGAGGCGGTCGGTTTGGCCGCCTTTTTTAGTTCACTCGCCGGATATCTCGGCATTCGAAAGATGAGGTCATGTCCAAAGACGCTGCAGAAAAACTAAAACCACCCCCACGCCAACTGGCCTTGGTCAAGGCGCAGGCAAACGATTTGAGGCTCGGAGTTTTCGAGAGAAAAAATTTCCTAACCGATACCGTTTGGAAGTTTCTGAATGCCAAATTGGGGCATTTGTGGAGCGAAGTGTGGGACGAACTGGTCGAGCAATTCGACGTCGATAGCCACTTGCATTCCGTGATTTGCTCGGAGATCAACAGGCTGGTCGGCAGGAAGATCGAAATCAAAGACGACGAGCGGGTCGTGCACGTCAATGGCGACGAAGTCGGACTTTGGCAAGACGAGGTCTACGTCGATCCAAAAACCAAACGGCTTTGTTTAGTCAAGGCAAAGGTCAAGGTCGTCAAGGAATGGCAGCCAAAGGTCAAGGTCGTGACCGACAACATTCGGCGGCTTTCTGACGTCGATTATCTGTGCAAGGGCCAAGACGACATTTGGTATCACATCACCTACGACCGAAAGCCGTGCGAAGCAGATTTCGAAGAATACTCGGAACATTTCGGCCATTTTTCTTGGCTCTCACAAAGGGTCAACAAGCTCGGTTACAAAATCCGCAAGCTCGGTAAAAAGGCGCTCAAGAAATACGAGCTACAAAATGGCCCCGATCAACTTCCGCATCAGGTGAAAAAATGAAGGAAGAAAACGTCAATAAATTGGTCGAGGATTTTCCTCGTTTGTTTTCCAGTCTCAAAAACGGCGGATTGCAGTACGGATTGAGTTGCGGCGACGGCTGGTTTCAATTGGTCTACGACCTGTGCAAATCGATCGACGCTGAAATCGAAAAGGCCTCTGAGAAAGACCGGCCGGATTACCGCGTCCTGCAAATCAAGGAAAAGTTTGGCGGTTTGCGCTTCTACTTGACGGCGTACACCAAGGAGATGGCGGCGCTGATCAAGGAGGGCGAGGAAAAAAGCTTCAAAATTTGCGAAGTTTGCGGGCAGGAAGGTGCTTTGCGTCGAGGCTCATGGGCCAAGACGCTTTGCGACGACCACGCAGACGGTCGTGAAAAAATGCCAGAAACGTAAGGAGAAAAACATGGCAAAAAAGAAGAAGAAGAAGAACGGCAAAAAGAAGGGCAAAAAGAAACGTCTAACCGGCAAGCAAACGGACCTGACGAAACTGCGTGAGGGCGATTACGTTCGCCTTACGGAAAAGCCTAAGACTCATTCGATGCGCATCACGGAATTCGACTACGTCGAAGATGATGATGGGAATCAAACGGATGAAGTCGATGCGGTCGTCGGTTACCACGACGACGACGACGACGGATTGACCGAAGAGGTTTCCGCTGACAGCATCGACTTTTTCGAAATCGTCGATCCACCCGTCGAATTGGAACTCGATTCTCTCAACGAGAAACTTCGGTTCAATGACGACGGGACCATCGACGTCGGTTGTAACCACATCGAAAAGAAGGATACCGAGAAGGTCTTCAAACAGATGGCCAAGCAACTCGGTTATCAGCTTTCGTAAATGCGACCGAAAAAATCCGACGAATATCGTTGGGTTCATTCGTCCGCATTGACCGAAGGGATGTGGGTCTTGGACGGCGGCATGCTGATCAAGATCGATCACATCGAACTTAAGAAGACGAGTTTCCAGGCAGTCGTGAATTTCGATAATGGGCGACGTTTGTATTTGTCGCTCAAAGATAAGCTGCCTGTTTTGGTTTACGACGATAACGATCCCAGATTTTGCGGGCCCGACAAAAAGGCCCTGGAAAAAGAAAGGCGACAGCAACGGTGGTTGCTCCGCCAATTGAGACACTAGGAGAGAACAAATGAAAAAGCTATTGGTCGGTGCTCTGTTACTCGCAATGTTTGGCGGTGAAAAGGAACTGCCAGCGCCGAAGAAAAAGCGCCGAAAGAAAAAGCAAAAGGCATTACCGCCAAAGAAAAAGCCGCTATGCGGCGAAGAGGGTTTGCACGACGCGCGGTGTTTCGAGCCTCAAGCTTTGCGAGATTGTGAAGTACCGCCAGAGTTGATGCGCGCGCCCATCACGGACGGAGAGTATCCCGCTACGATGAAATACGTCGGGATTTCTTTGACGAGGGTTTCGATATTCAAAACCACGGGGAATAACGGCAAGTGGATTTTTGCCCAGTCGATGTATCCAAGTAGCCTAGAGGGCGAAAATGTCACCGTCTACGAGCGGCAGCCTGACGGCTATTATCGAAAGATGGACGCGCAGCCACAGCAAAAAGATACGTGGCTGGTCGGATGTCCGTGGTGGGTCGAAAAGCGCGATGAAAATCTATGTCGGTGCAAGGGATGTGGAGTTTACTTTCAGGCCGGTCACGACCTGAACAAAGTTCCCCATCGCCCAGGATGCGACACCCAAGCGCCGTACTCCGCGCCCTCCAGCCCTTTGAAAAAGGCAGTGAAAAAGCTAGCGGACGAAGGAAAAGTCGAGGTCAAAAAGGTTGGCCCGTACAATTACTACTATCCTCGTGGATATGACGGAGAGGCGTTGAAGTAAGATGGAGATCCTTTTGATTTTCATTGCCTGTTTTCTTCTGATCGCAACGACGAAGATAAAGACGTGAGCAACGAAGAAGATTTTGTCGGTGATTGGGTCGGCGGTAATGGCCGCACGTATCAAGTCGCCGTCAGCAAGAGTAAGCTGAGCGATGATATTTACTTATGCGCTTGGCTTTACAGAGGTGGCACGGGAGGGGCGGCGATGATCTTCGATCGAGGTCGCCAATACAATCCTAGCTTAGTTGCAGAGAAGATGGGGATTGGTCACCCGGACGCGGTGGCGATTCTCAAATTCTTGAACGAGAGAATTAGCTTAAAATATCACACCTAGGTATGGGACGCTTATGTCCCTTTTTGTCAACCCTTTCGGAAAGGAAGTCGTACAATGGCTAATCCCACTGTTCGTCTACTCATTTCGGGCATGGCCGCTCGCACCGTCGAGTTGGTCAACGGCGAGACTCTCGCGGATCTCCGCGAGCGCCTGTCGGGCGGGGATATCCCGTTCAACCGGATCGAGACCCTGTACCTCAACGGTCAGCCGGTTTCGAATCCCGCCAATCACACCCTCACCACGGGGGACGTGATCGCCGGAGCGCCCAAGCTCGAAGGCGGCCTGTAAAGGCCAACGCAAAATAAAGGGGACGGGGTCTTTCGGGGCTCCGTTCCCTTTATTTTTATCTACTAAAAACCAAAATGGTTTCCAACACAAATTGGCCGTGGGGGCACACGATTACGATTACCAGTTCGACGTCGGCGACTACGAACGCCGTAACGACGACGGGCGGGAGCGGGTATGTGTGGCCCAGGGCAACGCGTGCACCAACACCACAAAGAGAGGAAGAAGCTATGGCAGCAGACCCCGAAGTTTTGACGCAGTGGTTAGCAGAGACTGCGTCGAAAATTGGCAGGGAAATTTGCAGGTTGAAAGGCGCGGGTCAGCCCGTTCCTTATTTGACGTTTTGTAATCGAGCCATGGATGGCGATTTGTTCTTCAAAATCAATGGGGAAAAAATCAAAACCAGGCATCAATACGTCAATCAGCCGCAGCTTTCCATGCCCATCAAAGCCGAGGGGATTCACGAGGAAGAAGAGGTCATCATCGGATACAAAACCGATGAAGGCATCGAATTTCTGTTCAAGAAAACGGAAATATCGTGGTCCGAAACTCGGGAAGACGACGAGCGGGGTGACCCGCTTTTGGCGATCCTCAAAGAATTCGCAGACCCATTTTTCGATGGGTGGACCGAAAACGATTGGGACGTCAAATTGTTTCACATCTTCCAGCGCTATCAGCAAGGTAGCGTTAGTCGATTGAGCCAAGAAGTCCAGCGCATCGTACGAAACATCTCCGGCCATCACCGGAGTATCCAGTCGGAAATGAGCCGGCTGGCAACGGCGAGAAGTCAAGTCTATGCAGCCGAGTCGATGACGCTGGATACGTACAAAGAGCATTGTGAATCGTGGCGAGAAAGCCTTTTGAATCAAGGTTCGCTCACCATCGACAGATTGAACAATCTGATCTTCAACTTACCGACGTTTACGTTGCAAGATCAAAACGAAAGAGACGTCCCGCTCGGGCCGTACAAAATCTCGTTCAATCTGATCGATTACTCGATCAAGGTGACGGCTACCGAAAACCTATCGCATGGAGATCGGTATCCACACCCACACGTAGACGTCAACGGATATATCTGTTGGGGTAATGGCGTCGAGACGATTCAACGGTTGCTGGCAAACCCAAACCCGCTCGAAATCCTGTTTACGACCGCGCACTTTTTGAAGCACGGTTATCACAGGTCGGGCGCGTACGTAAAACTGGAATACTGGCTACCACCTTCGGGATGGTATTGCGAGCACTGCGACGTTCGCCACCCAGACGACACGCTTTGCCCGCGTCAGTGTCAGCGATGCTCGGGTCATCCGAGAATCATGGACAGCCATCAATGGTGCGAAGATCACGAACGATGCTTCGACCTTCCAGGTATGTGCGCACAATGCTTTGCAGATTTGCCGAAGTTTACGGACTTGGCATTCGATGCAACGCCACCACAAATCGTCGGGCCATTCAAATATACGAATCAGGCCGGGCGAGAAGTCACTTCCAGCTTTCCATTCGTGGCGGTCAGCGCCGCCCAGTTTTCGGACGAAACGGCGCTCGTCAAGGATGGGAATTGGTTTTGGGTCCAAGGCAACGAGGATTCGGACGAATTTTTGCGACGCGGGATGTACATCTATAAGCGTCTAGAAAATGAAAGCTACGAGCTTTGCTGGACCAGTGACAACGCAACGACGATCGCCACCGAGGCGATGGAAAATCAAGAAGAACAGCCGGAAGAGGAAAACGAGGCTCCGCAAGAAAATCAATTCGACGGATTGCTCGGCCACGTATTCCAAAGCGGAGATAACTCGGGCGGTTTGGTATCCAGACTCGCGCCCGAGAACATGGACTACGACGACCTACCCGAGCAACATCGAGATACGCTTCGGGCCTTTAGGCGGCGTAGTCACAATCAGCGAATTCGAATGGCACAGCGCTACATCGTTTCGCTGAATGAGGCAGCGTAAGAAAAAGAAAGGAAATACAAATGGGAAAAAGAGGTGAGATCATCAAGCCTACGATCTGGATCGATTTTCGGGCATACAATCTGATGAGCTACTGGGCCTTATTGGCCGGAAAGAAAAGCCAAGAGTTCACTTGTCTTGGCACCACGACCATCGAAGAAGGGGAAATCATCGTCAACGATGCTTTTTTGATCGAGCACGTCGGCACGACTGGCGGCGTCGATGGCGACGAAGATTCCATCGTCAAATTGATGATGGAGTTGGATGAAAAGGGCATCACGCCCGACCAAATTCGTTGTTGGGTCCATAGCCATCCGGGCACGGGTCCGAGCGCGACGTATTTGTCGGGAATCGACGAAGCCAACATCGAACGCTGGCTGACTGGGGAATTCTTGGTCAGCATCGTATTCGATTCAAAGGGAGAAAATCCTTATACGCGATTGGATCTCTTGGCCCCGCGCATCAGCATCGAATCCAATTTGGAAATCCACAATGAACCGTGGTTATCCAAAAAGGATAAGAAGATGGCGGACAAGGAATTCGAGGAAAAGGCCAAGTCGCGTTCGTACAGCCGCGGCGGAAGTCACTACGGCCAAGGCAACTACATGGGCGGTGGATATGGGGGACCTTATTCCGGCTCGCGCCACACGGGTGGTAGCTACGGCAATCAGGCGTCGAAGGGATCGAATTCTTCTTCCTCTTCAAAAGGAGGTAGCTCTTCTTCCTCTTCCTCTTCTGGGAGCAGCCAAGGAGGGGGTTCGCAACAAAAGGGCAATTCCCAATCGAATGGTCAACGCCATACGCACGCTGGTCGTGATGGCTTTCTCATTCATGGCTACGGATGGGACTGGGATGACGACGACGAAACCGCAGCATACTGGGAGGCCATGGGTGAAACGGGAAAGTCCCCAAGCGAAGCCAAAAAAGACGTCGACAAAAGCAAGGAAGAAAAAGCAAAAAGAGAAAGCGAAAGCGACGGCAAAAATCTAGCTCTGGTTCAATCCGGGGTTCCCGTCGTCGTCGTCGACTCCGACACCGATGAAATCGATATCGAATTGGTCACGAACCTCAAAGAAATGGAGTTCGTCATCTCCAAGGAGATCGATCAAATTGCCGCAAAGTGCATGGACGGTCGCATCACCGACTTCAAGGATGCCGTCTCGCAAATCGCGGCGCTCGGCATCGATGAAGACACGGCTTGGGAAGAACTCAAGCAACGCCTGGTGGCGTAGAAAGGAAAAACATGACCGAAGAGAACGAGGAAGAGAATCCAGATTCAAATCCATTTCTTCGCTTTTCGAAAATCGTAGATGTCGAACGCCTCAATCAAATGCGCGTGACGATCATCGGAGCCGGTGGCATTGGGGCCCCGGCTGCGTTGGCACTCGCAAAGACGGGGGTTTCGAGACTCAAAATCTGCGACTTCGATAGGGTAGGAAGCGAAAACATCGGCCCACAAATGTATGGCCCCGACGACAAGGGGGAATACAAGGTCGAGGTTTTGCAGCGCTTTTTGAAGCATCAAGCGCCATGGACGGACGTAGAAACGTCGAGCGAGCCCTATGAGGGTCGGCCCTTCGATTGCGATATCGTCGTCGCTGCGGTCGATTCTTTACAAACGAGAAGGGTGATTTGGCGAGGGATTTTGCAAAGCAAAAACCAACCAACTCTCTTGATCGATCCGCGCATGGCCGCAGAAGTGCTCAGCGTCTTTTGTGTGGACCCCAAAAGAGATCAGCAGTGGTACGCCCACACGCTCGATGGGGAGGCCATCCGTGCAACGTGCACCGCAAAAGCCACGTTTTATACCGGCATGGTCGCAGGTTCGATGGTGGCGCAAGTCGCCAAGGCTTACTGCGGCTGATGAAATCGAAAAGGTCGAGTACACGCTCGACATGCGCTACATCAATTTGCTCGGCGCTACTTTCGAAGACAAAGAAAAGATGCTGGACGAAATGGAGGCAGCGTAAAGTGAATCAACAAACGCCAAGGTGGGGCCATCGCCAAATAAGGTCTGACGACGAATTTTTGGGCCATTTTGGTAGGTTCGATCTTTACCATTCTCCAAATGCTCTCGCCAGTCACGAAAATCCAGATGGATGCATCGT
>JABAOC010002491.1_pt2 | contig 12437 bp, 10 predicted proteins | sample 7062161 | NCBI WGS metagenome assembly JABAOC01 (sample SAMN14538625, study PRJNA623070) | marine sediment metagenome | biome: marine biome [ENVO:00000428]; feature: marine pelagic biome [ENVO:01000023]; material: deep marine sediment [ENVO:00002113] | place: India: Gulf of Khambhat ... | reverse complement strand
TGAGATCTCCCTTCAACTCGATGCCAGCCCGCTTCACTGTGACGGCCGCCATGAGCATCGAGGCGACACCCGCCTTCATGTTGGCTATCCCGTGCCCGTACAGCCTGTCCCCCTCGACCCTCGGTGTCCACGGGTCTTCAATCCCAAGGGGTAGCTTGTCAACATCTATGTGCCCGTTGAGCATTAGAGAGTAGCCGTTACCGGTCCCCTTGATCATTCCTAGAGTCTGGAGCCTCCCTGGGTCCACCTCCATGAGCTCGGNNAAGAACTTGGCAACGAACTTCGCCACTTGGGTTTCGTCGCCCGAGAGGCTGGGTATGGATATCAGGTCCTTAGCAAGCTGTAGGACCTCCTCGTCTTTTACGAATGAGAGGAGCCTATCTTTCTCAGACGTCATGGGAATCTGTCTTTGTTTCTCACTTAAATATATGACGAACAAACTGATAACAGAAAAAGGATTTTTTTAGGATGAAATTATTTATAAATCTAAACATAAGATGACTCCTGAAATGAAAACATGCAATGCAAATTTAGGCATCTATTTTAGATTATATTTTTCATTAAAGCAAGACCTTTTTTAAGTTGTAATCGAATGAGTTGGCATTGTGACTAACATGGAGACAACGATCATAGAGAGAGGGATCGTGCTGACCAACGACGAGGAGTTCCGTATTCTCAAGAACGGGGCTGTTGTCGTCGAGGAAAACAAGATCGTCGACGTTGGTGAAACGGATGAGATCAAGAGAAGACACTCGGCGGACGTTGTGATAGACGCTCACGGGAAGCTGTTGACCCCCGGCTTCGTCGACGTGCACATGCACACTAACATCGTAAGGAGCGCCAGCGCCAGCGTGTACAGCGACTACGCCAAAGGACTTGGAAGCGTTCACGACGTGTTCGACGAGGTGAGGGCCCTGACGACACCTGAGACGGGGCGGGCCGAGGGGCTCCACGGCTACTCCGAGGCCCTTAGGTCGGGGATAACGACAATCCTGGATTTCTGCAGGCAGGGAGAAGTAAAGGGAAAGGCCGCCGAGGACATCGGCATAAGGGCTAGGATCGTGCCCATGATCTACGACGTCTACGACCCTCCGGCTTGTTCGGAGAGGCTTGAGGACGTGACAAAGCTCGTCGACGCCACGTACGATAGACCTGATAAGCGAGTCAAGTTCTGGTTCGGGTTCGATGGGACGGAGTCATGCAGCACCGAGTCCATCGACAGGATCGTCGAGGAGGCCAGCAAATATCCTGGGATAGACATGCACACCCATAGCAACGAGTTCATGCGGGAGGTCAATTACTGCAAAGGAAAGTTCGGCTTGGAACCCATAGCGTATCTCGAGAAGCATGGATGGACCGGGCCCCAGGTGCTAATAGCCCACTGCGTCCACGTCTCCCAAGATGAGATCAAAATTCTGGAGAAGACGGGCACACGTGTGGCCTACCAGCCGCTGTGCAATAGCAGGACGGCCACCGGGGTCGCGCCCGTGCCGGAGTTCCTGAGCAGAGGTATACCGGTCGGCATCGGGACGGACAACATGATGGGGGCACCCATAAACATGCTCGAGGCGATGAGAGTGGCGGTGTACACCCAGAGAGTCATCCATAAGGACACAAGGGCGTTATCCAACATGCAAGCCTTCCACCTGGCGACAATGAGCGGGGCGAAGGCACTGCGACTGGAGAACGAGATCGGATCTCTGGAACCGGGAAAGAAGGCAGACATCGTAATGTTCAACCTTCATAGATCCCACTTCACGCCCGTGATACTGAACGATAGAACCAACCTCGTCACGCAGGTCGTGGCGATGGCGACCGACAGGGACGTTGACAGCGTGATGGTAGACGGGAAGGTTGTGCTGGAGAACGGCAAGTTCAAGACGATAGACGAGGCCGAGGTAATCGATAACGCTGCCGCAAAATGCTTCGAGCTCTTGGAGAGTTCAGAAAAGATACTCCTGCATCATAACCGGATCATCTAGCGACAGCTATTTCCTTTTTCATCCTTCTGTGTGTCGATGTGTGGTCCAGAAAAAAGGTCCTGTTTCTAATAATAGAAAAATGGTTAAAGGAGGGATATTCCTCATATCCTCCTTCGTCTAGGTTAGGAGATCGATTGTCGTCATGGCGTANNTAAAGGAGTGATATTCCTCATATCCTCCTTCCTCTAGGTGCAAAGATCAATTGTCGTCATGGCGTATACTTTGGCTACAGTGAGCATGTCGTCGACAGCCATATACTGCTCCTCGAAGAAACTGCCTCCAAGCTTCTCTGAGCTCTTGGCGTTCTTGTTGCGTGGTCCGTAGGTCACCGAGATGACCCCCGCCTCGGAGAGGTAGCCGGTGTCGTTCCCTGCGTGAGAGCCAAGGTGGTATCCAGCTCCTATCCCTTCGGGCTCCTCTCCCCTGACCTGGACGTGGTTCTTCCTCACAAGCTCCACGATCGGCTCGTCCACCGGCGTGTCGCAAGGCGGCCTCACCAGCAACGTAGTGTTCCAAGGATTCCTGTAGGTGTCCGGGGGGAGCTCGATCTCGTACTCGAACTCTGGGTCCTCCTCCTTGATGGGATCTAATACTCTCCGGAAATCGTTCACTACGCTCTCGGCCGTCATGCCTGGGACGGTCCGGATGTCGCACCCCATCGTGCAGAAGTCGGGTGTGTATGAGACCCTCCAGATAGTGTAGTCTCTCGTAACACCCCCAATTATTGAGCTATACACCATACGGGGCAGATCGGGGACCTCTGGCTTGGGCGTGTATGTGAACTCAATGTTCTTCAGGGCTTTGATGACCTTGCACATCTTCTCGACCGAGTGGACCGGCTTCACCACGTGGGTGTTCCCGACCCACACGGACTTGCCTATCGTGTTGATCAGCAACCTGATGACGCCCGCGGTGAACGTCCTTATCTTCAGGTCTGAGGGCTCGGGTACGAGGGCGTAGTCCGTCAGGTATCCATTTTTCACTAGGTAGTATGTGCCCACTCCCCCCTGGAGCTCGCCGACGACTGGAGCGACCAGGATGTCTCCCTTCAGCGGAATCTCGGCCCTCTTCAGGGCAATAGCTGCGATCACCATGGCAGCCACCCCGCCCTTCATGTTGCCCACTCCCTGCCCGTAGAATCTCCTGTCCTCAACGAAGGGATCGAAGGGGTCCCTCCCCATCCTCTTCCAAGACTCCAAGGTTTCCATCGTCATAGGGTCGATGTCCGTGTGGCCGTTGAACATCATGGAGGGTCCTCCACCGCTTCCCCTGAGCTTGCCCAAGGGCTGGAAGCGCCCGGGCTCGACTTCTAGCATCTTCACTTCGAAGCCGTTTTTCCTCATATAGTCCGCGAGGTACTCGTTTACAGGGGTCTCATCGGGGGGATAGCTCGGGAACCTCACGATGCTTTTCGCAAGCTCAACCAGCTCGTCTTCATCGATATACTCTAAAACTTTCTTTTTCAAATCCATCAAAATTATTCACTTTGTTTTCTTGTATACAATATAATATATATGTTTATTGCCTTTTGATAGAGGTAATTCTTTATAATGTAACCATTTTATCTTCAATATAAGGCATCCAAATATAACGTAGATTCAATTTAAAGAAAATGAAGGTATTTCCGATCATTCACTTTTTTATTCACTTTTATCGTTCATGGGAGTTGCAGATGTCGATAGCTGAGGTCGCGAAGACCTTGGCAGTGGTCATTATCTGATGGATCTCCATGGAGTCCTCCCTCGACCCGTCTGTGTACTCGTAATTGCGGAATATCGGCCCGTAGGTCGTCGCTTGGATCCCTGCTTCCTGAAGGTGGCCGCAGTCGTTGTAGGCATACTGATGAGGCTGCGTCCATACCACGCAGGGCTCGCCTGTCACGAGTTCGTGGTTCTCCGCCGCCACTTCGACTATCCTCACGTCCTGGGGCAGGTTGCTGGGGGGAGCGAAGTGCTTGAATATCGGCCATTCATCTGTGTACGTAGCGGGGGGCCCCTCCACCTTGAAATGGAAGTCGTCATCCTCCGTTTTTATGGCCTGTAGAATCTTGACTATATCTTCCATCACGCTCGCCTCGGTCTGCCCTGGGACTGTCCTGACATCGATGCCCATCGTGCACACCTCAGGGGCGCCTGGGGGACACCTGAGGAAACTGTGCTCCCAGCCGATCCCCCCTATGACCCCGCCGAAGTTTATTCTGGGGAGTTCCGGCTTCCCCGGGAAATATTTGTAGTCAAATTTCTTTTCGCGGCTCGCCTCCCTCAAGGCATTCCATGCCTTCACCATTTTCTCGAAGGCGTCGACTCTCTTGTCTAACCCGTATGTATGTATCAAGAACTCCGCGCATCCAGCCGTTGCGGTCCTGACCGTCAGACCGCTGGGCTCGGGAACGAGGGCGAAGTCGGTGACGACCCCGTTCTCGACCAAGAACTTCGTTCCAACGCCCCCCTGGAGCTCTCCGACGACTGCGCACACGACGAGATCACCTTTGAGCTCAATCCCGACCCCTTTCAGGGCGATCGCTGCAGCAACCATCGCCGCCACTCCTCCCTTCATGTTCTCGATCCCGTGCCCGTGGATGTAACCATCCCTGACGTATGGTTCATAGGGGTCCCTCTTGGTCCACGTGTGCATCAGGACGGGCCCGACGTCGAGATGGCCGTTAAACATCATGGATGCTCCCTCACCTGTGCCATTCATTCTCCCGATTGTCTGTAGTCTGCCCGGCTCAACCTCCTGATATTCCACCTCAAGCCCTTTCTCAGACATAAACTCACCGAGAAATCTGGCGCACCTAGTCTCATGTCCTGAATAACTCGGGAAGCTGCAGAGTTTCTTTGTTAACTCGATGACTTCATTTTTTTTAATATGTTCTAAAACTCTTTTTTTCAGATCATTCATAAATCTTTTCTTATTGGTCCATTTATATAAAATCTTCCTTCTTATTGGAATATTATTACCATTATTTAATATTTATTATTTAATAATGAAACATAATTATGAGATACATTATTCTCTTTTTGGGTTCAAGAAAAAATCGAGGAAACAATGAGGTATTATATTGATTGTGATGGAAAAAGGAAAATGTCTATTTTTCCTTCGTACATACTGCAACAGCGGTCAACGCAAGCGTCTTTGCACAGTTTGTGATATCTGCAAGTAGGACTCTATGGTACCTCTCTGCTTCCGGAGAGCCCGGCCTCTGCTTCCCCCTGGGTCCATAGGATACTGATTCGACCCCGGCGTGTGACAGGTGACCCGAGTCGTTGCCTGCCATCTGAGTCGGGAGCGGACCAACAACCGCCGCTTCTCCCGTGACGGCCTCGTGGTTCTTAGCAACCAATTGGGCTATGTATGCGTCTATGGGTGTGTTGCATGGAGGCATGAAAGGGACGCCAGTGGCCTTCCAGGGTTCCTCGTACGTGGCAGGGAAGGCGTCTATCACATATTCGAGTTCCGGGTCATCGGCCTTTAGTTCGTCCAGAACGGTCTCGATGTCCTTTATCACGGATTCTGGGGTCTGACCCGGGACAGTCCTGATGTCAACGGCTATCGTGCACATGTCGGGTACGAAGGATATTCTCTGTAGGCTCGTTTTCTTCCCAATACCGCCCAGGATGGCCCCAGGGACAATTCTGGGCAAGAAAGGCTTACCTTCGAAAGGCGTGTATGTGAATCTCTTTTTCAGACCCATCTTCTTCAGAGCTTTCCAGATCTTGAACATCTTCTCGACGGCGTCCACCGACTCTTGCTCGTACATGCTGCCTATGTGGGCTGCTTTTCCGAGTGTACGAATCAGGAGGACAACAACGCCTGCTGTTGCTGTCCTGACTTGAAGGCCGCTTGGCTCCGGCACCACGGCGTAGTCTGTCAAAATATTGTTCTTCACTAGATAATTTGTGCCTACACCCATCTGAAGTTCACCGACAACGCAAGCCACGACGAGGTCTCCCTTTAGTGGGATCCCAGACCGCTTTACTGCAACTGCAGCACTCACCATGGCGGCGACTCCGCCTTTCATGTTGCCGACTCCGTGACCGTAGAAAGCTTCTTCGTCTATTTCTACTTTGAACGGGTCCTTTTTGTGATCTATCGTCAGCGCGTCTATGTCTATGTGGCCGTTGAACATGAGGGATGCTCCTCCACCGGTTCCCCTTATTCTACCTAGGACTTGGAACCTACCGGGCTCAACTTCCTGGAGTTCAGTATCTAATCCGTTATCCTCCATGTATCTAGCGAGATGCTCCGCTACAGGCGTTTCGTTTGGCGGAAAGCTAGGGATTTCTACGATTTCTTTACAAAGTTTAATAATTTCGTCGTTATTTAAATAATCTAAAATGTTGTTCGTCATGTTAATCACGATTACATCGATGAATTTATAAACATTTGTGTACCTAGTAAAATAACCAAAACTGTATATTAAAAAAAGGTATGAGAAATGTCACAAATAAGTAACACTATGAGGTATGCAATTGTAGCTGCAATTGTAATAATAGTAATAGGTTCAGCATGGTATTACAATAACTTACAAGTACAAAAAAGAAAAGAGCAGGAAGAACTGGAGGCACGACTAGTTCCGGCAATCGAATATGTAATGCATGGGCCAGCCACTCACCCAGAGAGATACGAGGTCACCCACAATTTCGCCGAGAATATTAAAAAACTGGGAATCACTGTCGAGGAATACCCCCTAGACTTCATGGCAGCAGTCACCAGACAAAGAATGTCGCCATGGGACTATGATATTGGTACGGGCTCATGGCTTTCGACAGCTGCCAGAATCGATCCAGATGTCCTGCTTTGGGTGAACTACCACTCTTCACAGACCGTAGAGCGGGGTTCAAACATGGCGGGGTTGGAGGATGCAGAACTAGATCAGTTGCTGGAGGCACAGAAGGGTGAGTATGATCTTGAAAAGAGACAGGAGATAGTGTATGCAATCCAGGAACGAGTTGCAGAGCTTATACCTACTATCCCGTTGTTTCATCATAAGGCTCTACAATTCTACAACCATGAACGTTTCACGAATTGGCCTATAATTCAGGGATCGGATCTGGTTAACCAGATCTCGATAACGGAGATAGTGCCACTCACGGATGACAAGGTTATAAGGATTGGTTCGGATGAACCGACCGACGGATTCAGCCCCTTCGATGCGTCCGCTCAGATCTCCATCGATCTCATGTTCCTTTATGGAAGATTACTCCAATACAAGCCCGGAGGCGGCCTACAGGGAGACCATGCAGAGAGTTGGGAGGCGGTCGATGACACGACAATAGAGGTCACTCTCAAGGACGGACTATCATTCCACGATGGAGAGCCCCTTACCGCAGATGATGTGGAGTTCACGTTTAACTACATTATAGACTGGGAGATCCCGGTCTACGCTGGTCTTGTCGAAGCGATCGAATCAGTAGAGGCTGTGGACGCCAACACTGTGGTTTTCAACTTGAAATACCCGACGGCGACCTTGTACTCTACGACGTTCACCTTGGTGCCCATCCTGCCGGAGCACATCTGGAAGGATGTTGTCGAGAATGAGGGACTCAGCAACCCGCAGGAATGGAACAACCCAGAGCCGATAGGGAGCGGTCCCATGAAGATGGTGGACTGGAACGTCGGCGAGAGCGTTGTCTGGGAGACCTTCGAGGACTACTGGAAACCCATAAACGTCGAGGGAGCGATATTCGTAGAGCACCTGAACGTCGAGGGCAAGTTTCTGTCACTGAAGGCAAAGACAATCGACGCAATGATCGAGCCTATCTCGGTCTCACTGGAGGCTGAGGCGAGGGAGCTGGATTACATTACTGAGGTCTCGAACTCCTGGACATAGGCGTACCATATGCCATGATAAACATGAGGCGCTATCCTGGCGCAGACCTGGCTTTCAGACAAGCGCTTGCACACGCTTACGACTGGGACTATGCCGTTGACGTGGTCTTCAGAGGGGAAGCATACAAGGGCTCGAACATGATCGCCAGATCAAATGTATTCTGGGCCAACCCCGATGCTGACTTCTCGGAACTATTTGAATTCGACCTCGACATGGCTCGACAGATACTCGCCGACGCAGGATATGAGTGGGACGACCAAGGAAGATTGCTCTATCCCAAAGCGTTAATGCCAATGATCGAAGCACAAGCTGAACATTAGATGAAACAAAATAACAAAAATAAATCAACACTTTTTTTAATACTTGATACAATTCGAGTGAAAAAGATAGTTTTATATTTTGTAGAAAACTGGAATAGGCTGATTCGATGGGAAAAAAGGAATTCATTATAAGGCGTGTGATAAGCGCAGCAGTTATCGTATTCACCACGACGACTTTGCTCTTCTTCCTGTTCAGGATGATGCCGGGTGACCCAACGGCGCTCTACATTGACCCCAGCTTGTCAGCGGAGGACAGGCAGAACATGATAGAATATTTTGGCCTGGACAAGCCGGTGATTGTCCAATATGTCATGTTCTTGAAGGGCATGTTCTCCGGGAATTTTGGGCGCTCGTTCTACTATAACGTTCCGGCGTTACAAGTGCTCCGAGATAAGATCTGGAATACCCTGATCTTGTCCGGTGTCAGCTTTGTTGTCGCCTATTCTTTCGGGATACTCTTAGGCGTGTCTCTGACGCGTCTTAGGGGAAAGATCGCCGAAAGGAGTGTCCTGGTCGTGTCGTTTCTGGTTAGAGCCACTCCTACCTTCTGGGTGGGAATCGTTACAATAATGTTATTCTCATTTAGACTGGGATGGTTCCCTCACTCGGGGATGCACACGCCGGGAATTATCCCGTCCGGCTTCCTCGGAAAGTATATCAACGCCGACTTTCTGAGGCACCTCGTTTTGCCGGTTCTCGTATCTTCAATATACTATTTCTCGTTCCCGATGTTGGTCCTGAGAAACAGCATGCTGGAGATTCAGGGGGAGGACTTCATCGAATTGGCCAGAGCCAAGGGGCTTTCCACGCGCAGCGTTCTCTTCAAGCACGTCATGAGGAACGCGATGCTCCCTCTGGTGACCATCATGAGCGTCTACGTTGGAATGTCGCTGAGCGGGGCAGCCGCTCTCGAATATGTGTTCTCATGGCCCGGCCTGGGAAACGAGCTGCTCCTGTCGATTAAGAGAGCCGATTATCCGGTTGCTCAGGCAGCGTTCTTCATGCTATCCGTCTCAATGGTCGTGATGAACTTAGTCGCCGACATGCTATACGGGTACCTAGATCCAAGAGTGGTATACAATTGATGCGCTTGAACGTTATAAAAATAGCAAAGCTCTTCTTTCGCAGGCAGATAGAGATCATAGGAACGAGCAGGCTCTCTATACTCGGGGGGCTAATACTATCATTTTTCTTCATCTTGGCGATCATTGGACCATACGTTGCGCCCTATGATCCATACAGCGTTGACAGAGATTCACTACTGAGCCCTCCTTCCAAGGAGCACTGGTTTGGGACATCATACCTTGGAAGGGACGTTCTGAGTCAGGTCATCGTGGGCACAAGGGCAACCATCGTCGTGGGATTGACAGCAGCAATTATCACTGTGTCTTTTGGTTTTATTGTGGGCCTAGTATCGGGTTATTTTGGTGGCTATTTAGACGAGGTGCTGATGAGGCTCACCGATCTTGCGTACTCTCTGCCCATGCTTCCATTCATTCTCGTACTGTCTGGGATGCTCCGACCAAGCATGTGGAATGTCATCATAGCGATAGCGATATTGCAGTGGAGGGCGCCTGCGAGGGTCATCAGGTCCGAGGTGATGTCGATATCCCAGAGAGCTTACATCAAGGCTGCGAAGATATCGGGAGCAAACAGCGCGANNNATAGCCCCCAACGTCCTCTCCCTGCTCTTCCTATATCTCTCTGTGGTCACGGGTTGGGCGATCCTCACCGAGGCCACGGTAAGCTTTCTTGGCTTCGGAGAGCCTTCGATAATCACATGGGGCAAGATGCTCCAGACGTGTTTCGTCACGGGGTCGCTGAGAACCGCTTGGTGGTGGGTGATCCCCCCGGGCGTGTCCATAATGGTGCTTGTCCTATCCGTCTTCCTGCTAAGCCTCGCGTATGAGGAGGTTACGACCCCAAGGCTCAAAGGGTATTGACATGACTCTGCTTGATGTAAACGACCTCGTCATCGCATACAGGGTGGGCAGGAGCCAGATCAAGGCGGTTGACGGAGTCTCAATAAAAGTAGATGAGGGTGACGTCCTAGGAATAGTGGGCGAGTCTGGCTGCGGGAAGACCACATTCGGTAAATCGCTGCTCAAGTTGTTGCCCCCCAACGCGAGGGTTGTCAATGGGGAGATAAACTACAGGGGGAGCGACCTCCTGAGGATGTCCGAGAAACAGCTCTCGAAGATAAGGTGGAAGGACATTGCTTACATTCCCCAGAGCTCCATGAACTCTCTCGACCCCGTGTATAGGATATCATACCAGCTCACGGAAGCCATACTGCAGCATGAGAAGATCGACAAGGAGGAGGCCCTTGAAAGAGCAATCAAGTACCTGGAGCTAACAGGGATTGAGAGCAAGAGGTTGATGGATTACCCTCACAACCTGAGCGGCGGGATGAAGCAGAGGGTACTCATAGCGATGGCCCTCGTCCTCAACCCGAGCCTCATAATCCTCGACGAGCCCACGACGGCATTAGACGTGATCAGCCAGGCGAAGATCGTGGACGAGATACTGAAGATGAGAGACAACTTCGGGACTACACTTTTCTTCATCACTCATAACATCGCGTTGGTGGCTGAGATCTGTGAAGAGGTCGCCGTGATGTACGCCGGGAAGATCGTGGAGTTCGCGGATGTCAAGACGATCTTCAAGAACCCCTACCATCCGTACACCATGGGGCTCCAGAACGCATATCCTTCGATAGTTGAGAGCAAGGAACTGATCTCCATCCCGGGGTTTCCTCCGGACTTGGAGAACCCCCCGAAGGGCTGCAGGTTCCATACAAGATGTCCCTTCAGAGAAGCGATANNGCCAGAAAACGTGAAGATTAGCGAGGGGCAGTGGTGTCTATGCCATTTTACAGAGAGGGCTGAAGAGTTCAGAGAGCTGGCGAAGAGGGAGTCAACGTGGAGGAACGCCTATGAGTCAGACTGACGCCCCGATCGTCGAGGTTGAGAACCTGAAGAAGTGGTACCCCGTCAGGAAGGGGCTGATAGCCTCCATGCTCTCGAGAAGGCCTAGCAAATACTTGAAGGCCGTGGACGGCGTCTCGTTCAATATAGAGAGGGGCGAGTTTTTCGGGCTTGCCGGGGAGAGCGGATGCGGGAAGACCACAACGGGAGAGCTCTTGGTGGGTCTCCAAGAGCCCACGGATGGCGAGATAAGGTTCGATGGAGTTAATATAGAGGCCATAGCCAGCAAGGACTACAAGGCGTTTAGGAAGAAGACCCAGATGATCTTCCAGAACCCATATGAGACATTGAACCCGAGGCTCACGGTCCTTGAGACGATCTCTGAGCCGTTGAAGATCCATGGAGTCAGAGATCCAAAAGAGCGCTTGACGCGAGTCATAGAAACCCTCAAACTAGTGGAGCTGAGGCCCCCGTCGAAGTACCTCAATAAGTACCCCCACGAGATGAGCGGGGGAGAGAGGCAGAGAATAGCCATCGGCAGGGCAATGACACTCAACCCAGATTTCATTGTCGCAGATGAGCCAACGTCGATGCTGGACGTATCAATCAGAGCCAGTATACTCAATCTTCTAAACGACTTGAAGGAACGCATGGGGATAACAATGCTATACATCTCCCATGACCTCTCAACCATAAAGTATCTCTGTGACAGGACTGCAATAATGTATCTTGGCAAGATTGTTGAGATGGGCCCAACAGATGTTGTGTTGCAAAATCCTGAGCACCCCTATTCAAAGGCATTAATGTCAGCTATCCCTATCCCGGACCCTGAGGTGAAGAGAGGTAACATAGACATAAAAGGGGGAGTACCTGATCCTATCGATCTACCTCCAGGATGCAGATTTAAACCAAGATGCCCAATTGCCAATAACTCATGTGGCCGAGAAGACCCTTCGTTGATTGAGATCGAGAACAATCATTTTGTTTCATGTCACATCAGCAGGCGCTAGAGATTTTTAAAAAATTGGACTTACGCAATTGGGGATAGTGTGATGAAAGGGGTTTGCTAGGTAGGTTCTGATCGCCTTTCTTATGATTATGTCATAGCCTTGCACCAGTTCATGCCCTTCCTCAGCATGTGTACCTCCAGCCTTATGAAGGCCCTGATGGAGTACGCCGGGTGGTTTAGCTGAGCCCGAGTTCCTCTCACCTGAGCCCTCTCTATCCCGCAGCACTACTTGACTCCCCTGTAGTAGGCCTCGATCCCCCATCCCCGTGAGGACAGCGTCCTCCGCTTCTCTTCCAGCATCTCCAGGTCGGACGTCGCCCATTGCTACGTATCCCCGTCTCTGGAGACGCTTCGGAACGCCCTCAC
>JABAOC010027838.1_pt1 | contig 12443 bp, 7 predicted proteins | sample 7062161 | NCBI WGS metagenome assembly JABAOC01 (sample SAMN14538625, study PRJNA623070) | marine sediment metagenome | biome: marine biome [ENVO:00000428]; feature: marine pelagic biome [ENVO:01000023]; material: deep marine sediment [ENVO:00002113] | place: India: Gulf of Khambhat ... | reverse complement strand
GCCACAATCTGTGAACCTGCGGAGATCGCCTGTATGCCGACGAGGAAGACAATCGGCCAGCTCCTACTGGGCAAAGGTCTGGTCGAGAAGGAACAAGTCCAGCGCGCCCTGGAATACCAGCAGCGCTCCAGCGATAGCCTGAGGCTGGGGGAAATCCTGGTCAAGTTCGGTTATGTGACCGAGAAGGACGTATTGGGCTGTTTGGGCGAGCAGTTTGACGTGCCGGTGGCGGACCTGGAGGAGGTGCGCCCCCAGGTGGACGCTGTCGAAGCCGTCCCCCGAAGCACCGCCCAAATGCACAACATCCTGCCCCTGGAGCTGTCCGACAACACGCTGAGGGTGGCCATCAGCGACCTGGACCTGTGCGCGATGGACAACCTGAAGTTCATCCTGAACGTGGACGTTAAGCCTGTGCTCGCCACCGAGGAGGAGATAGCCGAGGCCATTGACCGGTACTACGGCGGCGAGGAAGAGACGGTGGACAACATGCTGCGCGAGTTCACCGAGGGCGCTTTTGCCGAGGGGGGGGCCGAGGGCGAGGAAGAGGAGGAGGAACAGGGCGGCGCGCCCGTGGTGCGGCTGGTCAGCCTGATAGTCAGCGACGCCGTCCAGGCGCGTGCCAGCGACATCCACGTTGAGCCGCTGGCCGACCGGCTGCGGATACGCTACCGGGTGGACGGCGTCTGCCACGAAGTGCAGTCCCCGCCTAAGGGCCTGCAGAACCCCATAATCGCCCGCCTGAAGCTGATGGCGGGGATGAACCTGGCCGAGAAGCGCCGGCCCCAGGACGGCCGTATCCCCATCACCGTCCAGGGCAGGCCGCTTGACCTGCGCGTCAGCGACATACCCACCACCGACGGCGAGAGCATCGTGATGCGCATCCTTGACAAGGAATCCGCCAAGGTGGGCCTGGCTGAGCTGGGCTTCCACACTTCGGACCTGGAGCATTTCCAGCGGATCATCCGGCGCCCAAGCGGCATCTTCCTGGTCACCGGCCCTACCGGAAGCGGCAAGACGACCACCCTGTACAGCGCCCTGAACGAGCTGAACAGGCCGGATACGAAGATCATCACCGCCGAAGACCCGATTGAGTACACCTTCCCGGGCATCAACCAGTCAGAGGTGCGCAGCGAGATCAACCGCAGCTTTCCCATCATCCTGCGGGCCATGCTGCGTCAGGCGCCGGAGATCATCCTGGTGGGAGAGATCCGCGACGAGGAGACCGCCGAGATCGCCATCCGTGCCGCGCTGACCGGCCACCTTGTGTTCAGCACGCTGCACACCAACGACGCTCCCAGCGCCATCCCCCGGTTGATTGACATGGGCGTGCCTCCCTACATGGTGGCCTCCTCGGTGCAGGCCATCATGGCCCAGCGCCTGGTGCGGACGATCTGCCCCAACTGCAAGGAGCCCTATGACGTGCCGGAGGGCCAGTTGCGCGGGGTCGGCCTGAGCAGGGCGGAGGTGGAAGGCATCACCTTCTACCACGGGGCCGGCTGCAACCGGTGCAACAACAGCGGCTGCTACGGGCGGGTCGGCATCTTCGAGCTGATGGAGATGAACGACGATCTGCGGATCCTGACCTTCGGCAAGGCGCCCACGGGCGAGATCCGTGAGAAAGCGCGCTCCTACGGCATGCTCACCCTCCGGGAGGACGGCCTGCGCAAAGCCATCCAGGGCAAGACCACCGTGCAGGAAGTCATCCGCGTCGCCGGGGCGGCCCAGGAGGCGGAATGAGGTGGGCTGAGTCGGCACTTCCCAGCGGGAAGCAGTCATGATCCAGGTAGAAAAGGTGCTCGGGGCGGCCATCCGCCAGAACGCCGAAGACGTCATCTTCACAGTCAATCGGCCGCCCATGCTGCGCATCTACGGTGAGCTGGAATCCCTGCCCACCGAGACGCTGCAGGCGGAGGACACGGTCGCCCTGATGAAGAGCATCACCCCCGAGCGCTACCAGCAGGAGCTGCAGGAGGAGGGCTCGACCGACTTCGCCTTCGAGTTCGAGGACAGGGCTCGGTTCCGCGTGGCCGCGTTCCGCCAGCAGGGGCAGGTTTGCCTGGTGTTGCGGCTGATCCCGTCCAAGATCCGCAGCTTCGCCGAGCTGGGGCTGGGCGCACATATCCAGGAGCTGCTCTACCGGCCGCGGGGACTCATACTTGTCACGGGGCCGACCGGCTGCGGCAAGACGACGACGCTGGCTACTCTGGTTGACCACATCAACCGCACCCGCAAGGTCCACATCCTGACCATCGAGGACCCGATCGAGTACCGCCACCCCCACCGGGAGGGCATCGTCAGCCACCGGGCGGTGGGCCTGGACGTACCTTCCTTCAGCGTGGCGCTGCGTCGGGCGCTGCGCGAGGCGCCGGACGTGATCCTGGTGGGGGAGATGCGCGACCTGGAGAGCACGCGNNCTGGTGCTGAGCACGGTTCACACCCAGAGCGCTCAGACCACCGTCGAGAGGATCATCGAGGAGTTCCCTGCCGGCGAACAGGCCCAGATACGCATTCAACTGGCCAACAGCCTGCTGGCCGTGCTGAGCCAGACGCTGGTGCCGCGGATCGAAGGCGGCCTGGTGGCCTGCTTCGAGATACTGCTGATGACACCGGCAATCCGCCACCTGATCCGCGACAACAAGACCTTCCGCATTGATTCGGCCATGCAGACCGGGCGCGAGCGGGGCATGCAACTGCTGGACGACCACTTGCTGCAGCGCTACCGGCAGGGCACAATCTCCCGCACCGACGTGATGACGCGCTGCCGCTACCCCGAGGACGTGAGCAAGGCCCTCCAGGAGATGGAGACGGCCGCGCAGTAGTCCCTCCACAGGGGGNNGGGGGAACATCATGGCACAGGACACCGAAACACGACACAAGCTGCTGGGCCGTGTGCTGAAAGACATGGGCCTGGTCAGCGAGGGCCAGATACAGGAAGGCCTCGCCATGCAGAAGGAGTCCGGCGGGGCCATCGGCGAGATACTGGTCCGGCGCAAGTACGTCAGCCGCGAGGCGCTGACCCTCGCGCTGGCCACGCAGGCCGGCATGGAGGTGGTGGAGCTGGAGGGCATGGAGATCCCCGAGGACGTCCTCGAGCACATATCTCCCTCCATCGCCCAGGTATATCGCGTGGTGCCGGTCCGCTACCGCAATGGCGTGCTGACCGTCGCCCTTGCCAACCCCACGCATCTGAAGACGCTGGACGACCTGCGGTTCCTGATAAACTGCGAGGTCCGGGGCGCCGTCGCCACCGAGGAGGCCATCGATGCGGCCATACAGGAGTACTACAGCGCCGCCGAGGACATAGAGGACGTGCTTGCCGAGATGAGCGAAGCCACCCGGGAGATGGCCGAGCACATGCCCCAGGAGGTCAGCCAGTCCATTGACCTGGAAAGCATCGAGGAGATGGCCAGCAGCGCCCCCGTGCGCCGACTGCTGAACCTGATCCTGCTGACCGCCATCCAGGACCGGGCCAGCGACATCCACTTCGAGCCGTTCGAGGACGAGTTCAAGGTCCGCTACCGGGTGGACGGGGTGCTCTACGAGATGGTGCCGCCCCCCCAGCATCTTCACCTGGCCCTCACCAGCCGCATCAAGGTCATGACCCAGACGATGAATATCGCCGAACGGCGGATGCCCCAGGACGGGCGTATCGAGCTGAACATCGCCGGCAATCCCATTGACCTGCGCGTCTCAACTCTGCCCACCATGTTCGGGGAGAGCGTGGTGCTCCGGGTGCTGGACCGGCGGATGGTTGCCCTGGACATCAACGAGCTTGGCCTGCGCCGGGCCGACATGGACGAGCTGATGGACCTGATGCGCCGCCCCCACGGGATCATCCTCTGCACCGGCCCCACCGGCTGCGGCAAGACCACCACCCTGTATGCCGCCCTCCGCGAGCTGAACGATATCGGTGTCAAGATCCTCACCGTCGAAGACCCCGTCGAGTACGACATCGAGGGCATCATGCAGATGCAGGCCCGCGAGGAGATAGACGTCGGCTTCGCCAACGCCATGCGCCACTTCCTGCGGCAGGACCCGGACATCATCCTGGTGGGCGAGATCCGCGATAAGGAGACCGGTCAGATGGCCATCCAGGCGTCTCTGACCGGCCACGTTGTGTTCAGCACCGTCCACACCAACGACGCCTCGACCGCCATCACCCGTCTGATTGACCTGGGGCTGGAGCCCTACCTGATCAATGCCACCCTGGAGGGCGTGGTGGCGCAGCGGCTGGTGCGCCGCATCTGCAGCCACTGCAAGGAGGAGTACGAGCCCACCCCCGACGCCATCATGTCCCTCGGGCTGCGGCCGGAGGACGTGGAGGGCAAGAAGTTCTACCGCGGCCGGGGCTGCGACCGCTGCAACCAGATCGGCTACTACGGGCGCATGGGGCTGTTCGAGATCCTGATCATCAACGACGAGCTGCGGGAGATGATGATGCAGGGCGCCTCCACCCAGGAACTGCGCACAGCCGCCCGCAAGCTCGGCTGCCGCTCGCTGCGCCAGACCGGGCTCCTGGCCGTCTACGACGGCCTGACCACCCTCGAAGAGGTCAGCCGGGTTACCCTGGCCGAGTAGGCCCCGGCGTGTCGCCGCCGGTATCAAGGGCGTTCGGTTCTTCCCGCGAAACGAGCGGGGCGGTCGGTTTCCCCGCGGCAACGTCTCCTGTCGGACGGTGCGCCACGTTCGCCCGGCGTCTTCTGGGGCGGCCGCGTCCCTACAGAACCCAGCTCCGCTGCCGGACGCCAGCCTGCGGGGCGGCCATCGCTTCCGGCTTCTGAGGCCCGACGGCGAAAACGGGCTTGACACGCCGGCCTGCCGGGCCGATAATGAAGATAAAGGCGGGTTGACAGGTTCTGGTAGGGAAGCGAAAAGTCTTGAAAGCCAAGTGTCCGGTGCCTGAGGCCCTCTACGGGCCGTTCGGGAAGGAGGGTAGGCGAGATGGCAGTGTTCGAGTATGAGGCGATGAACGCCGAGGGCAAACCCGTGGTGGACGCCCTCGAGGCGAAGAACACCGAGGAGGCAATCTCCAGGATCCGGGAGATGGGCCTGTTCCCCACGCGGGTCAACGAACGGAGGGCCCCCAAGGGTCAGGGCGCCGGCGCACGGGGCCCCAGCCGGGTGCGCAAGAAGACCTTTGTGATCGGCGGCGTGCGGGGCAAGGACCTGACCACCTTCACCAGGCAGCTCTCCACCCTGACCGACGCGGGCATCCCCGTGGTGCAGGCGCTGAACATCCTGGAGCGCCAGATGCGCCCCTGCGCCCTGAAGAACATCATCGGGTCAGTGGCGGACGAGGTCGAGGGCGGCTCCTCCCTGTCGGAGGGCATGGCCAAGTATCCGAAGGCGTTCGACAAGCTCTACGTGAACATGGTCAAGGCCGGCGAGGCGGGCGGTATGCTGGACATCGTCTTGCAGCGTCTGGCGGACTTCCGGGAGAAGGCCGCCCGGCTGCGCCGCCGCGTGCTGTCGGCCCTGATTTACCCCGTGTTCGTCGTCGTGGCGGCCGGCGGCATCCTGACCTTCCTCATCTACAAGGTCATCCCCAGCTTCATTCAGATGTTCGAGGAGCTGGACGTGACCCTTCCCGCGCCGACGATGTTTCTGCTGGTGGTCACCAACTTCGCCACGCACAGGTGGTACCTGCTGCCGGCCATTCCGCTGGGGCTTTTCGGCATCTACAAGCTGATCACCGCCACCAAGGTGGGCCGCTTCGTGGTGGACTGGCTCAAGTTCCGCGTCCCGGTCTTCGGCTCGATAATCAACAAGGCGGCCATCGCGCGGTTCACCCGGACCTTCGGCACGCTGATCGGCAGCGGCGTGCCCATCCTGGAGGCGCTCAACATCTCCCGCGACACCTCCGGCAACTCGGTGCTCGCCGGCGCCATACAGAGGGTGCACGACGGCGTGCGCGAGGGCGACCCCATCGCACCCCCTCTGGGCGAGAGCAACGTCTGCGATGACATGGTGGTCAACATGATAGACGTCGGCGAGGAGACCGGTAACCTCGACACCATGCTGCTCAAGGTGGCCGACAACTACGACGACCAGGTGGACTCCGCCGTCGAGGGCCTCACCAGCCTGATGGAGCCCATCATGGTCATCCTGCTGGGCGGCATCGTCGGCTTCATCGTCATCGCGCTGTTCATGCCGCTGATCAAGCTGATGAGTTCGCTCTCGTGAGCCGCCGGGCCGGCCGCTGGCCGCCGGCGCTCGAAAGACAGGGAAGGAGGTCGCCCATGCGCCGCTCCAACACCGGGTTCACGCTCGTCGAGATGCTGGTGGTCATCAGCATCATCGCCATCCTGGCCGGGATGCTCATGCCCGCCATCATGGCCGCCCGCGTGAAGGCCCAGGAAACTCACACCCTCAACCTCATCCACAACTGCGAGTCGGCCGCCACCGCGTTCTTCAACGACCGCGGCGACTACCCCCCCTCTACGTGGGCCGAACTGGACGAGTTCTTCGATGTTGAAGGCCACGGCACCGGAGGCAGCCTCAGCGACGAGTCCAACCACTCGCCTTCCGAGGGCAACCTGGACGTGTGGGTGGATGAGTACCCGATGGAGGTGGATCGGAACAAGGAGCTGGTGGACGGAGGGTACGACGGCGATTACGACGACGATGGCAACAGGGATACGGAGCCGGACACGGACGAGGCGCCGCGGGTGTGCCGCGTCAACGAGGGCATCGAGGTCTTCCTGGCCTGCCTGGCCGGCCGCGACGGCGGCCCTTACATGGAGGTGGAGGCCAGTTGGGTGGCCAACACCGACGCCGACTTCGACCGTTCCAGCAACGAGAACGACCAGGTCGGCGAGACCGACACGGACCCGGACATCCTGCAGGCCACCAACTGGTATTTCGGCGGCACCATAAATGAGCCTCAGGCCGCCCGCGAGCTGGTGGACTACTGGGGGAATCCCCTGGTCTACTTCCACAACCGCGACTACGACAGATGCGACCGGCATAGCGACAACTACGCGTTCACCACGTATCCAGACGACCATTGGCCCCGCTACGCCCGATCAGGATACGTAAGCTGGGGTCAGGCGGACGGGGATGAGCCGCAGGAGGTTACAAGTCTGGACGCCGATCAACTGGAGTATCCCATCTCCGTCAGCCAGTCCGAGCTGGGCGCGCCGCCGAACCTGAGCAGCTTCCAGCTCTATAGCTGGGGCGTGGACAGGGAACCGGGCGACCACCTCGGGGGCCAGCCGCCGGCGAGCGAGAACCAGAAAGAGCTTCTCCGACAATGGCGTGACAACCTGGCCAACTGGGAGTTGGAGGAGTAATCCATGGTGCGCCGCCGGCCAGCGGAGGGGGGGGGCAGCGTTGCGTCCGGGCCGCTCCGACGCGCCTTCACTCTCGTTGAGATGCTCGTCGTCATGGGCATCTTCGCCATTCTGGCCGCCCTGGCCGCCGCTTCGTGGGTCAGCATGACTCGCCGCGCGAGCCGGGAGGGGGCGGCCGAGCGCGTGATGGACGTGCTGCGCCAGGCGCGCCTGAGCGCGGCGGACACCGGCCGGGGGGCCGTCGTGCGCATTGACCCCGAACGCAACCTGCTCTACGGCCTGTCCACCCGCATCGAGGCCGCCTGGCACTTCGACGAGCTCAGCAGCACCGGCGAGCCGGACGAGTTCATCACCCCCGGCGCGCGCTCGATGCACGGTACGTATCACGATCCGCCGCCCGACGACCTCGTCGAGGGCACCCTCGGCCTCTGTCTGGCGTTCGACGGCTCCGGCACCTTCGTGGACTGCGGGCGCTACCCCGTCTACGACCAGACCGACGGCATCCGTCTGGAGGCATACGTGCGGCCGCAGCCGGAATCTGGAGACGCGACCAAGGCCTTCGGCATCATCGCCAAGTGGGACGGCAGCAAAGGCTACAGGCTCTACCTGGACTGTGAAGAGGACACGGGCACGGGGAAGTACAGCCTGAAGGGATACCTGACCACCGAAGAGACCCCAATCCAGGTTAGCTCCACGGCGCCGCACGCCCAGAACGTCACGATACCCGGCTACCAGTGGTCGCATGTGGCCCTGGAGTGCGATGGCTCGGAGGCGCGCCTGGTCTGCAACGGCATCGTGGTCCACAGCAAGCCCCAGTACGCTCGCATGGAGCCCGCCGGCAGGGAGCGCCTGTTGATCGGCGCCGTCGGGCCGTACGATCCGAACGGGTCCCCGCCCGATCCGCCGGAGGCCTACTTCCGCGGCCTCATTGATGAGCCCCGCCTGCTGTCGGTGGCCGGCGGGCAGCGCATCACGCTGCCTGACCGCGTGCGGCTGGTCGCTTCGGACGAACGGGTGTACTTCGACGACCAGGGCAACCTGGACCTCAGCTACCACAACCAGGACGTGTACGTCTCGGTCGGCGACCCCTACCAGGCGGCATTCCTGGACAGCGGCATAGACGAGACGGCCGACACGCTCCGCGTGGGCCCCCGCAATCCCTTCCCGCCCACGGGCGGAGCCGTCATGGTGGGGGATGTCGCAGCGGCGGCGCCCATGGAGGTGATGACCTACGACGTGGCCAACGGCGCGGACCTGAACGAGCTCAACCGCCGCAAGTACGGAACCCAGGAACGGGAACACGACGAGGGTGAGGACATCTACTTCGCCCGCGTGGTGCGGCTGGGCCGCACTGGCCTGGTCAGCAAGGAAGGCGACTGGTAAACGACCAACATCCCACCACGGAGACACGGAGAACACGGAGAACGGCAGAGGGATGGGACCACGACGACACGACGGGCACTACGCGAAGACAGGACGAGGGGTTCTTGTGCAGCCGTTCTTGATACTGCTCAGTCTTCCTCCGTGTTTTCCGTGTCTCCGTGGTGAGACTCGCCGTGGAGAGAGGAGGCGTAGAGGATGAAGGCGGATGACCGCCGGGGGGTTGCGCTGATCATCGCGGTGGCGGTGCTGACGGCCATGTTCCTGATGGCCGTGCCGTTCGCGGTGTTCATGCGCCTTCAGCACAGCGCGGGCACCCAGGCGCTGCACACCGCCCGCGCGCGCAACGGCTACACCGGCGCCCTCGGCTACGCGCGCAACGTCCTCTACCAGGGCAGCTACTACGACGGCATGCTCGACGCGCCATTCCAGAGCGCCGATGTGGACACCCTCTGGGAGTTCCGCGCCACCATGCGGACGGTGGTCGAGGAGACGGAGCTGCAGTATGCGGACGTCGACGAGGACGGCCGGGATGACGTTGCCGAGCGCAAGTTCGGGGTCAAGTCGGCCCTGGGGCTGCCCAACGACGGCGACCCGGACACGCTGGACGGCTATTTGCGGGTGGGGGAGGAGTGGGTTGGCTACTATGACGTGGACATAGATACGGAAGTCGGTCAGTTCCCGGGAGGGACAGTAACGGTCCGGCGTCAGGACCGGGGCGCATTCGGCACATCGGCCGACGACCACGGCACGGGCACGCTGGTCAGCGTCTTCCCCGAGCTGGAGATGTGGCACCTGGACGTGCAGGACCAGCAGGCGCTCATCAACGTCAACACCGCCCCATACCAGGTCATCCTCAACCTGCTGCAGTACCTGGAGATCGCGGGTCCTGCGCCGCCGAATACGCCGAGCGTGGAGCAGATGAACCTGGCTGCCGCCATCTCCGCCTACCGGCTCTACTACTCCTTCTGGGAGGGCGAGGGCGAGCAAGGTGCGATAAAGGACGGCAGCTACACCCGTTTCCAGAACCTGAGCGCCGTCCGGAACATCTCGAAGGCGCCCTGGCTCGGCGCCGGGGGCACGCCGACGCTGACGGCGGACGACTTCGACCGACTGCGCCCCTACCTGACGGTGCACTCCGAGGCACCCGGTGAACTGTGGTGGGACGTCACTTACACCCAGGGCGACCTGAACGGCGCCTCGGCGCATACCGAGCATTGGGCTGTGCAGCTCAACAATGCCGGCCAGATACCCGTCGGCGGCATCGTCCGGCTGGGGGACTCCCAAGACGATCCCGTCCGCATGGTCAACTCGGTGAACCGTACAGTGACGCTCGGAGCCGGGGGCCTCGCTCTGGCACAGACCGGTCCGGTGTCCGTGACGGGCTCTCTGGCTGACTTCGCGCTCCTGGACAGCACCACGAACCCGGGCGCCGATGCCCACACGCCAGGGTACCTGTACATTGACGACGGTGCGAACAGCGAGTGGATCGCCTACAGTGACGTGGATGCCGGGGCGAACCAGATACACGTCAGCGAGCGTGGGCTGTGGGGCACGAGCGACGTCGCCCATGCTGCTGGAGTGACAATGCAAGGCAACGTCATCGGCTGGCGCTACGACGCCGGAAGTGGATTGGTGGACAGCAACGATGAGCGCATGTACGTGGGTGGTGTTCAGGTCAACTACACCCCGGCCGTGGGCGAGACGATAAGTAACGGGAGCACGCTCCAGCTCGAGCGCCGCCACGCCGTGAACGTCAACACCGTCACCGATCCCGTCATCCTCCAGGCGCTGGCCTACGGCGTCAGCGATGGCACGGACACCATAGACGAGTCCAACGCCGGAACCTTCGCATCGGGACTGCTGGAGTACACCTCGGGCGCGGCCGGCCCGCCCTATGACTTCTTCGACGGCAACGAGGAATGGTTCGATTACACCGACCCCTCGGACAACCCCACTACGCCCCGGGCTGAGTTCGAGGACTTCATTGCTTCCCTCGGCTTCGGAGTAGGCGACGAGCAACTGCTGAAGGACAACTTCCGCGATGTCCCGGCTTCGTGGCCGGCGGTCTCGACGTGCCCCCTGCGCTTCAACAGTGGGGCGCTGACGGGCATCGCCTCGATGGGCATGGCGGACGATCGCGCCCACACCCCCGTCGCCCAGTACCCGCGCCTGGCCCGGTCGCGCGTCTATGACACCGTGCCGCCCCTGGAGGGGCTGATCTGGGCGTTGCGCAGCCAGAAGGAGTTCTACGACTGGATGGCCTTGAGCGGGCAGAGGGAGGCGGACGGCGGCCACATCCTGACCGGCCGGCTGCTGGAGCGGCTGCCCGGCGCGCTGCTGGCGGACGATGACGATTGGGCCACCGCAGACGAAGGCGTGGGCACCGTGATGCCCGCACTGGGCATCCTGGAGCCCCACCGCTACGTGACCTGCCTGATGGGACTCCACTCGCCGACGGTGAACGACTTCGACCTGGACTACTCGGCGGCCGCCGATACGGCCATGGTCGGCCCGGCCACGGCCGACACGGACAACACCACCTATGGCGGCATCCGGGACGTGCAACTCGAATACGACACGCACTACGACGCGGCGGCGGGCAATCGGCATATCGAGGCCGATTCCTTCCACGCCGTCGTCCAGCCGTTCGCCGTCGAGTTCTGGATACGCCCCGCCCGGCACGCGCTTAACCGCCAGCTCATCCTGGACGTGGGCGAGGGTGAGGCGGAGGAGCCCGACGCGGAGAGCCAGGTGCGCCTCTACCTGCAGAACCGCCGCCTGGTGCTGCGCATGGACGAGCCGGTGGATGACGCCGATGCGGGCTACAGCGGGTACGTGGAGGCCAGGAGCGGGCTGACCTTCGAGCCGGGCCGGTGGCACTACGTGGCCGTGGCCGCCGTCGGGCCGTTCAAGGACGAGATCGCGATGTTCGTGGACGGCATCTACGACAGCGGGATGACGTGGCTGTACGGAGATGACGACGAGGCGGCCGTCCAGGAGGGTTGCTTCCTGCCGCTGGCCATGACATGGCCCAACCGGAACACAACCACCACCATCGGCCCGGTGGGTGGGGAGTGGGCCGCGCGGCAGTATGGGGCTCGGCGTGCAGGACAAGGACTGGCTGCCCGAGCGCGGCTGCGTGGTCGTCTCCTCGACCGACGAATGCTACCCCTACCAGGGGTTCGACACCGTGGACCTGGGGGGCGGCACCATCGTGGACGTGCTGCGGCTGGGGAAGGCGCTGGAGCAGGCGCACGGGCAGGGCGACCCGGTGGCCCTGGCGCTGCCCCTGACCCGCGAGACGGCCCACAAGGGCGACATGCCCTCCTATGACCCGCCCACCGACCAGGTGACCCTCTACTGGCACAACAACCTGGGCAGCGGCTCCTACACCATAGACGGCGAGAGCGAGCTGGACATCGGCACGGTCATTAAGGGCGCCGACTACTGGGCCGACTGGATGGCGGACGTGCTGTGGGCGCCGATAGACCCGGGTGAGGCCGGCGGGGAGGTGCCCGGTTCGGCCAACTCGCCCCTGGGCGTCGGACCGGACGAACTGGACCATACCGACCGCTACAAGGCGCTGGGGCATTACGCGCAGTCCGTCCTGGCCGGCGCGCTGCCCACCGGGCCGATAGGGGACACCTTCAGCATGGGCGGCGCGCGGGACGGCTCCCCCCGCTTCGAGGGCGAGCTGGACGAAGTGCGCATCACGCCGCTGCCCCTGGCCCTGGTCCAGGGAGAGGACGCTGCCGGCAACCTCGTGTC
>JABAOC010018066.1_pt4 | contig 12444 bp, 8 predicted proteins | sample 7062161 | NCBI WGS metagenome assembly JABAOC01 (sample SAMN14538625, study PRJNA623070) | marine sediment metagenome | biome: marine biome [ENVO:00000428]; feature: marine pelagic biome [ENVO:01000023]; material: deep marine sediment [ENVO:00002113] | place: India: Gulf of Khambhat ... | reverse complement strand
ATTAATACTCCCCAAATCATTGGATTTCGGACATGACGATAAACCCCACGAACAACAAGCTTCTTCGGCGGCTCCCAAGGTGCGAGTGTTCCTTTCCCGATTTTTGCAAAAAGGTGAATAGTCTTACCTAAAACGAACAAACCAAGACCAATAAATAAACAGCCTCCAACAATCGGGAAGATATTGAACGGATACAACAAGAACCAGCCGAGATGAAATTCTCCTGTGATTAAGAGAATAATAGTTGGAATAATTAAGGTCATTATTAAAGGAAGTAAGATGAACGCTTTGACATGCCCCCATAATCCCATGGAAGATACCTCTTTGAATGGATTAAGACCAAATAACCTAAGGTTAAGTTATGCGAACGAGTCAAGCATAAGATTTTAACTAAAGAAAGAAGGTATCTGGAGATGAGCAGCAAAAATGAAATGTATTATTTTTTATCAAAAATGCCTTTAATTTTCATGCCGTGATTAATCGTGAAAAATAAAGAAATTGCCCGATTCTTTCATGAGTTGGCTAAGCTACAGGAAATGCAAGGAGAAACTTTCAAACCACGCGCTTATAGGCGTGCTGCTCGGACGATTGAAAGTTGGGCAGAAGATCTTATGGATATTTATCAACAGCAAGGAAAGGACGGGCTTGAAGAGATTCCGGGGATCGGAATAAATATTGCCAACAAGATAGAAGAGATTTTACAAACAGGACACCTCCAAGCTCTTGAAAAATTACACGCGGAGATCCCTTCATTTCTTGTTGAGTTAGGTCGTATCCCGGGAGTAGGGCCGAAAACGGCAACACTTCTTTATGATACACTCAAAGTTGATACTATAGATGATTTAGAAAGAGTGATTAAGAAAGGGGGACTAAAAGGACTTAAGGGGATTGGACCAAAGACGGTAAAAAATATTCTTCATGGCATTCAAATCTATCGGCAAGGAATGGAAAGGATTCTGCTTTGGGACGCGTTACAAACCGGGAAAGAGTTGATTATGAAGCTTGAACAAAGTGGTCTTGTTCAAAAGATTTGTTTAGCGGGTTCACTAAGACGAAAAAAGGAAACAATAGGCGATATAGACATTTTAGCTGTTTCTAAGGCTCCTCCTAAACAGCTCATGGAATTTTTCGTAGCTTTGGGTGGAGTTCAACGTGTCTTAGCTAAGGGTAAGACGAAATCTTCAATATTATTAGAGAATGGGATTCAAACAGACTTAAGAGTGGTGGAAAATGATAGTTTTGGCGCCGCTCTACAATATTTTACTGGAAGTAAGGATCATAATGTCAAATTACGACACCTATCAATTGAAAAGTCCATGAAACTTAATGAATATGGACTTTTTAAGAAGAAAACAGATAAAAAGATTGCAGGAACATCAGAACGAGAAATATATGACCTTTTAGGGCTCCAATATATCGAACCGGAGTTAAGAGAAGACCAGGGAGAATTTAAAGCCGCTTTACAAGGAACCTTACCCAATCTTCTTCAGTTTACGGATGTTAGAGGGGAGCTCCATGCGCATACAAAATGGAGTGATGGGGCATTTTCTGTGCAAGAAATGGCCGAAGCGGCAAAAACAAAGGGTTATGAATATCTAGTTCTGGCTGATCATTCTCAGAGCTTAAAAATTGCTCATGGGCTAACTCCTGATCAGCTGCGAGAACGTGGACAAGAAATAGAGAAGTTAAATAATGAATTTAATGGAACTTTCCATATTCTGGAGGGTACAGAGGTTGATATTATTCCGGATGGATCTCTTGATTACCCTGCTTCAATATTAGAAGACCTAGATATAGTGATTGGAGGTATACACACGAAGCTACGTATGACTGCTGAAGAGATGACCCAGCGCCTCGTTAATGCTATGCAAACTGGCTTGTTAGATGTATTGGCACATCCCACAACTCGTATGATTGGAAAACGAGAGTCAGCGCCCATGCATTATGATAGGGTTTTTGAAGTGGCAGCGGAGACGAAAACCGTGTTAGAAATTGATTCCCACCCTAACCGAATGGATCTAGATAGTACTAAAGCTAGACACGCCAAGGATTATGGAGTTATGCTTGGGTTAAGCACAGATGCTCACCACATAAATCATCTTGATTTTATGGAAATTGGTGTTTCGATTGCTCGCCGAGCTTGGTTAGAGCCAAAAAATGTTCTCAACTGCCTTTCCTTACATGAATTGAGAAAAATGAGATGATATCAATGGCTAAGGTGAAGATCGGCGATACAGCTCCAGATTTCACCCTTCCATCGCAGACTGGAGAAAAAATCACACTTTCGCAATTCTTTGGGAAGAAACACATTGTACTTTACTTCTATCCAAAGGATGAAACTCGGGGATGCACAACACAGGCTTGTAGCTTTAGAGACAATTACGAAGTCTTCAAAGACTTAGGTGCAGAGGTTATTGGTGTAAGTTCAGATGACATCAAATCGCATCAGGCTTTCGTCAAAAAACATCATCTGCCATTCATCTTATTGAGCGATAAGGACAACAAAGTTCGAAAGTTATATGGTGTGCCCTCAACCGTTGGCCTAATCCCAGGGAGAGTCACTTATATAATAAACAAAGAAGGAGTCATCCAACACATCTTCTCTTCTCAGTTCCGACCTCGCAAGCACATCAATGAAGCGATAGACATACTAAACAAACTAGAGAAGGAATAAGGAATTATTCTTAGGATTTTCATCTATAAGTTATTTTCAATTTAAATCTAATATCGTTCCTGCTCATTTTAAAAGTCGATTTCCTTCCCCTCATAAACATACTCAAATATTTTTACAAAGTCGTCGTAATTCACGGTGCGGGGATTTGATAACGTCCCAGAATCATTTATCGCATAATTAATTAAACTCTCAAAATGGGTTTCATACTTTTCCCTAGGGATTTTCATCTCTTTCAGAGAAAGAGGCATGTCTAGCTTGATGAGAAGCTCTTTAAACGCATCAATGAACTTGGTTGCTAATTCCTCATTTGAAGCGTCATAAAATCCTATTAAACGGGCAAGATCCGCGATATGATGCGATTCTACAGCTTTATTGTACATCAAGGAGTACCAACACATAGTCCCAATACACTGAGAATGAGGGATTTCAAAAACGCTTCCAACCGTGTGGGCTAGAGAATGAGTTAAAATAATTTGAGAGTTTCCGAAGGACCAACCCGCCATGGTTGCAGCGATATGCAATTTTTCTCTGATCTCTGTATCCACTATGCCCTTACGTTTAACTTGCTCAACAGCAATTGGTAAGTTTTCCCAAATGAGGAGGAGCGCATGCCTTGCGAGAGCATCCGAAAAGTCATTTCTCCATTGTGAGAGGTACCCATCAACAGCATGACTGAGAGCATCCAACGCTGTTCCCGCAATAAGATGTGCAGGCATGGTTTGCGTTAGTACTGGATCAAGTATAGTCACATCTGCAACTAGTTCTCTATTCGCCAACGAAATTTTTCGATCTACAGCTTCTGTGGTATCCGTGAGGACAATTGCCCAAGTTACATCAGCTCCAGTTCCAGATGTAGTAGGAATGGTGATCAGAGAACAGTTTGTTTTCTCTCTAAGCCCTAATTTTGCAAAGGGATTAAGACCTGCCACGTTTAATCCTGGATCTGCATAAATTGTCCACATGCCTTTAGCAGCATCTAAGACGCTACCGCCACCTAAGGCAATTATCACGTCTGGTTTAACTTCAATCATTGCTCTTCCTCCCTTTTGGACAATTTCCAGTGTTGGTTCGCTAAGAATTTCATCAAAAATGGTGATTTTAGTATTTGTTTGGTTCAATCGGGTTTCAATAACGGCCAAATGGAGTTTTTTAATTGTTGGATCTGTGACGATAAAGGCATGGGTATAATCTTGGTCAGAAAGATAGTCTAACGCATCTTCACCAAAAATGACTTTTCTCGGACTTGTAAACTCCCACACCACAAAACCTCCTTCTAGATACTCTTTTACATGTACTTCACGTTTTCAACTAATGTTGTTGACCGAACAAGTTCTTGGGCCGCCTTTACGGCTTTTAAGACCTTGGCCATGTTTCCTTTCAGCTTGAATTGCCGAGCCAGAAGCCCCTTAATAGGTCCGATTTTACCATCAAGCAGTTTGATCCAGTTCGAATACTTTCCACTATATTCGTATTCGGTTTCGGGAGTACCGGTTTCAGGTGTCACTACGAAAGCCTTGCGGCATTTTCCATGCCACAAATCACAATATATCGTGACAGTTTCCATCAATCCGCCAGTGCCATCGGCTTCTATAATAAAAAGAAAATCACCTTCCCAATCTTTTGCTGACCTTTCATACTCAACATTTGAGTTGACTATTTCCACAAATTTCTCGACCCATTCTTGGGTAGGGAAGATCACTTTGTTTTCGCTCATTTTTATTCATCCTCACAAATAGCTTGGTTTATACACATGTAATTAACGATATGAGGGGAATTTTATATTGATTTGATTTATGATGTTGTCTTAATTAAGATTACTCTCACCTATTCACTAATCCTAAGGTTGCATAATCCTGATACCCTTCCCGTAGGATCAGTTCTGCAAGTGAGCTGTGAAAGTTACATCCAATAACCCATTGAAAAAAAGATGGAGGAAGGCGGCTTATCGACGATGACGTCTTCGTCGGAGCCAGAGGAGGACGGGAATTGCCAAAAGCATTGGAAAAATTTCAAAACCGGGGATTGGAAAGCGTGGGGAGGTCTCCGGGGGACTCGTAGTCTCGGGGGGTTCCTCACCAATATGTAGTTCAACTGCGGTATAAGCAGGTGAAAGATTGGCAGAATTCACTTCGATCCCGATCTCAAAGACGCCTTCTTTTTCGCTAACAATCATGAACTCCCACTCCGCGGCCTGTTTGGGTTCAAGAACCTCCCTAACAGTAGGTTCGGGTTCTATGTCTAAGAAAAGCCCAGGTGGGAGATCCAGCAGAACCTCAACCTCATATTCAGGTTCCTCCCCATTATTGGTAACGCGCACGAACAGGAGAGTGGGTTCTCTGATTGGAACGCTGGGTGGATCTACTGCTGCTCTAATGCTTAAACCGGATACCTCGGGTGGTGTTGTTTGAGGAATTTCCTCTCCAATATGAAGCTTGACCAATTCAACGGCAGGCGAGCGATTGACTGCCTTTAGCTCGAATCCGATCTCATAAGTCCCTTCTTCTTCGCCTACGACGACAAATTCCCACACCACAGTCTGATCGGGTTCAATGACCTCCCAACCTACACGATCAGAGTCTGAAAGTAAGAATAGCCCAATTGGGAGACGCATTAGCACCTCCACCGCCAGAGCAGGGTCTATCCCATTGTTGGTGATTTCTACGATCAGAACAGCGGGATCCCCAGGGGAATGTATGGGAGCGTCCACATTGGCATAAAAACTCAAGGTCGTTGGCCCTACTCGAATTATTTCCTCTTCCCGTATCGGTGGTACCACCTCCTCGAGCCCTATTACCACTCGAACATGTGCCACTCCCTCGTTCCCGGCACTGTCGATCCCTATTAGGTGGATCAGGTGCTCACCTGGGCCAAGTCGTACCACTTCCAAAGCGGACCCATAACCAAGAATACCCCCAGCAAATTCCCACATCAAGGCGGAATCGGGAAGCTCACCATCCTCCAGATCAAAACCATGACCTTTTAACGGAATGAGATCGCCATGACCAAACACTTGCCCATCTACCGGCATATCGATAAAGACTTGAGGAGATTTGTCTCGGACGTAAAATGGCTCGGTATTTCTACCTTCCCCAGTGTTAAACCCATCTGTTGCTAATACGCGAATGTAGGCGCCCTTCTCACCACTCCCTGGGAGCTTGGAGGGATCAACGGCCAAGAACGGCTCTCTGCGCCCAGTTGTCAGTGGAATCCAGAAATTGCCGCCATCAGGACTATACTGGACGGTATAGATTAGTTCATCGCCATCGGGGTCTCTGGCTTCCCACTCCACAAAGGCTTCCTCGCCGGAAATCCAATTTTCCCCACCTCGTGGTGCAAGTAAGTGAACCTCGGGCACACCTCGAGTGACTTCTTGGACATCTAAAACTCGCTCTCCGATTCGTAGTTCAATACGTGCGCCGGGTTCTAAGCCTTCAACTTGTGGGATATGTTGGGAAAAATAATGTTTGCTCTTCCTCAAAATCTTCATGATTCAAGAATTTTCCAGAAAAATAGAATGAACGAATTTCATTTCCAGCCGGATCAATAACCACTAACTCATACGGAGTTGCTTCGCGCTCGAATGGGACGGGGAGGGAACTACGTTCTTGGACAATATCTCCTATAAAACTCTCAAGCTGTGGATATTCTGCTAATATTTCTATTAGAAAACTTGGATGAGGCGACTCTAATTGCAGAATAGAGTCAATAGAGCCTTCTAAATCTTTTGAAATCCAGCCTGTAATTTGTAGGATTGGTGGGATATGTTCCTCTGGGTTGTTTAAATTTGTAAGATCTGACATTCTCGCACTTTTAGCGGAAGCTTTTGTCGCGATTGCGGGGTAGAGCGGAGATTGCTCTAATTCTTCAAAAAGTTGTTCCCACCGATAATCACTGATCCACTGGGTATATTGGGCTTGTAAGGTAGCATCAGCAATAGTACTGCTACTACTATCACAATAACTCATGTAATCGGGATAATCCCATGGAATAATAACGGGTGGCCAGACAGATGCATCTAACCCGACCTCAGAGATATCGTCGTCAAAATGGGGCCAATTCGGATCGGGGAATTGAGCACCACAGTTACCAGCGGTGTTTGGGCCAGTATGCCGTCCCCATGTGCCCGCACCATTAGCATCCCGGTCAAGGTTGTGGGTTAGCTCATGGGCCATGGTCAGTTCTTCGTTTACGGCTATATAGCCTACCGCGACATAACCCTTCCCTCCATCCCAAGTTGGATTGCTTAATCCTCCTAAACCCCCCACATTTTGGGTGTAATAGCCAAAGATAAGATCTGGAAGTGGAAATGGAATTTCTCCGGTTAGTGCGTAACCCAAAAGCCACGCATAAACAATTTGACCCATTACTTCATTGAGTTTATTATTCGCTTGTGGGAAAGTTCCGGTCCAGTTACCTCCCATTATGCGCCAATCTAATCGCTTAAAATTGATTTTCTCTACTGGGAAAACTTTCTGCATCGCCTTTTCATATTGTGTCATGAGCGTTTTGGAGACTATATTGGGTTTAGTTGCCGTACCGGTGTTTATGGGGATTTCATACACATTAAGAACCCGCATATTGTGGAACGAGAATTGTTTCGTGGGGACCAACCAATTGTTGTCAAAATTCGTTTCCATAGTAGTGCTTGTCACAAATGCCGTGAGTTTCAGAAAATCTAAATCAGTCCACGAAGTTGGAAGTAAAAAGTTAGCCGAATGCGTGATTACAGTCCGAGTCCGAAATGAAGAGATGGGAGCATTGANNCAATAGGACCCGGTAGCGCTTTTCCGGTTTTTCCATCTGTTCCATAGAGATAAACGTTCGCCGGAATTGATCCGGTAGCGGTACCTATATCAAGAAATACCCGTGCCACTGTTGTTTTTCTTCGGGCAAGGGGGAGTCCGCTTGTGTCGTTTTGGACGGCTTGCGATAACTCAAGCGAGTGGATTTTCAGGTCGTTAGTCCCAGGGATGGAAGGTCCGGCAATTTTATATTTAAGCATATTACTCCAATCCTCAAAAGCCGGAAATCCACCTTTTTTATCATCCCGAACTACATCCCAGTAGGTAGTACTAATACCGATAATTTCTCCTGGTTGGGCGTTAAGATCCTGCTTATCATTTGCAGAATTTAAGGGATGTGCTACTTCAAAGATCCATGTACCTGGAAGCGTAAGCATCAGAACATCTTGGGCGGCCTTACTGGAGGCAGCAATCGGAGTTGCAGTGACGGTAATTGGGACAAAGGTGTAAATTGGTTGTACGGTGAAGAAGGGGGAGTACCACTGTGCGGCTCCGACCCCGTTTTGTTCAGAATCATACCCGGAACTCCCGTCGGTTTTGATATATAAATCGCGGAATTCGTTTTCATATCCGTCGATCAACAATTGATCATCGCCGGCATCTTTCATTTGATTATATTTATTGTCAAAGTTGAAATGTACCATATCTCNNATATAATCGTTTTTAATGTAGAGTGAGGCATTATGCGCTTCTACTGAGCTTTTCAACTCAGATTGAGTAATATTCAGTTGGAAGTCGATTTTTACTGCATCATCCCACTCTCCTCCAACCTCGACTCCTTTATAATTGAAACCAGAGGTAATGGCACCATCGATGCGAGGTGTCCTTGTGGCAAACGCACTATATCCTTGTGTAATGTCAGGAGGAATCGTATATTTGGGCGGAATAGTAGTCATTTCCGGTGGAATCGGCGAGATAGTGATGGGTGTAGGGGAAATGGTATAATCTTGCGAGTGAATGAGAGTTATGTAGGGAGTCACAAACACGAACAGCAAAAGTGAAACAGATATGGATAATTTGATTTTTCTAAACATATGTTCACCTCAATAATTTTATTCATCAAAATAGATTCAATTTAAAAATTTATAGGGTTTCTCCAATGTTTGAAACATTGTATCGGAATGGACCTATAAATAATTAATATCAGCGATTCACTTAACTACTTTTTCAATGGCCTACCTTTTAGGATTTTCAATTGACCGGTCTGCTAACTAACGCTATGTAATATAAACAGCCTATATTATAGGCTTCAGATATTTAAAATTTTGCTGGCGCTTTATTAATAGAATTATTGTCGTATAGCAGAAAATTGATGTTATAGAGTTAGATAACCACACCTACACACAAAAAAAAAGAAATTACAACATGTTATTGTGGGTTAAGTTAATTGCCTAATGTTTTAGGAGTCAAATAGAGAGCCATTAAAAATAAAAAAGAATTGTCGTAGCCGTTGTAGTTTTGGAGTGTTGACCAATGTATGGCTTTATGGGCAAGATTCTAAGAGTTAACTTGTTGCAATCAACGATTACGGAAGAATTCCCTGATAAGAAAACGGTTGAACTGCTTCTTGGGGGAGTAGGACTAGCCACTAAGTATCTATTTGATGAAGTGAAGCCCGGAATAGATCCCTTAGGTACGGAAAACAAGTTAATTTTCATGACCGGACCCCTAACAGGAACAAGGTCACCTAGCACTGGAAGATACTCTGTAGTTGCTAAAAGTCCGTTAACGGGCTTTTGGGGCCATGCAAACTCAGCAGGGTATTGGGGTCGAGATTTTAAGAGATCTGGGTTTGATGGAGTCATTTTCGAGGATATTTCCCCACAACCCGTTTACTTTGTGACGGAAAATGGGAAAGCAGAGCTTCGAGATGCCACACATCTGTGGGGGAAGAGCACATCTGAAACAACTAGGTTAATCAAAGAGGAGCTAGGAGAAGAGTTCAATGTTACTTGTATCGGCATTGCGGGAGAGAATTTGGTCAAATATGCAGCTATCATTAATGATGCGAGTAACCCGTATTGGGGTAGGGCTGCTGGGAGGTGTGGAATGGGCACGGTAATGGGATCGAAGCGTGTAAAAGCCATTGCGTCCAGAGGAACCATGAAGATCACTGTAGCTGATGAGGTTAAATACCGAGAAGAGGCCAAACAAAGATTTGACTGGGTTAATCAATCTTTATTAAAAATGACCTTGGAAGTCTACGGCACTGCGGCTGTTTTGGATATGGTGAACGTTAAAGGTGGCTTACCTACTCGAAATTGGCAAACAGGCGTGTTCGAAGCTGCTGACGATATAAACGGTACGGCAATTAATGAAAACATTCTGATTGAGCGCAAACCGTGTTTTGCTTGCCCCGTTCATTGTGGGCGGATTTCTGAAATTAAAACCGGCCCCTATACCAGTAAAGGAGAAGGCCCAGAATACGAATCGCTTGGTTCCTTCGGGACTATGTGTGGGATTGATAATTTAGAAGCTATTACCTTTGCCCAATTTCTTTGCAACAAATATGGACTTGATGTGATTTCTACGGGAAATATCATTGGGTTTGCAATGGAATGTTATGAGAAAGGAGCCTTGACTGAAAAAGAGACTGATGGCTTAGAGCTTAACTTTGGCAATCATGAGGTAATGATTGAACTCGTCCATAAAATAGCGAAGCGCGAAGGTTTAGGAAATCTACTGGCGGAAGGAGTACGATATGTCTCTCAAAAACTGGGAAAGGGAACTGAAAGATTTGCAATGCATGTAAAAGGACTAGAACTTCCGGCTTATGACCCAAGAGCTGCAAAAATCACGGGGTTAGCATATGTGACTGCTAATCGTGGAGGCGATCACATCACCGCGTACATAGAAGGACCAACGTTTCTATCAATGCCTTTCCTTATTGTGGAGGGGGAGCTGGGTGATGAACTTCTTGAAAATCCAGAGGATGCGAATATGGTCAAGGAGTATGAAGACGCTTTTAGTATATTTGATGCAATTGGGGGTTGTAAATTCATGGGTATGGTACTTACAGGTGAAGACTGGGCTACTTTGATCGCAACTCTTACAGGTCGGGAATTTACAGAAGTTATGTTCCGCAGAACCGGAGAGAGAATCTACAACCTTGCTAGAGCTTTCAATATAAGAGAAGGTTTGACTAGAGCAGATGATACTCTTCCAAAGCGTTTACTAGAAGATCCCTTGCCTGAAGGACCAGCTGAAGGGCATGTAATAAACCTAGACTCACTCTTAGATGCTTATTACAAATATCGTGGTTGGGATCAAGACGGAAAGCCAACCCCTGAAAAACTTAAAGAACTTGAATTAGCTTGGTTAATCAAGGAGATTTACTAACGATAGAGCTTACACCTAAGACATTTGTTTATGACTCACTCACTCTTAGAGAATAAAAACCCATTGGGTGAGAACATGACTTATGCGGACAAACCATGGTTGAATAGCTATTTTGTGGGTCCATTCAAACTTCCAAAGACCATGGAACCATACCCTAAAATCCCAGTCACCAAATTCCTCGACGATGCTGCCCAACAATATCCTGACAATGTTGCATGCGTCTATTTAGAGGAAGAACTCACTTATGAGCAATTGAAGCTCCAAGTGGATAAGCTTGCCACTGCCCTAGCGGAGTTGGGTGTAAAAAAAGGTGATAAAGTTGCTACTATTCTTCCATCTTGTCTACAGTTCATCATAAGTGATTATGCAATAATGAGATTAGGAGCAATCCATGTTCCAATAAGTATCTTACATAAAGCTTTTGATCTGTTGTATGAGCTCAACGAATCTGGAGCAGAAACCGTAATTTGTTCTTATCGACGTCTAGAACGGGTTAACATTATAAAAAATGAAACCAAACTTAAGACAGTAATTTGGACAAAAGTCCCCATTTATCCTTCTTATTTTATTCCTGACCTGGAAGAAATCCCTGGAGCGTATCGACTCGAAGACCTAATCTCCAAATCCAAGCCAAATCCTCCCAATGTGGAAATCGATCCCTTGAACGATTTGGCTCTATTACCATTTACAGGAGGTACCACTGGCATTCCTAAAGGAACAATGCTCAGCCACTACAACCTAACTTCGAACGTGATTCAGTCTCTACATTGGATGATGCACCCTCTTGCTCCAGGTATTAAGGGGAAATCTGCTGTTGAAATCTGTGTTCCTATTTTTCACCAGATGGGCCATTGGGGAGTACACGCTTGTATTAGTTGGGGACTTCGCATCATCTTAGTTGATGGACGCGATCTAAAAAAAATAGCAGAGCTCATCAAAAAATATCGGCCTTTTATAGTAATGGGAGTCCCAACTCACTATATGCTCTTGCTGAATGAAGACATTCCAAAGATGCCGATCTTTTTCTATGCAGGGGCAGCGGCTCTTCCTCCAGATGTAGCGCAGCAATGGGAAAAGAAAATAGGTGTTCCACTTGGTGAAGGCTATGGGATGACCGAAGCAAGTCCTTGTGTTCACTTAAATCTTTCAGGATTTTCTAAAGTAACAGGATTTATGGCTGAGGTGAAGAGATCCATTGGCGTTCCTGTTGCAGATACTGAAGTGAAGATAGTTGATCCAGAAACAGGAGCAGAAGTACCAGTTGGAGATGTCGGTGAATTATGGATCCGTGGACCCCAGATCATGCTTGGATATTGGCCGACTCCTGGTAAAGGTTTAGATAAAGAAGGGTGGCTGGCGACTGCCGATATAGGAAAAATGGATGAGGACGGCTATTTTTACATCGTAGATCGCATTAAAGATATGATTAACGTCTCAGGAATGAAAGTTTACTCCCGGGTGGTCGATGACGTGTTATTTGAACACCCTGCAGTCCTAGAAGCAGGAGTTATTGGAATTCCCGATCCAAAGAGACCCGGAAGTGAACGAATCAAAGCATTCATCGTGTTGAAACCAAAGTTCGAAGGAAAGATAACAGAAGAAGATATTGTTAAATATTGCCAAGAAAAT
>JABAOC010025931.1_pt2 | contig 12448 bp, 12 predicted proteins | sample 7062161 | NCBI WGS metagenome assembly JABAOC01 (sample SAMN14538625, study PRJNA623070) | marine sediment metagenome | biome: marine biome [ENVO:00000428]; feature: marine pelagic biome [ENVO:01000023]; material: deep marine sediment [ENVO:00002113] | place: India: Gulf of Khambhat ... | reverse complement strand
ATGTGTGCGTAAAATAAATAAGATAACATAACTGCTCCCGAAAGATATAGCAGACTGGGAGAGAACCTAATCGCTAGCAGCGGGATAATAAAGACAAGATGCCAGGGGGCAAGAGAAGGTGTAAAAACGACAAAAACAATACTTAAAAGAAAGACGTTATATATAAAGTCAAAAGAGCCTCTTTCGCTTCTGGAAAATATTACGATGGAAACAATGACAAAAGAAACTAGAATGAGTAAAAGATAGAATATATCTGCTTCTGATTGACGAGCAAAGACCTTGGAAAGAAAATATCTTACCCCGCTGTTAAACCAGGGCCCTCCTTGAAACTCGAAGATAAATCTTATGATTTTTGAACCAGCTCTTATAAAGGGAAGATATAATAATCCAGTTATTCCTATAAGGGCTGCGGACATTTTAACCTTATGCATTTTTGGTCCTATATTCTCTAAGAATGCCGGGAGCAATATTAAGGGAAACATCTTTGCAGAGATTGCTAGACCCAGCAGAATACCGGTCAGTATATGCCTGAATTTAATTCCAGCCAGTATTGCAGCTGAAAGAAGAAAGGCAATTAGTGCATCAATGTGTCCGCTTTNNCAGCGGGCTCCAGGCGTAGAGCAGTACTCTATTTAAGTTCATTTTAAGTTCTTTCAGAATGGAAATTATAAGAGCAATCGAGCCGAGGTCAAAAAGGATCAGAGCTAATTTAAGAGCAAAAACGCTGTCTGGTCTGAGTAAATAGATGAAGCGAAAAAAGAGTTGTGAGGCAGGCTGGTAGGGATCATACTTAGACTTTGAGGAGATGAACGGATAGATTAACTCATCTTTTAAACCAGGCGTTTCTTCACTATCTGGATAGCTAAGATAGGGGTTGATTCCAGCTGCTTGAACTTTTCCATCCCAGACGTATCGGTAAATATCGTGTGAGAGGGAGGGTGCAGAGACTAAAAGCACGATCCTAAATGCAAGAGCAAAAACGAGAATAGCTGTGAGAGTATAGCCTGAAGAAAGCTCCGCTTTGAGTAGTAGAACAGTTGCTATTAAATATAGAGCGAATAGAGCAAAAAAAATATATTCAAATTCTAAGACATGGATTTGTAGATTGTCTATTCTTAGGGTATAGATATAAAGAGACAATGAAGAAATACCTAAGATTGCTAAGGTGCTTAGCCAGACAATTTTTTTCATTCGCTCTGCTATTTAGGTTTAACAATTTACTGCTCATTATAACATTGGCTTTTCAAGGCCGTCAGCTCACTTATAAGTTCCTTTCGCTTAAATGAATATTTGAGTTGAAGCAATTCATTATTTAAAAATGGAGGTATATCTTGAAAGAAAAAGAGAAAACGGTACGGGTTATTGTAGAAATCCCCAAGGGGAGCAGAAACAAATATGAATATGATAAAGAAACGGGACTCTTTAAATTTGACCGCATGCTCTTTTCCTCAGTACATTATCCTAGCGATTATGGCTTCATTGTTGACACCTTAGCAGCCGATGGGGATGCACTTGATGCGCTTGTTCTGGTAAGTGAACCGACTTTTCCCGGTTGTCTTATTGAAGCTCGCCCAGTAGGACTTTTTAGAATGTGGGATGAGAAGGGAAGTGACGAGAAAATTCTTTGTATTCCTATTCTGGACCCGCAGTGGAATTGGGTATATAAGCTTCCGGACGTCCCTTCCCACCTTCTTCTGGAAATCGAGCATTTTTTCCAGATTTACAAGGAGCTTGAAGAAAAGAAGACAGGTGTTGAGGGATGGAAAGATGCAGAAGCTGCGTGGCGGGCTATTGAAGAGTCAGAAGAGCGGTATAAGCTTCAAAAGAAAAAAAAGTGACGAAAAAGTTAAGGGTTTTTGGCTAAATAAAATTGGGTATGATTGAGCAACGAATGAAGATATGGAGGAAGCAGGCTTGCCATAAAATGTGATAGATTGTATGTTTGAATGCTGCATTAATTAGAAAGACCGTTTTAACGGTCTTTCTAATTCTTGCTGATTAGGCAAAAATTACACCAAATAAAAGACGGAAATTCAAAGTGAAACTCTAAGCGATTTCTTATCATTTATTAGCAGTGGAATAAGAGGAGGGTTTCCAAATATGGATAAAAAGAACCTGGGTTTACTTTTAACCGTGCCATTATTGATTTTGAGCTATTTTGCTTTAAGCGGTTGAAGGGTTTCCGGAGATGCCATTAAGCAGGGTCCCAGGAGGATATTTGGTGTTATAAAGGGGGATGAAAAAGCTGTAAGGGTCGATGGCTCAAGATGGAGCCAGCCATAAAGGCTTGGTTCCTGGGTTTTTATAGAAAAGAGCCTTTTGAGAAACTCAAGGAAGGGGAAATAATCGTATTTCACGATCTGGTAAGGATAAAAGTCCTAATGATAACGGTTCCTTGACATTTAAATCAGATGCAAGACCTGAGCCAGATGACTTTGAGGTTACAGAAGAGATATGTAGGCAAAATAGTTGAGTGATTGTTTGAGTAGAACAGATTAAGTTTAGAAATATTTATCAAGTGCCTCTCCTAATTCAGAAGCGGTAAACGGTCTGCCGTGAGCAGGGTAAATGGTCTTTGCTCCAGCTTTAAGGATTTTAACCCAGCTTTCTCTTAGATTGTTCAAATCTTCGGCAAAAGCTCCTAGGGAAGGTTCATCATTTATTACTGTCTTACCCATTATAAGGTCTCCCGTAAAAGCTGATCCGTCTTCCAGTAGAATGGAAATAGAACCTTGAGTGTGACCAGGTGTGTGGATAACTTTTGCGTTTAACCCAAATTCTTCTAGTAACATTCCTTCCTCCAAATGAAGGTGTGGAATGGTTCCCTTAGTCTTGAGGAAGGGAAGTGAAAAATGTGCCAGCGGGCTCAGGATCTTTCCACTACTGGTTATGGGTGGTGAAATTCTTTTACTCCCGCAGATAACATCTTCACCGTCCAGCTTATGACATCCAACCAGAGCTTTTGTATGAGATTTAACTTCCTTAAGGCCCCCACAATGGTCAATATGGCTGTGAGATACCATAATCAGTTTGAGATCTTGCGGCTGCCTTCCTATTTTGAGAATCTTTTTAAGAATCTTTTTCCCGAATCCCAGAAAGCCAGTGTCGATAAGAAAAAGATTCTTATTCTGGTGAATCAGAAAGCAGGTTGCCATTAAACCTGGAATTGTGTAGATTTCCATATAAAAAAGTATAAGCTTTCGAGCTAAGAACTACAAACTAACAATGTGGAATAATAACAGCTTTAATGTTGAATGATATATGTAAGGATTACGGTTGCATTCCTACGCTTATGCTATTCTTAATCGCGTAGGGATGACCCCCGTGGTCATCCATATCCATTTATCACTCGGAAGGGAAACCCCCAAAGAGAAATCTATGNNGTGAAAAGGTTACTGCTCATCACAAGAGTAAGATATAATTGGGTACCTCCGGAAGAGAACTACTTCTTCCATGTGTTTGTCTTTGTTTCGGAGGAGGACAAGCCTCCTCCCTACGTTTAAATTCTTGTATTTTCTGAAGGACACCCCGCAAATAAAACCAATGGTGTAGGCAGATCCCTTCCCTACGTATTGATTTCGTAAGAATAACCTGTGCTTGCGAATTTCATAGAGATAGCATCTGCAGTCATTCGTTTATCATATAATATCTAACATTTAGTTGGAGCTTATAGAAAAGCGTATTAGTCTTGTTGTGGTTTTAGATACAGACTGTTGTAATTTCTTGTAGTATGTTACCATTCACGTGTGGCTGCTGAAAACTTTGTTGTTCTTGCTGCATATCTCATAGGGAGCTTCTTGCCTGCCTACTGGTTAGGTAGATTTTTGCGTGGGGTAGACATAAGAGAGCATGGTACTAAAAATGCTGGTACCGTTAATGCCTATCACGTCCTGGGACTTCCTACTGCTGTTATAACTGCGCTATATGACGCCCTTAAGGGTGTCGGAGCAATGGGAATCGCTCACCTTTTGGGAGCTTCTGCAATATTTGTCTACTTAAGTGGTATTGCTGCAGTTCTTGGTCACATTTTTCCATTTTATCTTAGGTTTAGAGGAGCACGGGGAGTTGCGACCTCAACGGGGCTTCTTTTTACATATCTTATCATTATTATTAAGAACGGTTGGCTTTCCTTAACCACCCTGCTTTTGCTCACCGGTTACGTTACAGCTCTTTACATTATTTTCAGGAGAGGGCGCATTCTAGGTATACTGGTTCCACCAGTTCTATACTATGCAATCCTTTGGACTTCTCGTTCAAACTACATTGATGTCTTTTCAGGAATCGTTATTTTCCATATTTTCCTTATCAATTTTCTTGATGTCTGGTTCGAAAAACCCATCAAGTTGAAACCTGATACCAGAGAAGCACTCATTCATATAAGGGTGCTTCTGAGGCCAGCTGCCATATCTTTCCCAGTGCTTTATCTTTTTCTTACAAAAAAGACTTTGCTTACCCTCATTGGTTCAGTGACTCTCCCTTTCTTAATAATCGATTTCTTAAGATTGCTCTCCCAGAGATTAAACTTTTTTGTCTTCAGACGGATGACTTTTTTCTACAAGGAAAAGGAAAAGCAAACGTTTACCACCGCGACGCAATTTCTCGTCTCGATCTTTCTCACTATACTACTTTTTGAGAAGTCTATTGCTACTATGGCAATAGTTTTCCTCACCTTTGGAGACATTTTTGCCAAATTTACCGGTCTCCAGTATGGGAGGATAAACCTCTTCGGTAAGACGCTAGAGGGAACTCTGGCCTATTTTGCTTCATCCCTTATAATGGGTTTTGTCTGGGCTCAGTTCGTGTCGCTTTCCCCGGTACTTATCGTGCTGGGAGCACTGGCAGCGGCCCTCACCGAGCTTTTACCTATTGGTGTTAGCGACAACTTTGCTATTCCCTTGATAAGTGCAGCAGTGATGAGAGTTGTGCTTATCTTTTAATACTCTCTGAAAATTCTTGGATTCTGGTTTAGGTTTTTGATTTACTGGTTCGCGGTTTGACCTAATTCAAAATCCAAAACGCAAAGCGTAAAATGGCAATGCATGATGTAAAGATTTTAAATTTCGCTTTAGTGTTTAACAAATAAGCCTGGGTGTATAAGTGTTGTCTTTACTTATTTACATACTAAAATATTTGTGGGCAGGGAATGTATTATGCACGTGGCAATGTATTACAACAACAAGGATGTAAGAATAGAAGAGATGCCGACTCCCAAAATTAGCTCTAATGAGCTGCTGGTAAAGGTAAAGGCAAGCGGCATATGCGGCACGGATGTGATGGAGTGGTATCGTATAAAGAGCGCACCGCGGGTCTTAGGCCATGAGATTACCGGGGAGATAGTGGAAGCAGGGAAAAGAGTCGAAAAATACAAAGTAGGTGATCGGGTATTTGTATCTCATCACGTACCATGCAACACATGCCGCTACTGCTTAACAGGTCATTATACGGCCTGTGAAACCTTACATACTACAAACTATGATCCAGGAGGTTTTGCCGAATATGTTCGAGTGCCGCAAATAAATGTAGATAGAGGCGTATATCTCCTACCAGATGAAATTACGTATGAGGAGGGAACTTTTATTGAGCCTTTAGCTTGCGTTGTACGAGCACAAACACTGGCACGCATCAGGCCCGGAAGCAGTGTCCTGGTTCTAGGCAGTGGCATTTCGGGACTTTTGCACATTATTCTTGCACGTGCATTTGGAGCCGAGCGGGTTATTGCAACGGACATAAATGACTACCGGCTGAAGGCAGCAAGAAGATTTGGAGCAGATGTTGCAGTAAATGCGCGAAAGGATGTGCCAGCGAAAGTACGCAAGGTTAACGGGGGAAATTTGGCTGACTATGTGATAGTCTGCGCCGGAGCCCTTTCGGTAATGATGCAAGCTCTTAATTCAGTAGATCGGGGCGGCACTATCATTTTCTTTGCACCTACAACGCCCGGAGTTAATGTTCCTGTTCCCGTTACCGATCTGTGGCGCAAGGAGATTACGATGATGACCTCCTACGGTGCAAGCCCGAGAGATCTAACCACCGCATTAGAGCTTATCCAGACTGGAAAGGCAAAAGTGAAAGATATGATTACTCATCGGCTGCCTCTGTCACAAATAAATAAGGGATTCGACCTGGTAGCAGCAGCACAAGAATCTCTGAAGGTTATAATAGAGCCCTTTGCAGAAGGCTAAAGGCTCTAGGCTTAAGGCTAATTCAGAATGTCGGCTTAAAATTAATTGTAGATTTTGAGAATTCAGGACTTGAACTAATGAACTCTCGAATCCTTGAACCCTCTGAGCAATAGGTACAGGTTCCCATATGAAGGGAATAAATCTTAAAGCTAAACGTTTACTTGGTAGAAATTTGAGCTAATTGGGTAGATATAAAAATGAGTGAGTTTAAGACAATCGAATGGTTAGATGGAAAGATAAGATTACTGGATCAAACCAGACTTCCCCATGAAGAAGTCTATTTAGAATGTGAAGATTATCTTATTGTTGCTGATGCAATAAAAACAATGAAAATAAGAGGCGCTCCTGCAATAGGAGTAGCTGCTGCCATGGGAATAGCTCTCGCTGCACAATCTTTAGAGGAGAAAAATAAAGAAGCATTTTTATCTAAGCTGAATAATATTTTTGAACAGTTTGCTGCAACCCGTCCGACAGCGGTAAATCTATTTTGGGCTATTCAGCGCATGAAGAGCAAGATGAAGGATAACGAAAGCAGCAGTATTAAAGAGATAAAAACCGCGCTTAGAAAAGAGGCGCTAATTATGGCTAAAGAAGACGAGGAGATAAATCGCCGCATGGGAGCTTTGGGAGCAAGTTTAATAGCTGATGGCGATAAAGTTCTTACCCACTGTAATGCGGGTGCCTTGGCTACCTTCAATTTTGGTACAGCTCTAGGAGTTATACGTTCAGCCTACTCTGAAGGCAAGCAAATCCACGTATATGTAGATGAGACCAGACCTTTGCTTCAAGGTGCACGATTAACCGCCTGGGAGTTGATGAAAGAAAATATACCTATGACTCTTATTACTGATAATATGGCAGGGTTCTTTATGTCTCGAGGAAAAATTGACAAGGTTTTTGTAGGAGCGGACCGCATTGCTGCCAATGGAGATACCGCAAACAAAATTGGAACCTATAGCCTTGCCGTCCTTGCGAGGGAGAATAAGATTCCCTTCTATATAGTTGCTCCCACATCGACCATTGATCTTTCAATTCGTAGTGGCTCGGATATTCCTATTGAGGAAAGACCAGCTGAAGAAGTGACTTCAATTTTTGGAGTCAAGGTTGCCCCTAAAGATGTTAATGCAGCTAATCCCGCTTTTGATATTACGCCCTTTTCTTATATTACTGCTATTGTTACAGAGAATGGTATAGGAAGACCGCCGTTCATAGCTGACCTGGAAAAACTTTGCAAAGAGGAATCTTCAACCTAAAAGTAGAATAATCGGATACGTGAAGTGAGAGGCATTATCGTGAAAGCTTTTATTCTAGCTGCAGGATTAGGAACCAGACTGAGACCTCTAACTGAAGAGATTTCTAAACCCATGGTGCCTATTGTAAACAAGCCGGTTATGGAGCATATTATTGAGCTGCTTGCTTCTCATAAAATAACTGAAGTTTTTGCTAATCTTCATTACTATGCTGATGCAATTAGCGGGTATTTTGGAGATGGATCTAAGTGGAATGTAAATATTACCTATTCTTATGAAGAGACTCTTTTAGGTACTGCCGGGGGAGTTCGAAGCGCTAAGGAAGTCTTGAGTAATGAAACTTTTTTGGTAGTAAGTGGAGATGCTCTTACCGACATCAATTTAACGGGGCTGATTGAGTTTCATAAGAAGAAGGGAGGAATTGCCACCGTTCTCTTAACCGAAGTTGATGATCCGTCAAAATATGGAGTTGTTATTATTAATAGCGATAACCGTATAAGCAGATTTCAAGAAAAACCACCTCAAGGAAAGGCTAAGAGCAGACTTGCCAATAGCGGTATCTACGTTTTCGAGCCAGAAATATTCGACTATATTCCCGAAGGAGTCTTTTTTGACTTTGGCCGTGACCTCTTTCCTTTCTTTTTGAAAGAAGGAATAGATTTCTACGGATTTTGCCATAACGACTATTGGAATGATGTAGGGAGTTTAGAAGAATACCAGCGAGGTAATTTTGATGCGCTGGAAGGTAAGGTTAAGGTGAAAATTCCAGGTACCCAGATTAAAGAAAACATATGGGTGGGGGAGAATTGCGAAATACAGGAGGATGCTTTTCTGGTTGGACCTATTTGCATAGGTCAAAACTGCTTAGTTAGAAAGAATGCCAAGCTCCTGGGTCCTCTAATAATTGGAAATAATATGATAATTGATGAGGGTGCTGTTCTTTATAAAGGCATAAAGTGGGGCGATGGTTATATCGGTAAAGATGCGAGCCTGATGGGAAGCATAATAGCTCATTCTACTGAAATTAAAGACGGTGTGGCAGTAATGGAAGATGCAGTCATCGGACGGGGCTGCATTATTGGAGGAGGGAGCGTAATTCATCCCAGCGTGCGTATCAGCTCAGACCAGATTATTAAGGTGAATACACAAGTAAAGAAACATATTGTATAGATATTCCCAAACCTCAAATGGTGCCCGCCAATGGCGGGTTTTTTTCTGCACATGAATCTGATAAGGAACAATCACTTGAAATAGCAAGAAAACGTATGGCCGCGGGTGCCATCCCTACAAAAAATTGTGAAAAATGTAGGGAAGGGACCTGTGCTGTTCCGAAAAATAACAAGCGAAGGGAAAGGATTTATCCACATCCGAAAAAATAACTAAATAGGGAAGAGGCCAGTCATCTGCCAGATAGACATCTGCCCAGGTGGGGCTTTCGAAGAGAGAGACTAAAACAAAGAAGGAGATTTTTGGTAAGATTATCCGAGTTAATTAGCTTAGTATTAGCTATCCTTGTCGTCATAGGACTGGGATTCCTGGCGCGCAAATTTAAACTTTTAAAGAAAGAAGATGCCCGCAATCTCAACCAGGTCATCATTTATTTTGCTCTTCCTGCTTTTATCTTTAACGCTGTACTTAAAGCAAAGCTTGAGATTTCTCTTCTGATTGTTCCCATTTTTGCTCTAAGTATAATCTCTGTCTGCGCGGCAGTCGCTTTTATATTGGGGAAAAAAATAAAGTTAGCTTCAGCTACTTTAGGGGGGTTCGTTTTAGCAGCAGCCATTGGAAACACTGGATATATAGGATTTCCACTAACGCAGGAATTGTTCGGAAAAGCTGAAGTGGTCAAAGCGGTCTTCTACGATCATTTCGGCTCTGTTCTTTTCATCTTTACAGCGGGGCTCTATATAGCCGAAACCTACGGGAAGAGCGGGGTAAAAATACACCGCCTCAAAGAGATAGCAAGCTTTCCGCCCCTGCTGGCTATGCTCGCTGCGTTCCTGCTGAGAGGAGTGGAACTGCCTCTCTTTTTTCAGAAGAGCATTGAGTTCTTGAGCGGCGCCACCATTCCGCTCATAATGTTTTCTCTTGGCCTTACTCTAGAGCCGGGAAAGGCAAATAATTATAAGTTTGCTTTGTTTTTGCTTGTTCTTATTAAATTATTACTCGGACCTGTACTAATTCTATTTGCGGGCAGACTCATTTCGCTTCCTATGACTACTCTGGGAGTGGTAGTTCTAGAGACCAGTATGCCAACCGCTCTTATCACCTCGGTTTTTGGTTTGAAGTATGAGCTGGATACCGATTTACTCTCTAGTGCAATAATGATAACTACTTTAGTAAGTATGCTGACAATACCCTTCTGGCAGGTTGTTGTAGGAGGATTAAGCTGAGGGTGGCAGGCAGACTTACTGCAGGTTTAATGAATCTACTGTTTCCGCCACGATGTTGTCTCTGCANNAAGAACCTGTTTGCGAAAGCTGCAGGCAAACCTTTCCTTTGGTTACTGAGTGTATATGTACACGCTGCGGTAAACCCTGCCATTACAATGTTGACCACTGCCGCGAGTGCCGGGGCAAACGCATCTATTTCAATATGGCCCGTTCTTTAGGTCTTTATGAAGGAAGTTTAAAGGAAGCTGTACATTGCTTCAAATATCGAAATGGTAAAAATCTGGCATCGCTTTTTTCCGATCTTATGTTGGGTAATCCCCTTTGTGAAAAAGAGTTATGGGAGGTTGACCTAGTAACTTTTGTGCCTTCCACTGCCTTGAAGGTGGCAAAGCGTGGTTATAATCAGGCTGCTGTACTGGCAAAAGAGATTGCTGCAAAAACAGGAAAACCAAACAGGAATGTTATAAGAAGAATTAAGAGAACCAGCGATCAGAATAAGCTCAGTTTGGAAGAAAGAAGGGAAAACGTGAGGGGAGTATTTAAAGCGTATAAGTCTGAAAACCTGAAAAGACGTTCTGTTCTTTTAGTCGATGATGTCTATACCACCGGCTCAACCGTAAACGAATGTGCTCAAGCATTAAGAAAAGCGGGAGCTGAAAGGATTAATGTGCTTACCATCGCCAGGGCAACCTTGAATTACTAAGATGCGTAGGATGGGGTCATCTATGAAAAACTTAGCTTCAACTGGAAAGTAGGATGGGGTCGGGTCTACACTGATCCCATCCCTAGAATTCTATAGCTTGCTCAAGACTTCATCTTTCTTTTTTGTTGTTATGTCTATTCTTGCTGTGTCAGGTTCGAAGAGGGAAGCTATAACCCAGTCAAAAGTTATGCGAAGCTTATTTCGTATCCCAATAAGATTATTCAAGTAATAAAGCTTCCAGGCGAGCCAAGCGGGGAATCCACTAAATGATACTCCATAGATTTCAGCTACACCATACCCGTTTCCCAAAGAAACAAGGTCGCCTTTGTATCGAAATGTGAAAGGAATAGCTGCTTGACCAGTTAGGATTCTAACGATATTATGAGCAACTGACCTTGCTTCCTGAATTGCTACCTGCGCTGTAGGAGGAAGAGGGAGACCAGAGCCCGAATCGATTACATAAGCCATATCGCCGAGCAGGAACGTATCATCCTGGTCTTGGGGATGCAAATAATCATCTGTCTTGATTCTTCCCATCTTATCTTTGATGAAGGGAAGCTTGGAAGCAAGTGTTCCACTTTTTATTCCGCCCGACCAAACAATGGTTTCAGATTCAATACTCTCGTTGTTCCCATAATAGACTTTTCCAGGAGCGACTTCATTAACTGGTGATTCGAGCTTCACATCGATGCCCATTTTTTGCAGTCGCTGGCGTGCTTTATCTCCCAGTGGGCGCGGCATGGTGGTGATTAAGCATTCTCCTGCTTCAAGAAGATGAAATTTAATCTCGGTGCTCTTAATTTCTTGGTAGTCATGTTTCACCAGGAAATTGAGAAATGTGAAAAGTTCACTTGTTAGTTCAAGCCCTGAACATCCTCCACCAATAACGATAAAGGTGAGCATTCGCTCCCTCTTAGCGCTTTTAGAGATACAGGAAGCTTGCTCTATGAGATCGAGAACGTGGTTTCTTAGATTGATTGCGTGGGAAATAGTCTTAAACCTAAAGCAGAATCTGTCGGCACCTTTTACATCGTAGAAATTAGTTGTTCCTCCGGTTGCAAGCACCAAGATGTCAAAATTAAATTCTCCTATATCAGTAAAAAGCGTTTTCCCTTCAAAATCAATGTGTAAGACTTCTGCCCGGCAAAATGTGAATTTTTTCCCCCGTCCAATTTTTCTAATGGGATAAACGACGTGGCGCGGTTCAACGGCACCTCCAGCAACTTCGTGTAGCAGCGGTGTAAAAAGGTGGTAATTGTTACGGTCGAGCAGTAGAATGTCTGCACTCAAGCTCCTTCGTCTAAGCAGCTTGTCCAGATATATGGCGGTAAATATTCCTCCAAAGCCTCCACCGACAATAACTATCTTCTTTTCTCTGGAATTGTTGGGCATTAGATCCTCCCAATAGTCCTTTTGACAACCTATTTTCCCATTTGCCGACAAATTGGAACATATACTTTTTGGTATTGGTAGAATCCGTTCAGGATGACCGGGAACTCCAAAATTAGAGTTGGTGCTACCCGGGTTTTATGATTTTCGGATCAATACATCTGCATAAGCTGGAAAAGGTTTCTACGAAGATAGTTAGTATGTTTGCATTTGATGTTAAAGGAATGAATAAGAAGTCCCTACCTAGCTGACCTGGTCTTTGCCCCCACACTCGCCTGCTGAAAGTTAGCACCCCTATCGCAGAGGACACGCCCTCTTCTCCCGGTCATGCCGAGGCAGGACTTACGCCTAAACCGCACCATGCTCACCCCACACCTACTTTGCTACAGATACCGAGGAACTATAAAGTCCAGATAGCTACTATGCCTCTGTGGCAGCCTCTCACTCTGCAGCAAAGTAGGTGTGGGGCTTATGTGGGTCGCTTCGCCTGCGGCTAGCATCGACTTCCCCACCCACATCGGGCAGAGTCAA
>JABAOC010016558.1_pt2 | contig 12458 bp, 10 predicted proteins | sample 7062161 | NCBI WGS metagenome assembly JABAOC01 (sample SAMN14538625, study PRJNA623070) | marine sediment metagenome | biome: marine biome [ENVO:00000428]; feature: marine pelagic biome [ENVO:01000023]; material: deep marine sediment [ENVO:00002113] | place: India: Gulf of Khambhat ... | reverse complement strand
GATGTGGCCATGGGACGTGGACCTGAGCTTCGGGCGAGTCTGGAATTCCTCGGAGACTTACTGGAACGAAGAGCTTATTCCGAATACGGGGCTGTTTGTTGGCCGGGGCAACCGTTTGCCGGATGCCATTTTTAACTCGTCGGAAACAAGGCAGATGTACTTACGCCGCGTACGGACGCTCATGGATGAATTGTTAAAACCACCTAACACGCCGGAGGAAGAATTATATTACGAGCCGCGTATTGATATCCTGGCGTCTCTACTTTATGAGGATGCTGCCTTGGACGCCGCCAAATGGAATTCACATGCCTGGGGTAACGGTTCGACGGCACCTAATTACCCTCAATCGTTGATGGAAGCCGTCGAAGAGTTGAAGTATTTCTATCTGCCCGAGCGCCGGCGTCAATTGTTCTACAGACTGGCCTCAGGGACACGTGAAATACCCGATGCCCAACCGGCCGGTACGGTTGTTAATTTCGGGACAATTGAAACTGCTCCTGGCAGCGGTAATCTGGATGAGCAGTATATCCAACTACTAAATCCGAATGGTTTTGCAGTAGATATTTCCCGCTGGACACTGAGTCTTGGGCAAGATTCGGAAATCCATCTTTTTACGTTCCGCGGCGGCACAGTCATTCCGTCAGATGGGACTATTTACGTCGCCGCCAACCGGGTGGCTTTTCGCTCTCGAAATACATATCCCACAGGCGGTCGGGCTTTGTTTGTTGTTGGTGATTTTAACGGTCGGCTTGCGGCACGAGGTGAAATTCTTCATCTGACCGACCGGCAGCAAGTGAAGATTGATTCGGCTACAACACCCCAAACCGGCAGGTAGTGACACGTAGTCATTTGCGGCTCATCGTACCCCTTAATTTCCCTCGGCTTTGGAAGAAAAATCCGCTGGCACACAATTATTAATTGTAGCGATTTGTGTGAGGGTATGATATGATGGCCCGAAATCGATGCCGGACGGGATGCAAACAGTGCCGCACTCGACATTGAGGAGTAATGTATCGACATTCGGAAAGACTATTGGCGGGGGCATTGTAATGAACATGATTATTAATACAAGAAAACGCCTTACTTTAATTGTGTCTAATGTCTTGCTGCTCGCGCTGATGTCGGTCGGCCTTGGCGGCTGCAAGGAAAAAGACGAGAGTCAGGAAACTAAAGAACAAGCTCAGGCTGAGCAAGCGACCCTTGACCCGAACGAGCTGATTGGCTCCGATGGTAAAATCAAGCTTCGAATTCTATGCACGAGAAGCCCGAAGGAAGGAAGGACTTCCGATTTCACCTCGTTCTTAAGCAAACACTTTATAAAGGTCGAGACTACGGACTACGAGAGCTTCCGTGAAGAGCTTGCCGAGGATTTCGACGTTGTTATTATCGACTATGGCATGACTCGTCCCGGCACACCGGTTCCGCAGCTCTCACCTGCATACTCGCGCGCGACGGTTACGTTCGGAGTCCCGGGTTCTATGGTTTGTCGCATGCTTAACTTGAAGCCAGGATACTTGTGAAACTGCATGGCAAACGCGGCTCATGGTGAGTCGCTCGAACATGAGGTTTATCATACACCTTTCGAGGTCGAGCCCGATTTCGAGTACCGTAAGACGCCGCCGAATTATTACGGCAGGCACCTTGGGACCGACACGCTGCCTGATGCAATGAAGGTCTGGAAAGTCCAGGACTCTGAGAGGGGCAACGTAGTCAGCCGCTCCTATGGTTTTGAAGACTCCCCCGATGCCGAAGCCATCGCATTGGGATTCAACCGGGGCAAGGAATACGGCGCAGTCGGCATCAGCCGGCACGCCAATGTCCTGCAGTGGGGCTATTTCGATCCGCCGTCCCGGATGACGGAGGCCGCTCGCAAGCTCTTTCTCAATTGTATCTGCTATATTCATCGGTTCGACCGAGTACGTCCGCTGGTTCATACAGATGCCGGCCACCGGCTCAACGCGATTNNATGCCGGCCACCGGCTCAACGCGATTAGACTTGCCCGTTTAATAGATCGAATAGAAGACAAGAGTTTCTTTTCCTCCACGTTTAACCCGGAATTAATGGAGAAGTACAAGGGCAACGCGGAGGGCCTGGCCGATTACTACAGGCAGAACCTTGAATTCGTGTATCGTGACCAACATGGCAGCCGGACCTTTCAAGTTGATACCGACCTGAAAGAGCTTGGCCTTGAGTCGAATCGCATCGTGGAAACACTTGGCAGGTTGATCGAGCTGCTCGACGATGCGCAGCGAGCGGAAAAAGCAATTCGATTGCTGGAAAGATATACGAGCCGACACAAGGATTTCAGCAATGCAAAACAATGGAGGCAGTGGTTTACTGAGAACAAAGACAGGTTTTTCTTCAGCGACGTAGGCGGCTACAAATTCTTCGTAATGCCCGAAGGATATCCCGTCGGAAAGAAGAATCAAACGGCAATTGGCTTGGCGCTGTTCAGGTAGCTGAGTTATTGTCGTGGCCTTCGATTCTGGACCACGCTATAGTGTAATTTCAAAGATGTCTCTCAGTTACATTTTCGTCTCAATGCTTTACCCGATCCAATCGGAGTTTTTATCGACGTTTGTTAAACCATATTTCCCAGGACCCCAATGTAAAACGGCTGAGAATGCCTTTACAGCGAAGGGAGAGTAAGAAGTAGAGCGCATATAGAAAAAAGTGGGAAAAAGAGAAAATCGATCGGAGCACAAAGTCCTTAACTGAACGGGCGATTACGCTTTTCTAATATTTCAAATCTTTTAGCAGGAAATTGTCCCGGCCATTCCATTTTCTCTGTTCTCTACTAATTTCACTCTAACAATGCTATTGTTTTTGTGCTCTTTCTCTGTTTTGTCTATATTGACAGTAAAATATCTTTCGCTTCGTCCTGAGAGTTGGCCGTTATTGTTCTCTATCAAAACCTGGGCAGTTTCACCAATAAATTGCCGGCGATATTTTAGCCCGAGTTCAATATCCAGCTCGCGTAATATTTGCGACCTTTCTTTTATAACTTTATTATCGACAGTGTCTTGCATATCGGCAGCGGCAGTACCCTTACGCGGCGAGAAACTAAAAACGTGCATTTTTGCAAAGCCGACGATTTTAGCCATCTTAACAGTCTGCTCAAAGTCAGCAGCCGTTTCACCAGGAAAACCAACGATGATATCGGTCGTTATGGCTGGTCTGTCGAGGCGGGATTTGGCGGATTCGACTTTTGCTCTGAATTCATCTACTCTGTATTGTCTGCACATTTTTCTCAAAATTTTGTTCGAGCCTGATTGCAGCGACAAATGCAGATGTGGCATAATGTTAGGGTGTTGACAGAGAGTATCGAGCAGTCGAGGCGTAAGATCGGCGGGCTCCAGCGAGCTTAATCTTATCCGTGCGAGATTGGGAATTTCCGCCATCTTATCGAGCAGGTCGGCTAAATACTCATTTTGCTGATTAGGCCAATTTTTTCGCCTGACGCTTTTTCGGCCGTAGGCCCCGAGAAATATTCCGGTTACAACGATTTCCCTATGTCCGGATTCCACAAGTGCTTGCGCCTCGCAGAGGACCTCATCGGCCGGTTTGCTGCGAACAAATGGCCGGGTTTTCGGTACAATACAATATGTGCAGTATCCATCGCAGCCATCTTGAATCTTTAGAAAGGCTCTGGTTTGGCCCTCGAACGAAGTTAGCGGCGGCAGATTCATGTTATAATTGTTTAACTTGTTTTTATACTTGATTTTGTAGCTGTTTTTTGCTTTAATGGTAGTGTCCGGACAGGATTGAGTTCTTTGGGAAGTCAGGGTGGCAGCTTTGTTGTCGATTATGCAGCTTAGCGTATCAGCAAGATTGCTTCGATTTCTAATCAGATGAACATCATCAGCCGTAGCACTCAATTCGCCGATTTGTACGGTCGGCAGACATCCGGAGACAATGATAACGGCGTTTGGGCTTTGCTTTCGAATTTTTCGAATGCATTGCCGGCTCTTGGCCGAAGCAGTATGAGTAACGCAGCAGGAATTAATAACGACCAGGTCAGGCTTCTTAGACGGCTTTACTTTCCGGAGCCCGAAATTTTCGAGTAACTCTCGAATTTGCTGGCTTTCATATTGGTTAACTTTGCAGCCAAGAGAATTTATGGTAAAAGTCTTCATAGTATGATATAATGTATATTTATTTGAATGGATTTACAAGGCTAATTGAAAACTATGCGAGAGGAGTATTATGGCTGCGGAAACCGGTACAGTCTGGGCAATCGACATAGGTAATAGTTCCCTTAAAGCATTGTACCTGAGCACAGAGCGTGGAGTTGTAGAAGTAATCGGCTTCGATAACATTCGTCACGGCAAGATTCTCAGCGGAAGTGGCGTGACGGAAGCGGAAAGAGAAGAGCTAATCGCGTTAAGTTTGCGTCAGTTCGTCAACAAATACGACTTGAGCATGGACGAAATAGCCATTTCGGTTCCGAGCCAGAACAGTTTTGCCCGGTTCGTGAACCTGCCTCCCGTCGAGGAGAAGCGCATTCCCGAAATGGTGAAGTTCGAAGCGGTGCAGCAAATTCCGTTCGGCATCAACGATGTCCAGTGGGACTGGCAGTTGATGACGGAGCCGGACAGCCCGGAAATCAAGGTCGGCATTTTTGCAATCAAAAATGAAGTCGTCAACTCGGCATTGGAGCATTTTAACAGGGAAGATATACAAGTCAGCTACGTACAGATGGCGCCGATGGCTCTTTACAACTACCTGCTGAACGACCGTCCCGACCTGGTGACTTCCGACAGCCAGGCGACCGTCATTCTCAACATCGGGGCGGAAAATACTGATTTGGTTGTCTGCACAAAATCAGCCGTCTGGCAAAGATGCATCCTTATCGGGGGAAACGCTTTTACCAAGGCGATTGCAGACACATTCAGGCTTAACTTTGAAAAGGCCGAAAAACTCAAACGCACGGCTCCGGTGAGCAAATATGCCCGGCAGATACTTCAGGCGATGAGGCCCGTTTTTACGGATCTGGCGTCCGAAGTCCAGCGTTCGCTGGGCTTTTACAACAGCTCCAATCCCAATACAAAAATAACCAGGATCATTGCACTGGGAGGCGGAACCAAACTGCGAGGTATTCTTAAATACCTACATCAAACACTTCAGATACCTGTTGAAAGGCCGGATTCATTTAAAAGACTTGGGATGGGTCCGGGTGTTTCACCGGCAAAGTTCCATGAAAACGTCTGTGATTTCGGCATTGTTTACGGTCTCGCCCTGCAGGGGCTGGGCCTGGCCAAGATAGAGAGCAATCTGTTGCCCAGAAACGTTGCCCGTTCAATGGCCTGGGCGAGTAAGGGTAGGTACTTTATTGCCGCGGCGTGTATGCTTCTTGCGGTCTCACTGCTTTGTTTTGCACGAACCGGCCTGGACAAAATGAATTATGCGAAGAACAGCCAGGTACGACAAAAAACTTTGATGGCTCTTAGTAATGTCGAAGAAGCCAAAAAGATGTTCGAAGAGGAACAAAAAAAAGGAACTAATTACAAGGCGAAAATCGAAAAGGAATTTAAACCTTTCGATTATCGTGAAATCATACCGCTGTTGCATGAAACCATCTTCTCGGCTCTGCCAAACGAGCAGAGCAATCCGGAACAAGCTGAACTATATAAAGCTTTTAAAAGCGGCGACGTGAAAACGATTATGAAGATCCCCAGAGAGCAGCGCAAGCAGATTTTTATCTCGGGGATGACTATTTACTTCACAAATGATCTGGACGCGGCGAAGTTTGGCGGTGCCGATATCTGGAGAAGGACGCGGGGAGGTCAGCCCGGAATGGAAGACAGAGGAATGGATGAATATGAGCTCGCCATGATGATGGATGCAGAGAGGGCAATGGGCAGAGGAATGTATAATGAATATAGTCCTATGGGATTTATGAGAGGTGCTGGTACAACAGAGAAGAAGTATTCCGGATTTGTAGTCCAGGCCCTCTGCTACAGTCCCTACGGCCGGTCCGTGACTGAATTGGGTGAATTGATCGACCCTCATGGCGTCGAAGACCGAAAGGACAAATGGGGATTTGTCACCAGGTTGGAGCATCTTGATGATATGGTTGAAGATGCCGATAGCCCTTTCGAATTGTATAAAAAAGAAGATTCCGAGCATTTCGGGCTGGATGTAAGGGAAGTCACTATAGATGGTGAGATACCTGCGGGTATAGGTGTATGGGAAGAACTGATAGACGAAACAACCCGGACCGGATCTCGTTCGGGTTCTTTAACACGTAATTGGATTTTGATTGATCCGATGACCGGGGAGACCATCAATAAGGAAAGCGTGTTGGACGAGGACGGAAAACCGATACTATATCGTGGTAAGCCGGTTTATAAGGTCAATGATCATTGGTTTGCGCTGAATGCCAAGTTTATCTGGCGAGACGCACCGGAGCCGCCCGCGCGGCCTGTGGTGACTCCTCCGTACGGAATAATGTCAACACAGCGGCCAACTACGAGTCCGTCTCCTTCGAGTTCAAAGTCTTCCGGTAAAAGTTTACCTGACATAGATATGTGAGTTAAAAATGAATATGCCGAATTTTAAAGATATCCTGCAGAAATTGAGCGTTTTCAGGAATAACTTATCGCTGCTGTTGCCGGTAATTATCGCCCTGGTCAGTTTGCTTCTATTCATACCCACGCAGTTGATGAGCAGCAGGCTCAAGAAGGACATGGAACAGGAAAGCATTAGTAAAGGTGGCCGAAAAATTGCGCGTCTGGAAAAAGGTGCTGTTTCCCGTCAGCAATACGAAATGGAGGCTGAGCGCCAGAAGGCTCATGCAATAGACGCCAACGAGGTAGCAAAACTGGCCATACAAAGTACTCAGCGAGAACTGCTCAGCTACGATATTTTTCCTGCGCCTGATCCGAACGGTTTCTCCGTTTTGATCTTCCAGCAATTCGGCCAGAATTTTCGCAGTGGCATCGATAAGCTTATCTTGAGTGTCAACGGACGGGATTGTCCGACAGATGCCGAAATCCAAATAGGTCTGGAGGGTTCATCATCGCGCAGACGTTCGATGAGCAGAGGGGCTTCGATGATGCCGTCTTCGAGGATGCCGTCTTCGAGAATGCCGTCTTCGAGAAGCTTCCCAGGAATGGATCTCTATCCAGGCTCAATGATGTTCGCCAGTATTGATCGGATAATCGTTGATGAAATATGCAAGGACAGAGCGAAGACTATCTCCGTGTATGTTAATCCGGCTGATATCAGCGGGTACGAATACTGGGCGAATTACAAGTACGATGTCAAGCAGGAAGACGCCATTGAGGATTGCTGGTATCATCAGTTGGCATATTGGATTATCGAAGATATTTTCCAGTCGATTGCTACGATGAACTCAGGTCATGACAATGTTCTGACGGCGCCCGTCAAGCGATTTATGGGTATTACTTTCACAATGGGCCTAAAGAGTGCGCGGACAGTCGGCAGTAGCCGCGTGATCAGGGCAATCAGGGGCAGGGGCAGAACTCAAAAGAAGACAGGAGAGGACGCCGACAGACCGGTTTATGTCCGCAACGAGGCCGACGGATTATCGGAATCTTGTACGGGAAGGTATTGCAACGAAGAGAACAAAAATATCGATGTCACACACTTTAATTTTAGTGTCATAGTCGATACGAAGTCGGTATTGCCGTTTATGAAGGAGCTTTGCAGTGCCAAGGAGCATCAATTCCGCGGCTATCCGGATGGGAACGAACCGCCCCAGACGTTCAAACACAATCAGATCACAATCTTGGAAAGTGAGTTCGGTGCGATTAATCCGAATGACATGACGCATAGATATTACCGGTACGGAGACGAAGCTGTGGTGTCTCTGGATTTGATTTGCGAATACCTCTTCAACGTCGAAAGCTACGATATTCTTATACCGGAACCGGTCGAGAAAACTCTTAAAGGAGAGGATGAAGAGGATAAATAGTAATCTGGTTAGCAAAAAACCGCTAAGTAGGATATGAAATATGATTAAGATAAGCAGTATAGGCAGTTTTTTCGAAGAACATGTTGAGAAGATAATTCTGGTGATTGTGGGCCTTGTTTGCGCTTGGCTTCTGATCACGCGTGTGATTTTGAGCCCCAATACGGTATCCTTTGATGACGAAAAATTCAGCCCCAGCGCAATTGACAATTATGTGTTAGAGAAGGCCCGGGATTTGAGTCAAAAGCTGGACGAACCACCCGATCAACTGGATCCCTATAAGCCAAGGGTCGATGAATTCCTCGCTTTACTGGATTCGTCGATCAATAATGTGGATACGACGCTGTGGCCGGTAGTGCCTTATGAAGTTGAAGCTGATGCAGCCGCTGCAGGTATCTATAGTCTTCCTCGTATTGGTGAAGTTAACGATGTGGAAGTCGAGCATATTAGAGCGGTGGTTTATGTGCCAATCGGTGAAGTGACCCCGGAAAATCCTTATGACAAAGCCGGAAACGAGCCGAATGATATCGATTTTGTAACAGTGGAAGCTAAGTTTGATGTCGATCAATTATATGATAGGTACAGTGAAAGTTTTTTCGAAGACATTGAAGAACAATGGGCAGACCCGTGCCTTGCAAAGCCGATTTTTGCGGGCGTAAACTTACAAAGACAACAATTAAACAGCGACGGTACGTGGAGTGATTGGCAGGATGTGCCTCGGACAAAGATCGACCAGTATCAAAAACTGTTTCAAATTGTAGAAGATATTCAAGACTTACCACCGGGCGGATTAAAGGTACAGATGCTCCAGTTTGATAATAAACACGTACAGATTGAATTGCTGCAGCCTCAGGCTTATCAAATCGCATCCGCTAAAGAAGAGTGGTTTCCTCCGATTCTGCACCGCAAGTTTTTGGATCTACAAAGAAAAGAGGCGCAGGAAGAAAAGCGTCAAGCCAGAGAAGCGGAACAAGAGGAACGTGAGAGGGAGCAGGAGGAAAGACGCAACAGGCGCGCCGACTCGAGGATAGGCGTAGCAGGACGAACCTCTGTCACCGGTTCGGGCTTTTCATCGCGAGGTGGCATTGGGAACCTTTACGGAAGTGGAAGTACTAACACGAGGAGCAGAAACCGTAGCCGGGATCGACAAACTACTCCTGGACGCTTTACCGAGACCGGACGTACAACTGATAGAAGGCGTTCTTCCAGAAGCCGAGCAGGGACAACAGACCCAACGATGGATATGATGGATCTTTATGGAGGCGAACGCTTTGGTGACGGACGAGGAGGGACTCTAAGAAGAGAACCGACGACAAACGACGTTTACTATGAGTTCGATGAGGTTGCATTTAACATGCTAACGGATTTTTCGAAGCTGCGGGATCCTATATTATTCTGGGCCCATGACGACACTCTTGAGCCGAGGAATACCTACAGATACAGAATCCGGTTAGGTGTTTTTAATCCCGTGGCCGGGACGAATAAACTAAGTGAGCAGGACATAGAACAAAAGAATAAAGTCATTTTATGGAGCGATTTTTCCGATGTCACCGAACCTGTAGAAATTCCCGGAAGGTCATATTTCTTTGCGCGAGACATACAGGAGGCCGCCAAGACAATCACCGTTACGGTCTGCCGGTATGTATTGGGCCATTGGTACAGCGAGGATTTCAAGGTAAGCAGGGGAGAAGCCATAGGGGACGTCATTGAAACCGAAATCGAGGAGGAAAAACCCCAACGCGGCCGCAGGGGAGATTACCGGGGAGATTACATGGGAGATTACTTAGGAGACCGGTTTGGCGCTCTTGTCGGGACCAAGGAGAAAAAAAATGTGCCGGAGACTATTGATTATAGTACCGGGGCCATCATGGTGGATGCCCTGTCGATAAATGACTGGTGGGGTGACACTGCTCGTCGCTCCAGACATTATTATAATATGCTCTACAGCTTTGACGGTATCAATATCGAGCACATGCCTGTCGGCACAACGTACTGGCCCAAAGAAATGCAGACAATGTTTAACTACATCGCAAAACTGGAGAGAGAGCCGCACGAACCATTCAAAGACTTCGGCACAGGCAGACGTCGAGGTCTTCGTCCGGGACTAGGCGAGTATGACGACATGGGATTATATGGTGACGAATATATGTACGAGAGAATGGGGGGTATGGATGGTGGGAGAAGCCCTTATTAATAAGAGCTTCTGCCCTGTGCCTTTGTGGTTGCGATCATAAACCATCCGATGCTGTCAGGCTGAAAAAGTTGTCACTGACTACGGGGCGCGCAGAAGTCCAGCGGAAAGAACACTTGCACATCTTCCACAATTGCATTTGATTTTACAAGACTTATCACACGTAATATCAAGCAAGAAAACTCCACGTATAAATCGAAATCTTCAGGAGCGATTTTATGAATACAAGACCTGAACAGGCGGTTAATATTTTCAAGGAAGGTTCCAACTGCTGGCAGGCGGTAATTTCGGTTTACGCCGAAGAGTTAGGTCTTTCTCGAAAGGTGGCTTTGAAGATTGCCCAATGATTCGGCGGTGGAATGAGGCGAATGGCTCAGACGTGTGGGGCGGTTATGGGTGCGTTTATGGTTCTTGGTCTGAAATATGGAAACGTCGATATACATGACAAAGCGGCAAAAGAAAGAATTTACGGACTTGTTAGAGAATTTTCCCGCCGGTTCGAAAGCCGCAATAGCTCTATTGCTTGCCGGGAACTGCTCGGTTGCGACATAAGCAAGCCGGAGGGAATTATGGCTGCTAAAGAAAACGGTTTAGTCTGTCCTAAGCTGGTGAGGGAAGCTGCTGAAATCCTTGCTGAGATGATAAATGAATAGCAAAGCTATCAGCTAACGGTCCGAATTGTTATTTTCAGCGAACATTTTCAATCCGTCCTATAAAAACTAAAGATTTCGAGCTGATTTTGTCGATATTTTAAGAATTGATAGGTCTATTTAAAGTAAGATGGGAAATTTTTAACAGAGAAAGGAATCGAAAATGAAAAAAGGATTTGATGTGAAGGGGACAATTCTTAGAACCGTTATGGTTTTGGCAATAACAGCAGCAATCGGCTTTGGCCTGGCCGGATGCGGCGAGGAAATGGCTAAAATTGAAGAACAGCAGTTCGAGCTCCAGACAATAGTAGAAACAAATGCCCGACAAATAGCTGCTTTGAATGAACGTATCGAACAGAACCAGCAACAACTAAGTGCCGGTCTTGAGGAAGCACAGAACGATATTCGGAATGTTGCTGCCAATACTGCTGCTGTCAGCGAAGAGCAGGTGAAGTTACAGAAAACCTTTCAAAATAATAATCGGCAGACAACTAACAAAATAGCCTTACTCGAGCAGAGCCGGAATGAGCTGCAGGCCGGAATTGAAGAAGTGCGGGACAATACCCGGAATGTCGCAGCGGACATGACGGCGGATATAACTGCCGTCAAAGACAAACAGACACGCCTTTATGAAACAGTGCAAAGCAATAGCCAGCACTTTACGGACAACTTAGCTATCATTGAGCAAAACCAGAAGCAATGGCAAAGTAAGGTAGAGGAACTTCAGCAAAATTTTCAGGAAGTGACGACCGAAATAAGCACTCTTGGTAATGATCTATTGAAATTGCAGGAAGTACTTCAAAGCAATATCCGGGAATTGGCCGGTATGATGGATCTTAGTAGCAAGGAACAGCTTAAATTTCAGGAAAAGATTCAACAAAACCTGCTGGCAGTTGATAGTTCCATAAGTGCTATCAGGCAAAGCCAGGAAAAATTACAAAGCCAGATTGAAAATGTGCGAAGTAGTGCAGAGATTATGAGCACCGAGCTGCCAGCTGCAATAGAGCAACTAAGAGAGGAAGTGGCGCGTAACAGCTCGAGGGAAACAGAGGAAAACCAGCCGCCCCCAGAAGCAAACACCATCGAGTAATCTGAATGAAACAATACTAACAAGCTAAAAATTCGTTTGGCCCCGCATCGATTTGGCATTGGCAAAAGCTCAATTGATGCGGGGCTCACAATTTTGTCCTACGCTGTTATTTGCATTTCACTTCTAAATTCGTTTCGTTATCTTAGTCCGGCATAAAACAGGGCAATTTGTTTCGGTAATTTAAAGTTTTGAATTATTTACCGGCTGAAAAAAATAAAAGATGCATCGCTCTTTAGTTACATTTCTTGCTGTATGTGTAACTCTGCTGATTCCTGAAATTTCAGTATCTGTGCCTGCTTTTCCCGGAGCCGGGGGATTTGGCGCTCAATCAATCGGCGGACGGAATGGAAAGGTCCTTTTCGTAACAAATCTCAATGACAGCGGACCCGGCAGTCTGTGGGATGCAGAAGAGGCGGACGGGCCCAGAAGGGTCATTTTCAGAGTATCCGGCACGATCTCTCTGAAATCAACACGGGTTATTAGAAATCCGTTTATAACCATAGCGGGTCAAACGGCGCCCGGCGACGGTATTTGTTTGAAAAACCACGCCCTGGTTATAGCAGCCGACCATGTCATTGTCCGGCATATAC
>JABAOC010002282.1_pt9 | contig 12464 bp, 15 predicted proteins | sample 7062161 | NCBI WGS metagenome assembly JABAOC01 (sample SAMN14538625, study PRJNA623070) | marine sediment metagenome | biome: marine biome [ENVO:00000428]; feature: marine pelagic biome [ENVO:01000023]; material: deep marine sediment [ENVO:00002113] | place: India: Gulf of Khambhat ... | reverse complement strand
CTACTGCACTGAACGACAAATCCGCTTGATAAGTTATGTATGCGCGCGCCGTCATTGGTTGGTTGGGTTAAATTTTAGCCCCAAATCCACACACGTCATGTGGCTCTTTTTATCTTGACTCTCAGTGCAATGGCTGTTACGGTGACTAGCACAGCTAGGGTGGATAAGAAGATGAAACTCATTTCGTATGAACCGGTTTTATCTCTGACGAGACCAGCTATGTAAGGACCGAAAAAGGTTCCTAGGCTACTGACCGTGGAGAGGATACCAAAGCCCAATCCTAAATTCTCAGTCTTCAGAATCTTGGATTGCAAAGAGAACACTGGGGTTGGGATGAAGGCGACTGCCACGGCCATAACAACCATTGAAAGGAGGAAATCGGTTGACTGGGAAACAAGATAAATTGCGGTTGCTAGTACAATTCCACCTGCTCCGATGAAAAGATCGTTATTGCCAACCTTATCCACTAAACGACCAATTATTGGGCTCAAGCCCAACGAACCCCACATAAGTAGGCTGGTAAGGAAACCAGCAAAGCTGATACTGTACCCCTTTGAGATGAAAAAATCCGGTGCAAAAGTCGAGAAGGAAATGACTGCTGCATTAAACCACATCCAGCAAAACCCTACCAACCACGCCAAGACTTCAACCTTCAATAAACTTGAAAACAATCCTTCCTTCTCAAGAATTGGTTCTTGCGGTGGGTTCGGAGCCGGTTTATAGAGGAGCAGAAATGCTGCTAGCCCAATCCCACTGATCATCGCGGTGACAAAAATTGGCATTCGCCAACCCAACCCCTCGCCTAACCCACCAAAAGTTGTAAAACTTATGATTGTGCCAACGGGCATGGCAGTATGAAAAATTCCCATTGCTACTCCCGCTTCATGTCCTCTAAACCACAGCGCAAGTATTTGCGCAGCCACTATAGAAATAGTTGCAGCTCCCACACCAGCAATAACTCTTCCCAGACCCGCATAAACAAGGGTATGACTAACAGCAAGGATTAACGCTCCTACAACCATAAGGATTAGAGAAACCAGACCAATCTTATACGGTCCCCGACGATCAGAAAGAGAGCCTATCGAAATCGCTAAGAATATGGTGGGCAAAGAGAAAAGGCTCATCAGCAAACCAGCCTCGGCATGGGCTAATTCCAATTCTTCGGTGATCAAGGTGAGGACGGGTGGAAGAGACTGGAATGTGAAAGCAAACCCCAGCATACAAAGATAAACCAAGATTAAGATAACCCAGCGATATTTGGCTGCTGACACATTCATCCTCAACACTCTCAGCGTATTCTTTATTTGCGCACGCTCAATTTAAGCTCGCAATGGAAAGTGATGACAAAATTATTGATCATAAACTTAGTATCTTTGATGCATTTTTCCCCAGTATTTTTTCTTTGAAGCTTTGACCTACAGGTAGTTTCTCTACGGCTCTAACCGCTTCTTTCGGCGTCTGCCCTGCTGGATAATCACTGCCCAACAGTATCTTATCGGATACTGTCTTCTCGAGTAGATTCCACGGCACAAGATCTACATGGAATGGATGTAACGGCCAAAAGGATATGTCAGCAAACACATTGCTGTGATGGAGTAGCATACTTATAGCGTCCATATACTGCCATCCACCTAGGTGAGCACAGATTATTTTCAAATCTGGGAAATCAAAAGCAACATCATCAACCATCAATGGATGAACATGCTTGACTCGAACGCCTTTGATAATCACTGATCCTGTGTGCACCAGAATCGGGACACCAAGCTCCTCCGCTTTCTTGTAGCAGGGGTAGAATGCTCGATCATTAATATCTAACTCAAGTGCCGATGCAACGGTTTTGATACCTGAGAATCCGAGGTCTTCTACTGCATACTCAATCTCACGTACGGACTGCGCTCCGTTGTTCGGATCAAACCCAGCGAAGCCGATGAATCTTTCTGGATACTCTTCTAATAGTTTCGCTACGCTCTCGTTCATCGGATTCACAGGTACACCTTTTATCGCTGGGTTCACCAGTATGATCCTATCGATTCTTGCGTCATCCATTTGACTAATAAACTCTGCCAAAGGTAACATGACGTGGTTTCTTTGGTAGTAAGAGTGGGATGTCTGAGCTAATGCTATAGGAAAGTGTTGGGGATTGGCCACAATATCGAGTTTTCTAGTATCTGGATGAGATGGTGTGTTTCCTTGCTGTGGTTCTATGAATTGTGGGTGAACATGAACATCAATAATCAAGCGCGCACCACCTCCTCCTTCTCTTTAACTGCATTTATTTAAGCAATTGTTACTGTCGTACAACAGCAACAGCGCGCGCGATTTTTCTTGAAATGTTTATGCTAGAAGAACCTAAAGACAATCATGGGAGAAACCCTGAGCGGAGAGAATTTACCTATATGCGCTTGCGGAATTATGTGAGGCGTTCGTCCTTATTGCGACGCGGGAGCGACGCGGTCGTAACGGTTATTGGATATTGAAGAGAAGATAATGTCTTAGGCAAAGACGCAACGTTTGGATGTGGGTGCGCGCGCAGTATTTTGTAGTTAGGTGAGTCTGTGCCTCTGTCTTGTGATGGCTTCGTCTTTTATTCTTCTACCGTTATGGCTTCGGTGGGACACGAAGTAACGCAGGCCATGCAAAGAATGCAATCATCTGCCCTAACAGGAACAGATTTCTTTGTGTCTGGATACTCCGGAAGGTCTTGAAGTTCGAAGACGTCGACGGGACAGACATCCACACAAATACTGTCACCATTACATTTGGTCCGGTCAACCTCGACTTTTGGCATATCAGTCCAACCTCAACTTGGAGTTTATTTCAACGCAGAAGATGTTTTAAAACTTTACGTTAGGGTGTGTACCCTTTTCGGTGTCTCTCTTCACTGCCCTCAAAAAGGCTTATAACAGGAGTCATAGCATGACCCATATTGCAGACTCTAAGGAGTGAAAATCTATGCCCAAAAAGAAAAAGCTGGCGATAGTAGTCCACAGTGGCACCTTAGACAGACTCTTTTGCGCCTTCACACTTGGCTCCACCGCAACAGCCATGGACATGGAGACTCACCTTTACTTCACCTTCTGGGGCCTTAACATGCTTGTAAAGGGAGCCATGGAAAAAGCTGGACTGCCCGCCACATACAAACATATGGAGGAACAAGTGAAAAAGAAGCTGAAAGAAATGAAGTATCCCACACCCTACGAAATGCTCAAAAGAATGAAAGCCACAGGATTGCTGAAGATATATGCCTGCAGCCCCACCATGGAAATGTTCGGCATAAAGAAGGACGATCTCATCCCTGAAGTAGACACGATCGCCGGCGCAGCAGCCTTCCTCGACCTTGCTTCAGATGCTGATATAACCCTCCTCGTTTAACTCTTCTTTGACAGTGTGAACTGCGAGAAAATCCCTGTCCATCACCTTCCTCCTTTTTGTCAAACAGCAAGTCTTGCCATGTTATCTTTCCTCTCAATCTCTTCCAATCTTCAAAATGTTTAATCCGGCAGGATTGATGTTATATGCGCGCGCAAACCTTGTCTAGCTAGACCATGAGCGAGGCTAATTCTTGATCGAAACAGAGGTTCCGTGGCTTCCATGGAGCAAAAGGGTCTTCCAGAAGGCAAAGGAGCTAGATAGACCTATCCTCTTAGACATCAGCGCAGTTTGGTGCCACTGGTGCCACGTCATGGATCAGACAACATACTCTGACAGGGATGTCGCGAAGCTGATCGAGGAGAAGTTTGTGCCGATAAGGGTAGACAGAGACCAGCGCCCAGACATTGACAAGCGATACAACATGGGCGGCTGGCCCACCACGGCTTTCTTGACGCCTGACGGAGTGGTACTCACTGGCGCCACATACGTCCCGCCCGAACAGATGAGGTCAATGCTTCAACGCATCAGCCGCTTCTACCACGAAAACAAAGACAACATCAAGGCCAAAACAAAGAAATTAGACAGAGAAGAGATGAAAACGACGTCCATAAAATATGGTTTGGATCGCGAGTTCTTCCAGTCCGAAATTGACAATCTGACACTGGCGATTGCGTCGAATTTTGATTCTTCATATGGAGGCTTTGGCGATGCTCCCAAATTTCCCCAGAGTGGAGCTTTGGCCTTGGCACTCCTAGAGCATCATATCCAAGGACATACGGCCCTCCTAAACATCGTAACGAAGACTCTGCGAAAGATGAGTGCCAGCGGCATCTACGATAAGGAGGAAGGCGGCTTTTTCCGCTACTCCACAACGAGAGACTGGAGCCTTCCTCACTACGAGAAGATGTGCGAAGACAACGCCAAGCTGCTTGTCAACTATCTTGAAGCCTATCAGGTTACGGGAGAAAAGATCTTCAAAGAGACCGCTCAGGGAATTCTAACATACGTTGACGTCAATCTCAGTGACCAAGACAACGGCGGATTTTATGGCAGCCAAGACGCTGACGAAGAATACTACAAACTAAATCTTCCAGAACGCCAGAAAACAACAACCCCCAGAATAGACAAAACCCTATACACAAACTGGAACGCCATGATGATCTCGGCTTATCTGTTAGCCTCGGTGGTACTCAAGAACCGGTCATACCAAAAACTTGCTCTACGAACCGTTGATCTCCTACTTGAGAAGAGTTTCAGTCCCAGAAAAGGAATGTATCATTATTACTTCGGAGGTAAACGATACCTTCCAGGCCTTCTCACAGACCAGACTTCCATGGCGAGGTGTCTTGTCGACGCCTATCAGTTAACCTCGAATAGAACGTACCTGAGTTACGCAGAAGACATCGCCAAGTTCATGCTCGCCAACCTGTGGGCCGATGCCGGGGGGTTCTTCGATAGACCTCGGAAGGCTGGAGATATAGGAGCTCTGAAAGTTGCAGCCAAACCCCTTGATGAGAATAGTGTAGCCGCCGACGCTTTCTTGAGACTCCACTACGTGACTGGGAAGGAAAGATATCTAGAGCCTGCTAGAAGAACCTTGGAGTATTGTGCCTCAATCTACAAAGGATATGGCATTATGGCAGCCACCTATGGACTTGCTGTTGAATTGTACCTGCGTCAGGTGCAGATACATGTTGTGGGTCCCAAAGAGGATTCGATTACCAGTAGATTCTTAGACGAGAGTCTCCGAGTTTACAACCCTCTGAAAGTTGTCGAAATCTTAGATCCTGATGTCGATAGGAAGCGGTTAGCGAGCCTGAAATACCCTCTTACTAAAGAACCCGTGGCGTACGTCTGCTCCGAAGGCACCTGCGTTGCCGTAAAGAATCCAGAAGAAATAGCTGAGATGATTAAACCTAGATAAATCGTGAAGATAATTGGTTTAGACCAATGTCAAAAAGGTGTAGACGCTGAAGAAAAACCTCCTCTCCTCTATCGAAGGAAAACGATTGAACGGCTACGTCCTCCACCTGAATAATCTGTCCCCTGGGCGATTCATAGAAGAAACAAACTTCGAGTTGTACTTGAAAGCCATCGGCGGAGAGGTTTCTGAAAACCCTGTGGTGAGAGGCAAGTATTTCTCTGGGAGGGGCGAGTTCTACATGCCATGGCTGGAAATATACTACAACAGCCTTGCAGAGTTCAAAATCAGAAAACGAGTGGACCTCTCTGAAAAAGATTTGGACGAGAAACTGTTTCAGCATCTGTCAAACCTTCTCTCCCCGAACTCCCACATTATGGTGGTTTACTCAAACCATGAAGAGACAAGGAAAGGTTTAGAGCGAGGAGTCCCTGCACCAGCCACTCCTATCGGGTATCTCTTGTGGAAATCCGGATGCACATCATTCAAGGACTGGTACTTCGCTGAGGGCTTCTGGGAAGGAGACGTAAAACTTCAAGGCAACAAACCCTTAAGCGAGGAAGCCAAAAGCAAGGACTTACTCGAGACGTATAAGGAGCTCACCGAGTTCCTGAAAAAGGAGGAGAAGAAGGAAAAACTTTTCTTAGATGCCAAAAAGAGGGCTGAAAGTATTCTAAAGCATATAGCACGAGAGGAAAGAGGTCCACAGTATGAAATGGGACAAAAAAACTGGCGTGCTAAAGATTGTTGAACTACTCGAAGAGGAACACCCAGACGCAAAAATAGCTCTGGACTACACTAACCATCTAGAACTCCTCGTAGCCACCATCCTGTCAGCTCAATGCACCGACGAAAGAGTAAACACCGTCACGAAGACCCTCTTCAAGACGTACAGAAAAGCAGAAGACTACGCCAACGCAAATTTAGAAGAACTCGAAGACGCCGTAAGACCTACTGGCTTCTATCGAAACAAAGCCAAAAACCTCAAGAAATGTTGCCGAATGCTAGTTGACAGGTTCAACTCGCAAGTTCCAAAAACCATGAAAGACCTGATTGAATTGCCAGGTGTCGCTAGGAAAACTGCAAACATTGTCCTATCGCATGCCTATGGCATCAATGAAGGAATAGCCGTGGACACCCACGTCCGCAGACTTGCCAATAGACTAGGGCTCTCAGAACAGAAAGATCCGAACAAGATAGAGAACGATTTGATGAAGATAGTTCCCAACGACAAGTGGATGAGGATTACAGATTTGCTCATTTTTCACGGTAGAAGAATCTGCTCAGCAAGGAAACCAAAATGTGGAAAATGCGTCTTGAACAAGCTCTGTCCCTCAGCCTTCACCTTCGACTTGAGTGCGCGCACATAAGGAAATAGAATGGGAGTTCTAGAGGAGCCAGGCTAAGCCACGAGGTTGGGAGTGGAAGTTATTTGGTCACTTCTTCTCCATCAAAACTGAATAGAAATACCGAACATAACCATCTCCTTCAACAGAAGCGATATGCTCAAGGTTTTGGATTCTGAAGCGATCTGAGAAAAGCTGCATTATCTGTTCCTCGGTGAAATGGTTCCATGCAGGACCATTTCGGTAGCTAAAGCAAATCATAAGATAGGAACCCCCCTTCTTCAAAACTCGGTGTACGCCCCTTATGAAGGTGTCTCTGTCCCCAACCTTCACGTGATGAAAGCAGCCTAAGTCAAAGACAAAGTCAAACATCTCATTTTGAAAGGGAAGTTTGAGAAAATCCTGTACTTGGAACTGAATCCTTGCATTTGCCTTTCTTGCTTTTTCCTTTGCGTATTCTATGGCTTTGGAAGAGATGTCTATCCCAGTGACTTTGAAGCCTTTTTTCGCCAGATAGAGTGCGTTGGTTCCAGCTCCACAACATATGTCTAGGGCTTTCCCCTTCTTTATTACTCCTTTCTCAACAAGTTTANNTTCCCAAGGTAGGGCTTCCAGTGGGTATCTTCTGTAGATCTGATCCCACTCCTCATAGGCTGAATCCATACGACCACTTCAAGGGGCTAAATACAAAACTCTTCAGGTTTTTTATATGCCTTCAGCTGGTTGCACCCCTTCTTATACAAGAAAACGCAGTATATAAATATGACGTATGTCATAACTTATCTCTCGGATCGTAAAGCCGAACAGTGGGCTGTCACGTCATTACAGAATTCTTTTCACTTTTGTTTTGATTTTTGAGTAATTCTTATAAATACGCTGGTTCAATACGAGAAACCATACGGTGATGAATCATGTCTGAGAAAGTTGTGATGCCCCCACACATGTTTGCTTGCCTCGATGCTAAGGGTGAGAACTACATTGTCGAGGTTGATCTGCCAGGAGTGAAAAAGAAGGATATAAACCTAACCATGCACGAGGATATCATTCACGTCTTGGGTGAAAGAGAAGACATAGAATTTCACGGTCATCTACACTTTCCTATAAAGGTCAATCCCAAGAAAGCCAAGGCCAAATTCAGCAACGGCTTACTCATGGTGGAGGTGCCGCTGAAGGAGAAACGGGCCCCTCCAACAAAGATCGAAGTGAAATGAAAAGATACCCCGCAAATTCCTCTCTTCCCACTTTTTTATGCACATAACTAGGGTTCCTGACGCAAAGATTCTTAGAGAATTGAGGGCGTCCGAGAGTGTTTAGCTCAGCTTCTTCTTCTGGTTGAAATGCTCGCTAAAAACCTGATTGATTTCTTCCGGTTCTTCCAGTATAAACACGTTGTCAATTCCAGCCAGCTTTCTAACATGTGCCACATCTTCCTTTCTCATCCTCAGTTTCAAATCCCGTCCGTTAGGGAGTTTCGTTACAATAACTCCTTCTCGGTAGTCAGAGGGCATTATATAGGTCGGAACAAAAGCTTTCAGACCCATGATGGCTGCGTTTGAAAGAAGACTGTCTGCTATTCCCATAGAAATCTTCGCAGCAGTATTTGATGTTGCTGGCGCAATCAACAAAAATTCAAACTTTCCTGTCTGTAATTCACCGGCGAGGAAAGGCGAATTCGGATTGATCTCGACAAAGATCTTGTCAAAGCTCTTCTTCAGATCATTGTCCAGCCTGTACCATTTTACGACTTGATCGCCTGCTTTGGACAGATAGACTACGATATCAACCTCACTTTGATACTGCTTTCTTATTGTCGTCATAATCTCAATTGTTTCGGCTAATCTGTCTCCGCTACCTGTAATTCCCCAAGCAACTTTCCTCTTCTTCGTTCTTCCTTCCACAGCCAAGGTTCCGCACCTTGATTTTATTTCTTAATCTCAGATTTCTTCAAGAACTCGGCAAACTTCTTGATGGTTTTCCTCAGACTTCTAAATCCTTCGTCATCTTTTTTTACGCCTTCTAGGGTGTCTTTTGACCAGAATGTTGCTCCCAAGTTTGCGCCAAAGGAGCCGCCGCTGATTGGTATGATTTCGTTTAGGATGTAGAATGTTATGATTTGCTGTGTTGCCAGTTCCTGTCCGCCGATTCGGTCTCCTCCAACGGCGATGGTCATGCCAACTTTATTCTTGAAGAAGTTGCGGTCTGCAGCGACTAAGGCTCTACATCTGTCCATAATGGCCTTTGTTTGGGCACTGATTCCAGCATTGTAAACAGGTGTTGCGATTATTATTCCACGCGCATCGTTGAGGAGCGAGTAGAGCTCGTCCATGTCGTCCCTGATTATGCACTCTTTATTGTCAATGCAATAGTCACAGTGTGTACAGAACCCGATGTTTTTGCCTCTGACCGTGAAAAGCTTTGTTTCGAAGCCTTTCTTTTCCAGTAGGTTCAATGCTTCTCTCAGAACATATTCCGTTGCTTGTTTTCTTGGGCTTCCACATATAGCAACGATCATAGTAGTTCCATCGGAATCCTATAATTATTGGAATCAATAAAAGGTTGCTGAAGCGTATCACAGGAAAGGGGTGGCTTTAGATGTCGTTTCGGTTTCTACGTTTTAGATGACATTTGGGTCGCTAGTGTTCGCCAACCGCCTTGGGATAGCCTTCGTCTTCCAGCTGAATAGTTGTGTGGTCGATCCCAAACCCTTCTCTCAACATATTAATCAAAGTTGCGATGAGCTTCTTTCTGTTTGTCCCCTCTTCCACCACTACGTGACAGCTCATGCAGCACATCTTCGTGGGAGTCATACACCATACATGAAGATCGTGGACGTCCTTCACATCTTTGACTTCGAGTATCTTGCGTTCCACTTCACTTAGATCTATGTGGGAAGGAACTCCCTCGAGGAGAACATTCATGGAATCTCGGATAAGCTTTCCAGAGCTATAGAAGATCAGCACACCTATCATCATGCTGATCAAAGGATCCGCTGAGAACCATCCAGTGAAGAACATGATCAGTCCAGCGAAAATTGCCCCTATGGAGCCTAGAGTGTCTGCGATTACGTGTAGAAAGGCGCCTTTGATGTTTAGACTTTCTTCTTTTGATCTAGAAAGAATGCCAGCAGTGAGGCCGTTGGCTATTAGACCCAAAACCGCGATGATCAGCATGTTTAAGCTTTCTACTTCGCGTGGTTGTTGAATCCTTATTACTGCCTCATAGAAGATGTAAACGGCGACCACCCACAAGAAGATTCCATTCAAGAAGGCTGCTAGAATTTCTGCACGATAGTAGCCATATGTTCTTGTCACCGATATGGGGCGTAGAGCAAGCCATGCTGCTATGATGGCGAAGACTAGGGCAAAGATGTGGTTTAGCATGTGCCAAGCGTCTGTCAACAGAGCTAGGCTGTTTGTTAGGATTCCTCCAATCAATTCAATAATGAAGAAAGCTATAGTGATGCCGAGGCCAATTCCAAGATATCGTATACCTTTTGGTGGATGAGGGTGTTCGTGCATTGGAATCTCGCTCTGGTTAGAATAATTATCGATCCTCCACTATTAAATCTGAGTTCTTGTATGTACAAAAGTTAATAGTAAGGAGGTAACTACCAAGAAGAAAAGTGAAAACAGATTGTCCAATTTTGTTAATACCATTGTCGCAACTGTTGTCATCAGTCTCTTTTCATTAGTTGGAATATACGCCTTATCTCTAAAAGAGAAGACATTGGACAAAATCCTGCTAATCCTTGTGGCGTTTTCCGCGGGGTCAATCCTGGGAGCTTCATACTTTGATCTTCTCCCTGAAGCCATAGAGCTTTTCACGATGGAATCGGTTGTGGAGTCTGTTGTGGAACGAGTCTTGAACCCTGTTGTGTTTATCTACATCACCTTGGGGTTCATCTTGTTCTTTTTCCTAGAGCGGTTCATCTACTGGTACCATGGCCATCCTCACGAATCTGATATATCTGCCGAAGCTGTCGATCGAGTTGCCACCAAAGGTTTTGCGTACCTAAACCTCATCGGTGACGGAATCCACAATTTCGTTGATGGAATGGTTATTGCTGCCAGTTTCCTGATCGGGTTCTCTGTAGGCTTAGCTACAACCATTGCTGTAATCTTCCATGAACTCCCTCAGGAGATGGGGGACTATGGAATTCTAATATACGGTGGGGTCAAGCGGCATAGAGCTCTTTTGCTCAATTTTGTGGTCTCCTTTACAGTTGTTGTGGGCGGAATCTCTGCAATCCTTTTCATAGAAACGGTTGAAGCGTTAAGCGGATTGCTGATAGCCTTCGCAGCAGGTGGCTTCATCTATCTGGCGGCTTCAGAGCTGATTCCTGAGCTGCATAAGGAGAAGAGCTTCAAAAAATCTGCCGTCCAGTTTGTGGTATTTATTCTTGGGATTACCCTCATATGGTCTTTGGGCATTATCTTTCCCGAATAGAGGGATTCTGTGACTGACATATGGCTGAATAGTCTAGTGAGCGTCGCTATCGTTAGTTTGATCTCTCTAATCGGTGTGTTGACTTTTTCCTTGAAAGCGGAGCGTTTGAAGAAGGCACTCCTGTATCTCGTCAGTTTTTCCGCGGGAGGGCTCTTTGGAGATGCCTTTATTCACCTGATCCCTGAGGCCGTGGAGGAAAGCGGCTTTGCGGTGCATGTTTCTTTATTTATCCTCTTTGGCATCGCTGTTTCCTTTATTCTCGAGAAGTTCCTGCGATGGAGACACTGCCACATACCAACGTCAGAAGAACATCCGCATTCCTTTGCCTACATGAATCTCTTTGGTGACGCGGTTCACAATTTCATAGACGGCCTAGTAATAGGCGGAAGCTACTTAGCAAGCATACCCCTCGGAGTAGCTACCACATTAGCCGTCATTTTCCACGAGGTTCCCCAAGAAATTGGAGATTTTGGCGTTCTGCTCTACGGCGGGTTCAGCAAATCCAAGGTTGTTCTGCTCAACTTTTCAACCGCCCTGACCGCAATAGTCGGAGCCGTTGTAGCCCTCAGCCTCGCTTCTCCAATCCAGTTTTTTCTTCCGTTTTTGATACCTTTCGCTGCAGGCCACTTCATTTACATAGCGGGCTCGGATCTGATCCCAGAACTCCATAAAGAAGAACCTGGGCTTTTGAAATCGGTGTTTCAACTAGCAGCTTTTGTCCTCGGAGTTCTCATCTTGCTCTCACTAGTCTTCGTAGAATGAGCTATCTATCTAGTAGAGAGGAAGTAGTCGTCCTCTATCTGCTACTCGAAGGGTACACATTCCTAACCTTTATATCTGGAAAATCCTTTTGTGGGGATAGTTGAGAAAACAGGAGAATTACATCATTGAGCGAAATGTGGGTCGACGTCTCCAAGAAGATTCTGGATCAGATAAGACGTTTAGAAAAAGGCAAAGGAAGGGACCGCTTAGAGTTAGTAAGGGGCCTACGCTTCATGCTGAACTCTCTGCAGAGAAGCCTGCTAGGCTGGATGCAATGGGTGAACAACCCCGACATCATGACCAGATTCACCCAAGAAGACCTAGAAGAAATGAACAAAAAGCTGGCCCAGTTCACCCATTCCTTCATAGAATACGACTTAGAAGCCACCAAGCTAGGCGCTCTCAAGGGACTAAAAGAAAAGAAGAAGGTCAAAAGGAAGAAAAAAGAGGAAAGAGATGAAGTATTCTACGTCTAACAAGGAAACCGGTTTGAAACACGTCAAAGTTACTGAAACTCTTCATCCTGCGTGCGGACGCGCAAATCTAGGCTCATAATCCATTTCGATGCTGTTTTCTCTCAGAGCAGTTGGGCGCGGTTTGTGTCTATAAGATGGGGG